>Ga0181536_10006115_pt1 | contig 12161 bp, 9 predicted proteins | sample PEATcosm2014_Bin_41_FD_121105 | JGI IMG/M metagenome (GOLD analysis project Ga0181536, IMG submission 121105) | Peatland microbial communities from MTU Mesocosm Facility, Houghton, MI, USA - PEATcosm2014_Bin17_60_metaG | ecosystem: Environmental > Terrestrial > Soil > Wetlands > Peat | place...
CGAGGCCGCCGCGAAAGCGGCCCGCGCCGCCCGAATCCGGTCGCAGCGCGTAGCGCTCGATCACCACCGGAATCTTCGACTCCGTCGCTTCGACCGGCGCGTTGTGCGTGTCGCCGTCGTTCTGGCACACCGTCGCGCTCATGCCGTCCTCGTTGTGCTTGGCCCCGAAGCCGCCGCCCGTGACGCCGGCGCCGCGAGTAAAGAATCGCCCCGTGCTCGGATTGAGCCCGTAGAACGTCGCCGAGCACAGGTCGGCGTGATGGCCGGCAATCGTGCGCTCCGGAACGCATTGCGCCATGGCCCGGAAGACCGTGTCGACGACCGTCATCGGGATCGTCATCCACCAGCGCATCGCGGCCGGTTTGACCGCGCTGATCACGCGGCCGGGCGGCAGCACGATCTCGAGCGGCGTGAACGAGCCGTCGTTGATCGGCAGCAGCGTCGGCGTGGTGAGGCACTTGAAGGCGACTTGCGCGGCGCTGCGCCCGGCGGTGTCGCCGCTGTTGAAGTAGCCCGGTACTTGCGCGCCGACGTCGGACAGATCGATCGTCATCCGATCGCCGGCGATCGTCACCCGGACCTTGATCGGGATCGGCGCGTCGCCGATGCCGTCGTCGTCCATGAACGACTGGGCCTCGTATACGCCGTCGGGCATCGCGGCCACGGCCAGCCGCGCCTTGCGCTCGCTCATCGCGTAGATGTCGGCGACGCACGTATCGACCGCTTCGAGGCCGTATTTGCGCACCAGCGCCGTGTAGCGCCGCTCGCCGGTGCGAATCGACGCGATTTGGGCGCGGAAGTCGCCCATCGCGAGCTCCGGCACGCGCACGTTGGTGCGGATGATGCGCGTCAGTTCGTCGTCCTGCACGCCGCGCTTGAAAATCTTGACGATCGGCAGTTGCAGGCCTTCCGAGTAGATGTCCTGCGTGCGCCCGAGCGTGCCGCCGACGTCCATCCAGTGCGCCATCGACGACGCGAACGCAATTATTTTCCCGGCATGGAAGATCGGCAGCGTGAAGATCAGGTGATTGAGGTGGCTGCCCATGATGTAGGCGTCGTTGGTCAACAGGATGTCGCCCGGCTCGATGGCGTCGCCGTAGAACTTGATCTTCGCCTTGATCGCGTCGGACAGCCCGCGAATGAACATCGGCAGGCCGAGGCCGATCGACATCGTGTCGCCGTTGCGGTCGAACAGGCCGACCGTGAAGTCCAGCGCTTCGTAGATGATCGGGTTGTAGGCGGTCCGCATCAGGTTCGTCTTCATCTCGTCGGTGATGGCGACGAGCGCGTTGCGGATGATTTCCGCCGTCACCGGGTTGCCGGCGTGCTTGAGCGTCGAGGTCATGCGTTCTCCACCGTGAGGAGCAGGTGCCCGAACGGGTTCACCGTCACCGTTACGCCGGGCGGGATGCAGGTCAGCGCGCCGGCTTCTTCGATCATCGCCGGGCCCGGCAGCGCGGCGCCGGCGTGCAGCCGCGCGCGGTCGTAGATCGCGGTCTCGAGCAGCGCACCGGCCGAGAACCGGACCGGCCGCCGCTCGATCAACGCCGGCGAAGGATCGGAGCCGCCGGATCGCAGCGCCGGCGGCCGCGGGCGTTCGAGCCGGCCGACGATCGAGACGCGCGCGGCGACGAACTCGGCCGGCTCCTCGGGCGCGTTGTGCCCGTAGCGCTGCAGGTAGCGCGCGTCGAAGGCGTCCTTGATCGCACGCGGTGCGTCGGCGGCATCGAGCGCGCTCTCGAGCGGAATCGTCACCGCATGTTCCTGGCCGAGGTAGCGGACGTCGGCCGCGCGTTCGTAGCGCACCGACTCGCCCGCGAGTCCCGTCCCCGCCAGCCACGCCGTCGCCTCGGCGGTGAGCTCGTCGTAGCGCTGCGCGATCGAGGTCGCGAGCGTTTGCGTCGTGAGCGGCGCGACGAACGTGCGCGCGTACTCGCGCCGCAGATCGGCGGCCAGCATGCCGCCGGCGGAAAAATGTCCCGGCGCGACCGGGATCACGATGTCGCGAATCGCCAACTCGCGGGCTACGTCGACCGCGTGCATCGGCCCCGCGCCGCCGTACGCGATCAGGACGAAGTCGCGCGGATCGAGCCCGCGCTCCGTCGACACCGTGCGCACCGCGTAGGCCATTTGCGTCGTGGCGATCGCAATGATGCCTTCGGCCGCGGCCGCCACGTCGAGCCCCAGCGGCCGCGCGATGTGGCGTTCGATCGCGGACTCCGCCGCCGCGTAGTCGAGGCGCAAGCGGCCGTCGGCGAAGCGCTCGGGCGCGAAGCGTCCGAGCACGACGTGCGCGTCGGTCACGGTCGGCAGCGTTCCCCCGAGGCCGTAGGCGGCCGGGCCCGGACTTGCGCCTGCACTCTGCGGGCCGACGTGCAAGCCGCCGGCCTCGTCGATCCACGCGATGCTGCCGCCGCCGGTGCCGACTTCCTTGATGTCGAGCACCGGAATGCGAATCGCCAGTCCTTCGTTGTAACCGCCGACGAAGAAGTCGGGCGAGAGATTCGCGATGCCGTCCTGCAGCACGCACGCCTTGGCGGTCGTGCCGCCCATGTCGAAACAGATCAGGTCGCGCGCGCCGAACGATTCGGCCAATACGCTGGCGCCGACCACGCCGGCGGCGGGGCCCGATTCGAGCGTCTGGATGCATTGCGACTTCGCAGTGGCTACGTCGCACAGCCCACCGCTGGATTGCATGATCAGCAGCTCGCCGCCGAACGCCCCGGCGCGCAGGCGCTCGTCGAGGGCTTCGAGATACGTACTCACGCGCGGCCCGACGTACGCGTTGGCGACGGTCGTCGACGTGCGCTCGTATTCGCGGTACTCGCGCGAGACGTCGTGCGAGGCGGTCACGAACATCCGCGGATCGGCCGCGAGCAGCAGCTCGCGCATCCGCTGCTCGTGCTCGACGTTCGCATAGGCGTGCAAGAACACGATCGCGACCGATTCGATCTGCTCGGCCACCAGCTCGCGCGCCAGCGCCGTTGCCGCGGCCTCGTCGAACGGCTTCCAGACCGAGCCGTCATGCAGCATGCGTTCCGGCACTTCGTACACGCGGTCGCGCGCCACCAGCGGCACGTGCTTGCGAAAGAACAGGTTGAACGAATCGGGCCGATTGATGCGGCCGATCTCGTACACGTCGCGAAAACCGTCCGTCGTGATCAGCGCGGTGCGCGCGCCCTTGCGCTCGAGGATCGCGTTGATGGCGACCGTCGACCCGTGGATGACGAACTCGGCGCTCGCCGGCGAACCGCCCGCTCGCTCCATCGCGGCGAACACCCCTTCCGCGAGGTTGCCCGGCGTACTGAGGGCTTTGCCGAAGCGCACCGCGCCGGTCGCGACGTCCATCACGGTGACGTCGGTGAACGTCCCGCCGATGTCGACCGCGATGCGGCTCCGTTCGGAGGCGCCGGCGGCCGCATTCGCATACTGTTCGGACATCACCGCGCTCTTTCGAAGATCGGGCGCAATTACCGCTAGCCGGGGGAATCCGCATGAAGCAGAATCGTCACGATTTTCTGGCAACGAGCGCGGTTGCCGTCACTTCCCTCACCGGCGGAGCCGCCTTGTTCGGCGCGCCGGTGCAAGCCGCGGCCGCCGATGCGGCGCAAGCCGGACCACCGCTGCAGAACTTCGGCTCGTACGCCGCGCCGACCAACGTCGGCGAGATCGAGATCGTCAACCTGCGCGAGTTGGAGCCGGCAGCTCAAAAGGTCATCCCTCCGGGTGGGTTCGGCTACATTGCCAGCGCGGCCGGCGACGAGTGGACGAAACACGAGAACGAAGCCGCCTACAAACGCGTGACGATCGTGCCGCACTATCTGAGCGGGCTCGGCTCGGCGGACACGTCGACGACGTTGCTCGGGCAGCATCTCTCGATGCCGATCATCGTGACCGTGATGGGCGGCCACGGCTTGGCCCACGCCTCGGCCGAAGCCGGCACGGCGCGCGGTGCGGCGGCGGCCGGCACGCTGATGATCGCCCCCTCGCAGTCGAACGTTACGCTGGAAGACACGATGCGTGCCGGCGACGGTCCCAAGTTCTTCCAAATCTACATTCCGAAAGACCGCGGCATGACGCGCGACGTGCTGCTGCGCGCCAAGGCGGCGGGCTACAAGGCGATCGTGATCACGATCGACGCGTTCGTGTCGTCGAACCGCGAGACCGACGTGCGCAACCACTTCCACTCGACGCTGCCCAACGCGAATTTCCCGAGCGTCGGCGGCGGCGGCTACGGCACGTCGCCGTTCAAGGAAGATCTCGGCTGGGACGACGTCGCGTTCGTGCGCGACGTGACCGGTTTGCCCGTCTTCATCAAGGGCGTGCTTTCGCCGGCGCTCGCGACCGAAGCGATCAAGCACGGCGTGGCCGGCATTCAGGTATCGAACCACGGCGGCCGCCAGCTCGACGACGTGCCGGCGTCGTTCACCGTGCTGCCGCGGATTGCGGACGCGGTCGGCGGGCGCATCCCGATCATCGTCGACGGCGGCATCCGCCGCGGGCAAGACGTCTTCAAGGCGCTGGCGATGGGGGCGAGCGCGTGCGCGATCGGCCGGCCGGTGCTGTTCGGGCTCTCGCTCGGCGGTTGGTTGGGCGTCAAGGACGTGCTGCAACACCTCAACGGCGAGCTCACGATGACGATGCGTTTGGGCGGCGTGCGCTCGATCGCCGACATCACGCGCGAACACCTGAGCGTGGGCTGACGCCGCAGGTGGCCGGCGCGCAACCGCCGTTCCTCGTCGAGCGCGACATCCGCGTCCCGATGCGCGACGGCATCGAGCTCGCGCTCAACGTGTACCGGCCGCACGGCGCGGAGCGCGTTCCGGTCGTGATGTCGGTGACGCCGTACGGCAAGGACGCGCTGCCCGACCGCATCGGCATGACGTTCATGCGCTTGGCGGGCGTGCGATTCGGCCGGCTCGATTGCTCGCGCTGGACCGGGTTCGAGGCGCCGGATCCGCTCTTCTTCACCAACGCCGGCTACGCGGTGGTGCAAGCGGACGTGCGTGGCATGCACGCCTCCGACGGCCATGCCGGCGTGCTGACCGAGGACGATGCTCGCGACTACTGCGAGCTGATCGAGTGGGCCGCGCGGCAGCCGTGGTCGAGCGGCGCGGTCGGTCTCATCGGCGTATCGTACCTGTGCATGTCGCAGTGGCGGGTGGCGGCGCTGCGTCCGCCCGCGCTCAAGGCGATCGTTCCGTGGGAAGGCGTGACCGATCTGCTGCGCGAGCTCGGCTACCAAGACGGCATCCCCGAGACGGGCTTCGTCGGCGTCTGGTGGCAGAACCGGTTCCGGCGCGGCCATAATCCGCGCTTTGCGCTGGCCGAAGACTTCCCGGCCGAACGCGACGCGCGCCCGCTCGACGACATCTGGTGGGCCGGCAAGCGGCCGGTGCTCGAAAACATCGGCGTGCCGGCGCTCGTGTGCGCGAGCTGGTCGGATCACGGCTTGCACACGCGCGGCTCGTTCGAGGGTTTCGAGCGCATCGCGTCGCCGCAGAAATGGCTCTTCACGCACGGCCGGCGCAAGTGGGAAGCGTTCTACGCCCCCGAGTCGCGCGACGTGCAGCTGCGCTTCCTCGACCACTTCCTCAAGGGCACGGACAACGGTTGGGAGACGACGCCGCGCGTGCGGCTCGAGGTGCGCAGCTCTCGCGAGGGCTACGACGTCCGGTACGAAGACGCGTGGCCGCCGGCCGGCGTCACCTACACGCCGCTGTATCTCGATGCGCACGCGGGAACGCTCGTGCGCGCGATGCCGGACGCGCCCGACGGCGTGCGCTACCGCGCGCGAAACGAGCGCGCGACGTTCATCCACCGCTTCGAAGAAACGACGGAGCTCACGGGGTCGATGGCCCTGAAGCTGTGGGTCGCGACGTCGGAAGGTGACGACCTCGACCTGTTCGCCGTGCTGCGCAAGTTCGACGCGCGCGGCAATGAGGTGGAATTCTACGGCTACAACGGCTACGCGCACGACTGCGTGGCCAAGGGCTGGTTGCGCGCCTCGCATCGCGAGCTCGACCCGGCCCGCAGCCGGCCCGGCCGTCCGTGGCACACCCACGCGACGCGTCAGCCGGTCGGCGCGGGCGAGATCGTGCCGGTCGAGATCGAGATCTTGAGCTCGTGCACGCGGTTCGAAGCCGGTTCGAGCGTGCGCCTCGACCTGCAAGGCCGCGACGCCGCCAAGTACCCCGCGTTCCGTCATGCGCGCACGGTCAATCGCGGCGTTCACACGATCTTCGCCGGCGGAACGTACGATTCGTACCTCCTCGTGCCGGTCGCCGGCGAGAAGCGATGACCTCGCCCGCGGAGAAAGGACGTCAACTGTGCTGACCGCCCAAGAAAACGCGCTCCTGACGCAAACCGGACCCGGAACGCCCGGCGGCGACTTCATGCGCCGCTATTGGCAACCGGCCGCGCTCTCGCACGAACTCGGCGCCGATCCGCTCTACGTGCGCTTGCTGAGCGAGGAATTCGTGCTCTTTCGCGACGCGCAGGGCGACCCGTGCATGCTCGATCTGCACTGTCCGCACCGCAAAGCCGACCTCAGTTACGGCCGGCTGGAAGAGGGCCGGTTACGCTGCGTCTATCACGGCTGGCTCTTCGGCGGCGACGGGGCGTGCGTGGAACAGCCCGGCGAGCCGGCCGAGAGCACCTATCGCGCGCGCATCCGCCAGCCCGCCTATCCGGCGCGCGACGTCAACGGCGTGATCTTTGCCTACCTCGGGCCCGGCGAACCGCCGCCGTTTCCCGACATCCCGTGGCTCACGGCGCCGCGCGCGAACAGCTGGGCCACCAAGCTGCTCCACGAGTGCAACTACTTGCAGGGCAACGAAGGCAACGTCGATCCGCAGCATCTGTCGTTCTTGCACAAGACGATCGAGTTCGACGGACCGGTGCGCGCCAGCCATCTCTTGACCGGACGCGACGCCGCGCCCCAGATCGACGTCGAGGAAACCCCGTACGGCCTGCGGCTCTTCGCCGTTCGCGATACCGGCGAGGGCACGAAGTACGTGCGGGTGAGCAACTTCATCATGCCCAACGGCTCGGCGTTTCCGGCCGGTCAGGTCGTCGATCCGGCGCGCGAGCAGATCGATGAAAACCTGCACTACAGCCTGCACTTCCACGTACCGATCGACGACGAGAGCCATTGGAAGTACCGCATCATGTTCCGGCTCGACGGGCCGGTCGACAGCGCGTATCTCGACCGCACGCAGATCGACTTCACGAGCGACGATTCGTTCGAGCGGCCGCGCGCGGCGCGCAACCGCTACCGTCAAGACCGCCACGAGCAGCACACCCAGACGTACACCGGGATGGGCCGCAATTTCCAAGACCACGACCGCTTTGCCGTCGAAAGCCAAGGCCGGATCCTCGACCGCACGACCGAGCACCTCGCAACGACCGACAAAGGCGTGATCGCGATGCGCCGCCAGATGCTGGCCGCGATCGACACCGTCCGCAACGGCGGTCACCCGCCGATGACCGATCCGCAGGTGCCGCATCCGTGCCGCGATCTGGTCGTGCGCAGCGCGCGCGTGCCGGCCGGCGAGAACCCGCACAACGTCTGGCGGGCGCCCGTCTCGTTTTAGCTCAAACGGGTTGAGCGATCTCCTGCGCGCGCACCGTCCGCGTGGTGAGCTGATAGCGCCCGGCGATGTCGAGGACGGGCTGCATGAGCTGCGGATCGAACGAGGTCGCGAATACGTTACGCGCCATCGTCTGCGCGACGTCGAGCGGGATCTTCGTGAACCGGCTTTCGCTCACGGCCGTTTCCGGGCGGTGCGCGTTGGCCCACCGTCCGGCGTCGTAGAGCGCGGCCGCGACGCGATGCGCGAGCGCCGGGTTGGCGTTGATCCAATCGCGTGACGCCGCGTAGACGTTGACGTAGAACGGTTTCCCCATCGCTTCGAACGGAACGCCGAGCTGCCGCTGCTCGGCCTTGGCGTCGCTCAAGAACGGCTCGCCTTGCACCGCCGCGGCGATCGTGCCGCGCTCGAGGGCCGCGTTCATCTGCGGGAACGACATCTCGATGACCTTGACCGTGGCCGGATCGACGCCGTTGATCCGCAGCCATTCGCTGGTCATGCTCGAGCTGAGCGACTTCGCCGACGGGACGGCCAGCGTTTGACCCACCAGGTCGCGCGCGCCGTGAATCGCGCTGGACTTCTCGGTGACCAGTACCAACGTCGGGCTCTGCTTCGAGAAGACGCAGCCGCCGGCGAAGGCAACGGTCGGGAAGCCGTGGATGAGCGCGTTCGCGACCTGCACGCAATCCACCACGCCGACGTCGACCCCACCCGCCAGTACCACCTGCGCAACGCCGTTCGAAATGGTCTGAAGCTCGACGTCGAGCCCGGCTTGGCGGAAGAAGCCTTGCTCCAGCGCGTACTCGGGCACGAGGCTCGAATCGTTCGGGGCGATGCCGATGCGAACGGTGGACGCCGTCTGCGCGCCGGCGGCTGCGACTCGCGTCGAGAGGGCCGCGGCGGCCCCCGCGCCGAGCAAGGTGCGTCGATTCATGGTTACTCCAAATTCAGCGCGGCCGTCAGATCGGCAGCGGCAGCGTCGCGCGGTCCGAGCGGCGCGAGGGCGAAACGCGTCTCGATCAGCTTCAGGATCGAGGTCGTGTCGTAGCGGGTGTGATCGACGTAGCGCTTCTTCGCGAACGGCGAGATGACGAGCGCCGGCACGCGCCGGCCCGGTCCCCAGCGGTCGATCTTCGGCGGCGCGACGTGATCCCAGAAGCTATGCCCTTCGTCGTACGTCACCACGATCGCGCAGCGTTTCCAGTACGCGCTGTCCATCACCGCTTGCACCAGGGCGGCCGCGTGCCGGTCGGCGTCGAGCAATCCCATCTGCTCTTTGGGATGCTCGTTCTCGGCCGGCTTCATGAAGGCGACCTGCGGCAAGCGTCCGTTCTTGAGATCGGCAACGAATTCGTCTTCGCCCGCCTTGATGTGCGCCTTCGCGCCCGGCGTCCCCGCAGCGACGTTTTCGAAGAGCAGAAACGGGCGTGCGGCCTGCGTCGTGTAGCCGGCATACCACGCCCACGACACGCCGGCGGCATCGAGCCGGTCGCCGATGTGGGCGGTCGTTTGCAGCGGCGCGCGCGCGGCGGCTTCGGGCGAAAGGTTGTTGACGATGAAGCCGTCCGGCGTGACGAGCCCCTCTTTGCGTACCGTGCCGTCGGGCGCGAGTTGCGCGACGAATTCGGCCGGCGCGTTCGGCCAGCTCGGCACGCCGCCGGCGAACAGCAGGAAATGGTTCATTCCGGTGCCGCCGAACGCGGCTTGAAAGAAACGATCGCAGAGCACGTACTCTTGCGCGTACGCCCACATCGGCAACGAGCTGCCGTCGTAGTAGCCCATTACCGGGCTACCGGAAATCGCGACGTAGCGATCCATCTTGCCGCCGTTGATCGCCTGCATCGCTTGATAGTAGTTGTTGGCTTCTTCGAAAGCGGCGTTGAGCGGCCGGTCGATCGGCACGTACGGCGCCAGATCGAACGGCCGGTTCGGCAGCGGCGGCAATTCCAGCGACGGCGCCGCGCCGTTGAGCGCGCGTTTAGCAAACGCCGGAAGCGCTGGGTAGATCGCACCGTTTTCGTCGACTTGCGGCGGCGCGGCGGCGGCGTTGTCCAGCCCGTCGGCGCCGGGAAAACGGCCGTAGAGATGATCGAACGAGCGGTTCTCGAGATAGATCACGATGATGTGATCGATCTTGTTCAGCCCCGGAACGGCTCGGGGCGCGGCAGCGGCAGGTAAGCCGAACGCGCCCAGTGCGGCACCGCCGGCGAGCAGCGCGGAGGCACGCGCGCGGTTGATCACCAGGTAGAGCGGCCTACGCGCTCGTCGTCGCCGTCCTGCGCGGCCTCGAAACCGTAGGCGTACGGATGCACGTGACCGCAGCCGGGGCACGTCCGCCCCGATGCGTTGAAGGCGCGCGCCAGCTCGAGCGCGTGCGTCCAGAATGCTCGCAGCCCGTAGCGCGCCGAATCGAACGCTTCCGACCGGAGTTCGGCCTGACATTTGGGGCAGTACCAGGCAACGGTGTCGGTTCCGACGTCTTGGCCCGTCGTCGCGACGATCAGCGTGTAGTACACGCTCTCATCCATTTCGGCCCGGATAAAAATCGTGTCGGCGGCGGTGGTGCGCCAGAAGCCGAAGAGATGCTCGATGTGGTAGGGGATGCCGCCGGGAACGCGGTGCATCACGCGCGAGCGCTCGGGAACGCGCAACACCTCACCGTCGCGGCGTTCGAGCACGCTGAGCGCCGGTTCGGTCAAGGCATCCTTGCGCGTCCAGACCTGATAGCGGCTGGCTTCTTGCCAGCTGCCGTCGCCTTCCCCGAGGTAGATGTCGTAAGCGGGTGTGTACCGCGTGCTCACCAGAGCAGGCGCGCCTCGGCTTGTTCGGGCGAGTCCTTGGCCACGTTCCAGCAATAGCCCAGCGGATTCATGTGGCCGCACTCCGGGCAGAGCCGGTTCTTCGGATCGGCGTTGTACGAACGCACCGCTTCTTCTTCGGCGCGCCAGATGCCGTTCAGACCAAGCCGGCCGGTCGCATACGTAAACTCGTAGAGCATCGTGAGACACTGCCGGCAGTATTGCGCGTAGCTCTCGGCTTCGTCGCCCGTCGGCGTCTGCATGAGCACGATGAAATGGCCCATCTCTTCGCCCGGACGCGGCGGAATCGGCAGATAGAGTTCGTCCATGTCGTTGATGTGCCAGAAGCCCAAGCTGTGCTCGACGCGGTGCGGCACGCCGCCCGGCGTGATGTGAATCTTGAACGCCTTGTGCTGCTTGGCGATCAGACCGTCGGGCGTCATCGTGATCGAGTTGAACGTGCCCTTCTTCGGGTCGACGATCTCGTTCAACGTGATCGTGCGGCGACGGATCCCGATGATGTTCTGACCGACCTCTTGCCAGGTCGTGAACTTCTTGACAATCTTCTCATCGAGATAGTCCCAGTCGTCCATGATTTTCTCGATCGGCCGATCGATACCGACGGTAGCAAACATCGTACGGGGGAGTTCGGCGTTGCGCATGGCGGCCCTGGGCGCCCGAGGGGCCGCCGCCGGCGGTACCGAACGCGACCGCCTCATGAAAGCTGCGTTCACCCACCATTCGCGGCGAGGGTTCATCGCGCTCGGCGCGGCCTTCGGATTGCAGGTTGCCGCCGCGGGCGCGCAGACCCCGCCGGCCCTCACCCCCGTGCGCGTCTCGTCGGCCGCCGACGAAGACATCCTCGGCACCGTCTGGGGGCAGCAGCACGGGATCTTCCAGAAGTACGGGCTCGACGTCGACCTGCGTCCGTCCAACAGCGGCGCCGCCGTGGCGGCGGCCGTCGTCGGGGGCTCGATCGACATCGGGAAATCGAGTTTGTTCTCGCTGATCGCAGCGCACGAGAAGGGCATTCCGCTCGTGCTCATCGCGGCGGCCGGCGTGTACTCGTCGACCGCGTCGACTGTCGATCTGCTGGTCAAGACGGGCTCGCCGATTCGCACCGCGCGCGACCTGAACGGCAAGGCGATCTCGGTTCAGGCGCTCGACGATCAGTTCGCGGTGTCCGTCAAAGCCTGGGTCGACCAGCGCGGCGGCGATTCGTCGACGCTGAAGTTCATCGAGTTTCCCGCTTCTGCGGCGGAACCGGCGATCGCCGACGGACGCGTCGATGCCGCCGCCATCACGAACCCAAACCTGAGCAAAGCCCTCGCGACCGGTCAGGTGCAGTCGATCGGCCATCCGTTCGACGGCATCGGGCGCTTCTTCATCCAGTCCGCATACTTCGTCACCAGCAGCTACCTGGCGGCGAATCGCCCGACGGTCGACAAGTTCGTGCGCGCGATCAACGAAGCCGGCGCCTACGTCGACGCACACCAGGCGCAGACGGCGGACGCTCTCTCAGCGTTCACCAAGGTGCCGCTCGACGTCATCCAACACATGACGCGCACGCAACTGACCGCCAAACTCGACCCGCGCAACGTCCAGCCGGTGATCGACGCCGCCTTCAAATACAAGGCGATCGCCAAGAACTTCGACGCCAAGGAAATGATCGCGAGCTAAGCGGCGGTCTTGACGCGCGTCTCCGGCACGTAACGGACCAGCAAAAAGGTCACGATCGACGCCGAGACCGCTGTGAACATGAACGCCGTGC
>Ga0181536_10006121_pt1 | contig 12156 bp, 12 predicted proteins | sample PEATcosm2014_Bin_41_FD_121105 | JGI IMG/M metagenome (GOLD analysis project Ga0181536, IMG submission 121105) | Peatland microbial communities from MTU Mesocosm Facility, Houghton, MI, USA - PEATcosm2014_Bin17_60_metaG | ecosystem: Environmental > Terrestrial > Soil > Wetlands > Peat | place...
GACTTATCAGCGAGACGTGCGTGAGGTGGCTTCGGGCGGGTACTTGATTTACGACGCTACCTGGCCGCGCAGTACGCTACTGCAGCGAGGTGACGTCACGGTGATCGGCGTGCCCTTGGCCAAGCTCGTCAACGAAAATTTCGACGGTGTGCGCAATCGCATTTTGCTGAAGAATATTGCCTATGCGGGTGCGCTCGCAGCCCTGCTCAATGTCGATCTCGAGATCATCAATGGCTTACTGAGCGAGAGCTACGGCAAGAAACCCAGACTGCTGGACTCGAACACCAAGGCATTGGGCTTGGGGTACGACTACGCCAAGCAGCATTTCAGTTGCCCGTTGCCGCTGCACGTCGAGCACATGGATAAAACGCGCGATCACATCATGATCGACGGCAACACTGCGGCGGGTCTCGGCTGTGTCTACGCGGGCGCAACCGTCGGGGCATGGTACCCCATTACGCCATCCACTTCTTTGATGGATGCGTTCAATGGTTTTTGCGAGCGTTATCGGGTGGATCCCGTCTCCGGCGAACGAAACTTCGCCGTGATTCAGGCCGAGGATGAATTGGCGGCCATTGGCATCGTGCTGGGCGCCTCCTGGAACGGCGCACGGGCCTTTACGCCGACCAGCGGACCCGGCATTTCACTGATGAATGAGTTTGTGGGGCTGGCGTACTACGCTGAAGTGCCTTGCGTGATATTCGATGTGCAAAGGGCTGGTCCTTCGACCGGCATGCCGACCCGCACGCAGCAATCCGACATCATGCTATGCGCTTATGCGTCGCATGGCGATACCCGCCATGTACTGCTATTTCCGGCGAATCCCGAAGAATGCTTCTATATGGCGGTGCAGGCGTTTGATTTGGCAGAGCGCCTGCAGACGCCGGTATTCGTCATGTCCGACCTGGATATCGGCATGAACGACTGGATGTGCCGCGATTTGAAATGGGATGACGCCTATCGGCCGGACCGCGGGAAAATACTATCCGCCGAGGAGCTGGCCGGGCTGGACAAATTCTACCGCTACGTGGATCGCGACGACGACGCCATTACCTATCGCACGCTGCCGGGCGTCAATGCGAAGGGCGCTTATTTCACGCGCGGATCGGGTCACAATCAGTATGGTGCGTATACCGAGGATTCGGCCGAATACCAGGCTGTCCTCGATCGATTGAAGCGTAAATTCTCGACGGCCGCCAAGTACGTTCCGAAGCCGGAGGTGATCGGCAACGGCAACAGCGAAATCGCGGTCGTGAGCATCGGCAGTTGCGACGGCGCCGTGCGCGAAGCAATCGACGTGCTCGCGCGCCACAAGATTCATGTCGATTACCTGCGCGTCAAGGCATTTCCGTTCGGCACCGAGGTGGCGAGTTTCTTGAGTTCGCATCCCACGATTTTCGTCGTCGAGCAGAATCGCGACGCGCAATTGCGATCGCTGTTGATTCTCGAAACTCCTGTTGCGAAATTCAAGCTGCATTCTATTTTGAGTTACAGCGGGTTGCCGATGTGTTGCGATCCGATCGTCGACGGTATTCGTGCGGTGCTCGACGACGAGCCACGTCTGTCGGCGGTCAAGCGTTGAGAGAACCATTGCGAGGTTGGCATGTCATTCATCAATAAGCCTAAAGTATCCCATCCCTCCCTGCCCACGAACGCGTTGGGACTGACGCGCCGCCAATACGAAGGCGTCATGTCGACCCTGTGCGCGGGCTGTGGTCATGATTCGGTCACGGCGGCGCTCGTCGAGGCATGCTGGGGCCTCGCCATGCGGCCTGAACAATTGGTCAAACTCTCCGGAATCGGGTGTTCTTCGAAGACGACGGCGTATTTCGTCGGCGGGGCGCACGGGTTCAATTCGGTCCATGGCCGGATGCCGTCGATCGCCAGCGGCGCCAATGCCGCGAATCGTGAGCTGACCTATATTGGTATATCGGGGGACGGCGATTCGTTGTCGATCGGCTTGGGCCAGCTGGCGCACGCCATTCGCCGCAACGTCAACATGCTCTACCTCATCGAGAACAATGGCGTGTACGGCCTGACCAAGGGCCAATTCTCCGCGTCGGCCGACATCGGCACCAAGGCGAAGCGGGGGGACGTCAATAAAACGGCGCCCATCGATCCCGTGTTATTGGCTCTGTCGCTGGGCGCCACGTTTGTTGCGCGCAGTTTTTCCGGAGACAAGGCCCAGCTCGTACCATTGATTCAGGCCGGCATGCGTCACAGGGGATTTGCGCTCATCGATGTGCTCTCCCCCTGCGTTACATTCAACGATCACGAGGGCTCGACCAAGAGTTACACATTTACTCGAGAGCACTATAATGCTGCGACGGAGGCGGATTTCGTGGCTCCGGCGCAGCAAATTGCGGTTGACTATGCCTCGGGCGAATCGATGTCGGTCGAGCTGCATGACGGCAGTCGCGTCATGCTGCGCAAACTCGGAGCCACCTACGACCCCAGGGATGCCTCCGCGGCGTACCATTTCATCGAGACCAAGCGAAACCAACACGAATACGTGACCGGCTTGATCCACATCGATGAGACAGAAAGCACGGAGTTTCACACCCTCAATAAGACGAGCGCCGTGCCATTGAACCGCATTCCGTATGAAAAGCTCTCGCCCGGCAGTGGCGCATTGGAAAAACTGATGGGGCGCTATCGCTGAGCTTCGCGGCGTTCGTCACGCCCCACCGCCGCTGTTCAGCGATGGCCGTAGCGTGCCTCATAGCGGGGACATGGACGTGCGCGCCGGGGAAGGAAGCGGCCGTTCCACTGGTAACATAGGCATAATGAATACATTCTTCGAAATGAAGCTGCGCATCTATTGGGAGGACACCGACGCCGGAGGGGTTGTCTACTACGCGAATTATCTGAAGTTCATGGAGCGCTGTCGGACGGAATGGCTGCGCGCCCTCGGCATCGATCAACAGCGACTGCGGCTGGAGCGGCAGATGCAATTCGCGGTCGTCAACGTCGTGGTCGATTTTCTGCGCCCGGCGGTACTCAATGATGAAATTCTCGTCACTGCCGCACTCGTGCGCTTGGGCGGTGCGACAATTGCGTTCAAGCAGACCATCCTGCGCGGTGACATGCAGTTGATCGACGCGAGCACGCGGGTTGCTTGTCTCGATTCCGGCACGCTGAAACCGCGTGCCATTCCCAGCGATTTATTCATGGAGTGGCGTAATGGGCAATGACTTGTCGATCTGGACCTTGGTGCTCGATGCGAGCCCCATCGTGCAGGCGGTCATGGTATTGCTGATGGCGGCCTCGGTGGCGTCGTGGGCCATCATCCTGAAGAAAAGCCGTGTGATCTCCCATTCACGTCGTCAAGCCGATCGATTTGAAACCGCATTCTGGTCGGGCGGCGATCTGTCGACGCTGTATCGAAGCATCGAGACGAAAGGCCGCGAGGGTACCGGCGAGCAAAGCATTTTCGAGTCGGGATTCGGCGAGTTCAGCCGCCTGCGGCAACAAGGTGTGCCCACCGATCAACTGCTCGAGGGTGCGCGCCGTGCGATGAGGGTGGCCCAGATGCGCGAACTCGACCGGCTCGAACGCAATCTGGCCACGCTGGCCACCGTCGGATCCACGAGCCCCTACGTAGGCCTGTTCGGCACCGTCTGGGGAATCATGAGCGCCTTCCATAACCTCGGCAATGTGCAGCAAGCAACCCTCGCCGCGGTCGCGCCCGGCATCGCCGAGGCGCTGATCGCGACGGCGATCGGCTTGTTCGCAGCAATCCCCGCCGTGGTGGCTTACAACCGGTTTGCCGACCAGGTGAGCCGGCTGGAACTTCGGTTCGATACCTTCGTCGAAGAGTTCTCAACCATTCTGCAGCGCCACGGTCCTATCCGGGCGCCGCAGGCTTAGAACCCGATGCCAAAGCTGGTTCGCCGCCGCAAGCTCATGGGGGAGATCAATGTGGTGCCGTACATCGACGTCATGTTGGTGTTATTGGTGATATTCATGATTACGGCGCCGCTGCTCAAGGAAGGCGTCAAAGTCGATTTACCCGAAGCGGCCGCTCGACCCATCGATCCCGCATTCCTGGCGAAGCACGATCCGTTGGTCCTGACCATCGACAGCGGTGGGCGGTTCTACATCAACTTTGGTCAAAACCAGGACAAACCCGCGTCCGAGGCCACCGTGAGTTCGCGTACGGCGGCGCTGCTGCGCCGGGATCCGCAGACCCCTATTTTGGTCAAAGCCGATACCACGGTGCCGTACGGTACCGTGGTACGCGCCATGGTGATGCTGCAGCAAGCCGGCGCCGCCAAGGTCGGATTCTTGACCGACCCGCCCGCGAGGCCCGCCGGCGGCGCGCGCTGAATGCCTGGCTTTCTGCGTGAAAACTCTTGGCCGGTGGTCGCCTCCGTGGTGTTGCACGGATTATTGGCGGCCGGCCTGCTGCTCACGGCGTTCATTTCCAGCAACCAGCATCTGCCCACTTTGCAGCCATTGCCCATCGATGCCGTGGTCGTGGATTCGAAGGTGCTCCACGCCGCGCAGCGCGCGCAGGCCGAGCGTGCCGAACAGGAGGTAGCGCGCGCGCGCGCAGCGGCCGAAGCGAAGGCGGCAGCCAATGTCGAGGAGCGTGCCGCCAAAGATGCGAAAGTCGCGGCCGCGCAGCAGAGCGAAGCTCAGGCGCAGGCTGAGGCACAGGCTCAGGCTGAAGCGCAGGCCAACGCAGCGCGCCAGGCCAAGGCGGCGAATCAGGTCAAAACAGCCGAGACTGCGAAAGCCATCGAGGATGCCCGGCGCGCGGCGGAGGCGCGGAAAATACTGGACGCGAAACAAGCCGTCGCCGAAGCCAAACAAGCGGCCGAGGCCCGGCAAGCCGCCGAGGCGAAACAAGCCGCCGACGCTAAGCAAGCGGCCGAGGCAAAGCAGGCGGCGGACGCCAAACGCGCCGCCGACGAGCGCGCCAAGCAGGAGCGCGAAGCGGAATTACGGCGCCAACTGGCCGATGAAGAGCACGTGAGCGCCGTCGAATCGGGTCCACTGCGCGACCGCTACATCACCTTGCTGCGCAATAGGATCCAGAATGCATGGATCAAGCCGCCGACGGCCACTGCGGGGGTCGATTGCATGGTGCAAGTGACTCAAGTTCCGGGTGGAGCGGTCACCGGCGCCCGTGTCACGCAATGCAACGGCGATGCGGCGGTACGCCAGTCCATCGAGAATGCGGTGTATCGTGCATCGCCCTTGCCCGATCCTCCGGATCCGGCGCTTTTCGAAAGAAATCTAGTATTAAGGTTCAGGCCCAATGAATAGACAACTTGCCGTGGTGACATTGATCGGACTCGTGATGTTCTGCCCGCGAACGTGGGCGGAACTCGTCGTGGAAGTCACCCACGGCCAGGACGATGCCATCCCGATCGCGATCGTGCCGTTCAACTCGCCCGAGGAAGCCGCGGCGTCGTTCGACGTGGCGCAGCTGGTGAGCGACGATCTGACTCGCAGCGGACGCTTCAAGACCATGGCTCGCCAGGACATGATCGATCAGCCGCACGTCGGGACGAATATTGGATTCGATGATTGGCGGCGGCTCAACAACGACTACATCGTGGTGGGGCAAGTGCAAGTGCAGGGTGCGGACCGCTTCAACATCGTGTTCGAACTCTACAACGTGCTCAATCGGCAGCGACTGCTCGGGTACCAGATCAGCGCAAACAAGGCAGGGCTGCGTCTGGCGAGCCATCAAGTCGCTGACATGGTGTTTCAGAAGATCCTCGGCGTGCGAGGTGCGTTTGCCACACGGATTGCCTATATCTCGGTGCTCGGGCATCTGCCGGACAAGACGTATCAGCTGATCGTCGCGGATGCCGACGGGATGAATCCGCGCGTCGTGATGGACTCGAAGGAGCCATTGATGTCGCCGGCCTGGTCCCCGGACGGCCAAAGTCTGGCGTACGTCTCGTTCGAGGGGCGGCTGCCCACGGTCTACGTGCAAACCTTGAAGACGGGCGAGCGGCGCCGGGTGTCGGCCCGTGCGGGCGTGAATCAAGCGCCGGCGTGGTCGCCGGACGGCAAGACGCTCGCGCTCACGCTGTCGACACGTGACGGCAACTTGGACATCTATACGCTCGACTTGGCCACTCAAGCGCTCACTCGCATCACGGACGATCCCGGGATCGACACGGAGCCCCAGTGGTCGAACGACGGCCAGAGCCTGTATTTCACGTCCGACCGCGCCGGAGGACCGCAAATCTATCGGATCGGTATTCACCCGGGCGACAAGCCGCGCCGGCTCACGTTTCAGGGTGCGTACAACGCACGCCCGCGTCTGTCTCCGGATGAGTCGCAGCTCGCTTTCGTCACTCAAGAGGACGGGGCCTATCACATCGCGACCATGGATCTGCGCGGGCGCGGCGATGTGCAAGTGCTCACGCACGGTCGTTTCGACGTCTCGCCGAGCTATGCGCCGAACGGTGCGGTAATTCTCTATGCGAGCCGCGATCGTGGGCGCGGCGTGCTTGCTTTGGTCAGCGCCGACGGCCGTGTCCAGGAACGATTGGTGTCGACCGAGGGTGAAGTGCAGGAGCCGGCGTGGTCGCCGTTCTAAGGCGGCGGCGCCGAACTAAAGTACACAAGTGGCAGTTTCGTCGGTAGGCTTGAGTTCAACATAGAAATTTTAGACGGAGAATGAAATGAAGCGAATCTTTGCGATTGCCTGTTTGATGGCCGGGGCCGCACTGCTCACGGGGTGTCCCAAGAAGGCCACCACGATTCAGCCGCCGACGGCCGGTTCGCAGGTAGGGGGGGGATCCTCGAACACGGCGCCCGCCGGGGGTGCATCGGCCAGCGGTAGCGCATACGGCGGCGATACCGGCGCCAACGGCATGCGCGGCGTCGGCGGCGATGCGAACGGCGGGACGCGCTCCGTCATCTACTTCGATTTCGACAAGTCTGATATCAGACCTGAATTTGCCGACATCATCACGTCGAATGCGCGCAACCTCACCGGCCATTCCAACCTCAGGCTGAAACTGGAGGGGAACACCGATGAACGCGGCACCCGCGAATACAACATCGGACTGGGCGAACGGCGTGCCCAGGCGGTGCGGCGCGCGCTGATGCTGCAGGGCGTGGCGGAGTCGCAGATATCCACGGTGAGCTTTGGCGCAGAACGGCCGGCCGCGGAAGGCGACGATGAATCCGCCTGGGCGAAGAATCGGCGCGTGGAATTGGTATATCAGCCGTGAACGGGCGCGTATCGTTGGTGAGCGTGGCTTGCCTGGCCGCACTGGCGGTCGCCGGGTGCGCGACGACTCCTCCCGAGCAAGATCCGGTTCAAATCAAGCTGAACGATCTCGATACGCGGTTGGCAAGGGTCGAACGGGTGGTTGCCAACCAGAGCTTGCTCGACCTGGCCAACCAGGTCGAAGCGCTGCGCAGCGACGTACGCGCCATGCACAACGATATCGATGTGTTGAATCACAACCTCGATTCGGCCAAAAAGCAGCAGCATGATTTGTACGCGGATCTCGATCAGCGGTTGAAGAGCCTGGAGGCACGCAATGTGGCGGGCGGAGCAGGCGCGCCCGCCGCGCCGGGCATTGCCGGCACGGGCGGGGCGGAATCCACTGCGGACGGTGCGGACAAGGGTAGTTATCAGGCGGCCTTCGATCTCCTGAAGAACGGGCAATACGATCGCGCGATCACGGCATTCCAAGGTTTTCTTAACGCGTACCCGAACAGTCAGTTGGCGGACAACGCCCAATATTGGCTGGGCGAGGCCTACTATGTGAACAGGTCGTTCCCCGAAGCATTGGCGGCATTTCAACGCGTCGTGGAAAATTTTCCGGGCTCGCGCAAGCTGCCGGACGCGCTGCTCAAGATCGGCTATTGCGACTATGAATTGAAGGAATATTCTGCGGCGCGTGCCGCGCTGTTGCACGTGACGACGAAGTTTCCCGATTCTTCTGCGGCGCCCCTGGCGCAGCAGCGTCTGGAAAAAATGGCGGCCGAGAAGCATTGATCGAGAGCACCCACAAGCGCGAGCGGCTACGCATCAATGAGATTTTTCACTCATTGCAAGGGGAAGCCGATGCGGTTGGTTTTCCCACCGTGTTCGTGCGGCTGACGGGTTGTCCGCTGCGCTGCCAATACTGCGATACCGAATACGCGTTTCATTCCGGCGACTGGCGCGATCTCGATACCATCATCGACGAGGTTCGCGTTTTCGCTACTCGACACGTGTGCGTGACCGGCGGGGAACCGCTGGCACAGCCGAATTGTTTGCCGCTGCTGACCCGCCTCTGCGACGCAGGCTTCGACGTGTCGCTGGAGACCAGCGGCGCCATGGATATCAAGGACGTGGATGCCCGGGTATCGCGAGTGGTCGATGTAAAAACGCCGGGCTCGCAGGAGGCGGCGCGCAACCGCGTGGAGAATTTCGGCTTCCTCACGCAGCGCGATCAATTGAAATTCGTGATCTGTTCCCGCGAGGATTACGACTGGAGCAAGTCCTACTTGCAGGAGCATGGACTGCCGGGTCGTTGCCAGATCTTGTTCTCGCCCAGCTACTCCCAGGTGCCGCCGGCCTCATTGGCGGAATGGATTTTGGCGGATCGATTGCCGGTGCGTTTCCAACTCCAGCTTCACAAAATCTTGTGGGGCGACGTCCCCGGAAAATGAAATCGGCCATCGTCTTGCTGTCGGGAGGCCTCGACTCGGCGACCACGCTTGCCATCGCGCACTCGCGCGGATTCAAAACCTTCGCCCTCAGCGTACATTACGGCCAACGCCACGCCGCGGAACTCGAGGCGGCCCAACGAGTGGCGACGGCCTTGGGCGCTCACGAACATCGGGTGATGGGCGTGGACTTGGCCGGCATCGGCGGGTCGGCATTGACCGACCGAGATCTGGCCATCCCTGAGTCGCCAGGCGCCGGCATTCCCGTGACCTACGTGCCGGCGCGGAACACGTTACTATTGTCGCTGGCGCTCGGCTGGGCGGAGGTCGTCGGCGCCTCGGACATCTTCGTCGGCGTCAATGCGGTGGACTATTCCGGATATCCGGACTGCCGGCCGGCGTTCATCGAGGCGTTCGAACGCTTGGCGCAGCTGGCGACCAAGGCCGGCATCGAGGGCACCCGGTTCACGATTCAAGCGCCATTGGTCAACATGACCAAGGCCGACATCATCCGAACCGGGCTCGAGTTGGGAGTCGACTACGGCATGACCATTTCGTGTTATCAGGCCGATTCCGCGGGTCGGGCGTGCGGAAAGTGCGATTCGTGCCGGTTGCGTGCGGCGGGTTTCGCCGCGGCCGGGGTTCCGGATCCGACGCAATACGCTTAAGCTGCGATCCCGGTGAACCGGCCGGCAAGTTCGGCTATGATGCGCGGCTGATTGGGACGGTAGCTCAGTTGGTAGAGCAAGGCCCTTTTAAGGCTTTGGTCCTGGGTTCGAGTCCCAGCCGTCCCACTTTCCGTAGACTTCCGCTGATGTCAAGTGACGTTCGGTAAGCGCGAAAAATTCCAAGAAAACCCGAGAAAAATCATGGAGAAACCGTGTTTTTTCGTCCGGTAACGGCCGGGGCAATTCGCGTACAACCGGACGGTTTTGGGGGCCTTTTTGCGGGCCTTTTGAGAACGCCGAAAGGCGAGGCTCCCAAAGTGATCGAATATCTTGGGAAAATGGCTGTCAGGACGACTTCGGTAGGGCTGAAATCGCCGCTGGTTCGAGTCCGGCCCGCGCCACCAAATGCGATCAACTCATGCTAACGACTTGAACTCGCCGTCATGATGCCCACGCGACGGGGGAGGGCGGCAACGGTTCGATCGCCACCTGAGTGCGCAAACGCACGTTGAGCGCGTCCAAGATTTTGGCCGCACGCTCGAGTGTGATGCCGAAGTATTCGTTTCGCTCATCGCGAGAGACTTGCGCTTCGTGCACACCCGGCCGTTGCGCGAGCTCGCGCTGGGAGATGCCTTGCGCAATACGTGAGGTCTGCAATGATCTCCATTTGAATGCGGCGCCAGGAAATGCTGACATTGACAATGGCCCCGCGTGACCTCCGCCCGATGCCGCCATTTGAAAAAATTACACGCACAGTCGCGACCCATGGTGAGCCGGTTTCGGCGATGCTATAGAGTTGCCAGCTCTTCTGCAGGTATTCAAAGAGAGGTGTTACGCAACCAATCAGCGTGATGGCTTGACCTCGGCCAAGGCCCGTAGGTAATACTGTCGCCGCCATGGACTCTCGCTCAACAGGGATCGATAGAGGTTGTTATGTCGCTCGACGAAGATCACGCCCGCAATGCGTCGCAAGATGAGTCTTCGCACAGCGAACAATTGGACGCCAGCAAGGATCAAGCTAGCCGTGGTAAGAATCCGGACGCGGACCAGGGCAAACACGGCGAGAAGGCGGGCGAGAGCGACTCGGGCAAAGACGGCAACGGCGGAAAGTCAAACGCGCCGCGCAGCAAAACACCCCTGATCTTTACCGCGATCATCGTCGTAGTGCTGGCCATCATCGGGTTCTTCATCTGGTTCGCGCATCGCAATCAGGTGTCGACGGACGATGCGTACACCGACGGTAACACGGTCACCATTGTGCCCAAGATATCCGGGTACGTGGTTGATCTCTATGTGAATGACAACACCCATGTCAAAAAAGGCGACGTGCTGCTGCGGATCGATCCGCGCGACTACCTCACTGCCGTGGCTCAGGCGCGGGCGCAACTGGCGCTCGCCCAGGCGCAACTCAACTCGGCGCGCGATGCGTTGAAGGTCGCCCGAGTTCAATATCCTGCGCAGCTCGAGTCGGCCCGCGCGCAGCAGCGGGCGGCGGCGGCGCAACTCGCACTCGCGCAAGCGTCCTATCAGCGGCAGCATCAGGTCGATCGACGCGCTACCACCCAGGAAAGCATCGATTCATCCACGAACCAGCAGCAAGGCGCCGCGGCGAGCCTCGAGAGTGCGCGAGCACAACTGGCAATTGCGCGGCTGGTGCCCGAACAAGTGCAAGTGGCGATCAGCACAGTCGCGGAACGCGAGGCTTCTCTGCAGAGTGCGCAGGCCCAGCTGGACCAGGCGAACTTGAATTTAAGCTACACGCAAGTGCGGGCGCCTTCCGATGGATTCATCACCATGAGGAGCATCCAGCAGGGTGATTTCGCGGCAGTGGGCCAGGTGATGTTCCTCATCGTGACGCCCGAGGTCTGGATCACTGCCAACTTCAAGGAATCGCAGATTGGCCGAATGCGGCCGGGCAACAAGGTCGAAATCAAAGTGGACGCCTATCGGGGATACACGCTCGAAGGGCATGTGCAGAGCATCCAATACGGCAGCGGGGCGCGGTTTTCCGCTTTCCCGGCGGAGAATGCCACCGGAAACTTCGTGAAGATCGTGCAACGCGTGCCCGTCAAGATCGTCATCGACCGCGGGCTCGACCCGAACCGTCCGCTGCCCATCGGTTTGTCGGTGTCTCCGGTGGTGTACTTCCCGTGACCAACGAGGCGGCGCCGGGGAATGAGGCAAGTTGGAAGCCGGCAGGCAATCCTTGGCTGATCGCGGTGGCCGTCACGCTGGCCGCCTTCATGGAGGTACTCGATACGACCATCGTCAACGTCGCTCTGCCGCACATCGCCGGGACGCTGTCCGTCAGCTACGATGAAGCCACGTGGGCTCTGACCTCGTATCTCGTCGCCAACAGCATCGTGCTGCCCATTTCGGCATTTTTCGCACGGCTCCTGGGACGCAAGCGCTACTTCGTCATCTGCATTTTCGCGTTCACCGCGTGCTCCTTCCTGTGCGGCATCTCCGAAAACTTGGGACAACTGATCATTTTTCGCGTGCTGCAGGGATTTTTCGGCGGCGGTCTGCAGCCGAACCAGCAGTCGATCATTCTCGACACGTTTCCGCCGGCGCAGCGTGGGCGTGCATTTTCGCTCACGGCCATCGCAACCGTGGTGGCGCCCGTGCTCGGTCCCACGGTAGGGGGATGGATCACCGATAGCTTCAGTTGGCGCTGGGTGTTCTTCATCAACATTCCGGTCGGCCTGTTGACGGCCTTCGCGGTCATGAGCCTGGTGGAGGATCCGCCGTGGGTCAAAAAACAGACCAAGGTGTCCATCGACTACATCGGGATCAGCCTCATCGCTCTCACCTTTGCGTCATTTCAAATCATGCTGGACCGGGGCGAAGA
>Ga0181536_10006122_pt1 | contig 12155 bp, 4 predicted proteins | sample PEATcosm2014_Bin_41_FD_121105 | JGI IMG/M metagenome (GOLD analysis project Ga0181536, IMG submission 121105) | Peatland microbial communities from MTU Mesocosm Facility, Houghton, MI, USA - PEATcosm2014_Bin17_60_metaG | ecosystem: Environmental > Terrestrial > Soil > Wetlands > Peat | place...
CCGTCACGTACTGGGGAACCGATCGCAGGTCGTAATTGGGAAGACCATCCGTGGTTACGCTACTCTCGTTAGTTAGTGAGTTGGTAATAGAATAGGCAAAGGGCGCGCTACCGCCAATTCCGCCGGAACCGTCCCAAACGCGCAAGGCCGTCTCGGAGTCGTAGAGGCCGTAGCCCCACCGCAACACGAATGGCCTTTGGCCTTGGCTCATGCGGTACGCGAATCCCACCCGCGGCTCGAAGTTCCAGGGGCTGCCTTTGACCAGGGACGCCGGCATGCCCGCTTGCTGCGGCGTCTCAAAGGTCATGCCAACGGCTTGGTATGCGGCGATAACGGATGGACTAAGCACATTGGCTGTGTACATATCTGCGAGCGGCCGGCCCAGCACGATCGCGTCGTTCTTCGGATCGAAACTGATGGCATAATTACCCACCGTTGCCTGCCCGGGCAGGTCCTCGTAGCGCAGACCGAAATTCAAAGTCAGCCTGGGTTTCACTTTCCAGTTATCCTGAATGTACGCGGAATACTCGGGATTGCGCATGACAAAGGGAGGGGCGTGCACACCCGCGCTGTAGCTGCTGGCGGCGCCGAGGAACATGCTCGCCGCGCTATAGCCGGTATTCGGCATGGCGGAGTACGCCGATCCACTGGCTGGGTTGAACAGTCCCGTCGCGTTGGCAGTGAAGGTGGCCGTGGACGAGCTTTGGTCGGTCAGCGAGTGGAGTAACTCCTGATGGTATCTTGCGCCGAACTGGATCTCATGCCGGCCTTTGATCTTCGTGAGATTCTCGTCAACCACGAAAATATCCGTGAAGTTCAAGCGCCCTGCCTGCGTTATGTATTGCATACCGTAGCCCGGCGGGTCTCCGTTGAAACTGGACCCCGCGGGATCGGCATATGCCACATTGCTGCTGGCCGAAAATGCCAGATTGGGGTCGTTGGCCGGATTTGGAAAGCCCAGATAAGTGACCGGGTTGCCGATTGTCGGATTAATGACCGGACCGGTGATCTTGTGCTCGCGCGAGAAAGTGAACAGGGTTTCGCTCAGGAAGGTGGGCGAGAACGAGTGGGTCCAGTTCACGGCGATGCGAGTATCCAGGTACAAATTGTAGACCGAGTTCATAACACTATCTGTTGTCTCCACGTCTCTTGGGTAATGCTTATCGTCCTCATCCCACGTGAAGGTGCCGAACAAGCGGTCTTTCTCGCTAATTTCGTGGTCGAAGCGAGTCGTGCTCATGAAGTCCGGAGTGAATGTGTTGATTGCGACGTAGTAGTTGGGGGCTATCAGGGGGTTAGCATTATAATTGGGCGCCGGCGTGACGCTGTATAGGTACTTGGCTAAGGGGCTTTCGCGGCTCACCGGGATTTGGTTGTTGGGAAACGGCGTGCGTACGTAGTTCGGGGCGGCGCCGGTCGAATAGGGATCATAAATGACTTGCAACTGGCCGCTGCTGTTGACCAGTCCGCTGAAGTCGCCCTGCCGCGCGGCCATAGGCGCGATTGCCTGGCCAATGACCGAGCCGCTGGACGAGCGGAGAGCCTCATACGTGGTGAAGAAGAACGTGCGATTCTTTCCGTTGTAGATCTTGGGAATCACCACGGGGAGGCCCACCGATCCGCCGAATTCGTTGCGAACCGAGTGCGGAGCCTTGGACCATAATGACGTGCGGGAGCGGGCAACCCCGTACCCACTGTCCGAGTTCGTCTCGAACAGAGTTCCGTGAACCGTATTGCTCCCGCTCCGCGTCGAGAGGATGATCGCTCCGGGACGATCGAACTTCGCCGAAGAGAGGCTGGTCTCCACTTGCACCTCTTGGACGCTGTCCACGCCTGGGAGCCGTCCGCCAAAGTCCCCCGTGTCGCGGTTCTTGGCTACGGCGCCATCCTGGTACATCTCTACGCCGTCCCGCAGCCCATACGCGATGGGGTTGATGTCGCCGTCTTGTCCTGAAAACAAACCGGGTGCGGTGAGCAGCACCAGATTGGCAATGTCGCGCCCGTTCTCCGGCAGTTGCTCGATGCGGGCGCGCTCGAGATCCGTCGAGAGGGTGGCGTTCGTGGTGGTAACCAGGGGAGCGACTTCCCCGGCTATGACGACCTGGGTGTTCACCGCTCCCACCTTCAGGACCGGGCTGATTTCCGCCGTCTGCCCAACCTCCAACAGGAATTTGGCTTCCCACTTCGCCATACCGGGCGCCTCCACGGTGATGTCGTAGGCGCCGGGCTGGGCCGGGGGGAACAGGAAGAACCCGACTTCATTGGTGGTCGTCGAGAACTTCGTGTTGGTCGCCGTATGGACAATCGTAACCTTTGCCCCCCCCACCACGGCGGAGCTGGCGTCCTTCACCACGCCTTGGATCTGGCCGTTTCCGGTTTGCTGAGCCGTTAAGATCAGAGCGGACATAACGGTCAGCGCTACCAACAGGGTAATTCGCCGTATCAACATGACTTCTCTCCTATTTCTTGGCAACTCCACACCGGTTTTCATCTTTCGTAAGACGTAGAACTGGCGCCCTCTGGTTCCCGGCGGGACCGCCCGCCGCGCTCGGCGCAACCGCCAAGGCGTCGTATGAGGAAGCGCCAGCGACCGCATGATTCGCGTGGCCGCTGTGCACGGGTGTAATCCAATGCGATCCACCATACTCCAGGATGCGCTCTCGCCATCAGCGAAGCGCCTCGCCACTCGATATCGCCCACAGCGTGACCCCTTTACTCGGCAAGAAGCCACAACTGCGGATCACAAAAGCCCAAAAGCCTGATATTGCAATTAATGTAGGCCCACTTTCAAAAGTTGTCAAGAGTTTTCAAGTTGCAAGACCTCAATATCTTTTTGATGTGGGACAAACCCTTAAATTGCAGCGCATTCCTGGGATTTCCGAAGCGAGCCTTTGATGGTTCGCGCCGTTGCCCTTGACCTGGAACCGGTGTTTGCGTATACTCCAACTGCGATATCAATACTGAGAAGTGGGGGTGGATTCTGACGAAAAGCGATTCGCCTCTTTCCAAGAGCAGCAGCCCTGTCCCTTGCCACGGTTGGGAGGGGCGCCCCGGCACGAGCGCCGCTGCGCCGGCGAGGTTGGGGAGAGTGGGCCGCCTGGGTCCCCAGGACTATGACTGGTTCGATGGCCGCGGCTTGCCATCGCTGTGGCTGGCGACCAGTGCGCTTGGTGCGCCACAGGAAGAGAAAAAGGCCTCTTTTCCTAGCTTCCGCCGCCGTAGTACAGCGTCCAATACTGTTCTGATCCAGGACGGCGTTATCGGTCCCGTGACTCACGCCGTAATCCGTGTTGGCGGCCGTACCTACGCGCGATCCCTGCCGCCGCGCACTCCCCCAGTGGACTTGGACTGGGAAGCATGGCAGGGACCGGCCCGGCGGCATCCCTACCCGCCAACCCGCCAAAAACAACTGGCGTGCTTTCTACGAATATGGCCGGGGGCTCTTACGGGTTGGGGCGTTCATGATGTGAGAGCTGGTGACCGACAGGCAGCGGCTGCGCCAGGGCAGAAGCTTTTGTGAAAGGAAGAGGATGCGATTTACAAGACGAGAATTTGGAAGAATAGCCGTAGCGTCCGTGCCGCTGTGCAGAGCGTTTGGCGCGAAGATGATCGACTCCAAGTTCGATGGAGTTCAGATTGGCGCTATCACCTACAGCTTCAATCGGATCGCCAGCCCCGATCCGGAAGAGATCATCAAGGCGTTTGTTGAGGTCGGGCTGGGCGAGGCCGAACTGATGTCGGAGCATTGCGAAGCGTTGGCGGGCGCGCCCCCGATGCCGGCGTTTGGCCGCGGAGGAGGAGCGGGCCGCGGGCCCGGCTTCCAGGCGCGCGGCGGAGAACCCGGCGGGGCGCCTGGCGCAGCGGCCGGAGGCGCGCCGGGAGCACCGGGAGCACGGCGCGCCGGCCGTAGTCCACTGACCCCCGAGCAACAGGCCGAGCGGCAAGCCGCGATGGAGAAACTTGCGCAATGGCGTGAGTCGGCAAACGCCAGTACGTGGAAGGCCGTCAGAAAGAAATTTAACGATGCCGGCGTCGAGGTCGCGCTGCTCTGCTACAACATGGTGGACAGCATGAAAGACGAGGATATCGAGTACGGCTTCAGCATGGCCAAAGGTCTCGGCGTGAAGGCCATCAGTACGAGCACGACCCTCACCATGGCGAAGCGCATCGCGCCGGTGGCGGACAAGCACAAGATGATGGTCGGTTATCACGGCCACGACCAGACCAGCGACCCCAACCAGACCGCCACTCTCGAAAGTTACGACACGCTGATGGCGTATGGCAAATACAACGGCATCAATCTCGATATCGGCCACTTTACGGCCGCCGGGTACGATGCCGTCGCGTTCATCAAGCAGCACCACGATAAGATCACCAACTTGCACATCAAGGACCGCAAGAAGAACCATGGCCCCAACGTGGCTGTCTGGGGCACCGGCGACACCCCCATCAGGGGTGTGATGCAACTCCTCAAAAAGGAGAAGTACCCCTTCCCGGCGAACCTGGAGTTGGAGTATGCGGGTTTGACGGCTTCGAACATCGTTGACGAGACCAAAAAGTGTTTCGCGTACGTCAAAAGTTGTTTAGCGTAGTCTGCGGACTACAGATTGGGAGTTTCGAATGGCATTAACGCGGCGTCACTTCTTCTATGGCAGCCTGCTGGCGGGCGCTGTTCCGGCGGTGGGATTCGGCAGCACGCCGTCATTGAAATTCTTGGGGTACAAATCCCCCAACGAAAAGCTTAACTTCGGGTCGATCGGCGCTGGTGGCCAAGCCGCTCCGAATATCTCGGCCGCGGCGCCAACCGAGAACATCGTGGCGCTGTGCGACGTGGACGATCGCCGCGCCGCTAACACCTTCACTCGATTTCCAAACACGCCGAAGTACAAAGACTTCCGGCAGATGCTCGATAAGGAAGGCAAGAATATCGACGCCGTGATCGTGGCAATTCCGGATCATATGCATGCGACGGCCGCTATATGGTGCATGGAACGCGGCAAGCACGTGTACGTGCAGAAGCCGCTGGTGCGCACAATCTGGGAAGCGCGCCAGTTACGGGAAGCGGCGTCGAAATACAAGGTGGCCTCCCAGATGGGAAATCAGGGTTACTCCAACGAAGGCACGCGCCAGGCCGCCGAGATTATCTGGAACGGCGACATCGGCAATGTTACCGAAGTGCACGCCTGGACTGACCGGCCGATGTGGCCGCAGGGCCTCACCGAGATTCCGAAACCGGATCCCGTGCCATCCACTCTGGACTGGCCCCTGTGGCTTGGCATTGCCGAAAATCGGCCCTTCACCGCGGACGGCAAGACCGAGCCCGACCGCAACGGTGGATTCTTCTATCAGCCGTTCAACTGGCGCGGCTTCTACGACTTCGGCTGCGGAGCCCTGGGCGATATGGCGTGCCACATCTTGGGCGCGCCGAACATGGCGCTGCATCTCTCGAAGCGGCAAATCGTGAGCGTCGAGTGCATCAAGAAGGAAGGCGCCAGCCCCTTCATGTTCCCGAAGGGGTCGGTGATCCGGTACGATTTCGCGGCCTACGGCGACATGCCGGCACTCAAGGTGTTTTGGTACGACGGACTGAAAGAGACTCCCAAGATCGCGGGCGTTCCGGAGGGCGAGTGGCTCGGAGACCCGCCTAGCCTGCCGGGCGCGGGAAGGGGCGGCCGCGGCGCGGTTGCACAGGGTATGCCGCCTGGCGGTGCTCGGGCAGGGTCTCCCGGCGCAACCCAAGGCGGACCCGGCGGTGGAAGAGGTGGAATGACCCGGACAGGCTATGAATTCCGGTCTCCCGGCCGCGTTTTCGACTTGGAGCAGTTCAAAACGCTGAAAGCGTCCACGACGCCGCTCCGCTTCCCGCAGCCCGATGGCAGCCTTTTCATCGGCGACAAAGGCATGCTGACCACTGGCACCTATGGCGAGATGACACGACTGATCCCGGTCGAGAAAATGAACGACTACCGGATGCCACCGCCCCTGCTGACGCGTTCCCCCGGCCACATGCGCGATTTCATCCGCGCCTGCAAGGGCGGCGACCCCGCATGCTCGAACTTCGACGTGGCAGCACCGTTCGTGGAATGGATGCTGCTAGGTGTCATTGCACTGCGATACGAAGGCAAGATCGAATACGATCCGGAGAGGATGCGCATTACGAATAATAGTGAGGCGAATAAGCTCCTCAAGCCCACCTTCCGCAAGGGATGGGAGTTCCACGCGGTCAAGACGTAGGTGACCCTGGCGTGAAACATCGCAACATAGCGTCAACAGGAGAAAGTGGCCAGGGTGCAAGTAGGAATGAATAAACAATGTTTATTGACGATATGCCTGGTTGCCGCGGGAACCGCGCAAGCTCAGCGAAGCCGTGCGCCGGGGTTATAGGGCCGCGCCCGCCCGTGGTGGACCCCCGGCGCCCCGGGAAGGCGCCCTCGGATGCCATTGTTTGTTGGCCCCGCTGGTGAAAGCCTGTCGGCCGCCTCGAGAGTGGCGGACCTACGACGTCGTTTTCCACGGCATGGCAGAGCTGATATAGGAGTCTGGAGCAAGTGTTATGCAACGCCGAACATTTTTACAGTCCGCTTCGCTGGCGGGTCTCTCTGCGGCCGCTCCAGCGGTTGACCAGGAGGGCGAAGCGCACATTTTGCTGCCCCCCGGCGAAACGCTGACGTGGGGCAAGGAACCCATCGAAGCGAAAACCAGCCGGCGCGCGACAATCTGCATAAACGGAATCTGGCAGGTGATACCCGCCGTGAACGATGCCCGCCAGCAACCCACCGCCGACTGGGGCTACATTCGGGTTCCCGGCGGCTGGCAGGACAGCGGTGACCGGATGCCCGGCATAGTCGCCGCCGGTACCAGCGGTCCCTGGCAGGGTTTTCACGGTGATCAGGTCTCCCGCATGTGGTATCAGCGGCCCATCAACGTGCCCGCCGATTGGGCAGGGCGCGCCGTACTGCTGGAATTCGAACGCGTCAGCACCGATGCGCGGGTGTTCGTCAACGGCCGCGAGTGTGGCGACGTGCGCTGGCCTGAGGGCACGGTCGATATTACAAGCGCGGTCACGCCGGGCAAGGAGGCAATGCTCCGTGTGCTGGTTGTGGCCACGCCCGAAACGTCGGCGGTGGAGTCGCTGCTGGCGGGCAACGAGCCCGAGCGAGCCGCCCCGCCGGAGCCGGCCACGCGCGGCTCCGCCGGAGGGTTGGGCGGGCGCCGCGGACTAACTGCGCGCGGCCTGATCGGCAATCTCCTGCTGTACAGCCGACCCGCCGGCGCCCACATTGAGAGCGTCTTCGTCAAGACTTCGACGCGTCGGAAACAACTCGCCCTCGAGGTCGAGTTGGCTGGTTTGACGCAAACCGGCAGTGTACATTTTGAGGCCATCCTGTTGAATGAAAGAGGCCGCGAGGAGCGCCGGTTCCGGGCAGACTCGCCGGTGCGGGGAACCGGAACGGAGGTCGTGCGCACGGCTTGGCTGTGGCCGGACCCGCGGCTGTGGGACCTGGGCCAGCCAAACCTCTACACCATGTTACTGAAGGTTCAGGGCGCGGGCCTCGACGACGAAATGCAGCAGACTTTCGGGTTCCGCGAGTTCTGGATCGACCGCTCCAAATATCTACTCAATGGCAAAGAACTCCGTATGCGCCCGGTCATGGGCCACCCGCAGGCGCGCGCTGTCGCCGCGGAAAGGGACGGCCACGTTGACGCGTTCCGGTGGGCAGGGTACAACTTCCAGGAAATCCCGCCGAACGACATAAGCGTCCGCGGCCTGCCGGACGACGGTGCGATGTGGTACGAGCGCGCCGATCTGAAGGGCTGGCCTATCACCGGCGTACTCGAGCATATCCAGCGCTACGCCGTCACATGGAGCGATCCTGCGACCCGCGAGCGATTCCGCGCCGCTGCTGCCGCGCAGGTCAAACGGTATCGCAACCATCCCTCGATCATCGTCTGGAACACCAGCTTCAACTATGCCCATGGGGATGAGCACCCGCGCATCATCGGCAACCGATCCAAAGCGTGGGCCAGACTGGGCGCCTGGACGGACAGCCGCTTCCCGAAACTTCAGGAAGCCATTGAAATCCTGCATTCACTGGATAGAACGCGCCCGGTGATCTCGCATCATTCCGGGGTGGTCGGCGATGTCTACACGCTCAACTTCTACATGGACCTGATCCCGCTGCAGGAGCGGGAGGAATGGCTGAGCTATTGGGCGGCGTACGGCGACATGCCTTTCTTCATCGTGGAGTTCGGATGTCCGCTTCAATCCACCTATCACCGCGGCCGCGATGGATTCAGGAACGCAATTACAAGCGAGCCGTGGGCGACTGAATTCTGCGCGATCTATTTCGGCAAGCAGGCGTACGCCGGAGAGTTGCCCGAATACCGCGCACAGATGCGCAACCTGTTCCGGGGCGGCCAGACCTATGGGAGCTGGCAGGATTTCCGGGGCGAGATTTTCGCCCCGAACGTGCAGCAGGTGCAGAAGCTGTTCGTGTGCAACACGTGGCGAAGCTGGCGCACGATGGGCAACACCGGCGGCATGTTTCCATGGTCAAACGCCCACGGCTGGACCGGCGGCGCGGAGGCCGGCAAGGTGGTCGCGATGGCGCCGTTCGTGCCGGGGCAGCGGGGATACTATTTCACCAAGGCAAAGATGGCCAACCTCCACTGGCTGGAGCCTGGGGCCGCCCGGATGTTGCCGGCAGGGAAAGCGCTGGTGGAAAATAACGGGCCGACGCTGGCCTGGATCTGCGGTCCTGGCGGACGACCGAATCCGGGCGTTCCCGGCCCCGATCAAGCGTTCACCGCCAAAGACCACAATTTCTGGACCGGCCGAACCATTGAGAAGCAAATCGCTTTATTGAATGACACGCGCGCCTCCCAGGAATATTCGGTGCAGTGGGAGGCGGCCGTGGATGGAGAGCGCGTAGGTTCGGGAACGAGGCACGGGACCATTGGTCTGGCACAAACGCTGTTCGTACCCATCACGTTTAGCGCTCCCGCCCAAATCAAAGGCACAAAGGTCGATGGCCAGATCACGATGTCGGCCAGAATCGGCCAGGCAACTCACGAAGATCATTTCGCTTTCCGGGTCTTTGCCCCGCCGCCGGCGCTTTCCGGCAGCATCGCCGTGTATGACCCCGCGGGGAAAACCAGCGAGTTGCTGCGGCGGCTTGGCTGTACGGTTGACGAGTGGGACCAGGTGACACCCGCGCCGCTGATCGCGATCGGACGCTCGGCGCTGATTGGGCGCCCGGACCTGCTGCGGGAACTGGAACCGTTCGTACGGAACGGCGCCCGAGTAATCGTATTCATTCAGGATCCGGAGTTCATGCGCAACCGGCTCGGGCTTCGCGTCGCATGGCATATGTCGCGCCGGGTCTTCCCGGTCTCGGAGCGCCACGCGGTGATGAGCGGGCTGGATGCGACGGATTTATGCGACTGGGCGGGCAGCGGCACGGTGCTGGACGCGTATCCCGACGGCACGTGGGAGAAGCCTTTCGCTTACAATTACGAGCCGCCGATGGCGCTGTATGGCTGGCGCTGGGGCGCGCGCGGAGCGGTGGCCAGCGCCTCCGTCGAGAAGCCGCATAAAGGCTCGTGGAGGCCGATCCTCGAGAACGAGTTCGACTTGGCCTACTCTCCGCTCATGGAGTTGGATTACGGCAAGGGCCGGTTAACATGGTGCATGTTAGACCTGGAGGACCACGCCGCCCAAGACCCGGCGGCATTGCAACTGGCGCGGCAGATCGTGCTATATGCCGAGGCCGGGCCGCTCACGCCGAAGGCGGGCAAGACCGTCTATCTGGGGGACGACGCCGGCGCCAAACTGCTGGACGACCTGGGATTGCTCTACACGAAGGCGGCGGCGCTCCCGGCCGACGCCGACCTCGTGGTGATCGGTTCCGTGGAGGTGCCGACGGATGAGGCCCTCACGGCATTCGTCCAGGGCGGCGGCAAGGTTTTGGTCCTGCCGCGTAGCGGCCAAGCATTGCCGCTGGACGGCAGACAGAAGAAAGTGGATAGCTTCAACGGCTCGCTGAACGTCCCCGGCTGGGAGGAAGCCCGCGGGTTGAGCGAGTCGGACCTGCGCTGGCGGAACGACAGCGGCGCGTGGCTGATCGCGTCGGCCGGTGAGGTGGGCGCGGATGGCTTGTTGGCGCGAAAGATTTTGGGGAAAGGCGTGCTCCTATACTGCCAGCTTGACCCGAACCGGTTCGACGCCGATAACAAGACCTATTTCCGTTTCACGCGGTGGCGGCAAACGCGGGCGTTGTGCCAGGTGCTGGCCAACCTCGGTGGACAGTTCAAGGCCGACGGGCTGATCTTCACCGTCATCCCCGCGAGCGCTGCCGCGCAGCCGTGGAAGTTCGACCCCGTGAAACAGCCGAGCGGGTTCTACAGCGCGGATTATCGTGATGACTTTATGCTGGGAGACGATCCTTACCGGTACTACAACTGGTAGAGCGCGGCGCGCTGTGCCGCGGAGGCTGCGGCCGGACGAACCCCGGCAGCAGCCGCAAATGGGAGAGCACGAATAAGACTTCGGGAACGACACCTATGAATACCATACGCTACTGGCACATTCTGGCCGTTGGCCTGATTCTTTGCGGGGCCCTCAATGCAGCGAATTACACTTACCCGCTCAAGATCAGCAGCGCGAATCCGCGCATTCTGGTGGATCAGAACAATGTTCCATTCCTGATGGTGGGTGATTCTCCCCACAGCGTGTTTTCGAACCTTACGTCGGCTGATGCTGCCGCCTATCTGGCCGACCGGGCAGCTCGCGGGATCAACTGCCTGTGGGTAAACATGCTTTGCATCAGACGCGTGGAGGGGCGCCCGGACGGCAGTCTGCTGGACGGCGCCAAGCCCTTCACAACGACGATACCGGGAACCACTTATTACGACCTGACCACGCCGAACGAAGCTTATTTCGACCACGTAGCCGAGGTGATCCAAATGGCGTCGAAGGACGGGATTGCGATGATGAGCGATCCGCTCGAAACTGCAGGCTGGCTGCCAACGGCGCTGGCCAATGGTCCCTCCCGGTGCCGGGCCTACGGGCGCTATCTGGGGAAGCGCTACAAAGATTTTCCCAACATCATCTGGCTCCACGGCAACGATTTTCAGAAATGGAGCGTGCCGGCCAACGACGTGGTCATCACTGCGGTCGCAATGGGCATCAAGGAAGAAGACCCGGCACATCTTCATACAGTGGAATTGAACTACCAGGCGAGCTCTTCCCTGGACGATCCGAACTGGGCGCCGATTGTCGGCCTGAACCTGGCCTACACATATTACGCCACCTACGCCGAAGTGCTTCATGGCTACAACCAATCGGCGAAGATCCCGGTGTTCATGGGCGAGGCCAACTTCGAATACGAACGGAACGGCGACGAAGATGGCGGCTCGCCCCACGTCCTGCGCATGCAGGAATACTGGACGATGCTCTCCGGGGCAACCGGCCAGCTTTACGGCAATAAGTATATTTGGCGATTCCTGCCCGGCTGGAAAAACTATCTTGAATCGCCTGGGATCGTGCAGCTTGGCTACATGGCGAAGCTGTTTCAGGCGCGGAAGTGGTATGAGCTCGTGCCGGACCAGAGGCACACGTTTGTCATCGCCGGCTACGGCCATTTCATTTCCACCGGCCCCCCTGCCACGGCGACTACAGCGCGATTCGCCGATAACGATTATGTAACGGCCGCATTGACGCCGGATGGCACGCTCGGGATGGCCTACCTGCCGCAGGGCGGGACGATCACTGTGGCGATGCGCAAGCTTCGGAAGACAATCACCGCTCGCTGGTTCGACCCGACCGATAGTGCTTTCCGGGCTATTGCCGGCTCACCGTTTTCGAATCGGGGCACGCGCCAGTTTATCTCGCCGGGCAAGAACAGCGCGGGCGACCCCGATTGGGTGTTGGTGTTGGAGGCAGGCGCCGGTCATCCTTAACGAATCGCGGTGCAGCTTCGATAACCTCGAGCACGAGGTGCAATCGGACCGGGACGTCTAAGCCATCAGCGCGGCGCCGTGGCCTGCGCCAAAACCCCTCCAGCAACCCCAACCTTAACGCGTTCGCCCCGTCCGACAAAGCCTCTTCCGGCCGGTCGTGCACTTCCACGAACACTCCATCCACCCCCGCCGCC
>Ga0181536_10006123_pt1 | contig 12155 bp, 7 predicted proteins | sample PEATcosm2014_Bin_41_FD_121105 | JGI IMG/M metagenome (GOLD analysis project Ga0181536, IMG submission 121105) | Peatland microbial communities from MTU Mesocosm Facility, Houghton, MI, USA - PEATcosm2014_Bin17_60_metaG | ecosystem: Environmental > Terrestrial > Soil > Wetlands > Peat | place...
GAAAAAGGAAGTGGAGTTGAAGAACATTTTGTTCGCGACCGACTTTGGGCCAGGTGCGGAGAAAGCTGCCGCTTACGCTTTCTCCCTCGCCCAAGAGCATGGCGCGCATCTGACGCTGCTGCACGTGATCGAGAGCGCCGCGGCCTACACGGAAGAGAGCGTGGCCCGGCAGCGGGAGATCAATGTGGTGCGCATGAAGCAACTCATGCCCGCCGGCACCGAGAACTGGTGCAAACCGGAGTTCCGGGTCACCTTTGGCGCCGCCGTGGAAGAGATTCTACTGGCAACCAGGGAATCGAAGACGGATCTGATCGTTATGGGCGCCAAGCCGCGGAAGAGCCTGGCAGGCCATGTGCCGCTGACGATCGCCTACAACGTAGTGATTAAGGCGCCTTGCCCGGTGCTGACGGTTCGCGGTTGAGTTTCCTCAAGGGAGCGGAATCCCGGTCCCCGGGATCCGCATCCCGGGTAACAAGGCGGTGCTGCTTCCTCCCCCCAGCTGAACAGCACCGCCTTTTGCTTTGTTAGGAAGCCCTTATCTAAACCCGAAATCCGAAGCTGGCCCTCCAAACTGGGCTGAACGAAATAGCGTATCTCTTTGCCTTTGAATGTCTTTGCTTGTGGAAATCCAACTTCGCCAAAGTTGCCTTCTGTCCCACTGCAAAGCCACGCCAAATATGTCATTTCGACCGGAGGGACGGCGCTTTTTGCCGTCCCGGAGTGGAGATACGGTTCTCCATCGCACGTTTTTTGTGCGATGAAATCTCTCTTCAACTTCGGAATTCAGGTTGAATCCTATTGCATTAGCCGGGTAGGCGGCTCACGACTTGCGCACGCGGAGCGATTTCGACGTCGTCCTAAAGTAGCTTGCCGCGTAAGCGCGGCCCGCGCGCAGTGTCTGCCCAAGGCTCGGACTTCACGCGCAAAAAGTAGTGAGGACATTCAAGAGGAAAATGGTGCCCGGGGTGGGAGTCGAACCCACATGAGGAAAAATCCCCGGAGGATTTTAAGTCCTCAGCGTCTGCCATTCCGCCACCCGGGCGCCGGCCATTCCAATCTAGCGAATACAGCGGGGTAGTGCAATACGAGCGAACAGAAGATGAGTCAGGGCTTGGCGGGAAAAGACCAGCACATGCATCCCGGGTCCCCTGCGCAAAATACTAGCGGGAGGGGTACGAATGTCCGGTTAATGCAGAGTTACGACTTGACAGACGTTCGATCCAGGACCCTCAAAGGGCGGCTTTAGCTCGAAGGGTACTCTTCCCTTCTTGCTTGAACCCATTTATGAGACAAGTTCCAGTTACTCGGGTGTTTCCGCAGAAGCCGGGACGGGCCCCTGCTGTGGCGTCTTGGCGGGCGTGCTGACTTCGGGCCGCATCGAGAGAAACATCACGCGCCCGCTGACTTCCTCAGAAAAGTCGGTGCCATTCTTTTCCACGGTAATTCGAATTCCCTCCACTTGGCGTTCGGGGGGTACATTTCCCAAGGCACAGTTCACTTGCAAGAGAGCATTTTGCGGCGCGCCGGTTATCGGAAACAACCGGATGCGGAATACAGCGAGGCCACCTGCCGCTGTTGGCCCAACTAGCATGCGTGTTCGCATCATTGGGCCTGCTTGCATGGCTCGCCGCACCGGGTTGCCAGCCTTTAGCGCCCCGGGAGCGAGGCCGTAGGAATCAAAACTCACGAGCGATGTAGCGAGCCAAACGCCAGTGTCGAGCACCATCCCCGAGGGAGATTTACGCGCAAATGTACCGGCTGCCGTGACGGACTTGTCATGCGGGGAGAAGGTGCCTGCACCGCTCATCTCGAAGGTATTGCTACTGGCGTCCTTGGCGGTAGCTGGACACGTGGTCGTGTCGCCCGGATCGCACAGAAAGCCGGAAGCAAGGCTCAGAATGTAATCGCCGTCGTTCGTTTGCGCAATCGCCGACCGGCTACTTACAATCAGGACCAAGCAAAGCAGTGCGGATTCGGTGACTGTGCGGATCGAGAAGACCCTTGGCCGTAACATATAGATCCCCTCTTGGCCCAGCGGGAACGGCCTGGGCACACGGATTCCCTTCCAGACAATCTGTTTCGCACTAAACGCAAAACGTCAGCGCAGTGTCCATGCAGCGGCGTTCTCTTGTACGTCGTCGTTACCGTACGAACCCACCACAAGGCCGTAATTATTTACCCTGTTCGCCCAACTCCAACTGCCGCTGCGGCTTGGGGTGGGAAGCAGCCTGGGGACAGCGTCGAGATCCTTGGTGGTCCAAGCCGTCGCAAAATAATTCCCGTTGGCATCGGTGCTCCCGCCCACAATGTCGCCGACATCATTGATTCCCTCTCCGTCGCCCATTCCCGTGAGATAGCCTCCCAGTGTGGGAAGAATGGTCACTCGGAAATACTCTCCGGAACGATCGGTCGGTTCCCAATAGGCGGGAAATTCATCGGTCCAGGTATAGGTAAGGCCATTTCCGTTAAGGACATCTCCAACAATCTCACCACTATTATTGATGTCGGATGGCCAAACGCTGGAGTACCCCTGGACGGTGGGGAGCTTCTGGATTTTCCATTCCTTGCCTCCATTCACAGGATTCCAAAGTACGCCGATTAGTGTTCCATCCGCATCCATGGCAATGCCGACGATCTGGCCACTGTCATTCGGAACCATGGCCGTCCAGTAGTAGAACCCGTGAACCCCGGTGGTGTCCAGCTTATGGATTTGCCACCTCGTTTTCCACCGGCCGGAGTCCCACGTCACTTTTGGGGTCCACACAACAGGCAGCGCGTCCTCAGCGGTACCCGTGATCTGATTGTTGCTGTCGAGGCCGTTGGCGCTCCAGCCAACAATCAAAGTCCCGGATCTGTTGGTGCCCCATGCCAAGCTGTAGTTGTAACCGGGGTAACCAATATCCTTGAGCGTGCCGAGATCCACCATGCCGGTTCCAGGTGTCCAAACAAAAGCGTGAATAATTTCGTTCCCGGCGATTGCGGAGTGCCCCACAATCATTCCCGTGTCGGCAATCGCCATGCACATCACGGCATCCGTTCTATCCCCGCCCAAGGTACCGAGGTCGAACCAATCCCTTGCCTCTGGGCCGAAGAGCGGAACTCCGATCGGTCGGGCATAGCCGTTGGGGATGTCACCAGTTCCCACGAGGACACCCGCCTTGTTAACGCCCCATAGCTCAGCCCAGGTTCCACCCGGGTAGTGACCGAGATCATAGAATTGGGTTCCTTGAGCCCGAGCCCCTTGCGCGCTGCCGATGAGCAGCAGCGCTGCCGAAAACAGAATACCGAGTAATCGACGCATAGATATACCTCCAGTAATCAAGCGTGTGTAACGCAAACTTGCCTATGAGATCTGTGGCCTTAGCTTTCCCAAGGTAAGAGCGCAGACCTGCACGGCGAGTGTGCGCTATCGGGACAGGTTGCGTGAGGCCCCATGAGCGTCACGTTCTTGTCATTGGCCGAAGTGCGGTTCCGGGGACATAACCCCACCCAACGCACATCGCCTTTTGTAAGTCACACTGCTCAAAGCTCGTGTGGACGTCAATGCACTGGGAGTAGCAGCGAGGTGAAATGTTTGTACAAGGCTAACTTCCTGAGCAGAGGCAACTTCTCCTCCAAAATACTTGTGGAGGTTTGTCTTTCAGGAAAACTTGTGAAGTGGTAGACTCCGCCTAACGAAGGGGGTAACGACCCCCATGACCGATAATGACGGTTGTCCCCGCCGCGTGCGTTTTAGTGTCTTTGAAGTTGATCTTCGCACGGGAGAACTGCGCAAGCAGGGACTGAAGGTCAAGCTTCATGGTCAGCCCATCCAGGTCCTGGCCATGCTGCTGGAGCGTCCGGGCGAGTTGGTGACTCGCGAAGAGATCCGGGAGAAACTCTGGCCGCAAGATACCTTCATCGATTTCGAGCACAGCGTAAACAGTTCCATTAAGAGACTGCGCGAGGCCCTGGGGGACGACGCGGCGACGCCGCGCTTCATTGAGACTCTGCCGCGGCACGGCTATCGCTTTATCGCCCCACTAGAAACTCTCTCCCCAGCACCCACTCCAAAAGGGAGAAGGGAGGGGGAAAGCGATTTTGTTTCCCAGCCTCCCTCACCGGAGACAGGACGGCCTGCAGGTTCCAGAGAGGATGCTGTACCGTCGGCGAGCTTACCCGCGAAACACGGTGATGCGGACTCCGCCGCGGCAGCGGGTGCCCGCCGCCTGCGCCTGCCAAAGCGATGGGTTACAGCAACAATGGTCGGCCTCGCTGTCGCGTTGCTGACCATACTGATCGGGCTGAATGCTTTCCGCCTGCGCGATCGCTTGTTGCCGCGCGCGGTGCCGAAGATCGAGTCCATCGCGGTTTTGCCGCTGGAAAACCTCTCTCATGATCCGGAGCAGGAATACTTCGCCGACGGGATGACAGAGCAATTGATCACCAACCTGGGGAAGATCGGCGCGTTGCGAGTGATTTCGCGGACCTCCGTGATGCGCTACAAGGGCACGAAGAAACCGCTGCCGGAGATTGCCAATGAGCTGAATGTGGACGCACTGGTGGAAGGCACCGTGCTGCGCTCAGGCAACCGGGTGCGAGTCACGGTGAACTTGCTCCACGCGAGGACGGACCGTCATTTGTGGGCGGAGACCTACGAGCGTGACTTCCGTGACGTGATTTCATTGCAGGACGAAGTGGCCCAAGCAGTAGCTAGGCAAATTAAGGTTGCGCTCTCTCCGGCGGAGGCTACCCGTTTGGCCACGGTGCGCGCGGTCAAACCCGAGGCCTACGAATTCTACCTGAAAGGCCGCTATCACTATTACAAGTGGACGCCCCAGGATTTCCGAAAGGCCATCGAGTACTTCCAGAAGGCAATCGAGATCGACTCGGACTGGGCTCCGGCTTATGCGGGGCTTGCGACTTCCTACGGATGGCTTTGGATCGAGGGCGGTGTGCCGGCCCAGGAAGCGCTTCCGCAGTTCAACGCAGCACTGAAAACTGCACTGGCCATTGATGACACAGATCCCGAGGTGCGTTACGCCCTGGCTGCAAGCGCGTTCTACTACCGCTGGGACTGGGAGGAGGCAGATCGGGAATTTCAAAGTGCCCTTGCGCTTGATCCAAACTTGGTCGAGGCGCGTTTCGAATATGCCTGGTTTTTGTCCGCTATGGGCCGTCATTCTGAGGCGCTCACCCAGGCACAGAAGGCCGTTGACCGCGACCCCCTTTCTGTATCCGCCAATCTCGCCTTGGGCAGCATCTACTTTGAAGCCCGCCAAGACGACCAAGCTGTCACGCAGTTGCGACGCACTGTCGAACTGGAACCAAGCGATTTCAGAGCATATGTGTTCCTGACCGGTGTCTATGAAGAAAAACAGATGTACGAAGAAGCCATCAGAGAACTCCAAAGAGCCATGACCTCGCAAGGAACCCCCCCCGAGATACGCGCCAGTCTGGAACGCACTTACCAACAATCAGGCTCCAAAGGTTACTGGGAATGGCGACTGTCGGAGGCTAGACGGCGCAACGCCCCGTATGAGATCGCGGTGTTCTATGCTCGTCTTGGCAACGCAAGTGAGGCAATTGCTTGGTTGGAAAAATCCTACCAGCAGCACGACTGGCATATGGTGCAATTGAAAATGCTCCGTGTGTGGGACCCCCTTCGCTCTGACCCGCGCTTCCAGGATCTCATGCGCCGTATGAATTTCCCGCAATAAGCTGGGCTAAGTCCCAGATTATCGAAAAAGCTGCTCCCAGTACCCACTTGTAGGGTTTCCGCGTTGACTGGACATTAGCTAGGCGATCAAGCGAGCCCCCCAATTTTAAAGTACAATTTGGGTGCTTTATCCGCGGCTGATGAATCTAACCCCTGAACCTACGTTGCGGTCATCCCCTGATCCGCAAGGGAGACACTGTGAGCCAGCAAAACATCGATCAACTGTGCATCAATACGATCCGGACGCTCTCCATTGATGCCGTGCAGCAGGCCAATTCCGGCCACCCCGGCGCGCCCATGGGCCTGGCCCCAGTCGTCTATTCGCTGTGGCAGAACTTTTTGCATTACGACCCCACCGACCCGCTGTGGCCCAACCGCGACCGCTTCGTGCTCTCCGCGGGCCACGCATCCATGCTTCTCTACTCCACCTTGCATCTGGCCGGTGTGCGCGCGGTGAACGCCAAGGGCGAAGTCCAGAAAGATCTCTCTGTATCGCTGGACGAGATCAAGCGCTTTCGCCAACTGGGCAGCCGGACGCCCGGCCACCCGGAATCGCACCTCACCACAGGCGTGGAGACAACCACCGGGCCGCTGGGGCAAGGCGTGGGCAACAGCGTGGGCATGGCTATTGCCGGAAAATGGCTGGCGGCTAATTTCAACCGGTCGGGATTTGAGCTCTTCAACTACCGCGTGTACGCGGTGTGCGGCGACGGCGACATCATGGAAGGCGTGGCCGGGGAAGCGGCATCGCTCGCGGGCCACCTCAAGCTATCGAATCTTTGCTGGATCTACGACAACAATCGCGTGACGCTGGATGGCCCGGCAAGCTGGTCGTTCAGCGAGGACGTGATGACGCGGTTCGTCGGATATGGCTGGAACGTCACGCGCGTGGCCGATGCGAATGATTTGCTGGAGCTGGCGCGGGGCTACGAAACATTTTTGAAGACCAGCGATCGCCCCACGCTGTTGGTTGTGGATTCGCACATCGGCTATGGCTCGCCGCACAAGCAGGATTCCTATGAAGCGCACGGCGAACCCTTGGGCGAAGCGGAAATCAAGCTCGTAAAGCAGAATTACGGCTGGCCGGAAGACGCGAAGTTCCTCGTGCCCGACGGCGCGTACCAACATTTCCAGGAACACCTCGGCGCACGCGGTGCGAATGCGCGCGGGAAGTGGGCGAAGCTCTTTGCCGGCTACTCCAAACAATTCCCCGAAATGGCCGAGCGCCTAAACCACATGCAGCGCCGCGAACTGCCCGCCGGTTGGGACAACAATTTGCCGGTGTTTCCGCCGGACGCGAAAGGCATGGCCACGCGGGAAAGCTCCGGCAAAGTGCTCAACGTCCTGGCTCAGAACATTCCCTGGCTGGTGGGTGGCTCCGCCGATTTGGCAAAGTCCAACAAGACCAACCTGCTCTTTCAGGGCGCGGGCGAGTTTTTCCCCGACGAGTACGCGGGGCGCAACATCCACTTCGGCGTGCGCGAACACGGCATGGGCGCAGCGGTCAACGGCATAACTCTTAGCGGCTTGCGCGGCTTTGCGGCGACCTTTTTCAACTTCAGCGATTACATGCGCGCCAGCATGCGCCTGGCAGCTCTGATGGAGATCCCGGCGCTCTTCATCTTCACGCACGATTCCATCGGCGTCGGCGAAGACGGGCCGACGCACCAACCCATCGAGCAACTCGCTTCCTTGCGCGCCATGCCGAATATGCTGGTGCTGCGCCCGGGCGACGCGAACGAAGTGACAGAGGCATATAAAGCCGCCCTCCAGCACACGCACGGGCCGTCCACGCTGGTGTTCAGCCGCCAGGCCATGCCCACGATGGACCGCACAAAATATGCGCCTGCTTCCGGCGTAGCGAAAGGCGGCTATGTCCTGGCGGATGCAGAGGGCGGGAAACCGGAGGTCATCCTGATCGGCACCGGCACGGAATTGCAGTGGTGCGTAGGCGCGTACGAAAAACTGAGGGCCGAGGGCATCAAGGCCCGCGTAGTGAGCTTGCCGTCCTGGGAACTCTTCGAGAAGCAGGATGCGGCCTACAAGGAAAGTGTCCTGCCATCAAACGTGACCGCGCGCGTCTCCGTGGAGATGGCCTCCGTGTTTGGCTGGGAGCGCTACACTGGCCCCAGGGGCAAGATCATCGGGATGCGCAGCTTTGGCGCATCCGCGCCGCTGAAGGACCTGCTGAAGCATTTCGGCTTTGATGTTGATACGGTTGTGGCGGCGGCGAAACAGCTCCTGAGCAAGTGAGGCAACCATGAAACTCGTCGTCGGATCGGACCACGCGGGCTTTCAACTGAAAAACGAGATGGCCAGCCTGTTGAAGTCGCTCGGCCACGAAGTCCTCGATGTTGGCGCGTATGACGAACGACCTTCCGATTACCCGGACTTTGCCGAAGCAGTAGGCCGCGCCGTGCTCGATGGTCACGCCGAACGCGGCGTGCTGATCTGCGGCAGCGGCGTGGGCGCCAGCGTCGCCGCGAACAAACTCGTGGGCATCCGCGCGGGCATGTGCCACGACACCTATTCGGCGCATCAAGGTGTAGAGCACGACAATATGAATGTCCTGGTGCTGGGTTCGCGCGTGGTGGGCGTCAAGCTGGCGGAAGACCTGGTGAAGGCCTTTGTGGGCGCGGAATTCACCGGAGAAGAACGCCACGTGCGGCGCCTGGCGAAGGTTAAAGCGTTGGAAGAAAAGATGTTAAAAATCTGAAATCCAGCGCGTGTCGCGCCCTCTGCCCGTCGTACAATTTAAGCTCAAGGCCCTCGAATAAAGGAGAAGCGTCATGATTACCTCAGCAACGATTCCTGATGTCGGAGGCAAGTCCGGCACCAACCCCCTGAAGGGTTTGTTGGACTTCGGGCAATCCCCCTGGATGGACTACATCCGCCGCGACCTGCTCACCAGCGGCGAGCTGAAGAAGATGATTGACAATGATGGGTTGCGGGGTATGACCTCAAACCCCGCCATTTTTGAGAAGTCCATCACAGGAAGCACGCTTTACTCCGACATTCTCAATGCGCCGGACGCCAAATCTCTTGACGCCAAGGGTCTCTTCGAAAAAATCGCCATTCGCGACGTCCAGGATGCCTGCGACATTTTCAAGCTCGTGTACCAGCAGTCCAAGCGCCGCGACGGCTACGTCAGCCTGGAAGTTTCTCCCTTTCTTGCGAATGACACCAAGGGCACGCTGGAGGAGGCGCGGCGGCTGTGGAAAGCCGTGGGCCGCGAAAACCTGATGATCAAGGTGCCCGCCACGCCCGAAGGCATCCCGGCCATCCGCCAACTCCTGGAAGAGGGGCTGAACATCAATATCACACTGCTCTTCGCGCAATCGGCATACGACAAGGTCGCGGAGGCATTCATCGCTGCTCTCGAAGCGCGCGCCGTCAAGGGGCTGGACGTCAGCCACATCGCCAGCGTCGCCAGCTTCTTCGTCAGCCGCATTGATACGCTCGTGGATTCCAAGGTGGACGAACTGGAAAAGACGGCCAGCGGCGCGGCCAAAGTTCTGCTGGAAACCGTGCGTGGAAAGATCGCCATCGCCAACGCCAAACTCACCTATAAGAAGTATCAGGAACTTTTTGGCGGACCGCGCTGGAAGGCGCTGGCAGGAAAAGGCGCGCAGACCCAGCGGCTTCTGTGGGCCAGCACGAGCACGAAGAACCCGAAATACCGCGACGTCCTCTACGTGGAAGAGCTTATTGGGGCGGATACCGTGGACACGATTCCGCCCGCCACCTTTGACGCCTTTCGCGACCACGGCAAATTGCGCAGGAGCCTGACCGAGGATGTCGCCGGCGCCGCAAGAACCATGGACAACTTGGGCAAGGCCGGCATTTCCATGAAGGAAGTTACGGATAAGTTGCTCGTCGACGGTGTGAAGCTTTTCGCGGATGCGTTCAAGCAATTGCTGGACGCCACGGGGAAAAGCGCTGGGGTGCGCGCGTGAGCCTGAACAAAATTACCTGCAAACTGCCGCCGGCCCTGTCCGCGGCAATTGACGCTTCGTTTGCGGACTGGAAGAACAACAACAAGGTGGCGCGGCTTTGGAAGAAGGACGCTTCGCTCTGGAGCGGCACGGATGAGAGCAACTGGCTCGGCTGGCTTAACATCACGCAAGAGCAAATCGCGAATCTCGCTACCTTCCGGAAGCTGGCGCAGGAAGTAAGAAAAGCCAAGTTCCGCCACGTGTTGCTGCTGGGCATGGGCGGCTCCAGCCTGTGCCCCGAAGTGCTGCGCCTGACCTTCGGGAAAATCCCCGGCTTCCCGGAATTGCATGTCCTGGATTCCACCGACCCCGGCCAGATCAAAGCGCTGGAGAGGAAGCTGGATCTGCGCAAGACGCTGTGCATCGTGTCCAGCAAATCCGGCAGCACGCTCGAGCCCAACATTTTCAAGCAATACTTTTTTGAACGAATTAATGCCAAGGTCGGCCCCGAAAAAGTGGGCAGCCACTTCATCGCCGTCACCGATCCCGGCTCCAAGATGCAACAGGTCGCCGAAACGGACCATTTCCGCCAGATTTTTGCCGGCGTTCCCAGCATCGGCGGGCGCTACTCCGCACTCTCGAATTTCGGCATTGTGCCCGGCGCCGGCATGGGCCTGGACATTGCCAAATTCCTGAAATTCACGCAAGAGATGGTGAAAGCGTGCGGCTCCGGAAGCGCTGCGGACGTGAACCCCGGCGTGGTGCTCGGAATGATCCTGGGCGTGGCGGCCAATCACGGCCGCGACAAACTCACCATTCTGACTTCCCCGGGAATTTTCGATCTAGGCGCCTGGCTGGAACAGTTGATCGCCGAATCCACCGGAAAAATCGGCAAGGGCATCATCCCCGTGGATCGCGAGAAGCTTGTCAAACCCGCGGCTTACGGCAACGACCGCGTCTTCGCCTATCTCCGCCTCAGCAACGAAACGAATAAAGCACAGGAAGCGGCGGTGAACGCGCTCGAGAGAGTCGGCCACCCGGTTGTGCGCATTGTTTTGTCCCATAAATACGACCTGGGACAGGAATTTTTCCGCTGGGAAATCGCCACGGCGGTGGCGGGCTCGATCCTCGCCATCAACCCGTTCAATCAGCCCGATGTCGAAGCCAGCAAAATCGCAACACGCAAACTGACCGAGGAATACGAAGCCAGCGGAAAGCTGCCTCCGGAAGCGCCATTTTTTGAAGCGGGCAGCGTCAAACTGTTTGCGGACGAAAAGAATGTCGCCGTGCTGAAAAATGGCGGGAAACTCGCGGACGTTTTGCGGGCGCATTTGTCGCGCATCGGGCCGGGCGACTATTTTGCCGTGCTCGGCTACATCACCATGAACCCGCGGAATGAGCGCGCGCTGCAGGGCATTCGCCACCAAGTGCGCGACGCTAAGAAAGTGGCCACGTGCCTCGGTTTTGGCCCGCGTTTCCTGCACTCCACGGGACAAGCCTACAAGGGCGGCCCGAATAGCGGCGTGTTCCTGCAGATTACCTGCGACGACGCCGTGGACCTGCCCGTGCCCGGACAGAAGTACACGTTTGGCGTGGTCAAGGCCGCGCAAGCCCGCGGCGATTTCGCGGTGCTGGCGGAACGCGGCCGGCGCGCCCTGCGCGTGCACCTGGGCAAGAATGTGAAGGGCGATCTCGCCAAACTCGCCAAAGCCGTACAGCAAGCGCTATCCTGATTCGCCGGTCAGTCACACAAAACTTCGCGGAGGACGCTCACGATGCAACTCGGAATGATCGGATTGGGAAGAATGGGCGCGAATATGGTGCGCCGCTTGCTCAAGGGCGGACACCAGTGCGTCGCCTACGATCGCAGTGCCGATGCCGTGAAACAACTTTCCGGTGAGGGCGCCACGGGCGCCGCTTCCCTCGGTGAGTTTGTGGCCAAGTTGCAGAAGCCGCGCGCCATTTGGCTGATGGTGCCGGCCGCGGCCGTGGATGCCACGATTGCCGACCTCCTTCCCAAATTGAGCAGCGGCGACATCCTGATCGACGGCGGAAACTCCTATTACATTGACGACATTCGCCGCGCCAGGGAACTTTCCGTCAAGGGCATTCACTATGTGGATGTGGGCACGAGCGGCGGCGTCTGGGGACTCGAACGCGGCTACTGCCAGATGATTGGCGGCGAAACCAACGTGGTGAAACATCTCGATGCGATTTTCAAAACGCTGGCGCCCGGCCGCGGCAACATTGAACGCACGCCTGGCCGCGAAAAAGCATCGGGCACGGCGGAAGAGGGCTATCTCCACTGCGGTCCCTCCGGCGCGGGCCACTTTGTGAAAATGGTGCACAACGGCATCGAATACGGGCTGATGGCCGCGTATGCGGAAGGCCTGAACATACTGAAACATGCCAACGCCGGAAAATCCCATCGCGAAGCCGATGCGGAAACCACCCCGCTGCGCCATCCCGAACATTACCAATACGATTTCAATCTGGCGGACATCACCGAAGTGTGGCGGCGC
>Ga0181536_10006126_pt1 | contig 12153 bp, 7 predicted proteins | sample PEATcosm2014_Bin_41_FD_121105 | JGI IMG/M metagenome (GOLD analysis project Ga0181536, IMG submission 121105) | Peatland microbial communities from MTU Mesocosm Facility, Houghton, MI, USA - PEATcosm2014_Bin17_60_metaG | ecosystem: Environmental > Terrestrial > Soil > Wetlands > Peat | place...
GCTCCACGCTTCCTTCAGACCTCGCCTCGCGGCGATAGCCCTTGCGTTATCACTAGCCCTTCACCTCCATCAGGTTGGGCAGAGGACTTTCACCTCCAAGCTGCTGAGCATGCCCAGCACACCGCTAGCCCGCTTCGCGGCCGTGACCGGCTCCGAACCGACCCGCGTAAAAGTGAAACGGCTGGTGCGCGGCTATGCGCAGACCATCGATCCCGGCGGCAAATTTTTCGTCGACCTTCGGTACCCGGGCTACACTTACGACAAACTGGTTTGCGCCTTGCTCGATGCGCATTCCTGGGCTGGCGATGAGACTGCGGTGCCGGTGTTGTACGCAACAACAACAGCGGCGAAACCGCACATGCCTGACCACGCTCTTACTAACCAAGAGCAGCACGAACGCCCGCACAAGGACGAAACCTATACCTGGGACGAAACGTACACCATGGCCGAGAATCTCTTTCTCGCTTATGAACGCACTGGCGACAGGATGTTCTTCGACATGGGAAACCGCTATCTGCTGGACCGAACGTTTTTCGACCCACTGGCCGAGGGGCAGAACGTGCTGCCGGGCCTGCATGCCTACAGCCACATGAACGCGTTGAGTTCCGGCATGCAGGGTTATATGAAGCTGGGCGACCCGAAGTATCTGCATGCGGTCACGAATGCCGTCGAAATGATTTGGAAGGACCAGAGCTTCGCGACGGGCGGCTGGGGACCAAACGAAGCGTTTGTGGAGCCCGGTAAAGGGCACCTCGGCGCGAGTCTATCAGAGACGCATAGCAGCTTTGAAACACCGTGCGGAGCCTACGCGCATTTCAAAGTGATGCGGTACTTGCTGGCCCTCACGCGGGATGCGCGCTACGGCGACAGCCTGGAACGGGTACTCTACAACACTGTGCTCGGCGCCTGGCCGGTGCGCGAAGACGGTTCAACCTTCTACTATTCCGATTATCATCACTCCGGCCGGAAGACCTACCGAACAGGAGATCCGAAGGCAACATACCGGTGGGACCGCGAACCCAAGTGGCCGTGCTGTTCGGGAACGCTGCCGCAGATAACGGCAGACTACACGATCAGCGCTTATTTCCGCGGTGGTGACGGCGTTTATGTCAATCTGTACGTTCCTTCACGCCTTACCTGGGCAAGGGATTCGGCGCGCTGCGCGCTCGTGCAGGAGACAGCGTATCCCACAGAGAATCTGGTGACCATGCGAATGGAAGTTTCATCGCCACGGGAGTTCTCACTGCATCTTCGAATCCCGACGTGGGCGGGCAATCAGACGTCGGTTTCGGTGAATGGCCAGCGGCAGAAGGTGGATATTTCGCCAGGTGCCTTTCTTGCCGTGCGCCGGAACTGGAAAACGGGCGACGTCGTCGAACTGGACTTAGATCAGCCGGTGAGAACTGAAGCAGTGGATGCGCAGAATGCCGACCAGGTAGCGATCATCCGTGGCCCGCAGGTGCTCTTCGGCATTTCGGAGAAACAGCCCGAGCTAACGCGCGAACAGGCGACCCGCCCGCGGATTTCGCGAGCTGGGAACGGTGATTGGAGGCTAGACTTGGACAAATCGAGCCTGCTCCTTCGGCCGTTTGCCAGCATCGGTGATGAGGTTTACCAGACCTATTTGAAGGTGCTGGCTGGATAACGCCCCATCCGTGTGACCTGAAAACGTGCGAAAATCTTCCCAATAAGGGGAGTGCGTATGGAAGGCTTCCGCACGCTTCGGTTCATGGCGATCTTCGTATTTGTTTCCGGCGCTTGGGCCCAATCGGGCAACGGCGAAGATCGCAACAGGTATGCCGCGAAAGTCCGCGAAACGTATAACTTCCGTTTCGGCGGCGACAAGCTCAGCACGCCAGGCAATGCCACCGTCGAAGGCGACGACTTCATCCAGCCCGGGGCGTTTCCCAAAGCAACCTATTGCGCGCACTGTCATGAGGAAGCCTATAGCCAGTGGCGGCAAGCGCTGCATTCCAACTCGTTCCGCACGCCCTTCTACCGGGCCAGTGTTAACATATTGCCGCGAACCAGGGGCATCGAGTTCACCAGGCACTGCGATAGCTGCCACAATCCCATCGGCGTGCTCACCGGGGCACTGACGCAGGAGTCCCAGGTGGATCGCGAATTCGATGCCGATGGACTCACGTGCTCAACCTGCCACTCCATCCAAAAACTGAAATCCACTGAGGGAAATGGCGGCTTCGTGATGGGCGTGCCGTCGGCCATGGTGGACGAAGATGGCAACCGCATACCCGGCGAAGTGCCCTACGAGCAGATCATGGCGCATCCGGACCGGCACTCGAGGGCGGTGATGCAGGGCTTCTACCGCACGCCGGAGTTTTGCGCAGCCTGCCACAAAGCGAACCTGCCTCACGAGCTGAACGATTACAAATTCATCCGTGCCTTTACGGTGTATGACGAATGGCAGAACTCAAAGTTCTCGAAGCGCAACCCGTTGACCTTCTATTCCGCCGACTTCACAACCTGCCAAGGTTGTCACATGAAACGTGCCGAAGTGACGCTACGCGATTACGGAGCCAAGAACGGCACATTTGCTTCACATCGCTGGCTGGCCGGCAATACCGCGGTGCCCTTCTATTACGGCTTTCAGCAGCAACTGCAAAAGACAATCGAATTTCTTCAGTCTGGGAACTATCTCAACGTAGATCTGTTTGGGATCAAGAAAGAAGGGATGCCGGACATGATCGCGCCGCTTGGAACGGTGCCTTTCGAGCTTGCGCCGAACGACGTTGTCGAGGTGATGGTGGTAGTTCAGAACAAGAATATTGGCCACTCTTTGATCCCGGAAGTACGCGACCTTTACGAAGCCTGGGTTGAGTTCGTAGTGAAGGACGCAAGCGGTAAGGACTACTACCATAGCGGATTCCTCAAACCCAATGGGATGCTCGATGAGCGGGCGCACAGCTTCACGAATCGGCCGGTGAATCTATCCGGAGACTTTGTCGACAATCACATGGTCTGGACCATTCACTCTGTCGCCTATGACAATACGATCCAATCAGGGCGATCCGCTCTGGTTCGCTACCAGTTCCGCATCCCGGCCGACGCCAAGGGACCACTTATGGTGACCGCTCGTGTGAATTACCGTCATCTGCGCCAGAGCTACTTGAATAACATATTCGGAGAAGATCATCCGGCGTACCCAGTGGTGGAGATAGCATCACGCACGCGCACGCTGAACATTGGCGCGAATGCGGTTACTCCTCCTGACCCGAAGGACAATCCCGATTGGATGCGCTGGAATAACCTCGGCATTGCGTACTTGGATCAACTGCAATATGCGGATGCCCTTCACGCCTTTGGCGAAGTTGTAAAACTGCGGCCCGACTATGCCGATGGCTACATCAATCTCGGCCTGACGAATATCGAATGGGAAAAGTATAGCGCCGCCCGGGGCAGTCTCGAGAAGGCACTGGCGCTCAATCCCGAGAATGCGCGTGCGCTATATTACCTGGCGCTGGTGGAAAGGCGCGAAGGTCACTTCGATGCCGAAATCGCCGACTTACAAAACGTCGTGCAACAATACCCGCAATCGCGTGACGCCCGGCGCGAGCTGGGAATCTCTTACTACCAGCAGCACTGGTATGAAGATGCTATGCAGCAGTTCGGGGCACTGCAAGCTATTGACCCCGACGATGTCGCCGCGCATTACAATCTTTCCGTCCTGTATCGCCGCATGCACATGAAAGAAAAAGCAGCGGACGAAGCCGCCAAGTTTGCCACGACAGAAATCGATCCCGGCGCGCCCACTTACTCTCTGGAGTATTTGCGCAAGCATCCTGAGATTTCCACTGAGAGCGTACCGTGGCATATGCATACCGATTTGCCGCAGACCAACGCGGCGGCCGGGGGGCAACCCTAAGGAGATCATGTTGTGAATCAGAATCGCCGGCGCTTCCTTGGCTCGCTGAGCCGCAGTTCGCTTGTATTGCCGTTTGCGGACATACTCGCCTCGGCCGCTCCGCAGACATTGCCCGGGCCGATCGAGCGCAGTTATGACGCAAAGCCCAAAGCACCTCCGCCCGGCCCTAAGTCGCCGATCGAGGGGACGCCGCTTGGCCTCAGTTTTGTGGACGTTGTGAAGGAAGCAGGTCTGGCTTATAAGACGATCTATGGTGGCGAGGGGAAAAACAAGTATCTTCTTGAGACCACCGGCTGTGGCCTTGCGTTTTACGACTACGATAACGACGGCTGGCTAGATATTTTCCTGGTGAACGGCTGGCGCCTCGAAGGATTTCCTGCCGGCCAAGAGCCCCACTGCCGCCTATTCAAGAATAATCGTGATGGTACATTCACCGACGTTACGAAAGGATCGGGTCTGGAGCATCGCACCGGATGGGGACAAGCGTGCTGCGTGGGCGATTACAATAACGACGGCCACGACGATCTTTTCGTAACTTACTACGGGCAGAATGCGCTGTATCGTAATAACGGCAACGGAACCTTCACGGATGTTACTAAGGAAGCGGGATTGACCCAGCCAGGTCCAAAGACTCGCTGGAACACGGGCTGTACGTTTGTGGATTACGACAAAGATGGGAGCTTAGACCTGTTTGTCGCAAACTATGTGGATTTCGATCTAAAGACTGCGCCTCCGCCGGAAGCAGGTCCTTGCACATATAAAGGACTGTTGGTCGCCTGCGGCCCGCCCGGATTACGCGGTGGTAAGAACATTCTCTATCACAACAACGGCGATGGAACGTTCAGCGACGTAAGCGAAAAGGCAGGAATCTGGAAAACGCCCGGAACTTATGGATTAAGCGTCGCCGCATCGGATCTGGATAATGACGGATGGCCAGACATCTACGTGGCTAACGATTCGAGCACGGCCACGCTTTACCAGAACCAGAAGGACGGCACCTTCAAAGACATTGCCATTGAGTCGGGAGCTGCCTTGTCTCCCGAAGGAAAACCGCAAGCCGGCATGGGAGTTTCGATCGGTGACTACAATCGCGACGGCAATCTCGACATAGTGAAGACTAACTTCGCGGGCGACACGGATTCGCTTTATACCAATCTCGGTGAGGCGATATTCGAAGACCGGACGTATCCCAGCGGCCTCGGCGTCAATACGCGTCTGCTCGGTTGGGGAGTCGGCTTCTTCGATATGGATAACGACGGCTGGCTCGACATCTTGATGTCGAACGGGCATGTGTATCCGGAGGTCGATAAGTCGAATGCCGATCTGAAGTACGCCGAACATAAATATCTATATCGCAATCTGCAGAACGGGCGGTTCGAGGAGGTAACGGATAAGGGTGGCCCTGGAATTCTCGAGAGTGCGCCGGCTCGCGGATGCTCCTTTGGCGATTACGATAATGACGGCGATATCGACATCGCGGTGAACTGCGTGAATGCCATCCCACAGCTCTTGCGATGCGATTCCACGCTCAATCGTAACTGGATCAAGATCAAACTGGTTGGTGTAAAGTCGAATCGCACGGGCATCGGTAGCCGCGTGATTGTGGTGGCGAGGACCAAGCCGGATGTGCCAAAGCCGCTGACACAGATGGACGAGTTACGCAGTGGAGGCAGTTATTTCTCGCAGAATGACTTGCGCATGCACTTCGGGCTGGAACATGCCACCAAGGTGGACCTGGTCGAGATCCGTTGGCTTAGCGGACAAGTGGACCAACTGAAGGACCTGGATGCGAACCGCCTCTACGTGATTCAAGAGGGCGGCACGATTCTGAAATCTGAAGTGCTCCAGCCGGCGAGAAAGGCCTGACGCAAGAATGGGGCGCGTAATCCTGCTGCTGGTAATCTGTCTTCCTGCCGTACAGGCGGCGGAACAAACCTGTCCCTGGCTGAATGCGGCGACCGCCGGCGGAGTGCTGGAAGGCCCGGTCCACACTACGGTCACAAAGAACGGAGATGACGCGACCTGCGAATTTGCGCGCCAGAATGCCGCGGATAGGTTACGCATCGAAGTAGCCAAAATGGGTGCATCGCGAGGCGAGCTTACAGCTTACGAGGCGCAATGTGCCGGCCCCGTGGCGCCGCTAAAGTCGATCGGCAGCGATGCAGTAGCTTGTGGAATCGAAACTAAAAACGGGGAAGCTGCCGAGCAAGTGGCGGGTAGGGTGCGGATGCAGGCGTTCCTTATCCGGGTAAGCGCCGGCGCTACCTTTTCGCGAGAGACGATTCGCGCAAAGGCCATAAAAGTGGCGGAACAAGTTGCCGGAAATCTGTTCTAGCAAACTAGCGCGGCGCACCTTGGCCTAGTTTCTTCTCTTTTTGTTCTTCTACCGCCTTCCGGATCTCAGCAGCCTTGTCGAAGGCGCGTTTGGCGCCTTCCAGATCGCCTTTTCGCCGGAGTAGCAGCCCCAGATTATTGAACGCACCGGCGTCGGTATCATCTAGCGCCACTGAATGCCGCAACGCATCGATTGCGCCATCTACGTCACCCTGGTCCTTCAAAATGCTCCCGAGCCTGTACCAGGCCTCCACATAGTCCGGCCGCTGGCCAACGGCTGCGCGCAATTGCTCAGTCGCCTTGCCCATGTCGCCCATGTCCGCATACGTTATGGCCAATGTGAAATGGGCCTCGGCGAGCGTCGGTTCGAGTTCCACGGCTCTCTCGAGTTCCGCTTTCGCATGAGGCAGGTCATCGGTCTGCTTATAAGCGACGCCCAGATCGTAATGCGCGGAAGCAAGATCAGGATGAACCCGGATCAACTCCGAGAGTTGTTTGATGGCCTCCTGGTACTTCCCCGCCCCGATGTAGGCGTAACCGACGTTCACCTGTACATGAAAATTGTCGGGCTCTTGTTCAAGAATCCGCCGAAACTGCCTCAAGCCGGCTTCGGGATCGCCGGAACTTACCAGCGCCTGGCCGTAGCTGTTACGAACCGCCGTATTCTTTGGATCAATCGCCAGCGCTTGCCGGTAAGCATCCCGCGCATCCTTGAACCGCCGCTGCTGTTGATACGCGAGCCCCAGGTTTTGCCAAATGACCGCGTTTTTGGGAAGCTGCTTGGCGGCTTTCGCCAGCTCCGGAATCGCGTCCGCATAACGCCCTTTGTCCGTGTAAGCGGAACCAAGACGGAATCGGTAATCCGCGTGGTCCGGAGCCAGGGCCACTGCCTTCTGCAAAGCAGTGAGCGCGGCCTCCTTCTTTTCGGTAAGCCAAAGCGCCACTCCCAGGTGGTACCAGGCTTGGGCCATCTTGGGATCCAACTCCGTCGCCCGCCGGAAGTGAGGAATGGCGTCGGCGGAACGGTTTGTGGCGGCGAGCAGAAACCCGATCTGGTCCTGATACGCGGCCGACTTTGGCACGAGCCGCGCAAGTTTCTCGTAGGCCGCCAGCGCCCCGTTCGCGTCTCTTGCCGCCAGATGCTGTCGCGCGGAAGCCTCTAATTCTTGAACGCTTTCCGAAGGTTGCGCGGCCACGCAAACAGACAGAGCAGCCACCAACAGGCCATCGCACAGCTTCGGCACGCCCCATTATAGGCTTCCAATTGACGGCCTTTGCCCGTTCTGCTCGGAACCACGCCCAATGCAGCCCCGTTTCCAGAAAATTCAAAACGAGCCACTACCCCCGCCAACCCCTTGTTGACAGGATTCAAAGGCTTTCGATATTATTGGAAGGTTTCGCGAGTTAGTTCTTCTGCTCCCGTGCTACCCCCGTATTGCGATATGGGCCGGCCGGGGGTCGGCCCCGAGGTTTCAGTGGTAGCAGGACAAACTGCTGGAGCATGGGCTTGTCCGAAGTTCTCGCTAAGGAAGGCAGCCGTAAGTCACCAGTGGGTTGATAGGTCTGCTTTCTGATTCTGACCGTTCACAGCCTGTGGGCCCCGCGGTAAGCCGGGGAGGAATGTGAGCGGTGCGCGTCAATTTTTTTGAAACACATTAGGCTGAGGAAGGTTCGTGCCGACTTTTAACCAACTTGTGCGCAGTGGGCGAAGACCGCCACGGTGGAAGACCGCCAGCCCCGCTTTGCAGGCGTGTCCGCAAAAGCGCGGGGTGTGTACGCGTGTGTACACTTCGACACCCAAGAAGCCGAATTCGGCGCTACGGAAAGTGGCGCGCGTGCGATTGACCAATGGGATCGAGGTCACGACGTATATTCCGGGCGTGGGGCACAACCTGCAGGAGCACTCGATCGTGCTGATCCGCGGGGGCCGCGTCAAGGATCTGCCGGGCGTGCGCTACCACGTGATTCGCGGCGCGCTGGACACGGCGGGTGTGGCTAACCGCAAACAAGGACGCTCCAAGTACGGAGCGAAGAGGCCGAAGGCGTAAAACGATGCCGAGACGGAGAGGGGCAGAAAATCGGGAAGTGTTGCCGGACCCGGTGTACAACTCGACGCTGGTGGAGAAATTCATCTGCTCGATGATGTGGGACGGCAAGAAGAATACGGCGCAGGCGATTTTTTACGATTCGATGGAAAAGATCCGCGAGCGCACGGGCGACGATCCGCTGAAGCTGTTCAAGAAGGCGGTGGAGAACTGCAAGCCGCTGCTGGAAGTGAAGACGCGGCGCGTAGGCGGCGCGAACTACCAGGTGCCGATTGAAGTGCCGCAGACGCGGCGGACGAGCCTGGCGATCCGGTGGATCATCCTCAACGCCCGCGGGCGGGCGGAAAAGGGGATGCCCGAGAAGCTGGCGAACGAGTTGAACGATGCTGCTAACGCGAGAGGCGGAGCGATTAAGAAGAAGGACGATGTGCATCGGATGGCGGAGGCTAATAAAGCCTTTGCGCATTACCGGTGGTAGGAGAGCGGGATTTGGGATCTAGGATCTGGGATTTGGCGTCGGACGTTTGCGTGGCGCGGCCACGCTACCAAATCCTAAATCCCAACCCCCAAATCCGGTTTTAACATATGGCACGCACTGTACCGCTCGAGCGGATGAGAAATATCGGGATTGCGGCGCATATTGATGCGGGCAAGACCACTACCACCGAGCGCATCCTTTATTACACGGGCCGCACGCACAAGATCGGCGAAGTGCATGAAGGCACCGCGGTAATGGACTGGATGGAGCAGGAGCAGGAGCGCGGCATCACGATCACGAGCGCCGCGACCACCTGCGAATGGCGTGATATACAGATCAACATTATTGATACACCGGGCCACGTGGATTTCACGGCGGAAGTGGAACGCTCGTTGCGCGTGCTGGATGGCGCGGTGGCGGTGTTCGACGCTGTGGCGGGTGTACAGCCGCAATCCGAGACGGTGTGGCGGCAGGCGGACAAATACCAGGTTCCACGGATTTGCTTCATTAACAAGATGGACCGGGTGGGCGCGGATTTCTTCCACTCGGTGGAAACCATCGTCAGCCGGTTGCGCTGCAAGCCGGTCGCGATTCAGCTTCCCGTCGGCGCGGAGGACCAGTTCAAAGGAGTGGTGGACCTGGTCGAGATGAAGGCCCTGATCTGGCGGGATGAAACGCTGGGCGCCGAGTACGATGTGGTGGACATTCCGGCAGACCTCTTGGAAAAGGCCCGCGAGTATCGCGAGCATATGATCGAAGCGGTCTCGGAGCACGACGATAAGCTCTTCGAGAAGTACGTCGAAGGCAGGCCGCTGACGAACGAAGAAATTCGCGCGGGCATTCGCAAGGCAACGATCGCGCTGAAGATTTTCCCGGTGATCTGCGGGACCGCGTTCAAGAACAAGGGTGTGCAATCGATGCTGGATGCGGTGGTGGATTACCTGCCCTCGCCCCTGGATGTTCCGCCGGTAGAAGGCGTGTCGGTGGACGATCCGAACACGAAGCTGATCCGCAAGGCTTCGGATAGCGAGCCTTTCTCGGCTCTCGTGTTCAAGATCATGACCGATCCGTACGTGGGCCAGCTCGCATTTTTCCGGGTGTATTCGGGCAAGCTGGCGGCGGGTGATTCGGTCTACAACGTGGCGAAGGGACGTAAGGAGCGCATCGGGCGGTTGCTGCGCATGCACGCCAACAAGCGCGAAGAGATCCAGGAGATTCTGGCGGGAGACATCGCGGCGGCGGTTGGTTTGAAGACGGTTGTCACGGGCGATACGATTTGCGACGCGGATCACCCGATTGTGCTCGAGTCGATTGAGTTTCCGACGCCAGTCATTCAGTTGGCTGTCGAGCCGCGCACAAAGGCCGATCAGGAAAAGCTGGGAATGGCGATTCAGAAGCTGGCCCAGGAAGACCCGACGTTCCGGGTTTCGACCGACCACGACACCGGGCAGACGATTCTTTCCGGGATGGGCGAACTTCACCTAGAGATCATCGTGGACCGCATGATGCGCGAGTTTGGCGTGGCGGCGAACGTGGGCAAGCCGCAGGTGGCGTATCGCGAGACGATTCGCAAGGCTGCCGAGGCCGAGGGCCGGCACGTGAAGCAATCGGGCGGGCGCGGACAATACGGCGTGGTGAAGATCCGGGTGGAGCCGCTGCCGACGGGTTCGGGCTTCGAATTCGTCAACGAGATTTACGGCGGATCGATTCCGAAGGAGTACATTGCGCCGGTGGAAGCGGGAATGAAGGAAGCGCTGGAGGGCGGAATTCTGGCGGGCTTCCCGATGTCGGATTTGAAGGCGACGCTCTACGACGGGAGTTACCACGATGTGGACTCGTCGGAAATGGCTTTCAAGATCGCGGGCTCGCTCGCGATCAAGGAAGCCGCGCGGCGCGCGAAAGCAGTACTGCTCGAACCGATCATGGCGGTCGAAGTCGTGGTGCCGGAAGAGTACATGGGAGATGTGATCGGCGATTTGAACTCGCGGCGCGGCCGGATCGAGGGCATGGAGTTGCGAGGAACGTCGCAGATCATCAAGTCGAGCGTGCCGCTCTCAGACATGTTCGGTTACGCAACGGATTTACGCTCGCGCACACAGGGACGCGGGAGTTTCACGATGCATTTCGGCAGGTACGAAGAAGTGCCGGCGGCCCTTGCCGAAGAAATTGTCAGCCGGGTGCAGGGGATTACGAAGTAAACAGTTCTTTTAGGAGATTGGCAGAATCATGGCAAAGGAAAAATTTGATCGTTCCAAGCCGCATGTCAACATCGGCACCATCGGGCACATCGATCACGGCAAGACCACGCTGACCGCGGCCATCACCAAGGTACTGGCCAAGCACAATCCCAAGGTCAAGTTCCGCAGTTTCGATTCCATCGACAACGCGCCGGAAGAAAAAGCCCGCGGTATCACGATCGCGGTGGCGCACGTGGAGTACGAGACCGCCAAGCGGCACTACGCGCACGTCGATTGTCCCGGCCACGCCGACTACATCAAGAACATGATCACGGGCGCCGCGCAGATGGACGGCGCGATCCTGGTTGTCGCCGCGACCGACGGTCCCATGCCGCAAACGCGCGAGCACATTCTGCTGGCCCGCCAGGTGGGCGTGCCGTACATCGTCGTGGCCATGAATAAGGTCGACATGGTGGATGATCCGGAGCTGCTGGATCTGGTCGAGCTGGAAGTGCGCGAGCTGCTCAAGAGCTACAAGTTCCCGGGCGATGATCTGCCGGTGGTGCGGGTTTCGGCGCTGGGTGCGCTGAACGGCGAAGAGCAGTGGGAAAAGAAAGTAGACGAGCTGATGGAAGCCGTCGACAGCTACATTCCGATTCCCGAGCGCGCCATCGACAAGCCGTTCCTGATGCCGATAGAAGACATTTTTTCGATTCAGGGGCGCGGCACGGTGGTGACGGGGCGTGTGGAGCGCGGGATCTGCAAGGTTGGCGAGGAAATGGAGATCGTCGGTTTCCGCGACACGCGCAAGACGGTGGTGACGGGCGTCGAGATGTTCAAGAAGTTGTTGGATGAAGGGCGCGCGGGCGACAACGTGGGGTTGCTGCTGCGCGGGGTGGAAAAGGACGAAGTGGAGCGCGGGCAGGTGATCGCGAAGCCGGGGTCGATCACGCCGCACAAGAAGTTCAAGGGCGAAGTGTACGTGCTGTCGAAGGAAGAAGGCGGGCGGCACACGCCGTTTTTCAAGGGCTACCGGCCGCAATTTTATTTCCGGACGACGGACGTGACGGGCGTGGCGGAGCTGCCGGCGGGGACCGAGATGGTGATGCCGGGCGACAACGTGAGCCTGGTGGTGGAACTGATCACGCCGGTGGCCATGGACAAGGGCCTGCGGTTCGCCATCCGCGAGGGCGGCCGGACCGTGGGAGCCGGAACGGTCACGGAGATTGTGGAATA
>Ga0181536_10006129_pt1 | contig 12148 bp, 8 predicted proteins | sample PEATcosm2014_Bin_41_FD_121105 | JGI IMG/M metagenome (GOLD analysis project Ga0181536, IMG submission 121105) | Peatland microbial communities from MTU Mesocosm Facility, Houghton, MI, USA - PEATcosm2014_Bin17_60_metaG | ecosystem: Environmental > Terrestrial > Soil > Wetlands > Peat | place...
CCATCCAATGCGTTGATTCGACAATGCTTCCCCAGGAGAAGCGATCTGTTTGGCTGTACTCGGTCAAAACCTAGCCAGGGTAGTGTTCCGGCTGATCTAACTCTAGCAAGCGATTTATCCTTTTGTTTTCAATGCAAGTCGGGTTCGACCTGAGTGTTGCGTTGACCCATTGAGACCACCGCCCTTATCGGGCTTTTAGGTCAAATGGATGATAGGAAATCCTTTCGTCGCCGGATATCTCCAAGCATTTTCCTGGCATATACTTCTCGTTTGGCGATTGGAGAAAAACAATGAGAGCTGGAATGCTGGGTGGAGTCTTGTTCGTCCTAACACTCTGTGGATGCGGTCATAGAAGCAATGATTCGGCCATCGACCTGGCAGCTGCACATAAGTTGAGCGACGCGTTCATGTCAGATCTGATTGCTCACAGAACTGACGCGGCCCTGGATAAAATGGAGCCCGAGTTCCAGAGGATGGTCAATCGTTCCGAATTCGCACCTCAGTTAGAAAAGCTATTTCAATATTGCGGGTGGCCTCTCGACAGCGAACTGAGAGACGTAGGAATTGGAACAAAAGTTTACGCTGACGGCCATTCCAATCCTATCCGCAAATTCACCTATGCGGCAGCCACTAACCAATACCCCAGAGGCCAGTGTTATTTTTCGGTGGATGTAGCTCCCAGCGGGGACACATACAAAGTCACAACGTTTGGTCCATTGAAAGTCACTTCGGGCAACCCGTACCCAGAGCCGCCGCAGAAGTAGGAAACGTAGTAGTCAAATCGAGAACCCAGCTATGACAACCCGGAATGTCGAGGGCAGGTGTCAACAAATCGGACTGTCGGAGATTAACTCGCCACTCGTCTACGGTCGAATAGCGCCTCCGCCTGAGGTAGACTCTCCCTCAGCGTAATCCGCGCACCGCCCGAGGAGCATCTTGCCGCAAAAATTAGACGCTCTGGTAATCGGCGGCGGCGCTGCCGGCCTGCTATGCGCCATCGAAGCTGGCAACCGCGGCCGTCGCGTCGCCGTCCTCGAGCACGCCGACCGCATCGGCAAGAAAATCCTCATCTCCGGCGGAGGCCGCTGCAACTTCACCAACATTCATTGCCAGCCGCAGAATTTCCTCTCCGCAAATCCCCACTTCGCCAAATCCGCCCTCGCCCGCTACACCCCCGCGGACTTCCTCGCCCTCGTCGAAAAGCATCGCATCGCCTACCACGAAAAAATCCTCGGCCAGCTCTTCTGCGACAACTCCGCCAGCGACATCACCAACATGCTCGAAGCCGAATGCCGCGCCGCCCACGTAAAGATCATCCTGAACGCGAAAATCACCGAAGTCTGCCGCGACACCGAATTCGTCGTCCGCTGCGAATCCACCGAATATCGCGCCCGGGCGCTTGTGGTTGCCACGGGCGGCCTCTCCATCCCCAAAATGGGCGCAACGTCTTTCGGCTACGACCTTGCCCGCCAATTCGGCCTGAAAATCATCACGCCCCGCCCCGGCCTCATCCCTCTCGTTCTCGCTGTCTCCGACCGCAAGCGCTACAGCGCACTCGCCGGCGTTTCTGCAGAAGTGATCGCCCAAGCCGCCCAAACGCCCTTCCGCGAAAAAATGCTCTTCACCCATCGTGGCCTCAGCGGCCCCGCCATCCTGCAAATCTCCAGCTACTGGCACGAAGGCGAACCGATCCGCATCGATCTCGCGCCCGACCGCGACGCCACCGCCGCGATTCGCCAAGCCGGCACGCGCACTCGAGCCGCCGCGGAAAAAGCCTTCCAACAGTTCCTCCCCAAACGCCTCGCGGAAAGCTGGTTGCACCACAACGCCCCCCGCTCCTGGACGAATCCCGCACTCGCCGCCCTCGAAGCTCAAGTGCACGCCTGGTCGGTTACGCCCGCCGCCACGGAAGGCTTTGACAAGGCCGAGATTACCGTCGGCGGCATTGACACGACCGAACTTTCCAGCAAAACCATGGAATCCCGCAAAATCCCCGGCCTCTTTTTCATCGGCGAGGTCGTCGACGTCACCGGCCACCTCGGCGGCTTCAATTTCCAATGGGCCTGGGCCTCTGGCGCCGCCGCCGGCCGCTCCGTCTAATTGCGCTGTATGTGTAGGCGACCGCTTGACCCGACAGTCGCATCAACGCGGCTGGACTTCGACCGGATCGGGCAAATACACGGAACCCTGCATGTGTTCACTAATCGTCAGTTCCTGGCCATGCTGTACGTAGCGTGCAAGAATCCCTGGCTTCAACCAGTCGAATCCCCAGGCGTCCTCCACTGCAACAATCGTGTACGATCCGGGAACCACGTTAGGCACCAGAAACGTGCCATCGAAATCGCTCTGGTCGCGGCGGAAGAGCTCGATGTGCGCTTCGGGATCTTTCGGCACCAGCACCACCATCACTCCCGCCAGGGGCTTGCCTGCCTTGTTTACGACTCCCTCGACACTGACGACTCCACCCAGGACGAAAGCCGTTAGCTCCAGGTTCGTACCCGGAACTATGTTCAACTCATGCCCAAGAGTCTCGCCGTTTTGCGACGTAGAGCGCGCCACGAAGTAAGGTTTCGTGGGAGAAGCGACCATCAGCCAGTATTTCCCCGGCACCAGGTCATCAAACGAAGCTTCTCCCGAAGCGTCGGCGCGTTTGACCGCCACCGCACGTGGCCGCGAGTCAAGCACCGCGATGGCCAACTGCTTGGGCATGCTTTCCTGACCAGGCATCCGAACGGTCACTTTTACGCTCCCGACGGGTTCTCCGCGCGTCGAATTCAACTCCTGGCCATTGTGGAGAAGTTCCACGTCGCCAGCCTGTTCCATCTCTCCCGAACTCGGGTTCCTTGCGCGGATCGTATACCGCCCCGCAGGTATTCCCGTGAATTCAAACACTCCGGGCGCCAACGATCGCTCCTCCCCGGAATCCACAGGCTCCACGGAATCAAAAACGTGCTTCTGTAATATTGGTGTATCAAATCCCTGTTGGTCCTCCGGCACACGGAAAATGAGATGCAGCGAGGGCACGGGATTCAGACGCAGATCAATCTCCGCATGGTCGCCCCCCTTCAGCGCAATGGGCGTCGCCTCGTCCGCATCGATCGTGCCATTGTAGAAAGTTGTGGGATACGCTACGTCGAGACCGGCAGGAATGTGCTGCTGCGAATTAGCCGTGGCATCCACTCCTATCGTTGGGTGTATCGCGTACCAAGGTTTGGCCGTCGCCGAAAGAAAGTAATTGCCCGGCCCGAGCAGGAAAAAATCATAGTACCCCCGGTCATCGCTTGTTGCCGTTCCAAAGCGCATGATCCGGCTCATCCCCCCGCCATTTTGTTCCGCGTACAGGACCACTTGCGCGCTGCGCACCGGATCTCCGGCTTCGTCGAAGATGTGGCCGCTGATCACCGCCATCGGCGTGAGTCGTAGCACCAGGTTTTCTGTCTGGAACTCGGGCCCCGTTACGATGGCCGTCGAGAACTGCTCGTGCTGCTCGTAGGACCCGGGCAGGAATCCCCGTTTGGCGCCCTGCAGCCCATATTTGCCAGCTGGCAATTGCGTGAATTCAAATCGTCCGTCTTCCCCCGTGACCACGGAGCCAACGGTTGCGCGGCTCTTGGCATTCTGGATTGTCACGCGAGCTTCCTCCAGAGGAGCTCCCGTCCTTCCGTTGACTATCGTCCCCGCAATCCTGAAGTTGTTGGCAGGTACCGCGCTCTTCGTCGGCGCAGTGTCCTGTGCTGGTGAGGCCAATGAACACAGAATCAGCGCGACTCCCACGCGGACAATCCGGGAAGCGAACAAGCGTGTTCCGCTGAGCATGCCGGGACTCCTCATTCGCTTTCCCCCTTTTTCACTAAACTCAGTCGCAGGTGTTCCTTTTGGCCCGCAGCTACGTGGATAACTTGGCCCTCCGATTCGTATCCACGCAACGTCTCTTCGCTGGCATGCTCCAGTTCTTCGTGCCGCTGCTGAAATGCCAGCGCCCGATAAGTGCCTGGCGGCAGTTGCGCCGTCTGAAAGGTGCCATCCTCGTTGGTCCATGCTTCCCTGAACTGCCCGCTACTCTCGGCGGTTGGTACGAAATACACGGTTTCCCGCCCGCGCATTCTTCCAGTTGTTCCTGCACTGCGCGACGTGGTGCCTGCCTTTTGTACGCTCCCCGTCACTTCCGCACCGTCGTCCCGCAACGTGATTTCAATCGGCAAACTGGACCCGCCCTGCCCAATCACCAACTGCTGTCGTAACAAGTCCGTGCCGCCCCACATCACAGACGAGGCGTAGCCGTTGCCTGCCATCACATGGACCCAGTAGCGGCCCGGTTGAACCTCGTCGAGCTCCAACGAACTGCCATCGCCATCTGTAACCCCGTGCGAAAACGCGCCCTGATTAATGCCGAACTCCTCCGCCGGGCTCAGGCGCACCCGCGCAAAGAGTCGTGCGCGTACATTCCTTGTTGCACCCGCCCCGGTTGCTGAACCATCTTGTCCCTGGTCTTGCGCAGACGTGAGCTCTTCCCTTACATGCACCGTCAAGGACGCATTCGGCGTCATCGAGACTCGTATGCCTGCCATGGGCGCGCCCTTGACGGTAAAGTTCCCGATCCCGGTGGCTCGATGCTCGCCAGAGGTAGTCACTTGCACGGTGTAGTTGCCGTCCGGGAGCATCCCCTGAATCATTTCCTCGTTGGCGTCGTATAGCAGCGTGTACCCCGGGCCGGGGCGGCCCTGTGGATATACGAGTATGTTTGTCGTTGCACCTTGGGGGAGATTCTCGACTCCGATCTTGACCGGGTAGTAAGGCCGCCGCACCGCAGAGAGATTGGCCTGAAATGTCGCACCTTCCGCAAGGTGAATGGGGGCTGCGTCCGAGAGGTTCAGAGCATTCGGATAAAAGATCGGCTGGTAGCCAAATTGCTGCCCTCGTGGATCCAGCGTCAACGGATCGCGGTCCAGTTGTTCAATCGTCACCAGTTTGTATACGGCGGGAACAAGTTCGTCGAAGCGAAACTCGCCGTTAGCCCACGTCGTGAAATGACGCTGGGATACCCACCTCTCCTGACCTTCCTGAACAACGCGCTGGTAAAGTTCAACTCGAATGCGCGTGGTGCTGTCCGCGCTGCCGAATAAGATGCGTCCAGCGATCAATGCTTCCGGGTCCAGGAAGAGTGTCATCTCCGATGAGGACGCGGCCACTCCATTCTCCTCATCGTCGAGGTCTCCCTGATTGAAGTCCCCGGCCGAAAGAAAGCCAGGCTTGCGCGCCAGGAAGGTGCTCGGCCGGTAACTCTGCGCGGATCGCATCGCGCGTGCCTGCGGTGACTCCGCGGTGGACGAGCGGTCCTCATCCTTGGGGGATTCCAGTGGTGGGAATTTAAACTCAAAATGGCCCCGGTCATCGGTCAGCGTCGCGTACGCATTATCGGGGGAGTAGACCAGCGCGCGGCTAATGGGTTCGTTGGTCACGCGGTTTAAGACCGTGCCGTGAATGGATGCGGGCGCTGCGGCTTCGGTGGAGAGGTTTTGCGCGGCTATCCGCGGCACAACCGCCGCGCAACTCAGAACACAGCACGCTACAACAAGCCGGCAAACGCCAGGGCCAAGACGTACACTATCGACAAAATGGAACCACGTTCCAGACGTTCTCATCGCCAGTACTTCTGTTGATGCCAATTATCCCACAAATCAATACCAGCAATCATCTGGCGCTTGCTCGTGTTTCCGAGTTTGCTTCCCGGCGCTGCCCGTCGGAGGAGGGATGCAACCCCTTCCTGAATCCAGAGTTTCTAGGAAGCATTTGCCGTGTCCTTGTATGCGTCGAGCACTGTTTTAGCTGAACACCGAATGGTCTGGCCCCGTCTCAACAACGCCACGGCACTTGGAGTGCGGCGGCTAGTTCACCCTGAGCTTCGAAGGGCCGCCGCTTTTACGCCGCAAGCATCTTCGCGAGAGTGCCTTTGTTCTCAGGAGAATGGGGCTGCGGCGCCTACGCACTGCTCCTATTCGGGCAGGCTGCAGTCCGTTTGACGAGCGTGAGCGGTGCCGCTAGTATCAAGAAGCATTCGCAGCGAACCACGAAATGAAACTCGCCTATTTCGATTGTTTCAGCGGCATCAGCGGGGACATGATTCTCGGCGCACTCGTCCACGCCGGCGTGCCCCTGGAACACCTGCGCGATCAGTTAGCCGGCCTCGACGTTCCCGGCTGGGAAATCCACGCGGAAAAAGTCTGGAAGAACGGCATGGCCGCCACCTACGTCCGCGTGCAAACGCAAGAAACGCACACGCACCGCTCGCTCTCCACCATCGAAGGCATCCTGCAAAAGTCCAAGCTCGCCACACCCGTCCGCGAGCACGCCACCGCCATTTTCCGCAAACTCGGCGAAGCCGAAGCCGCGGTCCACGACGTGCCCATCGAAAAAATCCATTTCCATGAAGTGGGCGCCGTGGACGCCATCGTGGACATCGTCGGTGCCTGCATCGGCTTCCATTTTCTGGGTATTGAGCGCTTTGCCTGCTCGGCGCTGAATGTTGGCGGCGGCACCGCGAAAATGGCTCACGGTGTTCTTCCCGTTCCCGCTCCGGCGACCGCGCGACTGCTCCTGGGCAAGCCCACCTATTCAAATGGCGTGCAAAAAGAACTCGTCACGCCCACCGGCGCAGCCATTGTCGCCACGTTGTGTGACACGTTCGGTCCGCAACCTTCGATGACCGTTTCCGCGATCGGCTATGGCGCGGGCACGGCGGACCTGGAAGGCCAGCCCAACGTGCTTCGCCTGATGGTCGGGGAGTCCGCGGAAAAGCGCGAAGGCGAGTTCAGCGAGGAGATTCGCGTCATCGAAGCCAACCTCGACGACCTGAATCCCCAGGTGTACGGCTATTTCGTCGAGCGCGCCCTGGCCGCCGGGGCGCTGGATGTCTTCACCACTGCCGTACAAATGAAGAAGAACCGCCCCGGCACGCTCCTCACCGTCCTCTGCAACCCCGCGGACGAGACCAAATTTCAGGATCTTTTTTTTGCGGAGACGACTACACTCGGCGTACGCAGTTACGCCACCCAGCGGCGCGTCTTGCCTCGCGAATGGGAAACGGTAGCCACTCGCTACGGCGAAGTCCGCATGAAAGTCGCCCGCGTCAACGGCCAGGTCTTCCAGATTTCGCCCGAATACGAGGATTGCCGTAAACTGGCAGAAGAGAAAGCGGTGCCCCTGCAGCGCGTCATGCAGGAAGCCATGCACGTCTGGCGGCAAGGTCAGAAGTAAGGGTTTTGTATTGGCCGCCTGGCGTTTACCCCGACCTGGTCGGGGAGGCGGGCGCTTTGATAATGCTTTTGTAGGGGCCGATCTTTAGATCGGCCCACTCTTGGGTCGCTCTCGTAGGGGCGCAGCATGCTGCGCCCCATCTCGGCAAGATCGTTCACGTGTCGAGCCCGCTCTTGGGTCTTTCTTGACGATGCCGACGCTTCAGCCCCGGCGCAAAACCCCTGCATAAGGCAGGGCGTGATAACCAAGGATTTATGAGATAGTTCCTAGAGACACCAATGCCTGAGCGCAAAGAAAAATTCTATCTCACCACGCCGATCTACTACACGAACGGCTTGCCGCACATCGGCCATACCTATACCACCGTCGTGTGCGACACCGTTCGCCGCTACAAGCGCATGCGCGGCTACGACGTCGTGATGACCACCGGCACCGACGAACACGGTGTCAACGTCGAACGCGCCGCCAAAAAAGCCGGCATCCCCGAATCGGAATTCGTGGCCAACATGGCCGAGGCGTGGCGCTCCCTTTGGGACGAGCTCGGCATTGCTGCCGACGAATTCGTTCGCACCACCGACATAAAACATGTCCGCGCCGTGCAGTGGCTTTTCAAACTCTGCAAGGAAAACGGCTACGTCTATAAAGGCCACTACACTGGCCAATACTGCATCCACGACAACGCCTTCGTGAACGACGCCAAGCCCGGTGAAAACTGCCCGGACTGCGGCCGCCCCCTCGAAACCCTCACCGAGGAAAACTACTTCTTCAAGCTTTCCGCCTTCCAAAAGCCGTTGCTCGATTTCTATCGCAAGAATCCCGAATTCATTCAGCCGGAAGGCCGCAAAAACGAAATCGTGAGCTTCGTCGAAAGCGGCCTGAAGGATCTCAGCATCACCCGCACCACCATCCGCTGGGGTATTCCCGTGCCCGGCGAAGAGCCGCACGTCTTTTACGTCTGGTTCGACGCGCTGACCGCTTACTTGAGCGCCGTCGGCGGCCCAGACTACGAAAAGCGCGGCATGTGGCCCGCCGACGTGCATTTCGTCGGCAAAGACATCATCCGCTTCCACACCGTCTACTGGCCCGCGTTCCTGATGGCCGCGATGCTGCCCCTGCCAAAGCAAGTTTGGGCGCACGGCTGGTTTCTGATGGACGCCGCGAAAATGAGCAAGTCCAAGGGCAACGTGGTTCTCCCGCGCCCCATCGCGAACATGCTTGGCATGGACGCGCTCCGTTACTTCATGCTGCGCGAAGTCGTTTTCGGCCAGGACGGCAACTTCAGCTACGACTCGCTCGTCACCCGCTACAACAGCGACCTCGCCAACGGCCTCGGCAATCTGGCCAGCCGCACCGCTGCCTTGATCGAAAAGAATTTTGCCGGCAAAGTGCCGAAGTCCGCCGAGCGCCAGCCGCAGGATGACGCTCTGGCCCGCGAAGCTCAAGCTGCCATCGGCGAAGTCCTCGAGCGTCTCGACAAAATGGAATTTGCGCGCGCCCTGGAAGCCATCTGGAGCGTGATCGCCGCCGCCGACAAATACCTCACCAGCGAACAGCCCTGGGCCTTGGGCGCTTCCGAAGCCGACCAGGCGCGCAAGGGCACGATACTCTGGACGACCGCGGAGTTATTGCGCATCGTCTCCGCATTGGCGCATCCCGTTCTGCCGGATAGCACCGCAAAAGTCTGGGCGCTCCTCGGGCAAACCACATCCCTGGATTCACTGGAACTGGATGGCTTGCGCTGGGGCCAATTGGTTCCCGGCACTCCGTTGGGCAAGTCGCAAACGCTTTTCCCGCGCGTCGAAAAAACTGAAGCAATAGAGAGGATCGAGTCCATGGCGAACGAAGAGTTAAATTCCGCATCGGCCGTACCGAAACCCGCCAGTGCGCTCGCTACGCCAGCCACACCGGCCGCGACGCCCGCAGTGCCCGAAAAAATCGGCATCGAGGACTTCGCCAAGGTCGAAATGCGCGTCGGCCAAATCAAAACCGCCGAACGCATCGTCGGCGCAGACAAACTCCTCAAGCTCACCGTGGATATCGGCACGGAAATCCGCCAGATTTGCGCCGGCATCGCCCAATATTACGAACCCGAATCGCTCATCGGCCGCAAAGTGGTGGTGGTCGTCAATCTCGCCCCGCGCAAGTTGCGTGGCGTCGAATCCAATGGCATGGTCGTCGCCGCGTCCGTCGGCCCCGAAGGCCGTCCCGTTATCGCTGGCTTCCTCGAAGACGTTGAAGTGGGCGCGCGCCTGAAGTAGGGTAAATTTGCAGTGCGCGGTGCCGCATACGGATATCAGCGATCAGTTACCAGCGATCAGGAACCCGGGAATTCCGGTGCCATCGCCGCTTCATCCGATTCCCAGGCCCGCTTCCCGATCGCTGATCGCCAGTATCCGATTCCTGATATCTGATGACTGATATCTGATAACAGTCAACCATCATCGAGCACACAACCCCATGGACCTCATCGACTCCCACGCCCACATCGACTTCTCGCAATTTGCGGACGACCGCGAGGCCATGCTCGAACGCGCCCGCGCCGCCGGTGTCTCCACCATCCTCGCCATCGGCACCGGGCCTGGCCCGGAAAAACTCGATGCCGCGCTGCCTTATGCCGAGGCCCACGACTGGATCTACACCACGGTCGGCATTCATCCCCACGAAGCCAAGGAAGTCACCCCTGCGCATCTGAAAACTCTCGCCAAGCTCGCCCAGCACCCCAAAGTAATCGCCTGGGGCGAAATCGGACTGGACTACTTCTACGATCATTCCCCGCGCGACATCCAGGAGCGCGTCTTCCGCCGGCAAATGGAACTCGCGCAAGCCGCCAAGCTTGCCATCATCATCCACTGCCGCGATGCCTGGCCCGATTGCCTCCGCCTCCTCGAAGAAGTTTGGAAGCCCACTGGCCTTGGCGGCGTCCTGCACTGCTTCACCAGCACGCTGGAAGATGCCCGGCGCGGCCTCGACATGGGCTTCATGATTTCGTTTACGGGCAATTTGACCTATCCGAAAATGCAGAATCTGCGCGACGTTGCGAAAGCTTTGCCGCTCCAGAACATCCTGATCGAAACGGACTCTCCGTACTTGGCGCCACAGCGCTACCGCGGCAAGCGCAATGAGCCTGCGTACGTGGTGGAGGTGGCGCAGGTCCTTGCGAATGTGAGAAACTTACCGGTAGAGGAAGTCGCCCAAGTCACCTCGGAAAATTTCCGGCGATTCTTTCCCCTCACCCGGTCGGGGACGGCCCCGCCTGCGGTGTCCCGCTGAATCAGGGCAGCGGCTGCAGGAGGCAAGTCATCGCAGTTCTCACGGCCAAAGAGATTTTTGAATTGGTGCGCGTCGACCTCGTGAAGGTCGAGCAGGAGTTGTCCCGCCAGAGTGCCGCGGCATTTCAGCCGGTTTCGGAAATCACCAGTTATCTGCTGGGCGGCGGCGGAAAGCGCGTGCGACCCGCGCTGCTCTTGCTTTGTCACGGCTACGCCCGCGGACGCCACTGCGAAACGCGCAGCGCCATTCGTCTGGCCGCCGTTGTCGAACTCCTGCACAGCGCCACACTCATTCATGACGACGTGATTGACAGCGCCGACACGCGCCGTGGCCGCCCTTCGGCGAATTCCCGCTGGGGCAATCATCGCAGTGTCCTGGCGGGCGATTGGCTGTACATGCAGTCCTTCCAGATCGCCCTCGAAGAACGCAATTTCCATATCCTCGATATCCTGATTGACCTCACTCAGAAAATGGTTGAAGGCGAACTCCTGCAGCTCGCCAAGATCGGCCGCATGGATGTGACCGAGGAAGATGCGCTGAAGCTGGCCACCTACAAGACCGCCTGTCTCTTCAGCGGCTGCGCGCGGCTCGGCGGCGTGTTGGGCGGCCTGGGCAACAAGCACGAAGAAGCCCTTGCGGATTACGGCCGCAATGCCGGCTTGGCTTTCCAACTCGTGGACGATCTCCTGGACTTCACGGCTTCCAGCGAGCAGCTCGGCAAGCCCGTCCTCAGCGATCTGAAAGAAGGCAAGGTCACTCTGCCGCTGATCTACGCCATGGAAAACGGCCACAGCGAGGCGCGCGAGCTGATCGCTCGTGTACTCGAAGAAAAGGAATTCCATTCCGTTCAGCCGGAAAAACTCGTTGCGCTGGTGCGCGATTCCGGCGCTCTGGATCGTGCGCGCAGTTTGGCTCTCGTTTACGCGGGCCGCGCCAAAGCCTGCCTCAACGGCCATGGCGACTCCGAATATGCGCGCGCGCTGCTCACGCTTCCCGATTTCATCCTCGAACGCGAAAATTAGCTTGCTATTTAGCAGTTTGCTGAAACACTCGACTCCACTGTCATCCCGAGCAGAGCGAGGGATCTGCTTTTCGCAAAAGACTTGGCAAAGACCGCTTCTCCAAAGTGATCGTTCATGCTGCCCTTCAAGCTCATTTACCACGAACTCTACGATCTCAACCTGGGCGCACACGTCTTTCCCTCGGAAAAATATCGCCTGGTCGCCGATAAGTTGGTGGAGGACGGCATCGCCTTCCCCGATGATTTCCTTCGCCCGGAACCCGCCGCCGACGCGGACATCCTGCGCGTCCACACGCCCGACTGGGTGAACAAGCTCAAGACCGGCACGCTCACCCAAAACGATATGATGATTCTCGAAGTGCCGTACTCGCCGGAACTCGTCGCCGCCTTCTGGCTGGCGACAGGCGGCACGATTCTTGCCGCACAGGCCGCCGCGCTCGATGGTTTCGGCTGCAACATCGGCGGCGGTTTCCATCACGCCTACCCCGGCCATGGCGAAGGTTTCTGCGCCATCCATGACGTAGCCGTGGCCATCCGCAAGATGCAAGCCGATGGCACCATCCGCACCGCCATGGTCGTGGATACCGACGTGCACCAGGGCAA
>Ga0181536_10006130_pt1 | contig 12147 bp, 6 predicted proteins | sample PEATcosm2014_Bin_41_FD_121105 | JGI IMG/M metagenome (GOLD analysis project Ga0181536, IMG submission 121105) | Peatland microbial communities from MTU Mesocosm Facility, Houghton, MI, USA - PEATcosm2014_Bin17_60_metaG | ecosystem: Environmental > Terrestrial > Soil > Wetlands > Peat | place...
CGCTGCGTCCGGAATGTTGGCTGAGGAGATGAAGCCACCGATATTGTCCAGCGCAAGGTAATTGGCGATGGAACTTCCTATGGCAACTTCACCGCCCACATACACGAAAATTCCGATTGCGCCAAAGACAAGATTTGGGTGCCTCCAAACAGAATCATAGACCTTTTCACCCAGGTGGTGCTGAGCGGTCGGTATTGCCGGGAGTTTGGATAACCCGATGCCTATCGCGAGCAGCGCGAGGGCTGTAGCAAAGAAATAAACATAAAGCTTAACCACTGCATTGGCTTCCGCTGATGCATTCAGATTTACAGCAGCCGCCGTAGTCCCGAGAATCAACCTCGCGCCGATCCAGGGGAATACGGCCGTACCGAGAGAGTTAAATGCTTGGGTAAGATTCAAGCGGCTGGAGGCGGTTTGTGGCTTCCCCAATATTGCCACGTAGGGATTTGCCGCGACTTGGAGAATCGTAATTCCCGTCGCCAAAATGATTAGAGCTGCAAGGAAAAATGGAAATGAAGGAATTCTAGCCGCAGGATAGAAAGCGAGGCAGGCCATCACCATGGTGAACAGACCCACCACGATCGCTTTCTTGTAACCGATCCAATCGATGATCTTGGACGCTGGAATTGAGAAAATAAAATAAGCAGAAAAAAATGCGGTTTGGATCAGCATGCTGGCGGCGAGCCTGATCTTGAAAACATGCTGAACATATGGAATCAGAACATCATTCAGAGAGGTGAGCGAACCCCACATGAAGAACAAGGTGGTTACAATCGCAAGCGGACCAATGTAGCTATTCGGTGATTCTGCCGTTACCTTCGGACTCTCCATGATTACGTTCGCCATCGTCTAGGTATCCCTTCTATTCCTCTCGAGCGAATGCTGAATCGTCCTAGATAGTGCCACATCCGTTCCCGGAACCGAAAGGTTCCTCGTCACAACGTCTCGGGCGGGAAGGACCTGTGATCATCGCCGAAACAAAAAAAGGCGGCTTCGAAAGGCCGCCTTGATTTGGAAATTGCCGGCGTCAGGCGTGGGAAGTCACCGCCTCCTTTTTCTCTGCCACGTGTGCCAGACCCGCCTCCAGCACATCCAGCGCTTCATCGAGTTGCGCGTCGCTGATCACCAGCGGCATGAGGATGCGCATGATGTTGTTGAGCGTTCCGGCGGTAATCGTGAGGAGGCCGTGTTCATAGCAGTAGCGTGCGAGTTCCTTCGTTTCGGTACCGGCAGGTTCCCGCGTGTCGCGGTTGCGCACCAGTTCGATCGCGCACATACCGCCAAGCCCGCGCACGTCGCCAACGAGTTGCAATTTTTTCTGCCAGCCGTTGGCGCGGTCTTCAAAGCGTTTGCCGATCAGCGTGGATCGCGCAAGCAATCCTTCCGTTTCGATGGTCTCCAGCGCCGCCAGCGCCGCCACGCAGGATGCCGGATTGCCGGCGAAGGTGCTGCCCAGGCCGCCGGGTTGCGGTGCGTCCATGATTTCCGCGCGTCCGGTCACGGCAGCGATGGGCAAACCTCCACCAAGGGATTTCGCCGAGGTAATCAAGTCCGGCTCGACACCATAATGTTCGATCGCAAAATACTTACCCGTGCGACCGATCCCGGATTGCACCTCGTCCGCGATGAACACGATGCCGTACTTCTTGCAGATGTTCTGGAGGATGGGGAAGAACTCCTTTGGCGGCACGATGAATCCGCCTTCACCCAGGACGGGTTCCGCAATCACAGCGGCCACTGAGTCCGGCGACACCACGCGCTTGAATGTGTCTTCGAGATGATGCGCGCAAGCTGTGTTGCAGGACGGGTAGGTCAAGCCATACGAGCAGCGATAGCAATAGGCGTACGGAATGCGGTAAATGTCGCTCGCAAACGGGGCAAACCCCGCTTTGTACGGATTGGTTTTGCTGGTCAAAGACAACGTCAGCAGCGTGCGGCCGTGAAACGCATCCTCGAAACAAATCACCGCGGGCCTCTTGGTGTACGAGCGCGCAATCTTGACGGCATTCTCCACGGCTTCCGCGCCCGTATTCACAAAAAACGTCTTCTTTGCAAACTTGCCCGGCGCCAGCGAGTTCAGTTTTTCCGCGAGAGCAATGTAGGACTCATAGGGAGTTACGCCAAAGCAGAGATGGAGAAACTTTCCAGCCTGATCGCGCACCGCCGCTTCCACCTTGGGCGCGCGGTGCCCCACGTTCAGGCAGCCTATGCCGCCGGCAAAATCAATGTAGCGATTCCCATCAACGTCCTCGATCCACGCGCCTTCCGCCTTCGCCGCGAAGATGGGCGTCACCAGGGACGGCCCCCGTGGAATGGCGGCTTCCCGCCGAGCCAGCAGCGCCTTGGATTTGGGGCCGGGGATTTCCGTGCGAATCTGAATCGTTTTCATGGTTCCTTGTTCCTTTGTCCGAATTTCAGACGATCTCTTCTCAGTGCTCAGTACCAACCAATCGGTGTTTCATCGAGATTGACGAAAACCTGTTTGGTTTCCAGATATTCCTCGAGGCCCCACGGCCCGAGTTCCCTTCCGAACCCGGACTGCTTGTATCCGCCCCACGGCGCTTCCACGTAGGTGGGTTGCATGTGATTGACCCACACGATGCCCGCGCGAATAGACTTCACCACGCGAAACGCTTTGTAAATATCGCGCGTCCATACGGCCGCCGCCAATCCATACGGTGTGTCGTTGGAGATGCGGATGGCCTCTGCTTCGTTCTCGAAGGGAATCACGCTGGCCACCGGCCCGAAAATCTCCTCGCGGGCGATGCGCGCGGAGTTTTGCACGTCATAAAAAATAGTTGGCTCGACGTAGTAGCCCTTGGCGAACGCCTTCGCCCTTCCCCCGCCAATCGCGGTCTTGGCCTCTTTCTTGCCGATTTCGAGATAGGAGGTTACCCGGTCGTACTGCTCCTTGCTGACCAGCGGTCCCATTTTCGTGTCGCGATCCAGCGGCGGCCCCAGCTTAATGCGCTTGGCTTTTTCCGTCATGGCCTCCACGAATTTCGTGTAGATCTTCTTCTCCACCAGCACGCGGCTGCCCGCGGAGCAGACTTCGCCCTGATTGATGAACACGCCAAAAAGCGCGCCATCCACTGCCGCTTCCCAATCCGCGTCGGCAAAAAAAACGTTTGGCGACTTGCCGCCCAATTCCAGCGTCACGCGCTTCAGCGTATCGGCGGCGCTCTTCACAATGATCTTTCCGACCGCGGCACTCCCGGTGAACGCCACTTTATCCACGCCCGGATGCGCGACCAGTGCCGCGCCCGTAACTTCACCCACGCCGTTCACGACGTTGACCACGCCCGGGGGCAACCCTACTTCCTCGAACCAGTTCGCCACTTCCATGGCGGTCAGCGGCGTCTGCTCCGCGGGCTTCAGCACGCACGTACATCCCGCGGCGATCGCCGGCGCCAGCTTCCACGCCGCCATCAGCAGCGGGAAATTCCATGGAATAATCTGTGCTGCGACCCCCATCGGCTCGCGCAGCGTGAAGCTCAGCGCGTTCGCGGGCACCGGATTGACGTGGCCCGTCACCTTATTCGCCAGACCGCCGTAATACTCAAAGCAGGTCGCCACGTCGGCCAGGTCGTATTCGGCTTCCACGATGGGCTTGCCGCAATTGCGCGCTTCGAGCTCCGCCAGCATCGCGGTGTTTTGCCGGATCTTGTCGGCAATCTTGAAGAGAATGCGCCCGCGATCCTGCGCCGTGGTTTGCGCCCATGGCCCGGAGTCAAAGGCGGCGCGCGCCGCGTGCACTGCCTTGTCCACATCCGCGGCAGTTGCCGAGGCCACGTGGGCAATCACTTCTTCGGTCGAGGGGTCAAAGACCGGAAACGTCTCGCCGGAGGAACTGGCCACCCACTGCCCATTGATATAGTTCTGGTAGGTTTTCGCCGTTGGTTTTGCCGTAGTGGACATAAACCACCTCCCAAATTCGCTTCCTTAGACTACTAGAGAACTCGCTGCCAACTTGCGTGCCGCCTTGCGGCTTCCATACACATAAAAGAAAAATGTCGCCAGCCCGATGAATAGCAAGGTTCCGCCAAACATCCAAATTTCATACGAGAGCAGCGAAGTGATCTGCTGCGCCGGGAAGTAGGCCAGGGCAATGCCGAGGATGGTTGTGATGAACCCGCTGACGCCCGCGAAAATGAGCGTTCCCTTGCCGTAGTGGCCGCGGACAAATTTTGCATCCACGGCGATTTTCAGCAGCGCGCCAAATATATAGAGAAAAGGAATCAACTGCAGGACTACGGCGAGCGATAGCAGGCGCTGGAATGATTCCTGCACGCCGCCCGTTGCCAGGAAGTTGGCAATCACCAGGATCAGCGAAACGCTCGCATGCACAATCAACGCAGCGTAAGGCGTGGCGTATCTTGGGTGAATCTTTCCGAGCCACGAGGGCATGTAGGAGTCCAGGCCCGCCACAAATGGAATGCGCGCCGACCCGCCCAGCCACGCCGAGCCTATCCCCGCGATGGACAAGCTGAGCAGAAAAGCGAACGGCGCCACGATCCAGGCAACGCCGACGCGCGAAGCCATGTGGCTGACGGCCTGAACGATGCCCTGAAGCACGCTGATGCTGTTCTTGTCCACAGCCACCAGCAGCGTCAGGGTTGCGCCAATATAGAGGAAACCGGACAGCACGCCGCCCCACGCCACAGCACCGGGCAAGGTCTTGCGTGGGTTTTCGATTTCATCGCCCATGATAGAAGCGAGTTCCAAACCCACCAGGCCAAAGCAAATGACCCCGAATGAATTCAAAACGAATCTCGGATTGGCGGGAATTTGAAAATCCGCCCAGTGGATGTTGGTGCCAAATTTCAGGCAGACGATGATGCCGAGACCCATCAGCAAAAAGGCCGCCATGAATGTGCCGATTCCGCCAAGATTATTGACCCACTTGCCCACGCCAAGGCCTACGACGTTCAGGATCACAAGTAGGCTGAGGAGCACGACGGAAGCAACGAGGGCGAACGTGCGGTTGTCGGCAAGACCCGCGTGGCTCGGGCCCAGCACAAACACGGAAACGCCGACGAAATACAACATCACCGTTGGCACGTACATCATGTTGTTGGTCCAGTAGCACCAGCCGGACAGAAAGCCGTGGAAATCGCCAAACACTTCCTTGGCCCACAGATAGACGCCGCCCTCGCCAGGATAGCGGTGGGCCAGTTCGATTACGGCAATACCCTGCGGCCAGAAAAACAGCAAGAGCGAGATCAGCCAGAGCCAGACTGTCACGCCGCCATTGGCGGCAATGGAAGGCAATACGTTGAGGTTAAAAACAGCAACAACAAAAAGCAGCACGAGGTCACGCCGCCCAAGCACCCGCCTCAAATGTGGCCGCTCGGGTTCCGAAGCCGGCGAAGCGGCTGGCTTTGTCGTGACCTCGTCGCTCAATCGTGTTGCTCCCTAGTGTCCCGCCGCACCGGCAATTTGCGCGCCGCGTTCCTGCTGCGTCCTGGCCAACCCGGGCGCGACTTCCTCAAACACGGCGAGGTGCTTGTCGATGTCCGCTTCGGTGTGCTGCACGGAGACGGTCCACTGTTCGTCCCACCAGTACGGCATCGCCAGGACGCCGCGATTGACCATGGCAAACCAGAATTGCCGCCACAGGTCCACGTCAATCTTCAACCAGTCGCGGTAGTTCCGGATTTCCTGCGGGTAAAGCATCAGCGCGCCGTTGACTCCTGCCTGGGCCACATAGGCCTTCAGGCCGGTTTTCTTCAGGATCGCGCGGTAGCCCTCCGCCAGTTTCTTGCTTAGCTTATTCACGTGCGCATAGTTCTCGCGGGTGAGAACTTCGCGGAAGGTCGCCAGACCCGCGGCCATCGCGAAGCGGTTCGTGTTGTAGGTGCCGCCGTGGAAAACCTTGTGTTGGGCGATGAGGTCCATCACCTGACGGCCCGCGCCGAACGCCGCCAGCGGCACACCGCCGCCAATCGACTTCGCCAGCGCAATGATGTCGGGCTTCACCCCAAAGTACTCGCTGGCGCCGCCCCAACAGAGCTTCGCGCCGGTCTTCACTTCATCGAAGATCAGCAACGCGCCATTTTTGTTGCAGATTTCGCGCAAGCTTTCCAGGAAGCCCGGCTGCGGCATGCATATGCCGACGTTCATCATAATTGGTTCCAGAATGATGGCTGCGATCTGGCCGGGAAACTGCTTGAAGCGGTTTTCCACGCTGGACAGATTGTTGAACGTGGCCACCGTCACGTTGTCGAGGACCGCCTGGATCACGCCCAACCCGCTGGGCACGGAATTCGGCGCATTGATGTCGCCGATGTCCTCTTCCTTGGGCTTCACACTGACGAGTGCGGTGTCGTGCAAGCCGTGGTAGCCTCCCTCAAACCGCAGGATTATGTCGCGACCCGTGGCGGCGCGGGCGATGCGACAGGCATGCATCGTCGCTTCCGTGCCGCTGGAGCCGAAGCGCACCATCTCGATGGGATAGCGCGCACAAATTTCCTCGGCCAGTTCGGCTTCCATGGTGTGGGGCATGCCGAAAGTGGTGCCGTTCTGCAGCGCCCACTGTATGGCTTTGACCACCGCCGGATGCCCATGCCCGGCCATCAGCGTGCCGAAGCACAGGTTGTGGTCGAGATATTCGTTTCCGTCCATGTCCACGATCCTGCTGCCATGGCCTTCGGCCACGAAGATCGGGTAAGGATCGTAGGCGCGGTAGTTGCTCGCCACGCCCAGGGGAATGCGCTTCTGTGCCCTCCTGTGAGCTTCTGCGGACTTCGGCGTGCGCTTCTCGTAAAGAGCGAGTTCCTTCTGTAGTGCTTCTTGCATTTGCATACTCCATCCAGGCTGGCCTTCCTAAGCGGTCACCTGTGGCAGGTCTGTTCCCTGCGGTCAGTTTGAGCGAGGTAAACTTCGCGGTTTCTGCGGGGCAAATTCCGCCTTGAGTTTTACGTCTTCCCGTGCCTTTTCTGAACCCCGCGCCCCACGGCCCTTCGCGGCGGTCTCTCCATTCTTCGCGCGGAGGCGTCCCGACGTACGCGGGACGCCTCTTTGCCGGTTCAAATCGAACCAGGCGCCCTCAGAACATCACCTTCAATGCAAACTGCATGACGCGGGGATCACGCGCCTTCAGGACCTGCCCGAACGTCGAGTCGCTGAAATTTCCGTCAGGATTCTCAAACTCCGTATGATTCCAGGCGTTGTAAAACTCCGCGCGGAATTCCGTGGTCCATCGTTCGTTTATCGGAGTTCTTTTGGCGATCACCAGGTCCGTATTGCTGAGAGCGGGGCCGCAGCAAAGCGAATGCGGCGTATTGCCAAAAGTCCCCAGTTGCTGCGGGCAGACCGGTATCGTCGCCGTCGGTGCGCTGAAAGGGTCGCAGAAAGTGCTGGTATCAAACCAGAAATGTTCATTTATCCCATTTACGACCGTATTTATCTTTGGGTTCACGAACTGAACCGGGCCAGTCGAGTAGGGCGTGTTCGCGTCTTCATAAAAGAAGCTGCTCTGCAACTCCGCGTCGTTCTGGTTCTGTACGCGAATCGGGAAGCCGCTTTGATAGGTGATGATGGCGGATACTTGCCAACCGTTGGCGACCTTTCCGGCGAATCCTTCCTTCTTCGGAATGGGCAGTTCCCAAACCGGGCTGAAAACGAACCGGTTCTTCGCATCCAGAAGCGATAACCCGCGTGTCGCTTCGGGATTGATCGGGTTGAGTTCGTTTTCGAACGACGCGCCCTGGTCAATTGCCTTGCTGAACGTGTACGAGGCCTGGAACAGCAATCCGTGCGAAAAACTTTTTTCCAACGAGATTTGCAGGCCGTTGTAGTTGGAGTTGGCCACCGTGTCTTCCGCGAAGATATTGCTGAATATCGGCACACCGTCGGCCGGGCAACCCGACCCCGTGTACGGGTTGCAGTTGGGCGAGGAATACGGGCGGATGCCGACCAGGGTGATCGGAGTCCCAGTCCCAGGTGCGCCGACAATCGTGCAACCCGCGGGAGCGCTAGCACTTGCATAGGGGCATGGAATGTTTGGTCCATTCGGATTGGGGCCAGGAATGTACGGCATGTGGAACTGCATCCCCGCCGGCACCGTCAAGGTATACTCGTAGTCCGCGCTAGCAGCCCCGCAGGCATTAGGACTATTGGCACCCACAATCGTAGTTATGTCCAAACACGTCTGCGAGTTCCCGTAGTTCAGATCGTGGATAGCGAGCAGATGGTGCGCTTGCGTGCCCACGTAGGCGACGCGCAGCAGAATATCGGAAGTTAATTGCCGCTCGATCGTGAAATTATACTGTTCCGCATATTGCGTCCGCAGATGCGGCTGGAATTCTCCGTAGAGGAGCAGCGGCCGGAACAGTGACCAGTCCACACAGCCGGCAGGCCCACCGGAATAGGGGCAGGGAGTGGTTGGCGTCTGGTTGATGATCGCTCCCCCGTTGTTTGGCGATAGAACTCCGTTCTGGCCCAAATACGGAGTATTGAAGAGCGGGCTCGAAAGCAGCGAGCTGACACCGAACGGTGGTTCGGCGCTGAACTGCTCCATCACCAATTGCTCCATGGGGTTATAGAAAATTCCATAACCGCCCCGGATCGTGGATTTCCCCGGGCCGCCGGTGATCTTTGCCAAGGGGCCATCCGTCCAGCCGGGGCTGTAGGCCAGACCGAACCGTGGCGCAAAGGCCTTGTAATAAGTCGAAGTCAACCCTCCCGGAACACCCTTATCGCCCGGGAACACCAGCCCCGTCGGGAAGTAGGCATTTTGCGAGGAGCTCGGACCACAGTCTCCCGGTACCACAACGGGGCTTCCCACAGTGTTATTGATTGTATTGGCCCCTTGCTGCGACAACCAGCAGGGATACTGAGTCGTATTTTGTCCCGGCCGGAACGTTTGCAGGCGGTTCCCGCTATCCACGTAGGGCGTGTTCAGCTCCCACCGAAAGCCGTAATTCAGCGTGAGATTAGGCTTGATCTTCCAACTGTCCTGCGCGAACAAATAAAGGCCGTAGTTGGTCAGGTCTTCCGCCTGCGCCGCGCCTTGCGAATAGGAATACGGTACGCCCAGGAAATAGTTGGGATAGGCGTCGCTGGAAGAAACCGAGTTCAACGCTCCGCTGCCTTGGAAGGTAAAGTACCCGTTGATGTCGTAGTACAGGAACTGGTTGAATTTCTGATCGCGAAAATCTCCGCCGAATTTCAGGCTGTGCGTCCCCATCACCTTGCTGTAATTGTCTGAAAACTGGTAGGTATTCCCCGTCTGCGGTAGTTCGCCCTCGTAGTTGTTCCCGATTGTAAATCCGCCCAGCACCTGCACGAACGGCACTCCCTCTCGGCCCGGAATGTTCGTGGTGATGCCCGCCGTGGGGTTGTTGGGATCGGCAAAACAATTCGCGGCTGCCACCAGCGTTCCGCAGGCATCATGCAAGCTGGAAAGTATGTTCACAGGGTGATTCAGGTTCCCTTGGCCTTCCCGGAAGTAATTGAACCGCGCCTCATTTACTGCCGTCGAGCCGATCGTGGAAGTCTCGCTGACGTTCAACTGCTGGATCCGCGTCTTGAAGAGTGCCCCAAATCCCGGAACGTCCGCTCCGGACGCCTGAAAGTTGGAGAAGGGATCCGTGTGGTTATCGTCATCGAAATAATAGTAGGCGGTAAAGTGCTGCGTGGTCGTGAAGTTGTGATCGAACCGCAGCGTGAACTGATCTTCGCGGTCCTTCTTGTCCGGCGCATAGGACACCGTTCCCGTCCCGTATGGCTGTACGTAGTTCTTATATAGGGCCATTGCCGTGGGATCAAAACACGCCGTCGGAATCTGGTTATCAACCTTTGTAATGAAGTTCGTGAAGATGCCTGGGGCGATCAGATTTCCATTTTTATCGTAGGTTCCCCCGTAGTTGTTGCCCACCGCGATGGGCGCTCCGCCCTGCGCAGCAACGGCAGCAGCGCATCCGGGACGGCTATTCAACAAATTGGCAAAGGTCGCAGAAGTGAGAACTCCCGCGAACACCCCATCGGCTGAAAAGTCTCCACTGGCTTCCGCCGCTGTTGGCAGGTCAACTTGCCCGGAAGAGATGCCCTGACGCAGGCGGTCGCCCTCGTAGGAACCAAAGATGAATGTCTTGTCTTTTTTGATCGGGCCGCCCAGCGTCGCGCCAAATTGGTTCTGCTTGTAATCCGGGACCGTATTGTCAAAAAAGCCCTTGGTGTTCAATACCTTGTTCCGGAAAAATTCATAGAAATCTCCGTGCACGGAGTTGGTTCCGGCTTTAGTGACCACGTTGACCACAGACCCCGAGTTACGCCCATACTCCGCGTCAAAGGTGTTCGTCAATACCCGGAATTCCTCGATCGCATCCGGCGACGGCTGAATGGCTGGTCCGTTCACGAAAATATCGTTCCCGTCTCCGCCGTTCACCATGTAGTTGTTCGACCGGCCGCGGCCGCCGTTCACCGAAACGACTCCGGGGTTGCTGCTGCCGTAGAACAAATCCGCGCCCAACTGCGACTGCACGCCCGGCTGCAATTGCAGCAACTGATAGGTATTGCGCGAATTGAGAGGGAGTTCACGCACGGACTGGTCGGTCATCACGGCCCCGAGCTGCGTCGTCGTGGTGTCAATCACCGGCGGCGCCCCTGTCACCTCGACCGTGTCAACATTCGAGCCGACCTGCAGCGTAATGTCGACCGTGGCAATTTCGTTCAAAACGAGAACGATTCCCTTGCGGACATACTTCTTGAATCCTTGTTGATTTACATCCACTTCGTAACTGCCTACCGGCACTTCGAGAAAAAGATACTCACCGGTGGCAGAAGTCTGCACTTCGCGCGCAGCATTCGTGCCCTCGTTGACCAAGGTCACTTTGGCGCCGACAACTGCGCCTCCGCTTTCATCCGTGACCGTCCCGTGGATGCGCCCGCCCGTGCTCTGCGCGCTCGCATAGGGTGCTGCCGGCAGGAACACCATGGAAAAGAGGACCGCGAGCAAAATACTCCGGCAACAGATAGGCTTCCCTTGCGCAACGCGCGATCTTTCATTCATCTAAAATCGCTCCTAATTCCACGATAACCGCAATCGATTTTTTGCGATTCTTCGTGGTTGCTAGCGGCCCGGGAACCTTACTATAATCCAGCAAACTTAGAGAAAGCCGGGAGCCGTGTCAAGCAGAAAGAATTTCTCCAAGCCATCGCATTCTTTGGGCGCACCAAGCCTCCTGCGTATCTCGGAGGTCGCGCGGCGGTTGAGGATTTCTTCCTCGGCGTTGCGCTCCTGGGAAACGCTGGGGCTCATCACCCCGCAACGCACCAAGAGCCGCTATCGCCTGTACACGGAATCCGATGTGCGCCTGTTGCAGCGGGCCATCTTCCTGCGCCGGGCCCGCGGCCTCAATCCTCCCGCCATCGTCCACATCCTCAAAAAACAAGGCCGGGTCAACAGCCCCGCCGATGCGCCGCAACTCCCCGGCCAGCGATTCCGCCGTTTACGCGTGCGCCGCGGGCTTTCGCTCGCGCAAGTGGCCCGCGCCACCGGCGTCTCCGTTGGTTTTCTCAGCGCGCTGGAACGCGGCCAGATGCACTCCTCGGTTGCCACGCTGCGCCGCATCGCGCGCTTCTATAAGACCAATATCTTGTCCCTGTTTGCAGTCAACGGCGAGACCCAGCACCTCGTTCGCCCCAAGCAGCGTAAAATCCTCGAAACTTCTCCCGGCGTTCGTATGGAACTCCTTGCCTGGGGCAACACCGCGATGGAGCCTCACCTCTTCCGCATCAAACCCGGCGCGGCCAGCGGCGAATCCTACGCCCATGAGGGCGAGGAATTTCTCCATGTCCTGCGCGGTGAATTTGAAATTTGGCTCAACAAGCAGGAACATTACGTTCTCAAAGCGGGCGACAGCCTCTATTTCGAGAGTTCCACACCGCATCGTTGGAAGAACTCGGGACGCACCGAAACGTGGCTTATATGGGTGAATGCGCCGCCAACATTCTGAGTTTTTGCTGAACCGCAGAGTGGCCGCCGAAGAATCAAAAACCGCACCCTTTATAAACCAAAGGCAAAGGGTGCGGCACCCATAAGCGTTAACTTAAGGATTGACTCTTTCCGTGGTTGGCGCCTATGCTTAGGCATGGCGAAGGAAGCGGAAGACCTCAGCATTGAGAATTGGGCTGTTCTGCGCA
>Ga0181536_10006132_pt1 | contig 12144 bp, 12 predicted proteins | sample PEATcosm2014_Bin_41_FD_121105 | JGI IMG/M metagenome (GOLD analysis project Ga0181536, IMG submission 121105) | Peatland microbial communities from MTU Mesocosm Facility, Houghton, MI, USA - PEATcosm2014_Bin17_60_metaG | ecosystem: Environmental > Terrestrial > Soil > Wetlands > Peat | place...
AAGCGTCACATCCTGCCTTTGGCAGGAGCCGTATGCGGTAATCCCTCCTGTACGGATCTGAGCGGGGGACGGGCCGCAAGGCTCGTCCCTACCGCGACCAGACAGTCAGCGGTGTCCCTGACAATTGCCTGCGTTGCGCACCATGCAATCTTGAGGCGAGCCTCGCGGCGGAGCTTGTGCTTCCAGCCTTACGCGGCCTCTAGGTACAGATACTTTTGGAATCCCACAAACACCTTGGTGATCTCTTCAGGCACGCCAAGATCCTTAATGGCGTCTGAAATGGAATTGAAATACTTCAAGCGGAGCAAAGGAGTCAACTTCTCCTGGGCAAGTTCATCCACCCCGACACCCACATAGTGGGCCAAGACGAAGTCCAGAAAAGCCTGCTGTTTGCTATTGAAGTGCGTACTGATGGCAACCTTTGCTCTGCTGGCGCGTTCTTCGCGCGTGAGCGGCGGCAGAGCATATGCAACGTACGCCAGCACGTCGAAGAGATCGCTCTTCTCGGCGTCGATGATCTTTTGCATTTCTGCCAGTTGCTCGTGTCCAAAGCCTTTCTCTGCTAGTCCATTCAAGAGCATCTTTCTCGTATCAGGGGTGCTCCATAATGTGCGTAGTTCGGCCTCGTCTTTGAAAAACTCCGGCAGCTTGCCAAACAATAGCTCCATGAACTGCTGGGCCGACATGGGAGTACCGTCCGGGTGCCAGAACGTCGTGCATACCATGTGTTGGATGGCACGATCTTTGCCGTCAGCAAGTTTCACCTTCGCCTTTTTCTTCCTCTCGCACACACATGGGCGCTGACCGCAAACCTCACATGGCTCTTTCGGGCATTCGCAAGGTGCTTTCCCGCAGACTGGACACGGTTGCGGGGCTTGCGTTTCGCATTGGCAGGGGTAAGAGCCGCACTTCTCGCACGGTTCCGGCTCCTCCGGTTCGCCGTCCCACTCGGGGTCGGCAAAATGGTGATACGCCTTCACGAAGTCGTAGATGGTGAAGTAGTCTTTGCCATCGTAGAGCCGCGTGCCGCGACCGATGATTTGCTTGAACTCAATGATTGAGTTGATCGGACGCATGAGAACGATATTGCGGATGTTGCGGGCATCCACACCGGTCGAGAGCTTCTGCGAGGTGGTCAAGATGGTGGGGATGGTTTTTTCGTTGTCCTGGAAGTCCCGGAGGTGTTGGTTTCCAAGTTCGCCATCGTTAGCGGTGACCCGCTGACAATAATCCGGGTCTGTGCCTGTCTTCATCTGGTTGATGAGATCGCGCACAGCCAGCGCATGGTCCTGCGTGGCGCAGAAGACCAGCGTCTTTTCCTTCTGGTCGATCAGTTCCATGAACAACTTTACGCGGTGCGCTTCGCGCTCCTTAATCTCGATGATCTTGTTGAAGTCGGTTTCTGTATAACGCTTTCCGGTTTCAACTTCGCCCTCCACCACTTTGTCATCCGGCGTGTAGACATATTCGTCGAGCGTCGTGGAAATCTGCTTGAGGCGGAACGGCGTCAGGAAGCCGTCATTGATCCCCTGTTTAAGCGAGTAGATGTAGACCGGCTCGCCGAAATAGGCGTAGGTGTCCGTGTTCTCTTGGCGCTTCGGCGTCGCGGTCAATCCAAGCTGTACAGCGGGAGCAAAGTAATCCATGATGCCACGCCAATTACTTTCATCGTTTGCGCCTCCACGATGGCATTCGTCGATGACAATGAAATCGAAGAAATCGGGAGGATACTCGCCGAAATACGGTGAGGGCTTGCCGTCCTTGGGCGGACCGCTCATAAATGTCTGGAAGATGGTGAAGAACAAACTGGCATTCTTCGGGACCTTGCCCTTCTTGCGGATGTCTTCGGGTTTGATTCGGACCAGTGCGTCGTCAGGGAACGCCGTGAATGATGTGAAGTCGTTGAAGGCCTGGTCCGCGAGGTTGTTGCGGTCGGTGAGGAAGAGGATACGCGGGCGGCGTGTGGGTTCAGCTCCGCTCTTCCAGTCGGTCAGGTTCCATCGCGCATTGAAGAGCTTCCAGGCGATCTGGAAGGCAATGGAGGTCTTTCCAGTTCCGGTGGCGAGCGTCAGGAGCACGCGGTCTCGTCCATCCGCAATAGCCTCCAGCACGCGATTGACTGAAATCTCTTGGTAGAAGCGGATCAGCCATGTGCCGCTCTTGTCCGGGGTGGACACGGCGGCAAAGCGGTCGCGCCATGCGTTCGCCTTAGCAAATGTCATCTTCCAGAGTTCGTCCGGCGTCGGATACTCCGCTATCTGACCTTCCTTGCCGGTCTCCATGTCGATGCTGTAGATGCCCTGGCCGTTGGAGGAGTAGGTGTAGCGGATCGCCATCTTTCCAGCGTAGTTCTTGGCCTGCGCCACGCCCTCAGTCAACGCCTCGTCCCACGCCTTGGCCTCGACGACAGCGAGTTTGGTGTTGCGGTACTCAAGAACGTAGTCCGCCGTCAACGGTTTGCCGCGCCGCCCCTGGCTTTCGATGCGACCGAGTGTAATCGGATACTCGCGCCGAATACGGCTGCCTTCGATGGTGCCCCATCCTGCCGCCTTTAATGCGGGATCGATATATTCTGCTCTGGTTTCTGCTTCGTTCATAGGATTCTTATAGTTTGCCTGAGAAAGCTTGGTGCAACAGCGACTTTTTCAATGCCTCTAGCACGGTAAGTTTGCGATGGTATATATCAGCAAGTCTCTTTGTTTCACTTTCCAAATCATTGAGCTTCTCCGTTAGAGCACGCTGAACTGATATATCCACTGGGATTCGAACAGGCTTATAGTGAACGAAATTCCGATTTAGCGTCGGCACACCTGCTCCAGTTGCGTGCTTACCTAAATCAAATTGAATTAGCAAACGATATATGAAGGCGGGATCGTTCCCGTGAAAGTCCTTAACATACAGAGTTGTATTTAGAGGCCAGAAGTCATCCTTAATAAAAAAAACGTTTCCAATGCTTCCGCTTCTTCCTGTGACTACACCCGGCCCTTTTACCTTCCATACGTTATTTGTATCGGTAATTCCGTTCGATGTAACAAGCGGAACCCTCCCCTCCTGACGGAGGTGGGTTGGAAGGTCAAATCCTCTTTGAAGAGTGCAAACTTCGCCCAATGGTTTCTCCACCCACTCAGGACCGCGCTGAGTAAATACGGATTGGAGATGGCTTTCGAAGATGGCGCGAGCGTTTTGGAGGTTCTTTTCGGCGTTGGCTTTGGCGGCGGCGATGCCCTCAAACGCTTCGTTGAGGATGCCGACAATCCGCCGCTGTTCAGGAACAGAAGGGACTGAAATTGCAAGATCGCCGAGAGCAGCGTTACTCAAGTTCTTCATGGTCGCTCCCGTCGATAGCTGCTCCAGTTTCTCTCGGTATGCATCCGCCCTGATGAGGTGTGCCAAAAACTGCGGGTTGAGAGTTTGCAATGGTCTAACAAAAAAACTACCAGTCCCGCACACCCAGCCGTTCTCGTTAGACCCAACCACCGCACATCGACCTATTTCGCCTCTACGACCGACGACAACATCTCCCTCTTTGAGCACATAGTTGCTTAAACGCCGCTTCGTGACGCCGCTGATGAGCTTCAACGGATTGGGAACAATGCGCTCTCCGACGATGTTGATGGGGTTCACCAAGGGAACACCGTCCTCAACATAGTCCGACTTGTGCAAAATGGAACCAAACGGTCCAGTCGAGACGACCAAAGCAAAATCGGCAAGTCGCCTGGTTTGCCACCCGTTCTTCATAGTAGTCCCTTGATCTTTGCTAGCACTTTCGCGCTCTCAGCGTCGAGCGCGGCGATCTCGACCATGATGGCCTCTGGGCTGCGGTGCTTCACTTCCTCGCCGCCATTCGGATTCTTTACGGAGAGATCGAAGGTTGTCTTGTCGATGCTCTTGGCATCCACGCTCCACGACTTCGGCGAGTCGGCAAAGGTCTTTTGCAGCTTCACGAACTCGACGAGGTCGTCGTCGTTGAGTGGGTTAGTCTTGCCCAGGTTCCGACCCGGATCGAACTGGTAGTACCAGATCTTCCGCGTCGGCGCGCCCTTCTCGAAGAAGAGCACTACGGTCTTTACGCCCGCACCCTGGAATGTTCCGCCGGGGCAGTCGAGCACGGTGTGCAGGGTGCAGCTCTCCAGCAGGAGCTTGCGCAGGCTCACGGCTGCGTTGTCGGCGTTCGACAGGAATGTGTTCTTGATGACAATGCCGCCGCGCCCACCGGCCTTGAGCATCTTGATGAAGTGCTGGAGGAAGAGGAACGCCGTCTCGCCGGTGCGGATCGGGAAGTTCTGTTGCACCTCCTTGCGTTCCTTGCCGCCGAAGGGCGGATTGGCCATCACCACATCGTAACGGTCCTTCTCCTGAATGTCGGCGAGATTCTCTGTGAGTGTGTTGGTGTGAATGATGTTGGGCGCGTCGATGCCATGCAGGATCATATTCATGATCGCGATGACGTAGGCAAGGGACTTCTTTTCCTTACCGTAAAAGGTGCGCTCCTGAAGAGTCTTCGCGTCCTTTGTCGTTAGGCCCGGCTTCGCGGTGAGGTAATCGAACGATTCGCAGAGGAACCCCGCCGAGCCGACCGCGCCGTCGTAGATGCGCTCGCCGATCTTGGGTTTCACGACTTGAACGATGGCGCGGATGAGCGGGCGCGGGGTGTAATACTCGCCGCCGTTGCGTCCGGCGTTGCCCATGTTCCTGATCTTGGCTTCGTAGAGGTGCGACAGCTCGTGCTTCTCGGTCTGGGAGCGGAAGCGCAGTTCGTCAATCTGGTCGATGATCTCGCGCAGGTTGTACCCGCTCTGAATCTTGTTCTTGATCTCGCCGAATATTTCCCCAATCTTGTATTCGATGGTGTTGGGGCCGCTTGCCTTCTGCTTGAAGCCGTGCAGGTAGGGAAAGAGTTTCCGGTCAACGAAATCGCGGAGGTCGTCACCGGTCAAGGCCTTGTTGTGGTCGAGCTTGCCGTCCTTGCCCTTGGGCGCTGCCCAACTCTCCCATCGGTAGGGCACATCGAGGATGTGGATATATTTCTTCCCGTCCAGCGCAGCCTCGGTGCTTTTGTCTTGCTCAAGATCGTCCAGGTATTTGAGGAAGAGCAGCCATGAGGCCTGCTCGGTGTAGTCCAGTTCGCTGGAACATCCAGCTTCTTTCCAAAGGACATCGTCGATATTTTTGAAAGTTTGTTCAAACATATTTGGTCGGTTGCCACCTAGGTGATTCCGAGAGAGCCGTAACGCCCCGAGAATGCGGGTTTTAGGGGATATAGTGGAATCCCCCAAATCATACGTCTAAGTGCCACACTCGTCCAGAGAGGAAGCCTGAATCTCATGTTGATGAAGTCCGAGCACTAGCGCCAGTCTGAATTCCTTGCCCAAATGCTCTCTCGTCAACCCGTTGATTGGCCATAGTGAAAGAAGTTAGAGCAGCTGTTGTTCAATCTCAGCCAAGCGCATTTGCGCTGCTTTGATTATCTCTTTTGAGCACTCGCCACAGTAGTTTTTCGAGCATTGAGTAGATGGGTCCTTGATGACAAGACATTTGACTCCCTTTGCAATCGAATGTTCATTGCGCTTGCGATGGCAAATCCTCGCGCGCGCGGCGCATTCTACGGAAACATGAGTGAGAACATCTCTGACCTTTGGCATGTGGTTCTACTTTCCGATTTTCTCTTTGACCGATGCGACTATTTCATCGGCAATTCCATCCAATCTGCCGAATACGGTATCGATCTGTGCCGCTGACAGTGTGCTCCGCTGCCCTTTTTCTATGCCAACCGCTTCGTTGATCTTGCTGTTCAGCATGGCTGTTAATGCAACTCGGTTTGAACCCTTCCCACCCGCTTTGCGGGCAACATTCATCGCTGCGGCACTCAGCCCCAAGTCGGTTAGCATTCGGGCAACTATCGAATTGGTGCGTTCTGATAACCGCTGCCTTCCCGCCTTGCGCCGGCGCTGTGGGGATACAGGAATGCTCTTCGGTTCATCTATAAACTTTGCCTGCCGCTCCTTCAGCATTGCCCGGAGTTCTTCTTTGCTTTTAAGATCACCGACGGTCAAGGGAGTACCTGGAACCTTCTGTGCGAGAATCTCATCGAGCACCCTATCATCGTCGGGATTCAGAAATGACTGCCCGATGAAATGGCTAACAATCTCGTTGTTCACGAGCATTCCAATGTCGAAGCGGCGCGGGGTTCCACCGCCGTTGTCAGAGTCCAGTGAGTCATCTGGATTCGCTGCGATCCATTTACTGAAGATCATCTGATCTTCGAAATCCACATCCCGGAAATCCCGCCAGTTGGAATCGTTATTCAGCCCAACGTGTGAAACGACATAGCCTTGGTTATCCGGATGCGCTGGATCATCTTGATGGATGACGCGCATGATGCGGCCCACGAATTGCACATACGGTGACAGGCTCCGAAATGGGCGGAAAACGGCCGCAACGCTCAATTGAGGATGATCAAAACCCTCTCCCAGCATTTGGACCTGGACGATGCAGTCGAGCTTTCCATCCCTAAGTTGCTGAATGACCGTCTCCTGCTTATCGGCATCCATCTCGCTGTAGATTTCGCGGGCTGTCATTCCAAGCTGCTCGTAAATGCTTCGAATCTGTCTCGCGTGATCCACCGAGCAGGCAGCGGCAATAATCTGATGCTTCAATCCGGTCTGTTTGCGTAGGCTCAAGCATCGGAGAATGCTCGCTTCGGCAATGTGCTTGTTGCATTCCGGTGATAGCGCAACCCCTTTTCTGAACCACGATTCTTCACGGAGTTCGAGAACCTCTTCCAAGGTATGCCTTTGGGTATCGGAGTGGTACGTAAAGTAAATCTCGGACGGTGCAACATTTACGGAATGAATCTGTTTGATATAGCCATTCATCATCGCCTTGGCGTAGGAGTACCGATAGACGATTTCTCCCTTGAGGGGTTGCCCATCGCCGCGGAATGGTGTCGCCGTGAGGCTTACTACCTTGGCCGCCGGGAACCTATCAAACACCTTCATCCAACTGTCTGCCACGTTATGGTGGCCTTCATCAACCAAAATCATGTCGAAGAAGCTCGGTGGGAATTGAGGCAGCCATCGATCTGCTGAGCTAGCGAGCTGCTGAATATTCGTAACGACGAAATGGCTCTCCGTACAGTCATGGATGTTTGCGTTGGGTCCATCAAGTATTGCAGCGTAGGGCCCCTTGGAAACGTCCGGCAAAACTCGCGCCTTATTCCAAAAACAATTGGGGCTGGATAGATCGAGTGCTTCTGCAATACCTTTGCGTATCGTTGTGTTTGGTGCGATGACCAGGATCCGGCCACGTGAAATACCGAACGGCAGAGTAGCGATGATTCCGGTCTTACCGCATCCGACCGGAATCTGGAGGATTGCGTGGGTTGCGCTCTTCGCAAAATGCTCCCTGATCCGTTTATGCGACTCCCGCTGAGGATCGCGCATACGGACATTCTCTTCGATGTCAAATGTCGTCGCCATAAAGAAGTCCGCGATCTCAGTGTGGTCAGTCTGAGCGCGCTGGTAATCGAGCCGAAATGGCTCCAGATCGGACCGGCGGTAATACCGATACTTGCTCAGAGGATGCCGAATTGATTTCAGCTTTCCTTCCTCATCCCAGCGGCGAAGTGTCTGCGGCGACATCTTGAGGTACTCCGCCGCTTCTTTGATGGTGAAGAAATCCTTGGTGTTCATATATCAACATTATACAACCACTATCATTCATGTCAAACTGCGACATCTGGGGTAACCTCGGTCGCTTAAATTGGCCGTCGCCCATGGCATTGTGGGCCCGCCTAAAGTTATTTCCATCCCCTATTTCGCGCTTGCTGTCGCGGTCGCAGCAATTGAACAACGCCAATCCCAATCGCAATGAGGACGATCTGTTGCCACAGGGACAGGGCCGACCAGGCGCTTACAAGAAGGCCCGGGATCAGCATAAGCACGATTACGATACCCAGAATGGCTCCGATGCGTTTCAGAACATCATCGGGCTTCACGATGCGCAGCATTATCCCAAAGGCCGTAAGAATGAGCGCGATGGTTGCGAGTGATCCGACAAAATTGATCCACCAGTGCATGAAGTTCGATCCGTTCATGGTGCAACACTCCTTTCTTCCCGGAACATGGGTTATCGATTCCCGCCAAAGCAGCCACGCTCCGTGTCGGCGAGCATCCCAGTGCCATCAAATTCAATTTCGGCTGATTCTCCCCCTGCGGCGAAGTATGCCGCCCAGAACGCTTGGACTGCCTCTTTGCGCTGCGCGGTCAGTGGGGCGAAGTCGCTGCTCTCAAGATGGCCAAGGCAGAGCTGCACACCTTGCAACGTGAAGTCACGCTGCTCGCGTAGGTTCACGGCTAGTTCACGGGCACGCGCCGGATTCGCGAGTGAGCCGTCCGAGACGAAGCGATAGGTGCCGTCGTCCTCGAGGAAGTCGCTCACGACGATGAGCCTACGGTTGCTCTCCTTGGACAACGATGCGAACTCCTGCCGGGCGGCATCGAGTGCGCCGAGGATGTCAGTCCTGTCTGACTCGGCAGGGACCGATGCAGTCCAGGCAGCAAATTGCTTCTGGGCAGTAACCTGAAACCGGCGCAGATCGGCATCGTATGTCTCGCGCTGAGTGGGAGCAGAGAGGCGTAGGATGCGCCCCCCGGCATAATTGACCGCGTCCCCGGTGATGGGGATGAGGATCAAAATGTCCCCGCGCTGAATGTGGGCGATCTGGCTCTCGACCGCATCGAGCGCCGCTCTTTCCGCGCGGGGCGTGATGCTGAGGCTGGTGTCGATGACCTCAACTGTTGTTTGCGGAATGCGGTGGGAGCAACCTGCCAGCAAAAGCAATACGGCGAGGGTGGCACATCGTACGGAGCGAAATAGGGTCACGACTGGTCTCCCTTCGTTAAGAAGCGTTGTTGCGGAGCCCGCAGTTCACGCGGCTGCGGCGCGTCGGGAATCACCGCAAAGCGCGTGTTCTCCTGCGTGAGGTAGCGTTCGTGGCTCGGATGGTGGCGGCGGCGGTTGAAATAGATGAAGATTGCGAGTGCGGGAATCACGGGGATAATCAGGTGCGCTGGGAACCAGGCCAAAGGAAGAAGGAACGCCAATGGACTTGCGAGCAGTCCTCCGAGCACGCTCTTGCGCAGGACCGACCAGCGCGTTTCGCGGCACGCGCCGTTCCTGCGGCCGCGCTCGTAGAACTGCGCGAAGATCGCCCGCCATTCAAGGCACTCCGCCTGCTTCCGCTTGTCGAACTCGTTTAAGTGTTCCTGTTCGGTTTGAACGTCTCGTGCCAGTTGCACCTCGACGGCACGAAGCGTCTCGAACCGCTCCCGAACCCGTCGCCACGTGCGGGCGCGCGATACTTCAGGCCATCCATAGAGCAGCGCCGTGGCACCGATGAGCGGCGTCGCGATGGTGATGAAGATATAAAAAATCGAGGTGAGGATGGGGTGATCGGCCAGGAACTGCCCCAAGGGATTCCCGGCGAGGACGGCGGCGAACCTGAGCTGATACCCGCGCAGGAGCCCCCAGACCATGAGGCTCACGACCCCGATGCTCCCGGCTGCGATGGCCGTTAGGCGCTTTGGCCTGGAATCCTCTGCTTCTATATAGAGGTGACCAGTCAACTCGAAGTAGGCGGTGCATAGAGCGGCAAGTCCTGCGGCGGCAAGGAATTGGAGCGCGGGATTAGCGATATTCAAAATATCCATCGTCGGCGCAAGGAAGAGCGTATCGAGCGCGAGAGCGAAGAAGGCGAAGGCTGCCATCAGGACCGCATGGAAGTAGGGCGGCGGCGTGTCGCCGAGTTCCTTCCGGATGCGCAGCCAGAGGGCCTCGGCCTCGGGTTTCTCGCGGCGCACCTGCTGGAGTTTGGCTTCGAGGGCGTGGAGCTTGCGCAGCGGTTCTTGTTTCTCTTCCGAAGTTTCCTGAACGAACTTCGCTTCGATCTCGTCGAGGACCGGCGCGGGATCGACGCCATGCGCGCCGAGGTAGAAAGCAAGAGCTTCCAATTGGCGCGGCTTTAATTTGCCTTGGTGCAGGTTACGTGTGGGTTGTCGCATGAGTTCCTCCATACGGGTATGAAAAAGAGGAGTTGCCGCATACGGACAACTCCCCTGTTGTTACTGCGCTTCGAGCACCGTGCGGGCCTGCTGCAGTTTGGCAAGCTCACGTTCCTCGTGGGTGAGTTCTTCACGCATTCCGGCAACTTTCTCTTCCTGCTTGCCGATCTGCTCAAGGACAACCTCGACCGTGGTCTTTTTGACCCAGGCCTTGCGTCCAGTGTTCTGTGAGGCGGTGGGTGATGCTTTTTGCGTGGTCATAACTCCTCCTTAGGGTTATGGGTTGGTTGTGAAAGAGCTGGGCTCCTACGGGAGTAGGAGCAGGAGACTGCGCATGGTGTCGATCTGCCGCTCGACGCCATCGATTCCGCCAAGAGCGGCGCGATGGCGTCCTGCGTCGAGATCCTCTGCGGCAACTGAGAGCCGGGTCAGAAGCTCCGAGTTGATTGCCTTGGCCCGGTCGAGAATGCGCAGGCGGATTGCCTCGTCGAGATCATGCGGCTTGGGTTGAGTGTTGGCTTTCGTCATTCGTTTGTTCCTTCGTTGTGGTTGTGGGTTGGTCTGGCGACTTGAGAAGCAAAGGTGCTGCCTCTCCTGTCTGAAGCAAGAGCGTCTGGCCTTCGAGCCAGACTTCGAGTTTGCGGATGGCTTCGCGCTTCTCCGGCAACTCGATCTGGGTGTAGCGGTCGTTCACGTCGCGCGACCGCTGCGAAGAGTGGCCGATGATTTCCCGGCGTACTTCCTGGAGAACTCCGGCAAGCATCATCCGCGTGTTCGCGGTATGCCGAAGATCGTGGAACCGGAAGTGGCGAATCCCCGACCGGCGCAGGCTCGATGCCCAAGTGGTCTTGATGATCCTGATGGCGTCGCCACCATAGGTAAAGACCGGGCCGCGATTCTTGCGATGTGCGAGGAGTATTTGGTAGAGGCGGCTCGTGAGCGGTATCTCCCGTGCCTCCCCTTCCGGTGTTTTCGAGTGACTGACATGGAGGATGCGATTGTCGAAATCGATGTCCTCCCATCGTTGGCTGAGGATCTCTCCCCGGCGCATTCCGGTATGGAGCGCGCAAAGGATGATCCGCTGCAAGTGCTCGGGTGAGGCCGCAAAGAGCAGTTGCTCCTCACGCAGACTCATCACCGGGCGCTTGGTTCGGCGTTCCCGTTCCATGTGCAGCCGTCCCAAGGGGTTCGAGGCAAGATATCCTTCCTCGACGCCCCAATAGAGAACGCGGCGCAGGACACTGAGATCGCGGTTGACGGTTGCGGCGGTGAGCCGCTTTTGTGCGTTGCGCTCCTGCCGGTACCTCCGGATGGCCGACGAGTTGATGTTGAAGAGCGGTATGTCGACGAAGAACGGCAGCAGGTGCTTCAGCCGGTCTAGCGAGTGGGGCTTTCCCATCCCGCTTCCGATGAACAGCGCAGCGAGTTCGCCGAACGACATCTCCGGCTTCAGTTGCGGCAGCCGGTGGCGCGCTTCGTTCAATTCATCGTAGAACTGGCGCAGGATGGTTTCGGCCTGACGCCGGTTGGATGTGCCTGTGGACTTGTGGTGACGAATGCCGTCAATCCAGACATAGGCCCACCACGTGTTACCGCGCTTATAAAGTGACATGGGTTATCTCCCTCCTTTCCGTTGCTGTTGTTGAAGAATCCATCGAACGACCTGGTTGCGAAAGAAGACGAGCTTGCCTGTAGGGCCTGAACGGAAGTGGGGCAGTCCCTGCGGCAGGTAGCCATGGCGCACCGTCCAGACCGAGCAGCCGATCAGTCGGGCGACCTCGCGGACCCCGAGCGGCTCGCCGAGAGCGTCGCCCGCCTGCGGGTAATGCTGCGGGTAGCTCTGCCCTATGGGGGCGTGCGGAAACCCCAAGGAATCCGCCGGTATCGCGCCGTTCTCGAAACCTGATATGCGTATCTCTTCCGCATTCCATTCAGTTGTCATCGCGTCGGCTCCTGTATTTCCAGAAAGAACGAATGGCATCCTGGAGCCAATCAGGCAGTTTCGAGAAGACCCACCAGAGGCCGGCCAAGAGTAGCCCGACGATGACAAGAAAGTGCTGGGCTTCCCGTGTACGGAAAACTG
>Ga0181536_10006134_pt1 | contig 12143 bp, 8 predicted proteins | sample PEATcosm2014_Bin_41_FD_121105 | JGI IMG/M metagenome (GOLD analysis project Ga0181536, IMG submission 121105) | Peatland microbial communities from MTU Mesocosm Facility, Houghton, MI, USA - PEATcosm2014_Bin17_60_metaG | ecosystem: Environmental > Terrestrial > Soil > Wetlands > Peat | place...
ATACGCTTCGACGGGCTTGCCCGTGATGTCGTGCGGGGGCGTGAGATTCGTCGTCGCGATTCCGCCGCGCCACATCATCAGATGCCGGTAGCTGACGCCGTTGAAAAACTCGATTCCGCCGCCCGCCAGTTGTTTGCGCAGGTCGGCGACGATCTGCGCGGCTTCTTCGCTGCTAATATGGCCCGACGTGAAATCGTTCATTATCAGCGCGCCGCCGTCACCCGGCTTCAGCGACACCAGATTCATTCGAAACACCACGTCGCGCGGCCCCATCTCGATTCCCTGGCTCGCCGCTTCGATTGGCGCGCGCCCCGTGTGATACCGCGCCGGGTCGTAGCCCAGCATCGTCATCGTGCCGACGTCGCTGCCCGGGGGCATCCCCTTGGGAATCGTCGCGACCATCCCGAGCGTGCCGCGCGTCGCCATCAGGTCCATCTTGGGTTTATGCGCTGCCGCAAGCGGCGTCACCCCGCCGAGTTCCTCGCACGGCCAATCGGCCATCCCGTCGCCGTGTATGAGGACGTACTTCATCGCATCAATCGGCCGCTTCGAGTCGCGCCGCTTATTCGCGCTCCAGAACTTTCAGCACTTTCGCCAGCTCCGGCTCGACCACGATCGTGTTACTTAAATTTTTCAGCGCCGTGTCGGGATCCTTCAGGCCGTGTCCCGTCAGCGTGCACACGACCACCGCGCCCGGCTCGAGCATCCCGGCGCCCGCGTATTTGAGCAGCCCCGCGACCGACGCGGCCGACGCCGGCTCCGCGAACACGCCGCCGCTGGCGATCAAGCGATACGCCGCGAGGATCTCCGAATCGGTAACCATGTCGATAATCCCGCCCGACTCGTCGCGCGCGTTGGTCGCGGCCTTCCAGCTCGCGGGATTGCCGATTTTGATCGCGGTCGCGATGGTATGCGGATCGTCAATCGGATGGCCGACCACAATCGGCGCCGACTCCGCCGCCTGGTAGCCCATCATCTTTGGCAGCCGCTCGCTCAATCCCACCGATTTATATTCCTGGTAGCCGGCCCAGTAGGCCGTAATATTCCCGGCGTTGCCGACCGGCAGAAAATGATGCGTCGGCGCGTCGCCGAGTTGATCGCAAATCTCGAACGCCGCCGTCTTCTGCCCCGCGATTCGATCCGGATTGATACTGTTGACCAGCCGAATCCTGACCGGATCGCGCTCCGCAAGATCGCGCACCACCTTCAGACAGATATCGAAGTTGCCGAGCACCTCGAGCACGCGCGCGCCATGCATCACGCTTTGCGACAGCTTGCCAAGCGCCACCGCGCCCTTGGGAATCAGCACGTACGCCTTCAGCCCCGCGCGGCCCGCGTAGGCCGCCGCCGACGCCGCCGTGTTGCCGGTCGAGGCGCAGATTACCGCGCGCGCACCCTCGCCCAGCGCCTTCGAAATCGCCAGCGTCATGCCCCGGTCTTTGAACGAGCCGGTCGGGTTGGCGCCTTCGAACTTAAAGTAAACCTTGATGTTTAGCCCGAGCCGCTCTGCAAGCGCGGGCACCTCGATTAGCGGCGTGTTGCCTTCGTTCAGCGTGACCACCGGCGTCGAATCCGTCACCGGCAGGAAGCGGCGGTAATGCTCGATAAGTCCGGGCCAGTAAGACAGCCGCGGTTGTTTCGATCCGCGCTTGAAGTCCGACGCCATCGCCTAAAGCTTCTCCTCGATTCGGATAAACGCGGGAGCCGAATGCACGATTTTCTTCCTTCGAATCTCCGCCAGCGCGCGTTTCAGACTGCGCTCGGGCGCGTCATGGGTCCGCATGATAACCGGCACCGTCTGCGCCGTTCCGCGACCCTTCTGGATCACCGACGCGATCGAAATCCCGTGACTGCCGAGCACCGTCGCGATTGCGCCGAGCACCCCGGGCTTATCCCGCGCCATGAACCGCAGGTAATACTCGCATACCACGTCGTCCATCGGCTTGACACTGGCGCCCTTCATCAGGTCGAACGGAGATCCAAACGCGTGCGCTCGCGCCGAGCCTTCGGCCAGACGATGCCGCGCGATTTCCAGTATATCGGCCACCACCGCCGTCGCCGTAGGCATCTCGCCCGCGCCCAGCCCCGAATACATTGTCGCGCCGAGCGCCTCGCCGTGAATATAGATCGCATTGAACGCGCCGCCGACTCCCGCCAGCAGATGGCGTTGCGGGATCATCGTCGGATGCACCCGCGCCTCGATGGCGCCGTCGTCATCCTTGCCGATGGCAAGCAGTTTGATCGCGTAGCCAAGCTCGCGCGCGTACGCGATGTCGGCCTGCGTAATCCGCGTGATCCCTTCGGTATAAATCTGCGCCGGTTTCACCAGCACGCCAAAGGCAAGCGCCACCAGCAGGCAAAGCTTGTGGGCCGAATCATGCCCCTCGACATCGAGCGCGGGGTTCGCCTCGGCCAGGCCCTTGGCCTGCGCGTCGGCCAGCGCGGCGCTGAACTCGACGCCGTCCTCTGTCATCGTGGTGAGTATCGAATTGCAGGTGCCGTTGACGATTCCATAAACCGCGCGTTGGCGATCGCCCGCCAGCGCCTCACGCAGCGTGCGGACGATCGGCATGCCGCCGCCGACGCTGGCCTCGAAACCGACCGCCAGACCGCGCTTGGCGGCCTCGCGAAAAATCTCGCCGCCATGCTCTGCAAGCAAAGCTTTGTTCGCCGTAACGACGTCCTTGCCCGCCGCCAGAGCCTTCATGATCAACGCGCGGGCCGGTTCGTAGCCGCCAAACAGCTCGACCACGATATCGATATCGGGTCGCGTGACAACCGCCGCGGCGTCGCGCGTAATCAATTTCGCCGGCACGCCAAGCGCGGCGACCAGCTTGACCCTCAGATCCGCCACCGCAGCCAACTCAAGCGGTGCGCCGAGGATGCGTTCGTATTTGTCGCGGTTGCGCAGCATCAGCTTCACCACGCCGCCGCCCACCGTACCGCATCCGAGCAGAGCAATCCGTATCGGTCTCAATTTGTCCCCCGTTGCTTCTGCGATTGCGCTCAGGAAGCGCTGGCCGTCCGCGCCGGAATTTCGGCGTGGCCGGCTCTAAGCGCGTGACGAATTCCGCGCAGCGCCTGGCGGGTGCGATGCTCGTTCTCGATGAGCGCGAAGCGCACGAACCCGTCGCCGTCCTGCCCGAAGCCGATCCCCGGCGAAACCGCGACCTTGGCCTCAGCGAGCAGAAACTTCGCGAACTCCAGCGAACCCATCGCGCGGAACGGCTCCGGAATTGGCGCCCACACGAACATCGTCGCCTTGGGTTTCTCCACCGGCCAGCCGGCCCGGTTGAGTCCGTCCACCAGCACGTCGCGCCGCCGCCTGTATCTCGCGACGATCTCGGCGACGCAATCCTGCGATCCATTGAGCGCCGCGATCGCCGCCACCTGCACCGGCGCGAACATCCCGTAGTCGAAGTACGACTTCAGCCGCGCCAGCGCCGCGATCATCTCGCGATTGCCCACCGCGAAGCCCACCCGCCAGCCCGGCATGTTGTAGCTCTTCGACAGGGTGAAAAACTCGACGCCGATATCCTTGGCGCCCGCCACCTGCATCATCGACGGCGCCTTGTAACCGTCGAAGCACAGGTCCGCGTACGCGAAGTCCTGCGCGACCATGATTTTGTTTTCGCGCGCGAACTCGACCACCCGCTGCATGAAGTGCAAATCCACGGTCGCGGTGGTCGGGTTGTGCGGGAAGTTCATTATAAGGAACTTGGGCCGCGGCCAGCATCGATTCACCGCCGCCATCAATTCGTCGAAAAATTCCTCGCCGCGCCGGATCGGCACACCCTGCACCTGCGCGCCCGCAATGATGCATCCGTATTGATGAATCGGATACGTCGGCGTCGGCGCCAGCACCACGTCGCCCTGGTCGAGAATCGCCAGCGTCAGGTGCGCAATCCCTTCCTTCGATCCGATCGTAACGATCGCTTCCGAATCGGGATCGAGTTCGACGCCGTAGCGCCGCTTGTACCAATCGCAGATCGCAAGCCGCAGCTTGTACACACCGCGCGACACCGAGTAGCGATGGTTGGCGTTCTTGGAGGCCGCCTCGATCAGCTTCGCCACGATATGCGGGGGGGTCGGCTCGTCGGGATTTCCCATCCCGAAATCAATTATGTCCTCGCCGGCTCGCCGCGCCATGAGGCACAATTCTCCGATCGCGTTGAAGACGTAGGGTGGCAGCCGTTTGATTCGTGGAAAATCCATTTTACTCTTGCGCTTGGCGATTATGCGCGGACTCCGCGTCCGCCAAATACGCGAGCTATAAGTTTTAACGGACGCCCGCCTGCGCCGCTAGTAGGCGCATATCGCGGTGTCGCGGGCGCAATCGGCGAGGTCCTCCCGCCGCCGCGCAGGCGCAGCACGCGGCTGATCATATCCTCCGGACGCCTCACACGGCGTGAAATTGTCGCGGCGCCGGAGTGCCGCTAAGAATCAAAAACGTGGAATTTGACCGTGTGCTGACTCGCTTCGGAAATCGGTACTTCTCTGAATGCGAGTGAATCCTTGGCATCGCAGCGCTCCCCCACAAACAGGACTTCGCCCTGGTCGTCCACGATGACAAGTCTAAAAGGACTCTTGGCGAGTGCGTCGCCGAGTGTAGCAGGACTGTTCAGGTGAGTTAGTCCGTCTTTCGTGAAAGCAATTGTGTGGATCTCGATTTCGTCTGGCTCTCTCTGAACGGGAATGCGCTCGACGTTTCGGCTACCAATTCCGCCGACCTCCTGCCACTTGGTAACTCTGCCCGGGGACGGTCGCGATTGCGTCGCCATCGCGAATCCAAGAAGTTGCTCGCCGTTTTCAATTCTAACCGTGTAGACCGCCATGAGCTGTTTTCCGCCTCTTGCGTTATCCTAACTCAACCTTGCGGTTTAGCCATATCTACGACTTTTGGCTCACCGCGCGCCATAAAGCTTTTCCAGATCGCGTTTTGCCTCCTGGTCGCCGTCGGCCGCGGCCTTGTTGAGCCATCGGATCGCCTCGTCGTTTTCTTGCGGGACTCCTTGACCGTAGTAATACGAGACACCCAAGTTGCCCTCCGCATGCGCATCGCCCTGCTCAGCCGCCTTGCGAAACCAGCGCACCGCCTCGCCGTAATCTTTCGGGACTCCGTGGCCGGTGGCATACATGACGCCCAAGTTGCCCTCCGCATCCGCATTGCCCTGTTCGGCGGCCTTGCGAAACCAACGCACCGCCTCGCGGTAGTCTTTAGGGGCTCCTTCGCCGTCGCGATACATGGCACCCAAGTTGCCCTCCGCACCCGCATCTCCCTGCTCGCCGGCCTCGCGGTACCACTTCAGCGCCTCACTGTAGTTTTTCGGGGCTCCCTGGCCGTCGTAATACATGCCGCCCAAGCCGAGCTCGGCGGTCGCCTTGCCCTGCTTGGCGGCTTTGCGAAACCACTTCAGCGCCTCACTGTAATCCTGCGGTACGCCGTGTCCGTCCCGATACATGACGCCCAAGTAGCTCTGCCCGTCTGCGTCGCCCTGCTCGGCGGCTTTGCGAAACCAGCGCACCGCCTCGCCGTGGTCTTTCGGGACTCCGTGGCCGTTGTCGTACATGATGCCCAAGTTGCCCTCCGCATGAGCATCGCCATGCTCGGCAGCTTTGCGGTACCACTTCAAAGCCTCACCGTAGTCCTGCGGGAGGTCGCCCCTGCCGCGTTCATACATAACGCCCAAGTTGCCCTCCGCGTATGCGTTTCCCTGCTCGGCGGCCTTGCGGTACCACTTCACCGCCTCGGCGTAGTCCTTGGGTACGCCTATTCCGTTGTCATACATGACGCCCAAGTTGCCCTCCGCGTACGCGTTGTCCTGCTCAGCTGCTTTGCGGAACCAGCGCACCGCCTCGCTGTAGTCTTTCGAGACTCCCTGGCCGTCGTAATACATGCCGCCCAAGCCGAGCTGCGCATACGCGCTGCCCTGCTCGACGGCCTTGCGCCACCACTTCAGCGCCTCTCCGTAGTCCTTGGGTACGCCTGTGCCGGTGTCAAACATAGCGGCCAGCAAAACTTGGGCTTGGGCGTCGCCGGATGCCGCCGTCTGCTGAATGCGGTCCGGTACAGCGGAAGCCAGCACCGCGGACTTGCACACCTCGTCCTTATCTTGCCGATAACACTGCACATACTGGCCGTATAGTTTATGGACCTCTTCGACCTCCGCCGGACGGACGCGGGTCACTGCTTCCTGTTGCGTCTGGACGTAGTAGTACGTGGCGGCGAAGCCGACTGCCAAAAACACCGCAAGTGACCCCGCCAGCCACATCGGCCGGAGCGGGCGATGGTGCGGCTTTGGCGCTTCCGGGGCGGCGCTGAGATCGGCGCTGCAATAAGGACAGAACTTGGCATCGGCTGGAACCGGCTTCGCGCAACTAGGGCAGGCGAAAGCACCAAGGCCCTTCACCGTCGGCGCGTCGGGCGCCATCGGCGGCTGGACCACTGCGCGCGGTATCCGCAAGCTGGGCCGCGCCGCTTCGCCCGCGAGATTCTCTAGACGGCGACGGAACTCCGCCGCGCTTGCGATCCGGCGGTTCGCATCGAGCGCCATCGCCTCGCCGACCAGCGCCGCAAGCGCGGGGTTCAGGTCCGGGCGCAACGATTGGATCTGCGGAAACATAAATGGAGGATGAAGCGCCGGGTCCCATCCGGTCAGCAGATGGAACATCGTGACGCCCAGCGCGTAGAGGTCCGAGCGCGGCTCCGCCTTGCCTTCGTACTGCTCGGGCGGAGCGTAGCCCTGCGTCCCGACCATCGTGGCTGTCTTCTTGGGAATAAACAGGCGGGCGATGCCGAAGTCGATCAGTTTGATGCGCCCGTTCGCGCGCACCATGACGTTGGCCGGTTTCAAATCGCGATAGACGACGGGCGGATTTTGCCCGTGCAGATATTCGAGCGCGCCGAGGACCTGAAGCGCGGCCTCGGCTACGCTTTTTTCGTCGAGCTTCTTATCCGACGTCGATTCGAGTTTCCGCTCCAGCGTCTCGCCCTCGACATACTCCATCACGAGGAAGTGGCGGCTGCCGTCGCTCAAGCGGTCGTAGATGCGCACGATGTTTTCATGTTCGAGGCCCGCCAGCATGTCGGCCTCGCGCTGGAAGGACGCGGCGGCGGCTTGCCGCTCCGCCGGATCGGCAAGGCTGTCGATCATCTCGGCCAGCGCGCAGGAGCGGTTGGCAAGCCGGGTGTCTTCGGCGAGATAGACCTGTTTCATCCCGCCGCCGCCGATGCGGCGGACGACTCGGTAGCGGCCCCCGACGATTGTGCCGGTCGTGATCATCTTCATCCGCTCTTCAAGCCGCGCTGCGGCAATTGGCGGAAGTCATATCATACCCGTCCGGCGCAACCCCGAAAGCCATGCGGGCGAATCCGGGAAACGGCTATGGCGGTTCAGAAGAATGGAATCCCACTCATCCGCTTGCTTCGCTCGCGCGCCGGCGCGTCGCCCAATACACCGGCGCCGCGCACACCGATATCAGCCCCCCGATCTGCCATTCGAACGGTATCCCCGCCGTATCCGCGATTCGCCCCGCAAACAGCAATCCCATCGCGCCGCCCATCGTCTGGAACGTGCTGTTGAATGACAACAGCGTCGCCCGATTGCCCGCTTCGATCTGCTCGTTGAACCAGCTCTGAACCAGCGGCATCATCGCCCCCGTGAACAGATTCATCACGAACAGCATCGCCAGCGAAACCAGCGGCCGCGCGCCGAACAGCCCCGCCAGGAACAGCATCGCGCTCGCGCCGATAACCAGCACGCTCACGCGCGCCGCGCGCTGCGATTCGTCGGCCGCAAGCCGCGCGCTTACCTCCGCGCCGACCAGCCGCGCCGCAGACAGACCGCAATAGATCCAGCCGACGATCCACACGCCAACCTTCAGGCTCTCGTTGAACATGATCGGCCATTCGATCCAATACGGCGCCCACGCCGCAAACGTAACTGCGCCCGCCACACTCAGCATGAGCACAGTATGCGCGCCCAGTCCGGCGCGGATGCCGTCGCCCACATTCGCCGCGACCTGACGCGGGATCGCCGCGATCCTGACAGTCGTGGCTCGCGGACGCTCGTCATGCATCAGCAATGCCCCCACCGCACCGCTGACCAGATAGCCGCCTGCGCCCAGCAGCCACGGCCATGCGATATCGATGTCGCCCACGTACGCGCCGATCAGCGCCGACCCCATGAAGCCAAGCGTCGTCAGTTGCGAGATTCGCGAGAACAGCCGGTCCTTGAGCCCGTCGTACCCTGCGTCATCGAGTGCATCGACACCCCACGCGTCAATCGCGCCGTTGCCGAAGGTCGTGCCGATACCGTCGATACTCTCGGCGATCAGGAACACGTAGTAATGATGCGCCATGAAATACAGCAGGAACGCGCAGACCCGCAGCGATGCGCCCAGCACGTACGAGCGGCGCCTGCCGAGCAGGTCGGCGAACGCGCCGGTGGGCACGTCGGTCAGAAACAGGACGATGAAGTACGTCGCCAGTACGCTGTTTATCTGGAACTGGTTGAGCCCGCGCGAGCGCAGAAAGATCGGATACACGCCGAACAGAAACCCGCCGGCGAACGAGTACAGACCCCATACCGTGTAGTAGCGGCGGATGATGTCGCGAATAGTCCGAGCATGCGGTCGTGCGATTTCCACGGAAATTTTCCACCCAGTCTGCTACGCCAAAAGAAAAAGCCCCGGGGCTCTCAAGCGCCTGGGGCTTTTTGGAGCCAAGTATCGATGTCCGTCTCAATTCAGGAGGACCCTCATTGAATTGGGGACGCGACGTACATCACCACTCGGCTTCACGGGACGCAGGATAATCGAGGGCCTAATCGCGAGTCAAGCCGCTTGTCACGGAGCAAAACGCGGGCATCGGTTCAGTTTGGATGAAATGGAACAAATCCCTGTGATTCCTGTCAATCCGGGTCTCAGCCCGGGTTTTGGGGATGATCTATTCAGCCTGCCCCCGCCGGATTTGGTGTGCTATGCGTACGCGATGGACAACCGTCAGGATGCCCCGTACTCGCCCGGCTCGCCCGAAATCGGGCGCCTCTCGCTTCCCGCTGAAATAATTTTTGACGGAACAAAGCTAGCCATAGAGCGCAGCCGTCCCAAAACCACAACATATGGTATAAATTGCTCTTTCCAGCTCTAGTCGATCAATCAGAATCGCACGCATAACATAGGATTTGACCTTCACTTGACGAGATCCGAACCATGGGCCGCACTCTTCGCATGAGCAACCCGAGCATCGACCGCAGCTTCGAGTTTCCCGCCGACCTGCCCGAACCCGGACTCGCGACCCGCGTGTGGCGCTTTGTGAACGTGGTGTGGCTCGCGGTGTACGTGTACGCGGGCTACAAAGGCGTCCAGCTCTGGACGCGCTTTGTCAGCGATCGCAACAAGGCCGAACTCTATCGCCGCCAGGATCTTCGCGCCGCGCAAGCTCTCAACCGCACTGCAATCCGCCTGGAAGGTTTGATCATCAAGGCATGCCAGTTCATCGCAACTCGCGCCGACGTGCTCCCCGACGAGTGGGTATCCACGCTCTCCGGCCTGCACGATCGCGTTCCACCGCGGCCCTTTGCGATGATCCGGCAACAGATCGAGCGCGAGCTGCGCCGCCCGCTCGAGGCGGTTTACGCCGAGTTCGATCCCGCGCCGCTGGCTTCGGCATCGCTCGCGCAGGTGCATCGCGCGCGGCTGCACGACGGCCGCCGATGCGCGGTCAAGGTGCAGTACCCCGGAATCGACGGCATCGTCCGCGCCGACCTCCGCAGCATGACGATCGTGCTGCGATGGCTGGCGATGCTCGAACGCGACTTCGACTATCGGATCCTGATGCGCGAGGCGCTCAAGTACATCCCGATGGAGCTGGACTTCGATCACGAGGCCGACAACTCCGAAACGATGCGCCGCAACTTCGCCGCCGATTCCGACGTGATGGTCCCCGAGGTCTATCGCGAGTTCACCACGCGGCGCGTGCTCACGATGGAACTGGCCGAAGGAATCAAGGTCACCGATGTTGACGCACTCGAGCGTGCGGGCATAAGCAAGCACGCGGTCGCGCAGAAGCTGATCGAGATTTTCTGCGACCAGGTCCTGCGCGACGGCTTTTTCCACGCCGACCCGCATCCCGGCAACATCCTGGTTCAGCCCGGCCCGCGGATCGTGCTGCTCGACTTCGGCCTGGCCAAGGATTTCCCGCCCGCGTTCCGCGACGGCATCGTGCGGCTGACGTTTTCGATCCTTACTTCGAATCGCGACGGTATCGCCGCCGCGTTCGCAGAGCTGGGCTTTCGCACGCGCAACGGCAATCCCGACACGTTGCTCGCGTTTGCCGACGCGTTTCTCGGCAGCACCATCAAGTCGAAGAAGGCTTACGCGGACAAGGACATGGTCGAGAAGTTCTCCGAGGAGCTGCCGCGCGCGATACGCGCCAATCCCGTCGTCGAAGTTCCAGCCGACGTCTTGCTGGTCGGGCGCATGATGGGCCTGCTGAGCGGACTGGGCAAAACGCTCGACTCGCAAGTCGATCTGTTCGCGACGATCATGCCGTATGCGCAACGCCTCATGACGGCGCAGCCTGCCCCCGCGCCCGGCGCCGATCTATCTCAGGACGCGCCTGATTAAGCCGCGCGCTGTGACTTGTCGATTGATCTGCGCTTTGCGCTGGACGATTCTCCCCGCGAGTAATACTTTCCTTAACCGTGATAAATGAAATCGAACAGGTTGCGCTCCGCGCCGCGCGTGCTGCCGGCAGAATCCATCTCAAACGGCTCAGCAGAATAACCATCAATCGCAAGTCGAACTCGATAGATCTTGTCACCGAAGCCGACCGCGAATCGGAAGCCGCAATCATCGACGTGATCCACCGCGCATTTCCGACCCATGCGATCCTCGCCGAGGAAAGCGGCGCCAGCGCGCATCAAAGCGACCATCGATGGATCATCGATCCGCTCGACGGCACCACCAACTTCGCGCACGGCTATCCGCAATTCTGCGTGTCGATCGCGTACGAACGGCGCGGCCGCGTGCAGTTCGGCGTAGTCTTCGACGCGCTGAAAAAAGAATGCTTCATCGCCCAGCGCGGACAGGGCGCGCGCCTCAACGGCAAGCCGATTCGCGTCAGCACGACGCCAAACCTCTGCGCCGCGCTGCTGTGCACCGGATTCGCGTACGACCGGCGCGAACGCCGGCGCTTCTATCTCTGCTTCTGGGAAGAAATCATGATGCGAGCGCAGGGCATACGCCGCACCGGGTCAGCCGCGCTCGATCTCGCCTACCTCGCGGCGGGACGCACCGATGGATTCTGGGAGTTCGGGCTCCGCGCCTGGGACGTGGCAGCCGGCGCGCTCCTGGTCGAGGAAGCGCGCGGGCGCGTGACCAACATGGACGCCTCCGAACTGGACCTTGCCGGCGCCAATATCGTGGCGACCAACGGCCGGCTGCACGAACAGCTCATCGAAGCGATTGCTCAGGCGCGGCCGGAAGCCGACCGCCGCCACGCCGAGATGCTGCGTGAGACCAAGGCCTCGGCGTAGAAATACTTGCTTGATTTTCGCAGCACGCCTCAGATGAACGCGCAGATTCAACGCGCGACCCGCGACTAGCGCCGTGCGATGAACATCCCGGTATCCTTGCTGATTCGAATTTCGCCGCGCGCCGCGATTTCATTCTCGACGTGCTGCCGCAAGTCGGCAACCTGTTCGTCGCTGACTCTGCTTCGCACCCGCATCGAACAGATGTAGTCCATCAGCGGCGCAGCTTCGGTTACAACCAGCGAGTCGGGATAGCGTTCGAGCTTCACATCGCTGAAAGCCCGGCGCATGTATGCCTCGCCACTCTCGAGGCCAAATCGCGCAGTCGACTCCGTCATTCGCGGAACCGAAAAAAAGCGCGCCGCAAGTTCGTCGACCTCTCGCATGTTCGCGACTCCCATCGTGGCCGCATAGCAGAATCCTGACGGCTTGAGCACGCGCCGAACCTCGCCAAGAGCGCGTGGAATGTCGGGCACATGATAAAGCATGTGATTGGCGATCACCGCGTCGAACGATGCGTCGCGAAACGGGAGCGCCTGCGCGTCGGCCTGCGCGAAGGTAAACGGACGGCCCAGCCGCGCGAGATTGGCGCGCGTTTCGCGGATC
>Ga0181536_10006135_pt1 | contig 12142 bp, 5 predicted proteins | sample PEATcosm2014_Bin_41_FD_121105 | JGI IMG/M metagenome (GOLD analysis project Ga0181536, IMG submission 121105) | Peatland microbial communities from MTU Mesocosm Facility, Houghton, MI, USA - PEATcosm2014_Bin17_60_metaG | ecosystem: Environmental > Terrestrial > Soil > Wetlands > Peat | place...
GCTTCGGCTGCCGGGGCCTCTGCGACCGGAGCCTCCGGGGCGGGGACCGCGGCCACGAAGTCGGCCCACGCGGCCTGGGCCTCGGTCTCGGGGGTGAAGGCCGCGTCGGCGGTGTAGTCGTAGGTGCCGATGTAGTTGCCCTGCTCGTCGTAGGCGTGCTCGCCGAAGGCCTCGCGGTACTCCTCGGACACCTCGCCGCCCTCGGCCGCCTGCTTGATCGACAGGCTGATGCGGCGGCGCTGCAGGTCGATGTCGATGATCTTGACCCACAGCTCCTCGCCGGGGTTGACCACCTGCTCGGGCAGGTCGACGTGGTGGGCGGCCATCTCCGAGATGTGCACCAGCCCCTCGATGCCGTCGCCCACCTGGACGAAGGCGCCGAAGGGGACGAGCTTGGTGATGCGCCCGTAGACCAGCTGGCCCACCTCGTGGCTGTCGGCGAACTCCTGCCAGGGGTCGGCCTGGGTGGCCTTCAGCGACAGGCTGATCCGCTCCTTGTCCAGGTCGACGTCGAGCACCTCGACCTCGATCTCGTCGCCCACCTGGACGACCGAGGAGGGGTGGTCGACGTGCTTCCAGCTGAGCTCGGAGACGTGGACCAGGCCGTCCATGCCGCCGAGGTCGACGAAGGCGCCGAAGTTGACCACCGAGGACACGACGCCCTTGCGGCGCACCCCGGGCTTGAGGTTGGCCAGGAACTCGCTGCGCTGCTCCTTCTGGGCCTCCTCGAGCCATGCCCGGCGGGAGAGGACGACGTTGTTGCGGTTGCGGTCGAGCTCGATGATCTTGGCCTCGATCTCCTTGCCCACGTACGGCTGGAGCTCGCGCACCCGGCGCAGCTCGACCAGGGAGGCCGGCAGGAAGCCCCGCAGCCCGATGTCGACGATGAGCCCGCCCTTCACCACCTCGATGACCGGGCCCTTCACCATCTGGTCGGCTTCCTTCAGCTTCTCGATCGTCGACCACGCCCGCTCGTACTGGGCCCGCTTCTTGGAGAGGACGAGGCGGCCCTCCTTGTCCTCCTTCTGGAGGACGAGCGCCTCGACGTGCTCGCCCAAGGAGACGATCTCCTCGGGGTGGACGTCGTTGCGGATGGAGAGCTCCCGGGCGGGGATGACCCCCTCGGACTTGAAGCCGATGTCGAGCAGGACCTCGTCGCGGTCGATCTTGACCACCGTGCCCTCGACCACGTCACCGTCGTCGAACTCGACGATGGTGCCGGCCATGACCTCCTCGAGCTCCTGGCCGGCCAGGTCGTCCTCGGTGATCCTGCGGGGGACGTAGTTGCCCTCCTCGTCGAAGGTGCCCATCTCCTCGGCGGAGAAGAGGGAGCCGGTAACGGAGGGCGGCCGCTCGTCGGTCAGCACGGCGGTTGGTTGCTCGTCGGCCATGGGGTGGTGCTCGCTTTCGGGTGCCGCCCGCCAGTGCGGACGGCGATCGCGCCGGGATCACAGAGTGGACAGGACTGAACGGGCCCGGCCTCCGGCGCCGGCCAGGCCCTACAGCGTACCCCAACCCCCCGACGCGCTCTTCAGGAGCTCTTGGCGGCGGCCCAGGAGTCGCCCCAGGCCATGGAGACCTCCAGGGGCACCGACAGGTCGGCCGCCCCGACCAGGGCCGAGCGGGTGAGGTCGGCCACGGCGTCCTCCTCGCCGGGGGCCACCTCCACGATGACCTCGTCGTGGATCTGGAGGACCAGCCGGCTGGCCCGGCCGTCGTCCTCCAGGGCCTTGTCCAGGCGGACCAATGCGGTCTTGAAGAGGTCGGCGGCCAGCCCCTGGATGCCGGCGTTCATGGCCGCTCGCTCGGCCGCCTGGCGGAGCCGGTAGTTGGACGAGGCGAGGTCGGGCAGCGGGCGCTTCCTGCCGAGGGGGGTCCGGGTGTAGCCGAGCCGCCGGGCCTCGGCCACCGTTTGCTCCATGTAGTCGCGCACCGAGGGGAAGGCCCCGAAGTAGCGGTCCATGATCTCGTTGGCCTCGTCGACCCCGGTGGCCAGCCGCCGGGCCAGGCCGAAGGCCTCCATGCCGTAGGCGAGGCCGTAGGAGACCATCTTGGCCCGGTCCCGCTGGGCCCGGGTCACCTCCTCGGGCGCCACGCCGTAGACGCCCGACGCCACCGCCCGGTGGACGTCGGCCCCCGAGGTGAAGGCCTCCACCAGGCCGGGGTCGCCCGAGAGGTGGGCGATGACCCGCAGCTCGATCTGGTCGTAGTCGGCCACCAGGAACTGCCACCCCTCGGCGGGGACGAAGGCCCGGCGGAACCGCCGGCCCGACTCGCTGCGCACCGGGATGTTGTGGAGGTTGGGGCGCTCCGAGGAGAGCCGGCCGGTCCGGGCCACCGTCTGGCGGAAGGAGGCGTGGATCCGTCCGTCCGCCGCCACCTCGGCCAAGAGGCTCTCGCCGTAGGTGGACCGCAGCTTCTCCACCTCCCGGTAGTCGAGGAGGGTCGCCACGATCGGGTGGAGGTCGCGCAGGGTCTCCAAGGTGGCGGCGTCGGTCGAGTAGCCGGTCTTGGTCTTTCGCTGCGGGGTCAGCCCCAGCTCGTCGTAGAGGACGGTGCGCAGCTGCGGGGTGGAGTTCACGTTGAACTCGTGGCCGGCCAGTCGCTGGATCTCCGCCTCGAGGCGGCGGGTGTCGGCGGCCAGCTCGTCGGCGATCCGCTGCAACTCGACGGTGTCGACCCGGATGCCGACCACCTCCATGCGGGCCAGCACCCGCACCAGCGGGCGCTCCACCTCGTCGAAGAGGGTGCGCAGCCCCTCGGCCTCGAGCCGCTCGGTCAGGGGGGCCACCAGCCACCCCACCCGGGCCGCCTCGGCGGCCGCAGCGGCGGCGTCGTCCACCCCCGGGCCACTGAGGGCCAGCTGGCCCGCCGGGGTGGCCGCCGCCTGGTCGGAGGGGCCCGCGTCCTCGCCACGCACCACGGCCACCACGGCGTCGAGGCCGTAGTCGCCGGTCGAGGGGTCGAGCAGGTAGGCGGCGACGGCGGTGTCCATCACCAGGCCGGTGCAGTCGGCGCCGAGCGGGAGGAGCGAGCGCAGCAGCTCCTTCACCTGGTGGCCGGCGACCGGGGCGGCCCCCAGGGCCGCGGTGAGCGCCCCGGTCACCGCCGGCCGCTCCAGCAGGTCGGCGTCGAGCCACAGCCCCCCGTCCCCGGCGACCAACCCCACCCCGACCAGCGGGGACCGCCCGGGCGTCTGCTCCCACCGGCCGGCCACCGAGAGGACCCCCTCGCCCACCGCCCCGGCCAGCGCGCCGAGGGCGGCCACCGCCTCGGCCTCGTCCGCGCACCGGGCGAGCACCGGCGCGCCGGGGGCGACCGGCGCCGCCTTGGCCTCGGGCGCCCCGGCCGCCTGGCGCAGGTGGCCGGCGGCCGGCGGGCCGAACCGCCCCTCGGCCAAGAGGGCGGAGACCCGTCGCCAGAGCGTCCGCAGCTCGAAGTGCTCGAAGGTGGCGTGGGCCGTCTCCTCCTGCCAGCCGCCGAGGGCGAGGTCGTCCACCGTGACCTCCATCGGGACGTCGCGCACCAAGGGGATGGCCGACAGGTTGGTCCGGGCCAGCGCCTCGTTGGCGGCGAGGTTCTCGCGGAGCTTGGGGGTGAGGGCGTCGAGGTTGGCGAAGATCCCGTCGAGGTCGCCGTAGGCGTTGACGAGCTTGGCGGCGGTCTTCTCCCCCACCCCCGGGACGCCGGGCAGGTTGTCCGAGGGGTCGCCGCGCAGGGCGGCCAGGATCGGGTACTTCGACGGCACCACGCCGGTGCGCTCCACGATCCCCGCCTCGTCGTAGAGGGAGTAGTCGCTCACCCCGCGCCGGTTGTAGAGGACCTTTACGTGCGGGTCCTCGACCAGCTGGAAGCAGTCGCGGTCCCCGGTCACCACCACGGCGTCCGAGCCGCGGTCACGGGCCTGGGTGGCCAGCGTGGCCAGCACGTCGTCGGCCTCGAAGCCGGCCACCCCCACCACCGGCACGTTCAAGGCGCCGAGCACCTCGCGGATGAAGTCGAACTGCGCCAGCAGGTCCTCGGGGGTCTCGGCCCGTCCCCCCTTGTACTCCTCGACGAGGTCGTCGCGGAAGGTCTTCCCCGGCAGGTCGAAGGCGACGGCCAGGGCCGAGGGGCTGTGGTCCCGGACGATGTTGACCAGCATGGCCACGAACCCGTGGAGGGCGTTGGTGACCGTGCCCTCCTCGGTGGCCAGGTCCGTCGGCAGGGCGAAATAGGCCCGGAAGGCCAGCGACATCCCGTCGAGCAGGAACAGCGGGCCGTCGGCGGGGCGCTCCCCGACCGCCCGGGGGCCGGGGTCCGGCGTCACTCGACCGGCGTCAGCTCGCCGGCCACCACCTGCCGGGCCACGTCGCGCATGCGCGCCCGGTTCTGCATGGCGGTGCGCTGGACGAAGGCGAAGGCGTCGGGCTCGCTCAGGCCGTGGCGGTCCATCAGGACGCCCTTGGCCTCGTCCACCAGCCTGCGGGTCTCGATCTTGTCCTCGGCCCGCTCCTGGTCCCCGCCGTCGGGCGCGTCGCTGTCCTCGACCTCCCGCTCGATCGCCCACTCCTGCTGGCACCGGAAGAGGGCGTCCTCGATCGCCGGGAGGAGCTCCTCCCGGCGGAACGGCTTGACCAGGTAGGCCGCCACGCCGGCGTCGCGGGCGTCCTCGATCAGCTCGCGCTGGCTGAAGGCGGTGAGCACCAGGACGGCCACCTTGTGGTGGGAGGTGATCTCCCGGGCCGCCCGCACCCCGTCCATCCCCGGCATCTTCAGGTCCAAGATGGCGAGGTCCGGGTGGTGCTGCTCGACGAGCTCGACGGCCTGGTCGCCCCGGCCGGTCTCCCCCACCACCTCGTACCCGGCCGAGACCAGGATCTCCTTCAGGTCGAGCCGGATGATCGCCTCGTCCTCGGCGATCACCACCCGGACCGGCGGGCGCTCCCCGCCCGTCGCGCTCACCGCCCGCTCCCGACCAGGGCGAGCAGCTCGTCCTGGCGCTGCGTCAGCTCGTCGATCGACGCCCGCAGCGCCTCCCGGGCACGCGCCATGGCGTCGGCGTGCCGGCGGACCTCTGAGTACTCGTGGCCGGCCAGCGGGGTCTCCGAAACCAGCGACCGCAGCCGCGCGTCCTCCGCCTCGTCGCTCACCACGGCCAGCTGCTCCTCCAAGACGGCGAGCTCCTGGCGGGCGCGGACCAGCCGGGCGTGGACGTCCCGAATCCGGCGCTCGAGCAGGAACCGTTGCATGGACGCCCGATTCTACGCCCCCCGGCCGCCCCCGGCGGCCCGAACTCGCCTCCGGGGGCTCACCCGGCGGGGAACCAACGGGCCGCCGCGGTCCGTGCGGCGAGCACCGCGGGGTCCGGGGCGGGGGCGACGCCCGCCGACGCCGGCGGCCGGACCCGGCCCCCCACCGGGTGTGGGTAGCCGAACGGGCTCTCCTCGAGGTAGTCGGCGGGGTCCGAGAGGTCGCCGGGGAGGGTGAAGCCGCCGAGCCCGGCCAACGCGGCGTTGGCCGACCGACCCAGGCCGGTCTCGAACAGCCCGCCGACGAAGGCCGGGACCCCGGCCTCCCGGCAGACCGCCTCGGCCCTCATGGCGGCGGTGAGGCCGCCCAGGCGGGCCGGCTTGATGCACGCCACCTCGCAGGCCCCCATGCCGATCGCCTCCTCCAGCCGGTCGAGCGTGGTGAGGGACTCGTCGAGGCAGACCGGGGTGTCCAGGCGGGCGGCCAGTGCCGCGTGGGCGGCGAGGTCGTCGGGGTCGAGCGGCTGCTCGATGCAGGCGAGGCCGAAGGGGTCGAGGGCACCCAGGCGGTCGGCCGACCGCTCGCCGGACTCGCCCGGGAGGTAGGCGGCGTTGGCGTCGGCCTGGAGGAGGAGGGTGGGGTGGGCCTGGCGGACCGCCCGGACGGGCTCTAGGTCCCACCCGGGCTCGATCTTCAACCGCACCCGCTGGTAGCCGTGCTCGGCCGCCCGCCCGACCTCAAGGAGCAGGGTCGCGACCTTGCGGTCGGCGGGGATGCCGACCACCGCCCCGGCGGCCACCTCGGGGCCCTCGGTCCCGAGCCACGACCACAGGGTGCGGCCGGCGGCCCGCAGCCCGCAGTCGAGCACCGCCATCTCGAGCGCTGCCGCGGCCATGCGGCCGACCGGCCCGCCGCCTCCCGCGCCGGCGGCCGCCGCCGGGTCGGGGAGGTCGCCACCGCCGATCTCGAAGAGCCGATGGATCATCGGTCCGGTGAGGGACTCCCAGACCTGGTCGACCGCCGGGTCGACCGCCGTCCCCGAGGCCAGGGCGCCGGCCTCTCCCCACCCCTCGGCCCCGTCGCACACCACCCGGACGTAGAGGACCGGGCGGCGGTGGTGGACGACGGCCGAGGTGGCGAGGGGACGCCGCAGGGCGAGCTCCACCCGCCGGACCTCGACTCCCTCCAGCCGCATCACCCAACGCTACGCTGGACCATCCGGCCCGGATGGCGGAATGGCAGACGCGGAGGCCTCAAAAGCCTTTGCTCGAAAGGGCGTGCGGGTTCGAGTCCCGCTCCGGGCACCCAGCTTCTCAGACGTCAGCGCAGGTCGGAGCGTTGGGGGTGCGAAGCGAAAAGTACCGAAGTGACGTATTCAGACAGAACGCGCCAGCGGTGCCACCCTCCAGGCCATCGCCGACGGCCTGAACGCCGAGCGGATCACGACGCCGTCGGGTACGGCGTGGTCACCGGCCCTAGTGCGGAAGGCGGCACTGCAAGAGGCTGCGTGACACCGGCAGCGCCGGTTAACTCGAAGTCGGCACCGCTCCCACTACATCCGTGACGTGGACTGTCAACCCAGGCAGGGACCCGACGAACCCTGCATCCCCGAAGGCGAAGATGCCGCCGTCGGCCCCGATCAGCCAGTAGCCCGCTGTGTCGGCGGTGTGGACGATGCCGATGACGGGAAGGGCCGGGGTGACCCCGAGAGCGGGCAGTGTGGAGAAGCTCTTGGCGTTGCCGAAGGCGTGGACCGCCCCGTTCTGGGTGGTGATCCAGTAGCCGCCGCCTGTCGGGGTCCCGGCGATGGCCGAGACCGGCGAAGAGGTGCCCTTGGCTGTGCCGAGCGCCTGGGCGGCACCGAAGGCGTAGACGGTGCCTGTGGCCGAGACGAGCCAGTAGCCGTTGCCCGAGGGGGTGGAGGCGATCCCGATGATGTTGTCCACCGAGATGCCTTTGCCCGGCAGCGACCCTAAGAACGGCACTGTGCCGAAGGCGAAGACCCCGCCGTCACGGCCCACCAGGAAGTAGCCCTTGTCCCCGTTGGCGGCGACGATGCCGGTGATTGGCTGAGAAGGCGTCACCCCGAGGCCGGGCAATGAGCCGAGGAACGGGGCGTTGCCCAAGGCGAAGACCCCGCCGTCCGAGCCGACCAGGAAGTAGCCCTGGTCGGTGCTGGTGGGCACCATGCCCACGATGTCGTTGACCTTGACGCCCAGACCGGGGAGCGAGCCGTAGAAGCCGCCTGTGGTCCCCGGCGGGGAGAAGACGAAGACCCCACCGTCCTTGCCCACCATGTCGTACCCGGCCGTGGCCTTGGTGACGGCGAAGACGGTGCCGTAAAGCTGGGTGAGGTTCGGGGAGGTCGTCGAGGTGACCGTGACGGTCGAACACCCTTGGGCGTTCACCGCCGTGGCATCAGAGACCGTCTGCCACGCCTGGGCCGTCGGGTTCCACCACGAGATGCCCTGGCCCGAACTCAGCCCGCAGACGCTGAAGCTGACAGTGCTGAACGAGTTGTTCGGTGTGACTGCCACGTCGAAGTAGGTCGCCCCGGCCGAGAGCCCGGCGACGGGGTCGGATGGGTAGGTGGCGACGGTGAGGGTGCCCGTGCCCGAGCCTGTGGCGGTCACCTTCACCGGCGGTGTGCCCGACGTCGAGGTGGTGGCACTCGGGTTCGCCCCTGCATTGGTATCGGAGCCCTGGGCTGCCACTGAGGTCGGCACCACCGGGTTCGAGGCAGAAGAGGAGGCGGAGTCACCCGCGGTGTTGGCTGCGGTCACGGTGAAGGTGTAGGAGACCCCCGGCGTGAGGCCGCCCACCGTGGCTGACGTGGCCGAGCCACCGACTGTCTCGGCAGCGACCGACGGACTCGCATGCACGACGAATGACGTTGGCGTGCCGCCGGTTGCGGGCACGGTCCAGGTGACCTTGGCCGAGGAAACCCCAGCCGTGGCCGTCACCCCCGTGGGGGTGGCTGGGACCGCCGAGACCGTGACGTTGAACGGCCCGGCGGCGGCCATGGGTGTGACCCCATTCGACGCCTTCACCGTGTAGCTAAAGGAGGTCGTCCCCGATGGTGGGGTGCCCGACACCGCCCCGGTGGTCGTGCTCACAGAAAGCCAGCCTGGTGCCCCCGAGAGCGAGAACGTGGGTGCGGGGTTGCCCGACGCCGCGAAGGTGTAGGCGTAGGACGTGTCGACCACCGCCGACGTCGAGGGGGAGTCGGTGGTGAAGTGCGGGGCTTCGGGGACGTTCACGTCGAAGGGCCCGACCGAAGCTGCCGGTGTGATGCCGTTCGTGGCCAACACTTTGTAGCCGAACGAGGTGGTCCCCGCCGGCACCGTGCCCGAGAGCGCTCCGCTTGAGGCGTTGATCGAGAGCCACGATGGCTCACCCGAGAGCGAGTAGGTGGGTGCGGGGCTACCAGAGGCGACGAAGGTGTAGGGGTAGCTGGCCCCGGCGGTCGCGCTGGTCGGCGGGGAGTCTGTGGTGAAAGCCGGCGCCGAGTGCACGGTGACCGTGTACGGACCGGCCGAGGCGGGCGGTGTCACGCCATTGGATGCCTTCACCGTGTAGCTGAACGAGCTGGTCCCCGAGGGCACCGTGCCCGAGACGGCGCCGGACGATGTGTCGATCGAGAGCCAGCCCGGCGCCCCCGAGAGCGAGTAGGTCGGCGTGGGGTTCCCTGATGCCACGAATGTGTAGGCGTAGGACTTGCTGGCGACCGCCGTCGTCGACGGGGAGTCGGACGTGAAGGCAGGCGCTGAGTGCACCGTGACCGCGAAGGGTCCGACGGTGGCCGGCGGTGTGATGCCGTTTGTCGCCTTCACCGAGTAGGAGAAACCGGTCGTCCCGACCGGTACTGTGCCCGAGACGGCCCCCGTGGTCGGGCCAATCGAGAGCCAGGACGGCTGCCCGAAGAGCGAATAAGTCGGGGTCGGGTTCCCTGAGGCGACGAAGGTGTAGGGGTAAACGGCACCGGCGGTGGCCACGGTCGGCGGGGAGTCGGCCGTGAAGGCCGGCGGGGCATCGACGATCTTCTCGGTCCACTGGGCGTAGAGAGTGATGCCGCCTGAGGGGATGGTGTAGGGCGAAGTGAGCGCGCTCCCACCCGAACTGGCAATGAACCAGCCGTCAAAGACGTAGCCCGGATAGCTGGGGGCGCTGGGCAGGGTGATGGTGCTGCCGTCGGGTCCGCTCATCGAAGCGACGGTGCCGACGCCGGGGTTCTCGGCGTTGAAGGCGACGGTGCCGCCCTGCCACTCAAACGCCCCGGCGTCACACTTTGTCTGACCCGCTGCGCCTGGACGCGGGTCGGCACGCTCGTCGGTTGCCACACTGCACGCGCCAGCGGGGACCTCCTCGAAGGCCGAGCTTGTCGGGCCGATGGCCAGGGTCAGGGGCCCGGTAGATGTGTTGGCCGCCAGGGAGGTGGCCAGGTTGATGGTGGTACTTGTGTTGACGCTGGTCGAACCGAAAGCGCAGGAGTCGCCTGTCTCGACGTTGTAGCCGCCATCTGAGATTGTGCTCGAGCACGCTGCATTATCGAGGATGGAGTTAGAGATGGTGGGCTCGGTATCGCTGGCGTAAAGTCCGTCGAGCAGATCGTTGTTGTAGACCGCACCGCCGACTTTCGAATAGTCCCCCGAGAGGGTGTCGTCGGTGAGGGTAGCGGTGGCGGCGTAGTTGTAGAGCGCGCCGCCGGAGCCAGGGGACACTCCCTCCACGGGGTCGAATGCCGTGTCCCCTGCGAGGGTGTCGTCGGTCAGGGTGGCGATGCCGGCGTTCCAGACCCCGCCGCCGTAGTCCCATGCCGAGTCTGTCGAGACGGTGTCGTCGGTCAGGGTGGCGGTGGCGAAGTTTGCGACCCCGCCTCCGTTCTCACTCGCCTGCTCGCCGTACGCCGAGTCCCCCGAGAGGGTGTCGTCGGTGAGGGTGGCCGTGCCGAGGTTGTAGACCCCGCCTCCGTTGCCCTGATATGCCGAGTCTGTCGAGACGGTGTCGTCGGTCAGCGTGGCGGTGCTGCCGTCCCAGTTGAGGACGCCGCCGCCGTTGAGCGACGAGTCCCCTGAGATGGTGTCGTCGGTCAGGGTGGCGGTGCCGTAGTTGAAGATCCCGCCGCCGAAGTAGCCGTCGCCGGGGTCATTGAGGGTCGTGTCCCCCGAGATGTTGTCATCGGTCAGGGTGGCGGTGCCTGCTGTGTTCATGAACCCGCCGCCGTAGTCGCCGGCCGTGTCCCCCGAGAGGGTGTCGTCGGTCAGGGTGGCAGTACCGTCGTTGAGGACCCCGCCGCCTTTGCCGCCCGGGGGGGTCGAGTCATTCGTGACCGTGTCGTCGGTCAGGGTGGCACTGCCGTCATTGAAGACGCCGCCCCCTGTTGTGGCGTGACCGTTGGTGATCGTGAACCCGCTGATGGCGACTGTGCCGCCCTCCACCGTGAGGGGCCGGCCCGACTTCGTGCCTGTCACCGTGGTCGCATGTGTCCCCGCACCCTGGATGGTGAGGGAGCTGAGCGACTTAGCTGTGATTGTGTCGTGCTCGGCGTAGGTGCCCGCCGCCACCTCAAGCGTCACGTCGGTGTCGGTGTAGGTCTCGGCCGCGGTGACTCCTTCCTGGAGGGTCTGGCAGGCGCCTGTGCCTGGAGAGGTGCACCCGGTGGTGACGGTCCCGTTCGTGCCGTCTACGTAGAGAGTGACGGCGTCGGTGAGTTTCGCTGTTCCTGAGGATGAGCTGAATGTCGAGTTTCCGAGGTAGGTCGCGGTGACGATGTCAGCACCAGCCGGGGCGTTGGTGGCTGTGCACGAAGCGCTGCCCCCTGTGAGGGTGGCGGTGCACAGCTTCGTCGCCCCGACGCTGAACGAGACTGTCCCTGTCGGGATGCCCGCTGTAGCTCTCACCGTGGCTGAGTACTTGACCGAGTGGCCGAGAGTGGTCGTCGTGGGTGTGACCGACGCTGTGGTACGGGTGGGAGCGGCGGAAGAAAGAGATCGGTCGACGACGCTTTTCTCCCCGTCTGCGTAGCAGACACCGGTAGCGGGACAGGCGACCGCTTTGATCGCCGCCATTATCGGCGGGTATGACGCAGCTACATTCCAGGTAGATCCACTAGCACTCGCAGTGCCGACCGTCAGGGGAGCCAGAAGCCCTACGCCGGCAATCGCCACCGCGGCGCATACAGCTAGCACTGACCTACGGGCAAACGACCACTCGGTCCACATGATGGACTCCCTCGCTCTAAAAGTCCGCTCCTCTGAGCGTGACTAGGTCAAAAGCCACCAATAGGAGCGGGCCGCCTGCCGCAACTGCCCTGCGCGCGAACTTCCGTCCCGAATGCATCGGGCGCCTCAGTTCTTGGCGAACACCGCCAGTTGACGGGAACCTACTCCTCTTCTTGGTCATTCGCTAGGGTCGAAAGGCATGGTGGTCCCAATACGTGCCGGTCGGGCTGGGCGATGGCGATGGTGATGGTGGATTGAGCCGAGGGGATCACCATCTCCACCGGGCAATTGTGGTCACCGGCCCTGGCGCGTCAGTTGCGTTGCAAGACGCAGCGTGACTGTAACCGCAGCGAGCAGCGGCCGGTGGCCCCTGGGGACAGTGCGGTGCCTGCTGGCGGTCAACCACTTGTAGCCCGCCCCCGAGGCGTTCCCGGCAGTGGCTCCGACGGTCAATCCGGCGACACGGTCAAGTCGGATGGGATCAAGGTCGCTGCTCGTCAATGGACACGCTGACTCGTCGTGGTTCACCCCGGTGCGGGGCTATCGCCCTCACGGACTAGACCGAGCTGACGTTCCGCACTTCTCGTGACCCATATCCGCCCCCACCTGGCCCGAACTCGGCTGGTCACCGAGTCGAGCGATCGGGAACCTTGGCTGCTTGACGCAGGAGGATCTCTCCGGCGGCGGCC
>Ga0181536_10006136_pt1 | contig 12141 bp, 11 predicted proteins | sample PEATcosm2014_Bin_41_FD_121105 | JGI IMG/M metagenome (GOLD analysis project Ga0181536, IMG submission 121105) | Peatland microbial communities from MTU Mesocosm Facility, Houghton, MI, USA - PEATcosm2014_Bin17_60_metaG | ecosystem: Environmental > Terrestrial > Soil > Wetlands > Peat | place...
GCCCGTGATGGCAAAGAATGCTGGTGCGCTCCAGCCATTGGCGGTTCGGCACGTAGTTACGCCTCTGCCGTTCTCCGCGCCAAACACGAAGCCGCCCTTAATCATGTGCGGTACAACGGCCACGCACTTCGCGTGTTCCAGTACCTCTTCCGGAATGCCTTTGTCAGGAGTGGCCATAATCTCGTGCAGCACCTTGGCTGCATTATCCATCCGGTCGGTCGAGGATTCGAGCTTCGACTCCGCCCAGCCGAACGTGGCCAGACTCAACAACGCAACGAACAGCATAAGTTTCTTCATAGTTTCCGCCTCTTCTTCTACCCCCTGCGCCGCGTCTCTTGCTTCAGGCGCATTCCTGGCACACGAGGTATTTCTTACGTTAGCGGGTTCGGACGAAGCTGTCTGAGCAATAACGCTCACGCGCTTAACGGCGATTTATCTGTCCGTTTCGGGAAAATCCAAGGGCAATTCGAGAGATGGTCAATTCCGCTCAGACGCTGGAAAGCCACGAGATTATAAAAGCGACAGCCCTCAAAGCCGCAACTCAAGCTTTACGAGGACTCAAGGGTGAAATATGAACACCAGCACGAAAGACAAGATCAAGGGCAGCTTCCACGAAGCGAAGGGAACAATCAAGGAGGCGGTGGGAAAGATCACGAATGACCGCAAGTTGAAAACCGAAGGGAAAGTCGAAAAGAACATGGGCAAAGTTCAACAGCAGATAGGCAACGCTAAGGAAGCCGTCGCCACGCTGAAAGGAAAGCTGGCAGGGTTAAAAAATAAATAGGCCATTCAGAAATGAACGGACAAAGTTGAAAAGACAGTAGGGGGGCGGGAAAGTTGCTCCGTCCGAGGGCCGCCCACCGCACCTACTAGGAGCCTGCCTTTTTTCCAGGGGGTTCGAAACCGCGTGGATCGCCGGTACCTTGACTTCGCAAGTTGCGACCCGCAGGCGCAATTTCCCCTGTAGAGGTATACTTTAGGCAACTCGGCAGGGCCCAAAGTATACAGTCTCCGAGTGGGAGATTCCCATGGCTGTCAACCGCCCCATCGTTGTTGATTCCGGCACTGTGCTTACAGTTGTCAACAGGAAGAAGAGTCGGAAGCATCTCGGCAAGCAGATCGCCCCTTCGCACCTGGTCGCAGCTCATGGACCGGAGCTCAATCCGGCAGAGGTTGGTGCGTTACACCAAGAATCTGCCGCTTTCGATCCTCACGTCTTCCTGACAAAACTCGCGGCCGGAAAGACCAGTCGTGAATACAAAGGTGATGAGTCCGTCTTCTCGCAAGGGGACGTAGCGGATGCTGTGTTCTACATCCAGAGCGGCAAGGTGAAGCTCACGGCTGTATCCGCGCAGGGCAAAGAAGCCGTGGTTGCCATCCTGCCGGAAGCCAGCTTTTTCGGCGAGGGCTGTTTGGCGGGCCAACCGCTTCGCATGGCAACCGCCACCGCGATGCAACGCGCCACCGTTATTCGAGTGACAAAGCAGGCAATGGTCACGCTGCTCCACCAGGAACCGGAATTTGCCGAACGATTTCTCGCCTACCTGCTTTCCCGGAACATTCGCATGGAAGCTGACTTGGTGGATCACCTCTTCAACTCCAGCGAAAAACGCCTCGCTCGGCTTCTACTGCTGTTGGCCAACTTTGGCCAGGACTCCAAGCCGATACCGCTCATCGCGAAAATCAGTCAGGAAACACTGGCCGATATGATCGGCACAACCCGCTCGCGAGTCAGTTTCTTTCTAAATCGGTTCAGGGACTTGGGCTTTATCAACTACAACGGCGGCGGCATGCACGTCCACAGCTCACTTGTTAGCGTCGTGCTCCACGATTAGACCGGTTCCGCGGAAGGTGTATACCGATAAAGAAGCCGGGCATTCAGCCCGGCGGTGATAGTTCCGGATACATCAACTTGGGAACTGCTCTAGTGGCCGCTGATGGCTCCGCTCACGTCTTTGGTGGGGTATCTGCGATCCTCGAAACCGCGCCTGCGGTAGCCCTGCTGGCAGGCTTCATAATTCATGACAAAGTGAGCAATATTGAGCAGCCATGGATTCCTGGAACTGGCATTCTTGTTCAAGAAGATCACCATTTGTCCCGAATTATGTCCCGTCCAGCACGAACGAGGTGTGCCGGCAATGAGCAACACATCTAAGCACCGAGTCCTTGTTGTTGACGATGAGCCAGGCATTCGCGAGAGCATGGCAATGTTCTTGACTGCGGCGGGATACGAGGTCAGTACTGCGGAACATGGCTTTGACGCGCTGTTGCAGCTCAGAAGCGCGACCCCAGACGTTATCATCTCCGATCTCAACATGCCGCAGATGTCGGGATTCGAGTTCCTCTCTGTCGTGCGCCGCCGTTTTCCCGAGATCCCGGTGGTCGCGGTCAGCGGCGCTTATGGGTCCGGCGATCTCGTTCCCGGCGGAGTCATCGCCGACGCGTTCTATGCCAAGGGGCAGCATTATCCCGAACAACTCTTGCGCACTGTCGCCGAATTGATTCGAACTTCGGTGACGCGAGCGATGAACCATCACCGGCAGTCGGCTCCGGTCTGGATACCACGGAATGGGAAGGATTCCAAGGGAGTTCCTTACATCGTGCTGACCTGCACGGAATGTCTGCGGTCTTTTCCCTTGAGCGTGTTGCGTGAAGATGTGCAGGAAATCCAGCAAACGCCCTGCTTCTTCTGCACAACCCCAGTCAGATACATCATTGATTTCTCTCTTTCCGTTTCTTCTCCCAAGCACGACATAACGGCAGGAACGAGTGGCTAGCAATAACGGGCTACAAGGCCGTAACTCGCACGCCACTCGGGGCCCGGGCCTCCGGATCTGTCGTTTCTTCTTTCGCAGTTCTCCTTTGTGAGCACTATTGACCAGCGCAGTAAGCTACCGGTCCAGTAGGCTTGACCGGTTACTGAATGCCTCGGCGCTCCAGGAGTCATCTATGGCCGACAATAATTCTCTTGCTTTTAATCCTCTAGGTTTGTTCAAAAGGGTCGACACTCAAGCGGCCACTCGGCACTACCAAAACAGACAAGTCATCTTCGCGCAAGGCGATAAGGCTGATGCGATGTTCTACATCCAGGATGGCAGTGTGAAGCTGACGGTCATGTCCACGAGTGGAAAAAAAGCAGTGATCGCCATTTTGCGCCAGGGCGACTTTTTCGGCGAAGGCTGTCTGGTAAAACAATCGTTGCGGGTGTCTACCGCAACGGCGATTCAGTCCTCCACCATCGCGCGAGTGGAGAAGGCACCCCTCGCCCGCGTCATTCAGCAAGAGCCCGCTTTTGCGAAGCTATTTATCGCATATCTACTATCTCGTATCGGGCGAGTCGAAGAAGAGCTTGTAGACCAGATTTCCAACTCCAGCGAAATGCGATTGGCCAGAATCCTCTTGTTGCTGGCAGGTGTTGGGCTGCAATCAAAGCCGACAGAGCCGGTTATCCTGAAGGTGAGCCAGGAAACACTTGCAGAAATGGTTGGCACCACGCGGTCCAGAGTGAGTCACTTCATGAACCGGTTCCGAAAGATGGGATTAATCGACTACAACGGCAGCCTGCGGGTGCACAGGGCGCTGCTCACTTTCTGCTCCACTAGTAAAGAAGTTCTGCCGCCGCGGCAGCGGAGCGCGTAAGGCCAGATTGGTACAGAACTTGGTGATGCGAAAGTGCCTGGGACCGTAGGTTTAGAAAAGAAAGGGCTAAAATTTCTGGCGGAGGATGCAGTCCCGAGCGAACCGCTCTCTGCCAAATTCCCTGCTAACAGGGAAAAATACAGGGAAATTTGCCGATTTCGGCCCGTCTAATTCGGCTCTTATCGCGTAAGCGTCTAATTTTGTTTAAGTTCTGGGACCAATCGCCAATTTCAGAGTTGAATCGAACAGGGAATTATCAGGAGCGTATCAGGGAATTAGATTTCCCTGATCACGGGTTGCGACGGATCTTGGTCCAAGCTCGACTTGGCGACGGGTAATTTGGGCCAGGGAGCGGCCAACCGGATAGATTCACGAGAGAAACCGGCCTGGTCGCTTCCCAGAACGCGGTATCGGGGACCCTACAGATGATCTGCTGCCCCTTGATGCGGTGGCGCAACAATTACTTGCGGTTTGCCGACCACCCGGACATCATCGATTGCAACACGATCGATGCTCATACACACGAGCATGCATCATCCGGCGCGCTTTTGACAGTTGAGTGGTTGAGCCGCAGCGCTGCTGCTGCTCTTCATCGGAATTCATAGCGCATGGGACGCCGTCACGTACCACGTATTTGTCAAACGGGGAAAACAGTAAGCTGGGCGGAGTCGCTGAGTAGCCTTCGAGCAGCGCAATCGAACCGATGACCTACGGTTTATGCGTTGTGTTTTCCGAAGGGGCGCCGCCTGGATTCAATCACTTACAGTTGGAACAAGTCGCCTAATTGGGGTGGCGTACTGTCACTCGGTGCTGACAACGCAATTGGCACCGCGCGAGCAGCCATTTTGCATTACTCTCTAACACCCTGGATCGTTGGAAATATTGCCAGCCTCGTCATAGCCGCCAGGGACGGGCGAATGTGCTCATCCTTTGGGCAACAAATGCTGGACTTTTTACCAGGAACGAGTCCACGTTTAGTCTTGGCGAAGGATAGCTTTGCACTGCATGCAAAGGAGTCCCGGCTTCAGGCGCTCACAAATTTCTCCAGCACTTCCGGGTTCTGCAGCAGCTCTTGCGGCGTATTGTGATATTGGATCAATCCCGCCGAAACGATGTAGATACGATCTGCAACAGTGCCTGCCAGTCTCGCATTCTGCTCGATCAGTAACACGGTCAGGCCCAGCTTGCGCATCGCTTGCAGCGCCTCACTGATCACCTGGATCACGATCGGCGCCAGCCCCAGCGACGGCTCGTCGAAAATGCAAAGCTTCGGATCGCCCATCAGGCCCATCGCTACGGCAACCATTTGCTGCTGCCCGCCGGACATAGTGCCGGCGATTTGACGGCGGCGCTGCTTCAGTATCGGGAACAGATCGTAACTTCGCTCGATCAATGCCTTGCGCCGCTCCTGGCTGGTCAGCGAATACCCGCCCATCAGCAGGTTTTCCTCGACCGACATATATGGAAACAGCCCACGCCCTTCAGGCACCAGCGACAGACCTCTACGAATCAGTAGATGTGGCGGGGTGCCGACGATCGACTGCCCCAAGAAATGAATGCTGCCGGCCGACGGCCTGACCAGGCCGGCAATGACGCGCGCAATCGAACTCTTGCCGGCGCCGTTTGGACCGATCACACCGACAATTTCACCTGGCCTGACGCACATGCTGATGTCATTGCATGCGAGAAAAGGTCCATAGCGGACAACGAGGTTACATATTTCAAGCATGGGCAGCATTTCCGAGGTATTCGTCGATGACCCGCTGATTTTGGAGAATTTCAGAGGGTGGACCGTCAGCCACTTTTTCGCCTGCGATCAGCACCATGACGCGATCCGCCAGTTCACGAATGACGCGCATTGTGTGCTCGATCACGAAAAGGGAACAACGCGCTTTCAATTCCTGCAGCAGCGTGATCATTTCATTGACTTCGGTCACCGCTAAGCCGCCGACCGGCTCATCGAGCATGATCAGCCGCGGTTTGAGCACCAATCGCATCAGCAACTCCAGCCGACGCTGCTCGAAGAGCGTGAGACTGCCAGCCTGCTTGTCCAAGTTCCGGTCAAGGCGCAGCCATTCGGTTAACTCGCGAACTTCGGCTGCGCCGAGACCCCTGTCCTCCAGCAGCAAGCGCGCATTCTCGATATTCTGACGAGTCGACAGCTCGGAGAACACCCGGACCGCCTGATAGGTGCGGCACAATCCGACTTCAGCCAGCTGATGGGGGCGCATGCGCGCAATATTCACGCCGGCGAAGGTCAAAGTGCCTCTATCAGCCCGCACATGGCCGCTAACGACATTGACGAAGGTGGTTTTCCCCGAACCGTTGGGACCAATCATTCCCAGCGTCTCGCCTTCAATCGAATGGCCCACCACGTTAGCCAACGCGGCAACACCGCCGAAGCTCTTGGAAAGCCCACTTACTTCCAGCAGTTTCATACCCCTTGCTCGCGTACCTGTGTTGTTTGAACTTCCCTGCCCCGCTTACGCGACAGCAGTTTCAACCAGGCGCCATAGATTCCGCCGGGCATGAGCAGCGTGACCAGGATGATCAGCGTACCCGACAATATGTCCTTGAACGCTTGCAGATCCTGTAGCAGGAACGGGATCGGGGCAAGAATAGCGGTGCCGATGATCGGCCCGAGGATCGTGCCCCGACCGCCAAATGTGACAAACAGCCAGATGTTCAGCGATACCAGAACATCGAACGCGCGCGGCGATATAAACCCGACATAGGCGGAATAAAAGCAACCTCCGATGCCCGCATAGAGCGACACAATGAAGAACGCCGTGATCCTGGTACGCACCACGTCAATTCCAATCGACTCCGCCAACACATCGTCTTCGCGGACGGCGACGAACTTCTTGCCGAGATGAGTTTGCGTCAGCCAGGTACTAAAGAGAATGCCGGCGACGGCCGCAACCGCGAGGGCAAAATCGAACCGTACGCCGGTGAGCGCGGTGCCGCCGAACCAGTCCGGCGGCGCGATCTCGTTGATGCCCGTGTCGCCATTCGTGAATTTCGGAAAGAAGATGAAAGCCAGGGTAAGCACTGACTGGATGACCAGTGAACAGAGCGTGAAATAAAACCCCTTGAGCCGCAGCGCCGGCAGCCCCAATGCCACTCCAATGATCGCTGCCAGCAGTGATGCTACCGGCATCGCCAGCCAGAATGACCATCCGGCGGTACGGGTGAAATACACCATCGCATAGCCCGCGATGCCCGCGATCCCGGCGAACATCAGCGGCATCAGCCCCACGAATCCGGACAGCAGGTTCATGCCCGTCGCCCACAGCAGGCTGATCAAGGTCATGCCCAGCACAAACCCTAAGAAGCGGTTGCCTGCAAGCAGAAAGGGCAGAGCAAGTATCACCAGCGTTGCTGCCGCGATGCCGTATTGGGAATGACTAGTCATCGTTTGAATAATCCATTAGGTTGGAAAAGCAGCATTATCAGCATCGCCCCAAGATAGGAGAACATCGCCACCGTTGGACTGGCAAAAATGCTCACAATTGCCTGCGTAAAGCCAAAGGTCATGCCGACTACCAGTGCGCCAAGTACCGATCCCGGCCCGCCCACGATCATGATCGCAAACGCCGTGATTGACATTGTCCACGCGACGCTCAAGTCGAAGCTATAGGCAAATGCAAACAGAATTCCACCCAGGAATATGATGGTCGAACCCAGCACAAACGACAGTCTGTAGATCGCTCTTACGTTGACCCCGCGCAATGCCGCCGCTTCACGATTTTGGAACACCGCTCTGAGCGCGCGGCCGTATGGATGATAACGAAGCAGCGCAAACAACAAGCCCAGCACGCCCAAGCTAACCACCATCGCCAGCAAGCGGTTGTTCGAGATTGGAAACGGTCCGAGCATGGTGATCCCCTCGATCACCGGCGGCACCGAGAACTGATCGCTCCACTTGGCGTAAGTCAATGAAAATATGCCCGACAAGATCTGTGTCAGGCCGAGCGTGACGACGAAATATGCGACATTCCGGTTGGGGGCGTTATACAAGCGGCGAATCAAAACCAGTTCGAGCACGACGGCCAGCAGTACTCCCAACACGATCACGGCGAGCGACGCAGCTAGGCTGCTCCACCCGAAGGATAACGTAAAGGTCCAGACCACCAGTGCGGCGAGCAGAAAAAATTGGCCGTTGCTGGCGTTAGGCAGCCAGACGCAGCCATAGACGATCGTCACGCCGGCGGCAACCAGCGAGAAAATCGCACCCATGATCAGGCCGGTTGATAGCGTGGACAGAACAATTAGCAGACTGGAATCGGACATAATTGAAATTCCGAATTAGAGCCCCGCGGGCGCGCTAGGCCCGCAGGGCGGTGCGAGGCTTATGCCAATTCACTTGATAATGTCGTACACGGGAAGGACTTCCGGATTCCACTCGATGTATAAACGCTGCTTGGATTGGTAAGTCCGCTTGCCATTGACCGACACTATTTCCATAAAATACATGTATTCCTTGCGTGCGCCATTCTTGTCGAACTTGATCGGAACGCCGCTGGTAATTTCCTTAGTGTTCAACTTGGACAGTGCGTTGCGCAACTTCTCGCGATCATCGGTACCTGCCGCTTGCAGCGCTTCCTTAAAGACATACGCCGTGTTATAGCAAAAGTTTTCGATATAGGAGGGTGGTCGGCCGTTCGCGCTATCGAAACGCGAGATGAAACTTTTGCCTTCCGGAGTCAACGAGTCCATGCCATGGTCGAAGAAAGTGCCATAAATCGAACCGATACTTCTCGTTCCCCAGCCGAATACCTGGGTGGTCATGCCAAACGGGTGGATGACCTGTGGGGGCTTGATACCGAGGTCGAGCAACTGGTTGGTCAACACGTTGTCAAACGCGCCGGCGCCGATAACGATCACATAGTCAGGCTTGGTGGCTTTGACTTGCGCCGCCTGCACCGTCGCATCGCTGGAGCCCTGCGGGAAAAGGATACTGGATACAATCGAAAGTTTAGACTTCGGCGCCTGATACTGGAATCCAGCCACGATCGCGTGCGCCAATGCGGTGTCGGAATACATCACCGCCACTTTCGCACCCGGCTTTTGCTGTTCGATGAATTTTGCGATCGCGTATCCCCAGCCGGCGGCATCCGGTTCGATGCGGAAGGTATAATGCGTGCCCGGTTTGGTCAACTGCGGGAAGGCCGCAACCGGCACCAGGAACGGTATCTTTTGCTGCTCCGCGTATCCGTACATGGAAAGCGAAGTGTCGGAATTGGTGGGACCACTCAAAGCCGCAACCTTGTCGTTGACGTCAAGAGTACGTGCGGCAGCCAGTGCCGAAGACGGGTTTGTCTGGTTATCCTTGATAATAAATTGCAGCGGCCGGTTGAGCACACCGCCAGCCTTGTTGATTTCATCGGTGGCCATGTTCAGGCCAGCCACACAGTTTGTACCGATAAACGCCCAGGGCCCGGATAGTTCGGTCACAAAGCCTATCTTGATCGGAGTTCCGGTTTGGGCTTGGGCGGTAGCGGAGCACCAAACAAACGCGCCCATCAGGGCCATTCGAGAAGCCCACGATTTCATATTATTGTTCATTACGATCCCCTGGATTTCTATTCTGGATTGAAGGTGCAGCTCTCCTCGGCATCGCGCCGGACCGCCTGCTTCAATAGCGTGTTGGCTTCCAGCGTGGTCTCTGTGCAAAAGTGATTGAAACGGCTAAACCCTTCTAGACCGCCCTGGCTTTATCAGCTTGCAGCAATCCTGTCTTAATCAAAGCTGTTCGGACCCGCTCCCTATCTTCGGGCGGAATCTTCTCCAGCGGTTGACGGACCACTGCAAGATCCAGCCGCCCGAGCATCACTAGAGCTTCCTTCATGCGATTGTGCATGTCGAGGAATGGTGGCGCGTAAAATGCCTGACCCAGCACGAAGTGTTTGTCGTTCAGGGCGCGGGCCGCCTTCATGTCGCCGCGTTGCACGGCGTCAAACATCTGCGCCTGCCAGTCGGCGACCACGCTTCCCATGCCGGAAATCGTACCATCGGCGCCGAGAGCAAATGTGGCGTAGAGAGACGCGCTAAAACTGCTCAGTACGGCGATCGGCCGGGGTGCGGATTGCAGCGCACGCAGATTGCGCTCGAAAGTGACGATATCCTGACTCCACTCCTTCACGGCCACAACGTTTTCGATTTCAGCCAGCTTCAGCAATAGTTCCGTGTTGTAACCCCACCCGTTCGCGACAGGATATTGGAAGACGACAATCGGAATATCGGCCTCGTTGGCAATAGAAGCGAAATGGCGATATGCCATTTCAGGGCGGAGATTTGCCCCCCACATAAAGAGGCTGGGCGGAAACACCAAAACACCGTCGGCACCGGCGGCCTTGGCATTGCGTGCCAGTCTCACCGCGTGCACCGTGCCATCGTTGAAGACTCCGGCGACTAACTTTACCTTGGTGCCTACCTCGTCCCTGGCAATGGTGATGGCGCGCATCTGCTCATCTTCGGTGAGAGAAGCGACCTCGGCGGCATGGCCGTTGCACACGATAGCTCCCACGCCGGGCACATCGGCCAACCAGCGCATATGGTGGCGGTACTGCGCCTCGTCGATGGACAAATCGTTTTTGAACGGCATGAGATTAGCGGGAATAGCTCCCCGAAGCTTAAGTTTTAATTCCGGCATGGAGCCTCCTCCTTCGCACTGACGCGCGGCTCTAGCATGTTTCAACGTTTCCTTTGCAAGATAAGTGACTTATGGCCTGATATCATACTATTTCTGCTTTGAAAAGAGTATTGGGTAGTGGTGCAGCTTCAACGCTACGTCTTGATGTCTCTCGCCACCCCGAGCGTACGTTTGCGGCGCGTTAACCGCGTTAGATACAGCACGAGGAAGCGAGCCCGGGATCTGGGCGGAAAGCTAAATGATGCAGAAGGTCATCGATTCGCATTTTCACTTCTGGCGGCAGCAGGACCTACCCTGGCTCACCGGGCCAATGGTGCCGCGCATCTTTGGTCCTTATGAGTCATTGCGCCGCGACTATAGCATCGAAGAGTTCTTGGCCGACCTGGCGGGCTCCGGCATCCAGAAGGCGGTCTATGTCCAGGCCAACTGGGCTAAGGACCGCTTCGAAGACGAGGTCGCCTGGGTCCAGAAGACCGCCGAGGAGACCGGTTGGCCGCATGCGATCGTCGGCTACGCCGATATGACGGTCGACGACGTTCGCTCGCAGCTTGATCGGCTGAAACGCTATCGGCTCGTTCGCGGCGTCCGTATGCAGCTTCATTGGCATGAGACGCCGGAATACCGCTTCGCGCCCTCGGCCAGCCAGATTCTTGATCCCAGGGTCCGGAAAAATGTTGGCCGCCTGAAGGATTACGGCTTCTCGTTCGACTTGCAAATCTTTCCGAACCAGATGCGCGATGGCACACGCTTGATCGAGGAAAATCCCGAGACTGACTTCATCCTGCAACATACGGGCATGTTGACCGATCTCTCAGCGGAAACGACTGCAGCTTGGCGCTCCGGTCTTTGCCAGCTTGCTGCCTTGCCGAACCTCTACTCCAAGCTCTCTGCCTTTGGCACCTTCGTCCATCGGAACGATCCCGCCTTGATCGCCTATATCGTCGACAACGCGATTACGATCTTCGGTAGTGAGCGCCTGATGTTTGGATCAAATTTCCCGATCGAGAAGCTATGGACCGGGCATTCTGCTCTGATGCAAGCGCATCGCGATGCTGTGGCGAAGCACGGCGAGCTTAACGAGGCGAATATCTTCTGGAATACCGCGGCACGCGTCTACCGGATTTGAGTGGACGCAATGAATGTTTGAGCAGCTCTACAAGCGATTCTTGATCGTTAATGTCCGTGTTGCCGGTATCCTTACCGAAACATCCATTGAGCGTAACGTCCTTTTGTTTGACTGCAAGTGACAAGTCGTGGGCTTCCGAGTGCAAGGCTGTCGAATTGCTTCAAGCCTCAGATAAAAAAGGAGTTACGCGGGGGAAAGACCAAGAGTTCGTACTAGGGAAGGCCGGCCTCCGGGATGGACAGCCAAACCAGCAACAGCCGAAGAAGGCGAAACATGAGGTGAGTTCTAACAGAAACCGGTGTTTTTCAAAACCCTTTGTAAGCAACCGTTTCAAAGGAAGATCAACATTTTGGCGAAAGACAAGTATAAGTAAGTTAAGCCCGCCTGGCAGATTTATTAAACAATTAATTAATTAAATGGAAGGCTCTTGGCAATACTAAGCTAAACCAAGGAACAAGGGCTATAAGGACCAAACCTATAAGAAGCGTCATGAGATAAGGTAAAAAGCGGGCCATCATCGCGTCAAGAGTAGTCTTGCTTACCGATACACAGACATACGCTCCAACCCCAATTGGCGGCAGGAAATTTCCAACTCCCATCGACAAAATCAAAACAATACCTACCTGCAAAGGATGTATACCGAATCGAGGGGCAATTGGCAGCAGCAAGGGAGCAAAAATCAGAATTGCCGGTAAACCCTCCAAGATAGCTCCCATTAGGA
>Ga0181536_10006137_pt1 | contig 12139 bp, 7 predicted proteins | sample PEATcosm2014_Bin_41_FD_121105 | JGI IMG/M metagenome (GOLD analysis project Ga0181536, IMG submission 121105) | Peatland microbial communities from MTU Mesocosm Facility, Houghton, MI, USA - PEATcosm2014_Bin17_60_metaG | ecosystem: Environmental > Terrestrial > Soil > Wetlands > Peat | place...
AATGAGAGTATCAAGCGGGCCGATCGGAGTGCCGTTGCTTTCAAGCTCGGCTCGCACATCGCCGTATGAATCGGCTGCCAGTTCATCAAATGCGGCAATGTCGAGCGGCAACAGAAATTGATCCAGCGCTGCCTGGTTCTGTTGGCGCCGTGCACTCTTTGAAGCGCCAAATCGCAGTTCCGCAAGCGTGATGGAGGAAATCCCGACGTCGCCGACAGCCTTTGCCTGTAGGCGCTTGATGAGATTTGGTGGCTGACGTTTGATCAGTGCGATACAGGTGTCGGTGTCGAGCATCCACTTCATAAGTATGCCGTCAATTAGGGGAGCGTTTCTCGTTGCTGCTGCCCGGGCTGATTGCGCTGATCCATGAAGTCCTCGGAGAATTGCGTCAGGCTCGAGAGCAGGGAGACCCAGGACTTTGACTTCGGCAACAAAACCACGGCGTCCCCCGCGTGTTTGATCAAGACTTCGCTGCCGGCAAATCGAAATTCCTTCGGAAGCCGCACCGCTTGGCTATCACCGTTCTTAAAGAGTTTGGCGGTCTTCATCGTTCCTCCCGAATATATATATTTAGTATATACTTGTCGCCGCGATGTGCAACAGCCGGTTGAAACCCTGTCATTGAGCAAATTCGGGCGTTGCGCACCGCCAACCCGTAAAGACACGGGGAACCCACGTGTTTTGGACCGGCCGACGCCCGGAGCTGCGGCTGCCACGGGTGTGGCGCTCGCTGGTCGTGCCGCGGGAGCGACCGGCGAGATTTGCGCGCTGAGCATGGAGGGGGCCGTCCCAAACAGGGCGGCCAGCGCACCACCAACCGTAGCTCGATCGAGCGCAGCAAGGATTTGCATTGACGCTGCACCGGATGCCGTTATTATCAAGTCTAGGTTGGCGGTCGATGCCTGTACATGAATCTCGTGTCCAGGTAAGGCGCCCGCACCCGCTCAAGCCAGTTTTTTTGACGCACAACCAGCGGGACCCCCAGCCGCTGGCATGTGCGCAGTACGCCTTCGAATAAAGTTACGGGAACCGACTATGCACGACAAACGCGGGGCGCAAGAGCGCCTCCCGCGCCGCCCCCCTGGGCAGCCGGGAATGCAGGGTCTCTATGATCCGTGGTTCGAACACGAGGCCTGCGGCGTCGGCTTCGTCGTCGACATGAAGGGCCGGAAATCCCACCGCATCCTGCAACAGGCGATCGAAGTGCTGCGCAACCTCGACCATCGTGGCGCCTGTGGTTGCGAGGCCAACACCGGCGACGGTGCCGGCGTGCTCATCCAAATGCCGCACGCCTTTTTTCAGCGGGTGGCGAAGAAGGACCGCCTGACGCTGCCTGGGCCGGGAGAGTACGCCAGCGGGCTGGTATTCCTGCCGCGCAACCCGACCAAGCGCCGCCGCCTCACCGAAGTCTTCGAATACATCATCCAGTCCGAAGGGCTGACGGTTTTGGGCTGGCGCACGGTGCCGACGAATAATTCCTCTCTGGGAGAAACGGCGAAGGCAAGCGAACCATTCATCCGTCAGGTGTTCATCGGCCGCAATCCTGCGATGAAGGACGACATGGCGTTCGAGCGCAAGCTCTACGTCATCAGGAAGCGCGCCTACAGCGAGATCCGCACCTCGACCATCGACGGCGCCGAGTACTGGTATCTCGCGAGCCTGTCCTACAAGACCATCGTCTACAAGGGAATGCTGCTCACCGAGCAGTTGGCGCAGTACTTCACCGACCTGCAGCATCCGGCCGTGGAGACGGCGCTGGCGCTCGTTCACTCGCGCTTCAGCACCAATACGTTCCCCAGCTGGGACCGAGCCCACCCCTACCGGTATCTCGCCCACAACGGCGAGATCAACACGCTGCGTGGGAACTACAACTGGATGAAGGCGCGCGAGGCGCTGTTCGAATCCGACCTGTTCGGTGAAGACACGCCGAAGATTCTGCCCATCATCAATCCGAACGGCAGCGATTCGGCAATGCTCGACAACACGCTGGAGCTGCTCGTGCTCGCGGGCCGCTCGCTGCCGCATGCGATCATGATGATGATCCCGGAACCGTGGACCAAACACGAGAGCATGGATGCGGACAAGCGCGCCTTCTATCAATATCACTCGAGTCTCATGGAGCCATGGGATGGGCCGGCATCCATTGCGTTCACCGATGGCAAGCTGATCGGTGCCGTGCTGGACCGCAACGGCCTGCGACCGTCGCGCTATTACGTGACCAAGGACGACCTCGTCATCATGGCCTCGGAAGCGGGTGTACTCGACGTGCCGCCCGAGGACGTGGTGCAGAAAGGCCGGCTGCAACCGGGCCGCATGTTCCTGGTCGACACGGAACAGGGCCGCATCATCGATGACGCAGAGATCAAGCGAACCGTCGCAACCGAACACCCGTACGGGCGCTGGCTTGATCAGCACCTGGTTCATCTGAAAGATCTGCCCGCCGCGCCGGAGGTGCCCGCATTGGATCCGGATTCGCTGCTGCAGCGGCAGATTGCGTTCGGCTACACCTTCGAAGATCAGCGCGTGCTGCTCGAGCCGATGGCGAAGAACGGCGTAGAAGCCGTCGGCTCGATGGGCAACGACACGCCGCTCGCCGCGTTGTCGAGCCGGCCGCGCTTGCTGTACGACTACTTCAAGCAGCTGTTCGCTCAGGTGACGAACCCGCCCATCGACTGCATTCGTGAGGAACTGATTACCGCTTCGGAGGTGTGGCTCGGCTCGGAAGGCAATTTACTGCGGCCGCAGCCGGCCGATTGCCGTCGTCTCGAACTGAAAGGGCCCATTCTGACCAATGAGGAATTCGCCAAGGTCAGGCGCATGATCGTGCCGAGTTTAAAGGTGGGCACGCTCTCGATCCTCTTCCGCGCGTCGCGCGGCGAGAAGGGGCTCACCAAATCGATGGAAGAGCTGTGCCTCCTGGCACGGCGCATGATCGAGGACGAGGAAGTCAATATCCTCATCCTCAGCGATCGCGGCGTGAACCGGGAGTTCGCGGCGGTGCCGGCGCTGCTGGCCGTCAGCGGATTGCATCACTATTTGATTCGCGAGGGCCTGCGCATGCGGGTCAGCCTCGCGCTGGAGACCGGCGAGGCGCGTGAAGTGCACCACTTCGCGCTGCTGATCGGCTACGGCTGCGCCGTCGTCAATCCCTACCTCGCGTTCGAGACCATCGAAGGCATGATCCACGCGCGCATGTTCACCAACGTGGACTCGACGCTCGCGTGCACGAATTACATGAAGGCCGCGACCAAGGGAGTGGTCAAGGTGATGTCCAAGATGGGCATCTCCGCCATTCAGAGCTATCACGGGGCGCAGGTATTCGAGGCCGTGGGTCTGCGCCAGGATGTCATCGATCAATACTTCACATGGACTGCATCGCGCATCGGCGGCGTCGCGATGGACGTCATCGCGCAGGAAGTGTTGATGCGCCACCGCGCCGCGTTCCCGGTACGGCAGATCAACGGTCATGCCTTGCAGAGCGGCGGCCTCTATCAGTGGCGCGCGGACGGCGAGTATCACTTGTTCAATCCCGAGTCCATCCATCGCTTGCAGAAGGCGGTGCGCAGCAACAACTTCGCGGTGTACAAGTCGTATGCGAAGCTCATCGACGAGCAAGCCAAGAATCTGGCGACGCTGCGCGGGCTATTGGATTTCAAACCCTCGGATGCCGTGCCCATCGAGGAAGTGGAATCGGTCGAGAGCATCGTGAAGCGCTTCAAGACGGGCGCGATGTCCTACGGCTCGATCAGCAAGGAAGCGCACGAAACCCTCGCCATCGCGATGAATCGCATCGGCGGCAAGAGCAACACCGGAGAGGGAGGCGAAGATTCCGATCGCTACGAGACGCTGGCCAACGGCGACTCGAAGAATAGCGCCATCAAACAGGTGGCCTCGGGCCGCTTCGGCGTGACGAGCCATTACCTCGTCAACGCCAAAGAGCTGCAGATCAAGATGGCGCAGGGTGCAAAGCCCGGCGAGGGGGGCCAGCTCCCCGGTACGAAGGTGTATCCGTGGATCGCCAAAACGCGGCACACCACGGCGGGCGTCGGGCTCATCTCGCCGCCGCCGCACCACGACATCTACTCGATCGAAGATCTGGCCGAACTGATCCATGACCTGAAGAACGCCAACCGCGACGCGCGCATCAGCGTCAAGCTGGTCGCCGAGGTCGGAGTCGGCACCATCGCCGCGGGCGTCGCCAAGGCGCATGCGGATGTGGTGCTCATCAGCGGGTACGACGGCGGCACGGGCGCATCGCCGCAAACTTCGATCGCTCATGCCGGCCTGCCCTGGGAACTGGGCCTCGCAGAGACGCATCAGACGCTGGTGCTCAATAACCTGCGCAGCCGCATCGCGGTGGAAACCGACGGACAGTTGAAGACCGGCCGCGACGTCGTCATCGCAGCGCTCCTCGGCGCCGAAGAGTTCGGCTTCGCCACCGCACCACTGGTCGCGGTGGGCTGCATCATGATGCGCGTGTGCCACTTGAATACGTGCCCGGCAGGCGTCGCGACGCAGGACCCCCGCTTGCGTAAAATGTTCGCCGGCAAACCCGAGCACGTGATGAATTTCATGCGTTTCATCGCGCAGGACATGCGCGAGATCATGGCGCAGCTCGGCTTTCGCACGGTGGAAGAAATGATCGGGCGCGTCGACCGGCTCATGCCGAAAGCAGCCATCGATCACTGGAAGGCGAAGGGCTTCGATTTCAGCAATATTCTCTACCAGCCGGACGTGGGTCCCGAAGTGGGCCGTTTCCGCCAAATCGAACAAGACCACGGTCTCGACAAGGCGTTGGACGTCACCACGCTCCTCGAGCTGTGCAAACCCGCGATCGAGCGCGGCGAGCCGGTGCGCGCGGAGGTGCCGATCCGCAACGTGAATCGCGTGGTCGGCACGATCACCGGCAGCGAGATCACCCGCAAATATGGACCGATGGGCCTGCCCGACGGCACCGTCCACATCCACTTCAAGGGCTCCGCCGGGCAGAGCTTTGGCGCGTTCATGCCGCCGGGCATGACTTTCGTGCTCGAGGGAGACGCCAACGATCACCTCGGGAAGGGCCTGTCGGGCGGCAAGATCATCGTCTTCCCGCCCGTAGGCTCCACCTTCGTGGCCGCAGAGAACATCATCATCGGCAATGTCGGCCTCTACGGCGCAACCAGCGGCGAGGTGTATATCTGCGGCATGGCCGGCGAGCGCTTTGCCGTGCGCAACAGCGGCGTCGATGCCGTCGTCGAATCCGTAGGCGACCACGGGTGCGAGTACATGACCGGCGGTCACATCGTCGTGCTTGGACCTGCGGGCCGCAATTTCGGGGCCGGCATGTCGGGCGGTAAAGCGTACGTGCTCGACGAGGCGGGCGACTTTGCCTCGCGTGTGAATACGCAAATGGTCGACATCGAGACCCTCGAGGGACCGGAAGAAATCGCGAAGGTGCGCGGCATGATCGAGCGCCATCGCGAACTCACCGGCAGCCTCCGCGCGAAGCACGTGCTCGACAACTGGGAGTCCATGCTGCCTAATTTCGTCTGCATCATGCCGAGGGACTTCAAACGCGCGGTCGCATCGCTCGCACGCGCCCACCAGCAGGGCTTGAGGGGCGACGAAGCCATCATGGTGGCGTTCGAAGAGAACGCGCGCGACCTCGCGCGCATCGGTGGAAACTAACAACGAGATCAAGCACAGGATGGGAAAGCCGACTGGATTCATCGAATATCTGCGTGAGCTCCCGCTGGACCGCACGCCGATCGAGCGCGTGCGCGATTGGAAGGAGTTCCATCACCACATGGACGAGAAGCGTCTGCGCAATCAGGCTGCACGCTGCATGGATTGCGGCGTGCCGTTCTGCCACACCGGCACGCTGATTTCCGGCATGGCATCCGGGTGCCCGATCAACAATCTGATACCGGAATGGAACGATCTCATCTACCGAGGACTCTGGCGCGAAGCGCTCGAACGGCTGCATAAGACGAACAACTTCCCCGAGTTCACCGGCCGCGTGTGCCCGGCCCCGTGCGAGGGTTCGTGCGTGCTCGGCATCAACGCGCCGCCGGTAACCATCAAGAGCATCGAGAACGCCATCGTCGATGAGGGTTGGGAACAGGGCTGGATTTTTCCGGTGGTGCCGACGGTGCGAACCGGGAAGAAAGTCGTGGTGATCGGATCCGGCCCCGCCGGCCTCGCGGCGGCATCTCAGCTCAACCGCGCCGGCCACACCGTGACGGTGCTCGAACGCGACGATCGGCCGGGCGGCCTGCTGATGTATGGCATTCCGAACATGAAGCTCGACAAGCAGGACGTGGTCATGCGGCGAATCGAGCTATTGCAAAAGGAGGGCATCAAGTTCATCTGCAACGCAAATGTCGGCGAGAACGTGGAGCCGATGCTGCTGCCGAAAGACTTCGACGCCACCGTCATTTGCACCGGCGCAACCCAGGCACGCGACCTCAACGTGGAAAACCGCAATTTGAAAGGCGTGCACTTCGCGATGGAGTACCTCACGACGAGCACCAAGGCATTGCTCAACGGCGGCCCGGACAAAAGCCCCATTCACGCGCGCGACCGACACGTCGTCGTGATCGGCGGCGGCGACACCGGTACCGACTGCGTCGGTACGGCCATGCGCCAGGGCTGCAAGACGCTGACGCAGATCGAGATCCTTGCGCGCCCACCGATGGACCGCGCGGATGACAATCCGTGGCCGGAATGGCCGAAGGTGTACAAACTCGACTACGGCCAGGAGGAGGCTGCGGCGAAATTCGGCGCCGATCCGCGCGTGTACGTCACGACGGTCAAGAAGCTGAACGGCAATGCCGCCGGGTCCGTGCAATCACTGACGACGGTGCAGATTTCCTGGCAAACGAATTCGAGCGGGCGGCTCGTGCCGATGGAGGTATTGGGGAGCGAGAAGGAAATTCCGGCGGAACTCGTGCTGTTGGCAATGGGATTCACGGGCCCGGAACAGCCGCTGCTCAGGGAGCTTGGGATTGATACCGATGTACGCTCGAACATCGCAGCCGAACATGGCCGGTTCGCGACGAACGTCAAAGGCATATTCACCGCGGGGGATTGCCGGCGCGGTCAAAGCCTCGTTGTGTGGGCCATCAATGAGGGACGGGGCGCCGCTCGGGAGTGCGATCGATATCTGATGGGAAACACCGAGCTGCCTTAGGCCGCACTGACCGCAATGAAGGCCTGATTTGGACAGTCGCCGTGACGGATTGCATCTGTCCGTAGTCAAGCATACAGATCGGCGTCGATCGAGTCGTCCGCCGTCCGAATCACGGTTCCATTCACCCACGCGCCCCTGCTTAAGGCACGCTCGGCGCGCATCGTCGTCCAGCTCCTGCGGTACCGGCCTAATCCTGCGTCCGCAATTTCGCCACCTGGTCGGCCGTGAGATCCGACGCCTTCGCGCCGAACCGCGCCGTCACGTAGTTCGCAACGCTCGCAATTTCGCTGTCCGAATACGTACTGCCGAAGGCCGGCATGTTCGACGGCCCCGCCTCCGCCTGCCGTTCACCGCCGCGGATGACGACCTGAGCGACGTTGGTCGCGGTGGCATCGTTGACGGCGCGCGTACCCGTCAGGGTTGCCGACGCGATTCCGGGACTGATCCCCGTCCACCCGTGGCACCCGGCGCACGCGCCCTCGTAAACTGCCCTGCCGCTTAGGCTCGCATAGGAGCCGACGCCCTCCGCAAACGTGGCGGCCGCCGGAGCGGCTCGCGGCTCCGGCAGGTCCCCTGTAGCGACACTCGCCACGGTGCGCAGATAGGTCACCATCGCCGCAAGATCGCTCGCCTTCAAATGACTCAGGCTTTCATCGACCGCTTCGCCCATGGGACCCGACGCCGTACCCCGCCCATCCACATGTCCCGTTGACAGATAATGCAACAGATCCGCATCGCTCCAGGCCCCCACGCCGCTGCTGCGATCGGGCGTGATGTTGTACGCGCGCCAGCCGGCTTGGACGGCTCCGGCGAATTTCTGCCGATTGTTCAAGGCAAAGGCCAGGTTGCGGGGTGTATGGCACTCGCCGCAATGACCCATGGCCTCGGCCAGGTACGCGCCTCGATTCCACGCGGCGTCACGCTGAACGTTGGGCTGATAGCGCTTATCGGGGTTGAACATCGCCGACCAGATGCTCATCAGACTTCGCTGGTTGAAAGGAAATGCCAGCGTGTTCTGCGGCGCCGGCGCATGCAGCGGTTTGAGCGTAAACAAATACGCCTTGATCGCCAGCGCATCCGCATCCGACATGTACGTATAGCTCGCGTACGGCATCGCCGGGTACAGCTTGACGTTGCCGCGGCCGACGCCCGTGTGGACCGCATTCAAAAAGTCGGCATCGGTGTAGGCGCCGATGCCCGTGTCGGCATCCGGGGTGATGTTGGTGGAATATATCGTGCCGAACGGCAACACGAAGGCACGGCCGCCGGCGAAGGGCTCCCCGCCCTTGGCCGTGTGGCACGCCGCGCAGTCCGCCGCGCGCGTCAGATATTCGCCGCGCTCCACGAGGCTCGCCGACTTGAGTTCGTCGGGCACACCGGTCGGGTCCTTGTCGTGATAGTCCGCCAGGGCGACCCGCTTGCCCTGCGCAAATGCGGTGGGACCGGGTGCAAACACCAGATAGCCCGCGAAGGCGACGGCGGCCGCCACCAACACGCCCAACGTCCAGAGAATAGGATGTCTCGCTCGTCCGTTCTCACGTGTGTGCATCGAATTGCCTCGTGCTCAGGTCTTGCTGAACTTCGGGAACGGCAGCATGTGGATGCGCGTGCCCGTCGCGGCAAAGATCGCATTGGCGACCGCCGGGCCGATGGGTGCCACGCCGGGCTCGCCGACCCCCGTGGGCGCCTCGGCCGACGGCACGATGTGCACCTCGACCTTCGGCATTTCATTGATGCGCAGAACGCGATAATTGTTGAAGTTATCCTGTTCAACGCGGCCATTCTTCAAGGTAATGGCGCCGTACATCACCGCCCCCAGACCGAAGCCGATGCCGCCCTCCATCTGCGCAGCGATCACGTCCGGGTTGATGGGGATGCCGCAATCGACCGCGCACACCACCCGGTCCACGGTCACGCGACCCGCGTCATCGACGGTGACCTCGGCCACCTGCGCCACATATGTCTTGAACGCTTCGCCCACCGCAATGCCGCGCCCTTTGCCTTTCGGCAAGGGGCCGCTGCTCCAGCCCGCCTTGTCGGCCGCCAGTTCCAGCACGGCCTTCATGCGCGGCTCGTGCTCGAGCAGATCACGGCGGAACGCAAACGGATCCTTGCCGGCCGCATGCGCGACTTCATCGATGAACGCCTCGACCGCGAACGTGGTGTGCGAGCTGCCGACCACGCGCCACCAGAGCACCGGCACGCCGGTCTTGGTCGTCGACAGCTCGACGTCGATATTCGGTATCTCGTAGGCAATTGTCGCCGCGCCCTCGACCGACGTGGGGTCGATGCCGTTCTTGACCATGACCTCGAACGGCCCGCCCGCCATGATGGACTGGCCGACGATGACATGCCGCCACCCGACGAGTTCCTTCTTCTCGTTCAGTCCCGCTTCGAGCTTGTGGAAGTACATCGGTCGATACAGACCCCCATGGATATCGTCCTCGCGCGTCCATTGCAGCTTGATCGGCGTACCGTCGGCGCCGTACGCCTTCGCAATCGACACTGCTTCCACGATGTAGTCCGACCCGACGTTCGCGCGGCGGCCGAAGCTGCCGCCCGCATACAGCGTATGGATGCTGACCTGCTGAGGATCCAGTCCGGCCGTCTTGGCGGCATTGCCCTGGTCGATGGTTTGAAATTGATCGCCTGCCCAAATCTCGCAGCTGCCGCCGGTCAGCTTGACCACCGCATCGAGCGGTTCCATGGGCGCGTGCGCGAGATACGGAAATTCGTAGCTCGCGGACACGGTATGGGCCGCGTTTTTGATCGCCGGCGCGGCGTCGCCCACTTTGCGCGCAGACGCGGCGGGCTGCTCGGCGAGATGTCGGTACTCGTCCATCATCTCCGAAGAGCTGCGCTTTTCCGCGTGGCTGTCGTCCCACTCCACGGAGAGCGCGTCCCGGCCTTGCTTGGCCGCCCAGAAACTCTTGGCGACCACCGCAACGCCATGCGGCACCTGCACCACTTTGACCACGCCCGGCACGGCGCTGGCGGCTGTCGGATCGAACGATTTGACGGTCGCACCGAAGAGCGGTGGCCGTTTGAGCAGCGCCACGAGCATGCCGGGTAACGCGACATCCACCGTGAATTGAGCGGTACCGTCGACCTTGGGAGGCACGTCGACCCGCGGGGCTTGGTGTCCGATCAGCTTGAAATCTTTCGGGTCCTTGAGTGTCACCTTGTCCGGTACGGGCAGCGCCGCGGCCTTGCCCGCGAGCGCGCCAAAGCTAGCCTGGCGCTTGCTGCCGGCGTGGTAGACGACGCCTTTGTCGACGGTGAGGTCAGTCACCGGTATTTTCCACTCCTGGGACGCCGCGGTGAGCAGCATCGCGCGGCCCTTGGCGCCAGCCTCGCGCAGCTGCGACCAGGAATTGGCCATCGCCGAGCTGCCGCCGGTTCCCTGCAGTGTGCCGAAGGCTAAATTGGCATACAGCTTCGCATTCGCGGGAGCGCTTTCCACCCGCACCTGGGCCCAGTCGGCATCGAGCTCTTCAGCGAGCACGGTAGCAATGCCGGTGTAGGCGCCCTGTCCCATTTCGACATGCTTGGCGATGACCGTCACGCTGCCGTCCGCGCCGATGCGCAAGAACGCATTCGGTGCAAAGACAGCAGGGCTGGCGACAACGGCCGCCGCGCGACGGCTCGGGCCCAGCCATTCAAAGCCGATGGTGAGCGCCACCGTGGTCACGGAGCCGGCGGCTTTCAGAAACTCACGCCGGGTGGGGCGAACAGCGGCGAGTGAAGGTCGGGTCATACGCTTAAGCCTTGATGGATTGTGCGGCCGCGTGAATCGCGGCGCGGATACGGGAATACGTCGCGCAACGGCAAATATTGCCGCTCATCGCAGCGTCGATGTCGGCATCCGTCGGCGCCGCGTTCTTCTCGAGAAGCGCCGTCGCCGACATGACTTGACCGCTTTGGCAATAGCCGCACTGGGGTACTTGAAGCAGGATCCACGCCGCTTGTACCGCCTTGGCCGGTTTGCTCTGCAGGCCCTCGATGGTAGTCACCTGTTTATCGGCCACGGTCGACAATGGCATTACGCACGACCGGACGGCTTCGCCGTCCACATGCACGGTGCACGCACCGCACAGCGCCATGCCGCAGCCGAACTTGGTCCCATGTAATCCGGCAACCTCCCGGATGGCCCAGAGCAACGGCATGGCCGGGTCCGCATCCAAGGTGGTCGAGGCGCCGTTGAGCACAAATGATGTCGACATGAAGTCACTCCGAATCAGTTAAACACTGCGGCTTGGGTAATTCATACCACATCTTGGAGGGCTGGAGCGATCGCAGTGCGGAGATGTATGCAGCTTGAGATCCATTGCGTCTTGGAGCAGGCGCAGGATCTCGATCTGACGAACTGCCGAGCTTACCCGAAACAATACGAAGTGCCGACCAGCGGCCTGACGATACAAGGCGCTCCATCAGTTCGGCCTGGTAATCCGTGAGAACGACGTTTCTGGTCGTTGGAAACCATATTGTGGATTACGGCACATCACTTTGGCGATGGCTGCGCGGGCGGCGGAACGCGCGTCCCTAAGACAAGGGAATAGCTCTTAGTAAATTCGGCTCCAATGAGAAATATTTGAGCAGAATAATAAGCCCAGAGCAAAAAAACGAGAAGCGATCCGGCGGTCCCATATACGGATGCAATTGCGGTCTTGCCCAGAAAAAAACCAAAAGCGAACTTCCCGATATTAAAAAGTACGGCCGTCACCAGACCGCCGACCCACACATCGCCCCAATCCGACCGTTCCTGCGGGACGTATTTGTAGACGAACGCGAACAAAACCGTGGAAACGACCAAGCTTAGAGCCACGTCAATGACCAGTACCAATGTTCGCCATTCGCCCAAGTAGGAGGCGAGCCACGTGCCAAGGGCGGCAAGCACCGTGCTCACGAGTAATGAAACCATGAGCAAAAAGCCCACACCGAAGACCAATCCTAGGGAGAGAAATC
>Ga0181536_10006138_pt1 | contig 12139 bp, 11 predicted proteins | sample PEATcosm2014_Bin_41_FD_121105 | JGI IMG/M metagenome (GOLD analysis project Ga0181536, IMG submission 121105) | Peatland microbial communities from MTU Mesocosm Facility, Houghton, MI, USA - PEATcosm2014_Bin17_60_metaG | ecosystem: Environmental > Terrestrial > Soil > Wetlands > Peat | place...
CGACTCCCTGGAGGCTTGCCCCCTTGACCGCGCGCCTTGCCGGCCGCTGCCCCTGGAGAGCGTCGCGGAGCAAACCCGCGCGAGGTCGGACTTATCAGCCCCTTACTTACGAACCGTATGCCCGCCTGTTCCTTCTGCCATCACCCTGGGGGAGATCATGACTGGACCTCACCCCCGTGCTCGGTGCCCGACTGCCACTGCGTGCGGCAGCACCCGAGACGCTTACGCGGCCGATGCAAGGTGCCCGGTTGCGATTGCCGGAAGTACGTTCCCCGCACCGACTTGCCGAAGCCGGTGAACCGCTACATAGGCCGCGGCCGACGCTAGCGGCGCCCAGCTCGATTACCCACTCTCACCTTCTGCTTATGGATTCGACCGCGAAAATTCGCGCGCTTAACGACGCCCTCCGTACCCTTACTGGCGAGGGCCGCATTTGCTTTACCGCCGGCATCGCGGCGCTGCCGCTGCACGAGCAGACGGCGATCCTCGACCGGGTGTTCGGCTTCGCCGACTTCACGCCGGACAATGATCCGTATGGCGAGCACGACTTCGGCAGCTTCGAGCACGCCGGCAAGACGATCTTTTGGAAGATCGACGCCTACGATCGCGCGCTCAAGTTCGGCTCGCCCGATCCCGCCGACGAGGCGGTGACGACCCGCGTCCTTACCGTCCTCTTGGCGGAGGAGTATTGACCGCCGCCGACCCGGCACCGGAGCGGTGCGGTGCCGGGCTCGCGCCGCTGACAAAGGTGACGCGCGGCCTCGATCGCCTTCGCGGCGCGTGCGGCTGCAGTGCCTCGGCCGCGTCGCTCTGCCCGCCCTCCCCCGTGCTTGCGGGACAGTCGCGGAACCGCGCAATCATCACCTTAGCAAATCAATCTTTCGATTTATGGACAAAGAGACATTTGAAGCATTACAAGAAATCATCACTTTCGCCCAACGGACGCACTGCGACGTTCACCCGGACGCTCACCATAAGGCATTCCAGAAAGTCTTTGCTTGGATGCGCGAAGCCAAGAAGGATAGCAACGACACAATCGCGGTCCTCGACGCGACAAGCGCACATCTTTCGGTATTCGCAATTCCGGCAGGTATGCAGCATGAGGAAATAGAAGCCTACCTCGCAGACCTCGGGTACTCCCTTAATAACTGCGAGTGGCAAATCATTACCAGCATGAACATCGACATCGACCATGCATGAACAGTGACCAAATCGAAGCCGCACGCTCGCTGATCGAGCTTACCAGAGCTTTGATCCGCAGCAGCGAAACCGGTTTCCAAATTGCGGTCTCGGACGAAGACGCGCGAGAATTCTCGGACGCTGCCGACGCACTCGAAGGATACCTCGACGCTTGATTAATAGACCGACCCGCACCTATGCCATCGACTTACCAGATCATCCAATATCCTCGCCTACCGCATATGAACCTTAGCAACCAATGCCAGAGGGTCTACGACTACATCAAAGCCCATCCAGGCTGCACCACGCTCGACATCATCAACGAGACCGCAGTCACCTACCCTTCCCATCGCATCGCGGAATTACGCCGCGCCGGAATCCCGATCGTCGTCATCGGCGACAAAAGAGTTGCCGGCGCGGGACCGTTTAAACGACTTGCGCTCCGCCAAGCGTCCCTCGACACCTTGCCGATCCCCGGGTTGCTTCCGGGAGCGGCATCATCATAGCGGTCCCTGCCGTTCTTGATTCGCGGCGCAAGACAGCGTCCCGCGGGGCGAAGGCACTGCGAGGGGTCGGCCCCATCGATGAGCTCTCATCCCGAAAACCTCACCCCGTAATTTCGCGGACGAAGTCCTCCGCTCCGCGGTTCATTTGAACTTCAAGTCGCTGACGCTGCAGCTTATACATCCAATCAAATATGAGAGGGCTGTTACTTCTGCGCAAATAAATCGCGTTCTGAAATTGTCGAGACTGGTTTGTACAGTCCGCTTCCGAGCACGCAGCTGTCTTAGCACGTTGCCACAAGGCCTCTGCGCCCGACCGCAGTTGATCCAACACTTCACAGGTCTCTCGCTGTCGAAAATACTCGCGTGCTCCCCAAATGATTATGGGCGCGGCCGGCGCCAGAACCGTCAAAACAAAGGAATCGAGTGTGAGGCCTCGGACCATGCCGATAAACACAAGTAGCAGGCTAAGAGCAATGGTTAGCCCAAGGGACCCGCTTCCGTATTGCCGACGCAGCTTTGCGTCGTACCAAAGGTTCGTTCGTTGGCAGATTATACGCGCCAAATACAACGGCACTTTCCCAACCGCAACCGGATACCAGTTTTTTAGGATAGAATCCTGTTGCCCCTTTAGATGCTTTAAAGAAGCCGCGTGGATCGTCTCAGGGGGAAGTTTTGCGCCCACACTGAAATCATCCCAAGGAAGGTCGAGAACGATACAATCAAACTGTTCTTGGGCCTTCGCGGCCGACTTCAGCAAAGATCGTTGCAACCGGTCGAAAAGAGTGACATCCAGTATTGCAATGGTCAGCGATAAAAACGCGACCAGGCCGCGCAAGCTCGGCCATATGGATGCACAGATGGCACCGACGACGGGCACGCCGACCGTTAGAACCATCTGCAAAGATAGAAGCCTTTTCGCCTGCAGATACATGTAACGTCGCGCGCGAAGCAACCGAATCTGGGCATCGGCGTTTTGCGTGGCAACGATTTGATTCATCCGAGCCATGCAGATTCACCCGTACGCGGGGAAGTAGCCCTTAAATATCGCGTCCCATTTACCAAATGCGCCCGTGATATTGCCGCTTCCGGCGAGTCCCTCGGCCTCAAGCGCTCGATCGTATGCCCATTGTAACCGTTCTACTATTTTGTGGATCTTTTCCTGCGTATTTACGTGGAATGCCACGTCGTCGCTGTAGCCCGCCGGGTCAGGCAGCTTTAGGTTGATCTTCGCACGAGCCTTGTCAAAGAAGAATCTCGCGCCGCTTGGAAAATCGCTAATGTTGACGTTGGTGAACACCGAAAGAGCCAACATTTCCAGATGAAATGACCGCAACACGGATCGACTCTTGTTCCAGCCCTTCAGCATCTTGATCAGCGGCACCAAGTCTCCGTTGTGGGCTTTGTTCGCTGCCGACGTGACATCCACATGTTTCTTCGGATCCGTCTCGATCCACCGCCCGAGCGTTGCATCCGGGATCAAGAACCCACCCCCTTTTCGATAAAAGCCCGGCACGACGTCGACCTTAAAGTCAGTGAACGTGATCGTTACGGCTTGGCCGTTCGGGCTTATATCTGGCGTTTGCTTATACGTTTTTCGCAGCGCCGCCTTCACGTTCGTCAGCAAAGGCTGCTGTCCACCGACCTGGTAATATTTCGGATCGAGCACGACGAAGACATCGATGTCGGCCTCGTTCAAGGGCGCAATCATCGTGCTCCGGCGATAGGACCCCGTCAAAAACGATTCCTCGATCGCAAAATCGTCTTCGAGCGCTTTTCGGACGTTCTTCTGGCGCGTTGATACGGTGTCTTCCTGGAGATCGGTGATCTCTAGCTTTTTTCTGAGCTGTTGAAACCCATCCGCAATTGTTTTAGCCATAGAGAGATCCAAAGATAGTGCAGGCGCCCCAGCGTTGTAACGTAGCAATGGTTGCATTGACGACGAAGTTGCGCAAGCTATTCAGAAGTCCAATCAGCCCCGGCGAATTGTTATACGTCAATAATCCCAGCTCTCGTGCCTAACCGGAAGCCGGTTTAAAAAATCACGATGAGATTGCCATTTGGGCATGAATTGATCCATTACTGCCACGAAGCGCGAATTGTGTGTTGGTTCAAGCAGGTGTGCCATTTCGTGAACGACAATGTATTCGAGGCACTCCTTCGGCTTTCTGGCGAGATCGGTATTCAGTCGGATTGAACCCGTGCGGTGATTGCAGCTTCCCCATTTCGTCTTCATCCGCTGAACAAAGAACCGCCGCACCGTTACCCCCATCAACCTCTCCCACTTTTCAACCAATTGGGGAACGGTATTCCGCACCTGTTCACGGTACCACGCATCGAGGCTAGCCTGCCGTTTCGCTGTGTCCGTGCCGCGGCGGAGCCGAAGAATCATCCGCCCGTGACTCAGCTCCACCGATGGCGGCTGATCCGCCTCGATCATCTTCAGTAGATAGCGCTTGCCCCAAACGTAGTGACTTTCCCGATCGAGGTATTCACGCGGAGACTCGCGTTCCTGCTCTAGCAGTTTTCGTTGCTGGCGCTTTATCCACGGCAGTTTTGCAATTGCAAAGACGCGGACGGTGTTGAGGCTCATGCGCCGAGGCGCGGCAATGCGCACCCGTCCCGTCGGCGGATGTACGCTCAAATGAACGTTCTTGATGTCCTTTCGAACAACATCTAGGGCAATGTCGCCGAGTTGAATTCGCGTTTGCATTAGTATTCTGATTGCGCCTTAACAATGAGGAAAATCCGCTCGACCTCAGCCCGGTCATTGCCCAGAAGCGGGAAAAGCGCGGCCTTGACGACATTTTCCTTCGCTCGATTTCCGCGAAAGGCGTTAGGTCTCACGCGTCGCACCGTTTCGTCAATGCGAAGAGCCAAGGCTTCGTCCTTGCCGAGGTTGTTGTAGAGCGCCCGCTTACCCGGTGTATTCAGTTTCTCCGGTGTGTCGACTGCTTTGCCCGTCTGCACCTGCTTGGCAAGTTCGCCGATGCGCTTCAAGAACTCCTCATAACTGATCCGCTGAGCCTTCAAGTCAGAGAGGATTTCTTTTAGCAGTACGGACATCTTATCGTAGAACGCCGGGTCGTTCAGGTGATCCTTGATGATCTTGCTGCGGACGTTGTTTACAACGGTCTCCGCAACTGCGTCCCTATTACCTCTGATGCCGGATGGTAAGTTACTGATGGCCTCGCCGATACCGCTTTTCACGATAAGATCGAGCAATCCGAGCTCACCAAAGGCGGAGATCGCTCGCGGAGCGTCAGCCTGAATGTATGTATCGATGAGGTGGCGCATGTCCGCCTCGTACGCTTTTAGGTCAATTGTTTCCCCGCTGGCCTGCCGGATTATTTCGCGCAGCTTGAGGTAGCGATCGATACCCCCTTTAATGCCTGCAATCTGACTGTCGCTATAACCAGCCTGCGGCAAGTCGTCCGCAATATTGGCAAAAGCGCGCACCAATGCCGCCGTGGACTTGTAGAGAGCGACTCGCTGCGGTTCATGCTCTTTGAGGTCGTCGACAATCTCGGTGTTGCCGCAAAAATAGTGGATGTGTTCCAACTCGCTCTTGGGCGGTTGTACCGGCTCACACAACAGCGAAAGGGCTTCCAACGCCTGATCGAGCCGTTCCCGCCCCTTCTTGAGACGATCCTGCAACAGTATGTCCGGGCTTGCGCCTCCCTCGCTATGATCGAGTTCCGACGTATAGACGGCCATCGCGCCCTGAACCTTCTTGAACAGGTCTTTGTAGTCCACAATGTAGCCGAACGTTTTGTCCTCGCCGTCGAGCCGATTCGTTCGACAGATGGCTTGGAATAGGCCGTGGTCTTGCATCGACTTATCGATGTAGAGGTAGGTGCAACTCGGCGCATCGAAGCCAGTGAGCAGCTTGTCCACCACAATGAGCAGCCGCATGTTCGCGGGCTCCTCAACGAATTTATTTTTCACCTCGTCTTCGTAGGTTTCGGTCTTGCTCTTACCGGGCTTGGCATCCACGTCCTTGAGCAGCGTGGTGTATGTGTTGAAGAGAAATTGCTTTTCGGTCTCCGTGTTTGCGCCAGTTTCCTCCAGCGTCACGTCTCGGGCCTGCGGATTATACGAGGTGACAAGCGCGCACCGGCCCTTGAACACGGTCTTCTGGAACAGCTCGAAATACCTCGCCGCCTCATAGATGCTCGACGCGATAAGCATGGCATTACCGCGTTCGCTGGCGAGCCGCGGCTTCACACCGAAATCGAAGACGATATCCTCGACCACTCGTTCCATGCGTGAGCGCGAGCTGAGCACCTTTTGCATCGTGCCCCACTGCTCTCGCAAGGCGGCCTTCTGCCAGTCGTTCAAGCCCTTCGTCTTCGCCTCAAACCAGGTGTCCACCTTTTGCGGCGACCCCAATTCCTGCGGAATGTCCCGTGCTTCATAGACCAGATCGAGGATCACCTCGTCCTCGACCGCCTCGCCGAACTTGTACGTGTGGATGTAACTGCCGAATACTTCGAGGCTGGTCTGCCTGTCCTGCTTCAAGAGCGGGGTGCCAGTGAAGCCGATGAACACGGCACCCGGTAGCAGCGCTTTCATCGTCTTGTGTAGCTTCCCGCTCTGCGTACGATGGCACTCGTCCACAAAGATGAACAACTCGCCGACCGCGGGACTGGGCTGCTTCCTCAATTCCTCGATAAATGCATCGAAATCACCCACCTCTTTGTTGCCGAACTTGTGAATAAGCGAGCAGAGCAGGCGCGGCGCGGCTTGGCCGAGCTGCGCCATGAGATCGTGCCCGCTGCTGGTGCGATAAATGGTTTCGCCAGCGCCCGAGAATACGCGCTCTATCTGTTTATCCAGTTCGTCGCGGTCGGTGAGAATTAGCACGCGGGCCTTCGGCTTGTTCTCCAAAATCCACTTGGCAAGCAGCACCATGACAATACTTTTCCCGCTGCCCTGCGTGTGCCAAATAATGCCGCCCTGGTACGCGTTAACGCGCTCCTCGGCCGCCTTGACGCCAAAATACTGATGCACCCTTGGGAGCTTCTTCACCCCGCCATCGAAGAGCACGAAATCGTGCAGAAATTCGATGAGCCGCTCCTTCCGACACATCTTGAGGAGATACTTGTCGAGTTTAAAGCGGGTGTTGTCCGCCTCGTCTTCCTTCCAGTTGAGGAAATACTTCTCGGGCGTTCCGATCGCGCCGTAGCGTAAGCCCTCGGAGTCGTTCCCAGCGAACACGACTTGCACCGTGGTGAAGAACCACTCGTTGAACTCCCGCTGTTGGTTGGAGAGCAGTTGCCGGATGCCGTCGCCGATAGAGACGTAGCTGTTCTTAAGTTCGATGACCGCCACCGCGACGCCGTTGATGTAGAGCACGAGGTCCGGTCGTCGCTCGTAGTTGCTGCGTAAGGTCACTTCCTCGGCAAGAGCGAAATCGTTCTTCTCCGGCTCTGCCCAATTGATCAGATTGACGTTCTCGGTGACCTTGCCGGCTTCAATCTTCACCGGCACGCCGTAGCGCAGAAGTCCGTAAACGGCTTTGTTGTTCTCGTAGAGGCTATGGTTCGGATTCTCGGCCTCGGTCTTGAGCAGATAGATCGCGCGGTTGATTTGCTCCGGTGAATACTTACACTTCGTGAGGTATTCCTTGAGCAACCCCTCCTCAATGTTGCTATTGCCGACCCGATCGCTCCAATCTCCCATGAAGCGGTAACCGAGTTCATCTCGGAACAGGGCTATCACCCGGTTCTGCGTCACCCGCTCTGGCTTGCCGATCGCGTTCATACGAGTCTCGTTTTGCCAGTAAGGAGCTCCTGCATCATGGCCTGCTTGAGCCCGTGGGTCTTTTCGCGCCGCTGCTCCAGCGTCGCCAGCTCCGCGTCCATATCAGAGAGCACCTCGACGATGGCGGTTTGCTCGGGATAGTCAGGAATCGGCATCTGCAAGGCCCGAACGTCACCACTATTGATCGCGGGATAATTGGACCCGGCAAGCAACGCTTCAATCTGCTGGTTCAGAAAGGCTGTGAAGAGGTGCGCAAAAATATATGCGGGATTCGTTACGCCCCGCCGGCAGCGCACTACGCAAAAGCCAGTGGAGCAAACCCAGTTGCCAGTTCCGCCGCCAAATAGTAGATGCGATTGCAAATTTGGCCGCACTGTGGAGACAAGAACGTCGCCTGGCCTCAGCTTGCGCCGAGCACGAGAGGGTGCTGCAGCAAAGACTTGTTCAGTGTAGCTTCTCAGAGTGCCACGATCCACATCTTCGACAGCGATGTATTTGAACGCGAAATCTGGTCTCGTATCGCTGCCGAGATTCTCCGGATCAGTATCAACAATATCCGCCAACCGCTTCACCTGCCATTGGCCGTCGAAGTTAGGCAGGCGTGTTCGACCGGTAAGGAGTTGTTGCATGGCGGCCTGTCTAAGGTCGCGTTTCTTGCGGATGAGCCGGTCCAGCGTAGCCAGTAGCCCATCCACATCGCTCAACGCCTCCGCAATGACTCGTTGTTCGGGCGATTGCGGATAGGCGATCGGGAAAGACCGTACATCTTGGCCAGTGATGTTCGGGTCTTTTCTACTGCTACTCGCTATGGTCCGCCAATGGGCAACTCGGTGATTTAACGTCGCAAGAAGATACTCAGATACAAGCTGCCTCGGCCTCGGCCGGATAGCGGTAATCGCTTGATTGACAGCTGCCGGCAGGCGCAGCAGACCCGTCCGCCCGATCTGTTGGAAGCCACCATACATGGCAACGAGCACAGTCCCGATCGGGTAAAGCCTCAGACTCGTTTCTTTGAGAGCGATATCGGTCACGCATTCCGAAGTGTGGAGGATATTGGAATTGGTCAGGTCCATCGTCTTGACCCACGCGATTGACCCGTTCTTGTAGTATCGATCGAACAGTGCCCTTGCTGGCGTCGTCCCGGAAGAAATCTCGGCTAACGCCCCGAGCGGAGAGACGCTCCAATCCTCCGGAACCACTCCCACCTCCGTCTTTTTGTAGCCGGGCTTCACTTCCATACCGCTCCCATTTTTCGGAGATGTCCATCCACGCGAGCGGCAAGTGCGGCCGCTTCGTCGGTCAGCTGCGGCAGCGGCGTGCCGTAGCGTTCGGCAAGTTGTCGGATGCGGCCGGTGAGGGTTTGCGAGACGCGCTCCAGCTCGCTCTGCACGGCGGAGGCGAGCGTGGCCAGCCATTTGTCGTCCACAACGAGGGTCTTGATTTCGTCCTCAGTGAGTGTCGGGTATTTGGCGTCCAGCTTGGCGTTGAGGCCCTCCTGCGCCGCCTTCAATCGGCCTTTCGCGTCAGCCTGTTTGTCGAGGAGTGCGGCGTAATCTTCGAGCGCCTTGCGCTCATCGGCGAAATCAGAATCTTTGCCGATCTCTCTCAGACGTCCCTTGATCGCTTTCGCAGTGATCTTTTGCTTGTCGCCGTCGCCTTCGATGACTTCCGCGAGCAAACCTTCCTCGCCGCTTTGCTCCTCTTTCTGCTCGTCGAGCTGCTGCTCGATCGCGGCGAGCCCAGCCTCGATGGTCTCAATGGCTTGCCGCTCGCTTGTAAAATAGCGAGCGATGAGGATTGTCGCTGGAATGAGGTCAGACTTGAATCGTCGATTGCCCTTATTGTAGTCGTGAGATTCGGGCCAGACGAGTTTGCCATCTTTATTCTTGACCTTAAGGATTTCACGAGGCTGCGCGCCCGCCTTCCAGCCGTCGCCGGCGATGAGATAGCAATCGTCCTGCATGGTTTCGGCCCAGTAGTCCATCAAGTGCTGATAGACGTCATAGGCATCAAGGAGCGGCGCGGTCTTGAAGGTGGCGAGCAAACCCTCGGCGAGAGTGTCGATGAGCGCCTTAGGATGGCCTCCCTTGGCGAAGCCTTTGAGTAGCAGCGTGTCGGCCTTCTTCCACTTGCCGAAGAGCTTAGTCATCGTGTCGTTAAACGTGGTGAACTCGGCGTGGCCAAATATGGCGGCTTTGACTGCGGCGATGGGGACTTTGAGTTGGGTGTAACCGGAGCGGTCGGCCTTTTTGAACAGTATGGCGCGGACGGCGGGAAAGACTTCCCAGTATTTTTCCAGTCCATCAATGTCGCGGTTCGGAATGCCGCCACGCAGGTGGCCGTCAATGTCCTGCACGTCCTCCGGCTCGGTGCTGTCGATGTAACGCGGAAGGTTGAGGTTGTAGTCGTTCTTCGCGTCAGCGATCTCGCTGATGGGCACAAGGCGGGAGTAGCGCGAGAGCTCCACTTGTCGGATGAACGTGTCCACGATCCTGTGGATGTCCTGCTCGCGGAGTCGGTTCTTGGGGCCGTCCTTCATAAAGCCTTTGGAGGCATCGATCATAAAGATGCTCTTGCGGGCGGCGGCGCCTCCCTTGTCGAGCACAACTATGCAGGCGGGAATGCCCGTGCCGAAAAAGAGATTCGGCGGCAGGCCGATGATGCCTTTCAAGTAGCTACGCTGGACGAGGTTGCGTCGGATGACACCCTCCGCACCACCTCGAAACAGCACGCCGTGCGGAAGGATGCACGCACCTTTACCGGTGCTCTTGAGCGAACGCAGGATGTGTAAGAGGTAGGCGTAATCGCCCTGTTTGCCTGGCGGGATGCCGTAGTGCTGGAAGCGCTGCCAGGGGTCATGCTCAGCATCGAGGCCCGTGCTCCAACGTTTGTCGCTGAATGGCGGATTGGCGACGACGTAGTCGAAGGTCTTGAGCGCGTCTCCGTCGAGGTAAAGCGGGCTGGCGATGGTGTTGCCCTGTTTGATCTCCGCTGTAGCGTAGTCGTGCAGGATCATGTTCATTCGGGCGAGGCCTGCGGTGGCGTTGTCCTTCTCTTGCCCGTAGAGGGTGACCTTCACATGCTGGTGGCCATGGCGGGCTTCGTCGCCGATCTTGAGGAGTAGCGAGCCCGAGCCGCAGGTCGGGTCATAGACGGTGGTGTCGTTGCTGATCTTTGCGTGGCGGATCCCGAGAATCTGCGCGATGACGCGGCTCACTTCGGCGGGTGTATAGAACTGGCCCTTACTCTTGCCACTCTCGGTGGCGAAGTGCCGCATGAGGTATTCGTAGGCGTCGCCGAGGAGGTCGTCCCCGTCGGCGCGATTTTTGGAAAAGTCGAGGGCGGGATTCTCAAAGATGGCGATGAGATTGGTGAGCCGCTCCACCATCTCCTTGCCGCTGCCGAGCTTGTTGGGGTCGGCAAAGTCCGGCATGTCGGACAGCTTGTTCGCCTGGGCGAGCGGTCCGAGAATCTTCTTGTTGATCTGGTCGCCGATGTCACTTTTGCCCTTGAGCGCAACCATGTCGGCAAAGCTTGCGCCTTGCGGGATGCTGATGGGCGCGTACGGCTGGCCGGCGTAGCGGTCACTGACATATTTCACGAACAGGAGGACGAGGACATAGTCCTTGTATTGGCTGGCATCCATGCCGCCGCGCAGTTCATCGCAGGAAGCCCAGAGGGATGAGTAAAGTTCGGATTTTTTCAGTGCCATGTTTTTTATCCGATACCAGTACTCACACCGACGGCGAGCAGCAGGCTCTATCTTTCAGAGGGTGATTTTCTGCGGGGCCAGCGCCGCTATGTAGCTCGAAAACGACCTGCTTCGGATCAAGCACTTTCCGTCGGCTAAATTCGAGCGTCTTTAGGACGCGCGAAAATGCTTCACTTTGCCCGTTGGCCATACGTGGGATTTTCTCGGATGAGACTCTGCAGGCAAACTATACCACTGACCGCGCCGTCTGCACGGCGCGCCGCCACCCGACCAGAAAAACTCCGGGCCGGTTGCTCCGCCTTGACTCCGGAGAGGCGAATGTTCACTTTTCGTTCTCAATGAGTCAAGAGCCCTCAGACAGCGACGGCCAGCTCCACACCCTCGGACTGCTCGAACAGCTCCGCGAGGAATGCGCTCATTTGTGGGGCGCGTCCTCAGAGGCCTACTTCCGCGTAGACGAGTTGCTGCGCGAGCTGGCCAACCCTAACCTCCACGACATCCCCACGAACCTCCCCTTTCGCGTCGAGTTGTGGGACCGCCATGACCAGCACATCCGCTGGGTAATTGCCGCCTCGTCGAGCGTCGCGATCGGCCACGCGGCGCTAGACGCAGCGATTGCGAACTACCCCGACCAACACTTCACGTTACGCAACGGGATACTGGTCATTCGCGAACACGCGCCGGGGCTTGGAAAGCAGCGCTAGATGCCCGCTCACAGACGCGGGCCCAAACGCCCTGCGGATCATGAGTCTAGGGTGAGTCTAAGGTTCTACGTGAACTTCGCCGGAGAGCACCTAACCCTTTGATTTATTGGTGCGGACGGCGGGACTTGAACCCGCATGGGATGGTCTTCCCGAGGGATTTTAAGTCCCTTGCGTCTACCGTTTCGCCACGTCCGCGCAGCGGACCCCAAAACGGTCCGCGCGGCCGCACTTGTAGCACCCACCGCGCGCGCGTCGAAGCGCGGAGTGCACAGTCG
>Ga0181536_10006139_pt1 | contig 12138 bp, 10 predicted proteins | sample PEATcosm2014_Bin_41_FD_121105 | JGI IMG/M metagenome (GOLD analysis project Ga0181536, IMG submission 121105) | Peatland microbial communities from MTU Mesocosm Facility, Houghton, MI, USA - PEATcosm2014_Bin17_60_metaG | ecosystem: Environmental > Terrestrial > Soil > Wetlands > Peat | place...
AATTGATCCAGGCGATGCAGCCCACTGCCTTTTCCCAGAGCTGACGGTTTCGATCCGACGCCACGAAGCGGGCCGCCCGGATGTATGGCGGGCCGCTTTTGCGTTGCGGCAGCATCTTGAAACATGCCAGCGTCGCGACGACATCAAGCCATGAGACGGGCAAACCTCCCGTTCCTGACTTTGCCCGGTCAGCCGCCCCCGCGCTGAGCCGGGCCTTTCTTTTGGGGTTATCGCCCCATTCCCTCCGCCCTATGCCCGCGCCAGTTCGGCGCCGCCACGCCGAGGGAGGCCGCGAGCGCCGCGAGCGCCAGATTTGCGTTCCTGTTCATCACTCAGGCCGCCGACACGATCGCCTTCGTGATCCTGGCCGCGTCCAACGCGAAGACGGAGGCGCTGATTGTCGCCATCTCTTGCAAAGCCGCATGATCAAATCGCGACATTTTCACCGGGCTGTTAACCCTTCGTTAACCATGCCGACGTTTACTCTACGTCAGGAGCCGCAACGTCAGCCTCAAAAAAGCCGCTAAACGAGCCCAAGGTTAGGTCGCATATGTCGCGGTGTTTTGGCGCGCATGCATGAAGGCTGTCCCGTATATTCCAGACTCAAGGGGTGATCACATGATGAAGGGCCTCTCCAATTTCTTAAGAAAGATTGAGCAAAATACTGGATTGCGTCTGGACTCAGTAAAAAGGCTAATCTCTTCTGAGCAAAAGAAGCCGCTGTCGGCCGCGATATTTGGTCAAACCGGATGCGGCAAATCTTCATTGACAAATGCCATCTTCGGGACACATTTCGACGTGGATGATGTGAAGCCTTGCACAAAGGTACCGCAGGCGCATCAAGGTCACGATTCGAGCGGAAACCCGATCACTTTTTGGGATCTGCCCGGCATAGGCGAGTCTGCGGAAGCAGACAAGGAGTATCTCGATTTGTACGCCGATTACGCAGCACGCTGCGATGTCGTTTTGTGGGCATTTCAGGCAGATACGCGCACAATTACTTGTGACTCATCCGCACTAAACGCTATTGTGGAGAAACTTGGACCTGGTAAGAAAGGTGCCTTCTTAAATCGCTTGTCTGTAGTTGTAACAAAGTCGGACGTTATATCACCAGCGCCTTGGATTTTTGCTAAGAGCACCGATAGCGCGACCATCGCTGCAAGTAAAGAAACAGAAGAAATGCTCAACAAAAAGGCTTTTTACTTCTACGATGGTTTGCTTGGCGCTCATCAAGCAGATGTGGAGCATAGAACATTTGTAACATCGAAGACAAAAGACTTGTCTAATCTCCCAACAAATTTTTGGCTCGATGCTTCTAAAAATTTCCTCTACCGTAAGGGGACATTGGACGACGCGATATACACGCATCTTGTCGATACATATCCAAAAGCACGGGATGAGCTTTCTCGTCTTCGCCAACAGTCCAGGGCCGTATGCTGTTCAGCAAAGTATGAGTTCAACCTAAATGCGGTCAAGGCAAAGATTGCTCAAAAAGCCAAGGGAAAGTCGATGTTGCGGCTCAGTCAATCTGTCTCTGTTGCAAGCGGAACATTTCCTTGGTCCAAGGTCAAAACGCTTGGCTTGCCAGTATTTTTCGATCAAGGAAACAATGAGTTTATCTTTGATGTCGAAACAGTTGAGTGAGGCGGAGAAAATGGATAAAAAACGTGAAGTCATGAGGATCCTCGAGCAGCGCATGGACGAGGATGAGAGTTTTGCCGTTGAGTTAGGTAATGCTGTTGAAAGGGGTACCTGGGAAATTGTCGCTAGTCTCATCGCGAAGGTAACTGGATTTGTCATTGATAAGACCAGTGAGATTTTGGATTGGCTGAAAGAAATACCTGATCGGAACGGCAGTTACAACTGAAGATCACCAAATTCTGCTAAACAGCGCAATCAGAGTTTGCAGAGGCGCGCCAATTTCACACTTTCTAAGTGAGGGCGCGAGAAAACTACGCTGAACACTAGAACCTCGCCAATCGTGATAGCGAAGCTCAGAAAACGCGTTTCTACGATATGTCGCCGGCGTTTCCGCGCTGTGTATTTTTCTTGATTTTGCACTTTCTGCCGTGCCGGCGGCAGCGACGGCTTTGGGTCAACCCGCGCCGTGGGCGCATCGTTCGAACGGGTCCGCTGAACCCCAACTTGCCGCCGCTACGGACGCATCGTCAAGCGGCAGCGATGCGCCGGAAGCAGTCGTCACCCACACCGCAAGTTCAGCCTTAAGCGACACGCCGTGAAACGATTCCACCCACCCGCGGTGGAGTGCCCCGAGACCGGCTTCATGCACGAGTCCCCCGTAAGATAGCGGGGCGGCTGCAGGGGCTCCTCGTGGCTTGACCCTCTCGAATCTTCTCAATTCTCGAGCAGCGCGACCGTGCCCAGGCCACCGTCAGCGCAAATGCTGACGATGGCACGGCTACCCTTGGGCATTGCGGCCAGTTCCTTCACTGCTTGACTCAGGATGCGCGCGCCCGTGGCGGCGAAAGGATGGCCGAGAGCCACGCTGCCGCCGTTCGGATTCATCCGCTCGCGGGGAAAGCGACCGAAGCTGTGCGCGACGCCGGCCTTTTCGCGCACGAAGCTTTCATCTTCGAGCGCCTTGAAGTGACAGAGCACTTGCGCCGAAAACGCTTCGTGAATTTCCCACAGCGCGATGTCGTCGAAACTTAGTCCCCGTCGCGCAAGCAAGCGTGGGATGGCGGACACGGGGGCCATGAGCAAGCCTTCATCGAAAATGTCGATCGCCGCCATTTCGAAATCGACCAGGCGCGCTCGCGATGTGGCGTCGGATAAGCGCGGGAGGCCGCCCTCCGTGGTGGCGACCCAAATCGCCGCCGCGCCGTCCGTCAGCGGAGAACTGTTCCCGGCGGTGAGCGTGCCGCGTCCGCTCGTACGATCGAACGCGGGCTTCAATTTGGCAAGCTTCTCCATCGAGGTATCGCGGCGCGGAAAGCTGTCCGTGCTCACACCGTCGACTGGAAGGATCAGATCGGTGAAGAACCCGCGATCCTGCGCCGTGACTGCGTTCTGGTGGCTGCGCAACGCGAGTTCGTCCTGGGCCTTGCGGGAAATGTTCCAGCTCTTGGCCATATCCTCGGTATGCTCGCCCATGCTCCGTCCAGTGACGCGGTTTTTCACTTCCGGCACATAAAGTCGGATATCGGAGGGGCGAAGCTTTCGCAAAAGCCCCAACCGCTGCCGGAGGCTTCGCCCGCCGGCAAGACGGCGTAGCCAAACCGAGAGGCTTTGTCCCAGCCCGAGCTGAACCCGGCTCATGCTTTCGACGCCGCCCACCATTGCCAGCGACAAGCCGCCGGCGCGGAGCATTCCGGCCGCCTCGAACACACCGACCATGCTGGTGCTGCATTGCATGACCGTCGTGAAGGTTGGAACATGCGGATCGAGCTTGGCGTCCAACCACACCTCGCGCGCGAGATTGGCGTAAGCGAGATTAACCGTCACCGCCCCCCACACGGCGAAATCGATCTTGCCGTTCGTCCGTTGCGCCATCGCTTGCGCCACCGGGACCGACAAGGCCAATAAATCTCGATGCGCGAACGGTCCGTCGACGCCGACGAAAGGCGTGCGGACGCCGGCGACCAACCAAATCTCTTGCTGAATGTTCGCCATCCCACATTCTCCATGCCTTGCTCGTACCGCGCGCGCGGACCTAAAGGCGGGCCGCCAACTGACGAGAGGGCCGTGGGAGAGCCATTTTCTCCATCTCAATCATCGCCGCGATATACGCGTTGGCTTAAGTCACGGTTCGGGGCCTTCCGTGCGAAGCGAATGCGCTTTGCGGCCTCCGCGTTGAATCGAAGCTGGAGCCTCGTCACGGGCGATAAGGTCCCGCGCGAGATCCAGGCAGCGTTTTGCAAGCGTGGCCGCGCCATCGGCGAGCTCCTTGGAATGTCGCACGATCTCGACATTTCGCTCCATATCCTCGTGCGACCAGCCTCGCGAATGGGCAATGAAAGGGAATTGGGGAAAGATAAATCCGAGTTCAGCAAAGAATCCGAGCATTTGCCCGGCCACCGCCTGAATATTATCTTGCCCGCCCACAATGATGAATCCCGCGACCTTGTTGCGAATGAGAACTCGATTGCTGATTGTAATCTGGTTCTGAACGCAATTGAGTCGCTCGGCCATCTTGAAATAGAGCGAGGAGGCAGCCCCCCACCGGATCGGCGACGCTATGAGGATTGCGTCGGCCCAATGCACCAGCGCCTCATAGATGCGATCCATCTGATCATCTTCGTCCATCTGCGTTATCGAACACGGCCATGTGCAGGCACGCGCGGACTTTGAATAATATCCTTCGCAGGCGCGGAACTTAAGATCGGTCAATCTGATCAGTTGCGTCTCGGCGCCAAGTTCGTCAGCAGCTTTCAGGGCTTGAGCGAGGACGTGTTCAGAGCCCGAAAATCGTGGGTTCGAAGCGTCCATCACCGTCGTCGCGATGCCCGCGAGTCGCAATGGTCCCGGGGCGCGTTCGATCTGTCTTGCAAGTGGATGCGGCGCGTGCTTTGTCCGCTTACGTTTCGTGGCGGCGTTCAGATCGACGAGAACACGCCCATTTTCGACTTTCACCGGATACGCCGGGACGCAATCTCCTTCGAACCCGGGTTCACCGATCCCGGTGCAGCGATGGAATTTCCAATTGTGCCATGGACAGACGATATACTCCCCGTCCAACCGGCCTTCGCCAAGTGGGCCACCGACATGATTGCAAGCGTTGGAAACCACGCCGACTCTTGCATCCTTGAACGAAACCGCAAATTCCACGTTGGCCGCCTTGACGCGGCGGAGCGGCGCCTGAGCCGCCTCCTCCAGAGAGCAAATATCGAACCAGTGTTCGCCTCCGGCCATCGCGTTTTCACACTCCTTGCGGATTAGCCCAGCTTTGGCCAACGGCTGATCACGAAGAATATATTTAAGCGTGCGTTCCGCGGATATCCACTTTTCTCAGCTCAACTCTGCGAGAGCGTGGCGTTGGCGGCAAAGAGGCGCAAGTGGATCACGCACACGAAGCCACTGGAAGCCATTTTGCCTGACAGCCGCGGCCCCATCGTCGCGCACATGTTCCGCGACGCGCTGGAAAGAGTTCCCGAAGGCGCGAGAGAAGAACGGCAGGTCGCAGTGTAAGCGGCGTGTCGGTTGGAGTTGCCGCTATGCGCCAGCCAGCTCTCAAGCTAATTGCGCAGAACATCAATAGCGGACGATCGATGATTGTTGGCCGGCGGCGCTAGACTCTCGCCGCCATCGCCCGCATGACCGTCTGCGCCTCGCGCCACAGGCGGCGCGTGGTCTCCCGCGCATCCTCTTCGCGCGCAAAAGCGCCTGCTTCTCCTGACCAAAGGGGCGAGAAATCGCCCGACCCGTCCTTCTCGGCTGCTGCGCGTAGCGGAGCGACAGCGCCAGTCGCCAGCGGAAAAGCCGGCGCGTCCGAACTGATCGGCCCCAGCTCGCGCATGAAGCGCGTGAGAAGGCCGCGCGCTGGACGCCCAGTATAGAGATTGGTGATGCGGGTCGCATCGTCTCGCGCGCCGCGCAACGCTGCGCGATGCACCGGAGATGTCGTTGCCTGCGGCGTGAGTAGATAGGCGGTGCCGATCTGCGCGGCGCTCGCGCCGAATGCGAAGGCCGCGGCAATTCCGCGTCCGTCGCCAATTCCTCCCGCGGCGACCACCGGAACTCTCACTGCGTCAACAATCTGCGGCAGAAGCGAAAACAACCCCGGCTGCGCCTCGATGTCTTCGGTCAGAAACATGCCGCGATGACCGCCCGCCTCGCGGCCCTGAGCGATGACAACGTCGACGCCATGCTCCTCGAGCCATCGCGCCTCGGCGACCGTGGTTGCGGAGGAGAAGATCTTCGCCCCGGTCGCCTTCGTGCGCGTGAGTAGGTCATTGTCAGGCAAGCCGAAATGAAAGCTGACGATCGGCGGCTTGGTTTCTTCGACAACCCGCAACATGCCCTCGTCATAGGGCGATCTGCCTGGCCCTGTCGGGATCGACGCGGGATCGACGCCTTTCTCTGTGTAATAGTCCGATAGCCGCGCCAGCCAAGCCGCTTCGCGGGCCGGGTCCGGAACGGGTTGACGGTGCGTGAAGAAATTGACGTTGAACGGCGCCGCGGTCGCGGCGCGAATGACGGATATTTCCTCGCGCAATGTCTCGGGCTTTAGCATGGCGCACGGGATAGAGCCCAAGCCGCCGGCTTCGCACACGGCGATGCAGAGTTCGACGCCCTGCGAGCCCGCCATCGGGGCCTGAACGATCGGGAGGCGTGAGAAAGGCCACATTTCGCACCCCAGCGGCGACGCCCAACCCGCCACTCGAGCTTCGCTCTCGTTACATCTTACCCGAACAGGGCGATTTTGAGAATTTGTAATCCAGAGTCTGTGCGCCGCGCTCTTGTCCGTCCGGAATGGGTCATCCCGCGACGCGAACGCTTTGTAGGAACGCGTCCGCTGAACCCCAAATTGCTGCCGCGTTACACGCATTCTCGCGCAGCGGGTTTGCGCCACAAGCAGCCACTCCCAAATTAACGCCGCTGCAGATTCACACGCCCTGCCGACAAATCTGGGCAACACCCTGCGCACGCAGGCAACGCCGGAATCGATCAAAGACTGGTCGATGACAACTCTGAAGGAGAAACTATCAAGATCGGCGCGAAGGTCGTCAGCCATGGCTGCTACGTCGCGTTCCAATTGGCGGAGGTCGCAATTCCGCGAAATCTGTTCGGCGACATTTTGCGGCTCATCGCAGTCTTGCGACCGCCGCCGATAGCTTCGACAGTGTAAGGCGTTCCGCGATCCCACGTTCGGGCCAAGCCAACGGGAGACGTGTGTCCTAATAATGGAAGATTTCTGCATTCCCGCCCATTTCGGGCAGTCGACCCTCATGAACCGCGATAGGCGCCTCACCGAAACGACGCGGCCTTGTTGGAAACTCCAAATTGGAGCATGTTTTCCGTATGGCCGCAGCCATCTGGGGAATGTCAGAATAAGGCGATGGTTTCGGTGGTCTGAATTATGAGAAGGAACGCAAATCTGGCCGCGGCTGCAGCTTTTAAGGTGCCGGTTCGCAACCGTGTTCCGCATGAGAATGCCGAGATTGCAGCCCACGACATGAACGAGGTAGTAACGTTTATGGACGTTTTCGTGTCTTTCGTAACGGGACTTGGCATGACCTTAACTGCAGAGCGTAGGAGCCTATTGTGATCTCTCATGGCTTTTATGATGGCACCCAACCGGGTCTAGCGATCGAAATTCATCACGATCCGACCTTTGTGTTTCTTTCAGTTGCTGTCGTCTGTCTGGCAAGTTATGCCGGCTTAAGTATTGCTGAGCTTGTCAGCGCCTCTGAAAAAAAAATCTTTAAGCAAGTTTGGTTATGGGCCGGGGCTTGGCTTATGGGAAGCAGCGTTTGGGCGATGCATTTTATAGGGCTGTTGTCGCTGAAACTGCCATTCCGCGTGCGTTACGACTTGTTCACAACGCTGTTATCCGGCTTCCCAGCCATCTTCGCCAGCGTCATTATAATTTCCTTCACTGTCGATAGTCGGCAGAGGCGCAAAAGTGCGTTGTCAATCCTGGGTACCGGGACACTAGTCGCTGCTAATATTGGCCTCATGCACTTGGTCGGCATGTTAGCCATGTACGGCGTCGATAAAGAGCTCATAATGCGCGTTGAGCCGCTGCTATTCGGCTTATTGATTGTCATAGCTGTGGCGCTGGCGAGTGTGCTGCTGGTATTTTTCTTTATCGGAAGCGAGACGGAACGTTGGTGGGTCAAGATTGGTGTGGCCGCGGTTGTGGGCCTCGGCATCGCGGGGATGCATTATACCGCGATGTTATCGACCTATCTTTTCCAAGGCGAGAACATCTCCGACGATGGTCGGCTGACTTTAAATCCATCCTCGCTAGCTATATCAGTCGCGTTTGTGGCAATTCTGATAACTTTGTTGGCCATTGCTCTTACTTTTATCGATAGGCGTCTGAAGAAAGCTGTCGTCGCGGAACAAGTCTCTCGTGCGCGGCTGCACGACGCGATCGAAAGCATCGCTGACGCACTCAGTTTCTATGACTCGGAGGATCGCTTAATCCTCTGCAACAGCCGTTACCGTAACCTTATGGAGGCAGGTGGCCTCGCTATCCTTCCTGGTGTACCCTTCGAGCGCGTCATCCGCAATGCCGCCGAGTGCGGTCTCATTCTCGAAGCCAAAGGCCATATTGATGACTGGATGGCGGAACGACTTGCGCACCACCGTAGGCTGCGCGAGAATTTCATCGAGCATTGGAGCGCCGACCGTTGGTTCCAGGTTAGCGAACATGCCGTCCCGAATGGTGGTACAGTAGCGATTCATACTGACATTACGGAGTTGAAACGTACCGAGATCGAACTGTCCAGAACCAGCACGGAGGCCGAACAATCTCGCGCAGCTGCTGAAGAGGCGAATCGCTCCAAGAGTGCCTTTCTAGCCAATATGTCGCATGAGTTGCGCACGCCGCTCAACGCCATCATCGGCTATAGCGAGATATTGTCGGAGGATGCAGAAGACGCAGGGCGCGAGAGCGAGCTCGCCGACCTCAAGAAAATCCGCTCTGCGGGCAAGCACCTACTGGCTCTGATCAATGACGTTTTGGACGTTTCGAAGATCGAAGCTGGAAAGATGGAGGTGTATCTTGAGACCTTCGAAGTCTCGCCTATGCTCGAGGATGTCGTGTCGACAGTAGCGCCCTTGGTCGCCGAGAACAACAACCGGCTCGACATGCATTTTGTCAAGGATTTGGGGAGCCTGCGGGCCGATCTCACAAAGGTGCGCCAAGCCCTTTTCAACCTGCTCAGCAATGCAAGCAAGTTCACAACCAACGGCGTCATCACGCTGGCGGCGACTCGAGAGATAGTGGATGGCGCTGAGTGGATTTCTTTCGCAGTCAGCGACACGGGAATAGGCATTTCCTCCGAACAGATGAACAAGCTTTTCCGGGCGTTCTCCCAGGCCGCGGCCTCAACCTCTAAGAAGTTCGGCGGCACGGGACTAGGCTTGGCACTGAGCCGCCGGTTTTGTCAGATGATGGGCGGCGACATCACGGTGAATAGCGTGCCAGGTCAGGGCTCAACCTTCACAATCCGCCTGCCCGTCGATGGAGTGGCGGCGGCAAAAACGACGACGCCGACGGAAGTGGATTCTGTCGCGAGGACCTCTGCGCAAGGCTCGGCGACAGTGCTGGTGATTGATGACGACCCAGCGACACGCGAATTGATGCAACGCTTCCTGGATCAGCAGGGCTTGCAAATGGTCGGGGCGGCGAGCGGTGAGGAGGGGCTGAAACTCGCGAAAAAATTGCGGCCAGCGGTCATCACGCTCGACGTTTTGATGCCTGGGATGGATGGCTGGGCCGTGTTAGCGACGCTCAAGGCAGACCCCGCCTTGGCCTCCATTCCCGTGATCATGGTGACGTTCGTCGATAATAAGAACATGGGCTTCGCTTTGGGGGCGACTGACTTCCTGACCAAGCCCATTAACCGGGCGCATCTCTCCCAAATGCTTAGAAAGTATGGTTACGCCAATACACCTCGTCCAGTGCTCCTGGTGGAGGATCAAGCCGATTCGCGGGGACTGATCCGGCACATGTTGGAGCAGGAAGGTTGGGTGGTCGCGGAGGCTGAGAATGGACGAGCGGCTCTTGCTAAGCTAGCCGACAACTGTCCTGAACTGATTGTTCTTGATCTCATGATGCCGGAGATGGACGGCTTCAGTTTCCTTGAGGCGCTGCGTCAGCGGGCGCCGTGGCGCTCGATTCCGGTCGTGGTGGTCACCGCGAAGGACCTCACCGCCGAGGACCGTCAGCGGCTTAATGGCTATGTCCAATACATCGTCCGAAAAGGCTCCCACACGCGCGAGGAACTTCTACAGGAAGTCGCCGACAGGATCGCCGCGTGCGTGAGCGAAATCGCCTTAGGAGCGCCAGTATGACGAAGATTTTGCTCGTGGAAGACGATGAGATGAATCGCGACATGCTTTCCCGTCGTCTGCAGCGAAGAGGTTATGAGGTTCTTCTCGCTATTGATGGAGAAGAAGGCGTGGCGGAGGCCCAGGCCCAGGCACCCGATCTGATTTTGATGGACATGAGCCTGCCGGTCCTCGATGGGTGGGAGGCCACCCGGCGCCTGAAGGCGACCCCTGAAACACGAGCAATTCCAATTATTGCTTTGACGGCCCACGCCATGTCAGGGGATCGCGATAAAGCGATGGAAGCAGGGTGCGATGACTTTGACACCAAGCCAGTCGAATTTGATCGGCTACTCGCCAAGATGGACGCGTTGTTGAATATGAGAACCGCCTCATGAGTTCTCAAAACTGAGGAAATCCGCAAAGTTGAGCTTAGGCGGCAAGATGGAACAACAGAGACCCTCTGACGATTTATTAGCCGCTACGCGACTGTTGCTCAACGGTGAGGGCAAGCTGAGTTTGGCCAAGATTCGCCACAGCCTGCGAACACCCATAAACCATATCATCGGTTACGCCGAGATCCTTCAGGAAGAAGCTGTCGAAAAATTGCCCGTCGGCTTTGTCGCCGATCTGGAGAAGATTCGCAGCGGCGGAAATATGTTGCTGGCGCTAGTTAACCAGCAGTTTAGCGAAGGCCGCTTTTGTGCCGAACGCGATCTTCGTGCGCTCCGGCATAAACTTCGTACCCCCGTCAATCACATCATCGGCTACGGCGAAATGCTCGCGGAGCAGTGCGATGAGGCAGGACACCCTGAGTTTAAATCGGACCTCGCAAAGATTGTTTCCGCCGCCCACGTATGGCTCGCGCTGATGGAAGAGCAAGTGGGCAGCCAGCAGGATCTCTTTTCTGCAAAGCCGATAAGTAATCCGAATTCAAGCGAGCCCCCTTCGAATCTGCGACAGTTCCGGGCCAATCTGTTATCGGAGAATGAGAAGCGCCGGACCCCAACCTGCGAACACCTGTTGCTGGCCGACGACGACAAAGCCAACCGAGACCTCCTCCGTCGCCGTCTTGAAAAAATGGGTTACCGGATCACAGCGTGCGGGGATGGTCGCGAAGCACTGAAGCTTGCCTCTGAGGCTACCCCTGACTTGGTGTTGCTGGATATGTTGATGCCGATCATCGATGGCCGAGAAGCGCTGGCCCTTATCAAGGCGGACCCAACGCTACGCCACCTGCCCGTGATTATGATCTCGGCCTTTGACCAGATGGAGGGCGTTGCCGATTGCATCGAACTTGGCGCGGAGGATTACCTGGCGAAGCCGTTCGATCCGGTCTTGCTCCGAGCGCGCATCGGCGCCGCGTTGGACAGAAAGCGCCTGCGGGACGCCGAGCAGATCCATCTCCGACAGATCGAAGAGGAGCGAACGCGCTCAGATCGTTTACTTCTCAATATCTTGCCGCGGCCCATCGCCGATCGGCTAAAAAGTGGTGAGGAGCACATAGTGAACAGCTTCGACGAGGTCACTGTGATGTTCGCGGATCTTGTCGGGTTCACAGCCCTGTCAACGCAGATTCCGCCCACAAAACTCGTCCGCTTGCTGGACCAAATATTTTCGGTGTTTGATGAAATCGCAGATCGGCATGGCTTGGAAAAGATCAAGACGATCGGGGATAACTATATGGCGGCGGCGGGCCTACCTTTCCCGCACCACGATCACGCCTCAGCAGCCGCCCACATGGCTTTGGATATGCACGAGGCCATCGAGAAGTTCCGCCCAAGCCAGAGTGTTCTTAAACTTAGGATTGGAATCTGCACGGGGCCGGTGATTGCCGGTGTCATTGGTCAGAACAAGTTCATCTATGACCTCTGGGGAGATACTGTGAACACGGCGAGCCGGATGGAGTCGCATGGCGTGCCCGGCAGGACCCAAGTGGCGGAGACCACATACGAACTCCTCCGCGATCGTTTCCGGTTTGAAGAACGCGGGGCTATCGAGGTAAAGGGCAAGGGATCAATGAAAACCTATTTTCTCTGCTCGACGTAAGCAACAATGTCACGTCACTGGTGTCCGGTTAGGAATCGAACAAATTCATTTGGTTATCGAATGGATCATCGCAGTTGGCGTTGTCTCCGCCTTGAAAGGCGCAGGAAAGCTGGATTTTTTCGAAAG
>Ga0181536_10006146_pt1 | contig 12128 bp, 19 predicted proteins | sample PEATcosm2014_Bin_41_FD_121105 | JGI IMG/M metagenome (GOLD analysis project Ga0181536, IMG submission 121105) | Peatland microbial communities from MTU Mesocosm Facility, Houghton, MI, USA - PEATcosm2014_Bin17_60_metaG | ecosystem: Environmental > Terrestrial > Soil > Wetlands > Peat | place...
CGCCTGCGAGGCCAAGCGCGCGCCGCTGGACTCCGACTACTAGGCCAGGCGCGCCTCGCCGGACGCCCACTGCGAGGCCAAGCGCGCCTCGCTGTACGCCGACTACAAGGCCAAGCGCGCCACGCTGGACGCCGACATTTTGGCTTACATCAAATTGAACATTCCTGACTGCGCATGGAATGGCAAAACGCTGGTATTCCCGTTAGGGCTGTGTGTCTAAACCGGATAAGCATGGTTAATGCCCTCAAGGGTACCTCGTCCCGACTGCTCAGACTTGAGCGCCGGGATATTGCTGCTCGCTATTGGCGCAGTGTTCTTTGGTCGCCATCCTACTTTGCCGCCAGTGCCGGTGGAGCCCCGCTTGAGAGGGTCAAGCGATACGTGGAAGCTCAACGGGCTTCCTCCCCGCCGTGAACGGCGAGGTTTCCGCCCGAGGTCACGATGATCGCCACCTCGGCGGCTTTTAGCGCATCGTAGGACTTGGCAGACGCAACTGCCTCGATCGAAAATGCAGCAAAACCATATTTACGCATTGCGTTGTATAGCGGCGTTTTTGTTCCGGCACGCGCCTTCGCCTTGTGATCGCTCCACCTTGTCAGCAATCTGCGGCACGTCAGCCCGACGTACTCGGCACCGGTCAGCATGTTGGTGATTTTGTAAACGAGCATCGCCGGCGGCTCTTTTGATTCTCGATCAAATCAAACATGGCTCCGCGCGCCACCCAGCGCAACGTGCAAACCCGTTAATTGCAGCACCATTTGCATTGGCGCGCAAAGCTGCCTTATGATCCGCACGGGCTCAATATCGCCCCCGACCGATTCCAGATTGATTGCAGGGCTAATTCAAAAACATGCCACGAGGTGGATGGCGACCAGGTGCCGGGCGGAAGCCAAAAGCCGATAAATTGGCCATTCCAGGCGTTGCGAGCAGCGCCAGCGCGGTGGCGGCCGAAATAAAGACGTTGCATGCCGGTGCCAGTCCGGCCGACATGCTGCTGTCGATCGCCAGATACCACATGGACGAAGCCGGACGCGAGCAGGCGCGCGCCAAGGCTGACGAGGGCAGGGAAGGCGGTCGGCCGCTGGACCGCGAATTGGTCAGGAATGAGCTATCGTATGCCCGCATGGCCGCGCGCGATGCCGCGATGTATTGCCACCGCCGGCTGACCGGCGTGGCGCACACCAATCCGGACGGTAGTCCGCTGGACATTGCGGCACTGGCGGCCATCTTGGGCAAACTACCGGAGGGCGATATTGAGCAATTCGAGCGAGTCCTTGGCGCTCTCAGTGTTGTCGCGGGTGTCGCCGACCCAACTGCTGCAGGCGATCCAGCAGGCAAAGCACCAACGAGCCACTGAGCGCGAGCGGGCAGACACGCAGGCGAACGCGGATGCTATCCGCGCGCGCTGCCAGACCTTAATCGGCTTTGTGCGCGAGGCCTGGCACGTCCTTGAGCCCAGGACGCAGTTTGTCGAGGGCTGGGTGGTGCGTGCGATATGCGATCACCTTGAGGCTCTGACCTGGGGTCGTTTCCTGGCCATGGGGCTGCCGAACAAGGTGCGCTTCAATGTGCCGCCAGGCGTCGGGAAATCATTGATTGTCAGTGTTTTATGGAACGCCTGGCAATGGGGACCGTGCAATCTGGCACACCGGCGTTTCCTGTCGACCAGCTATTCGGCGGATTACGTCAAGCGCGACACGCGCAAGACCCGCGATTTGATCCTTTCGGACTGGTATCAGACGCTTTGGCCGCATGTGAAGCTGACACGCGTGGCCGAAACGTCGTTTGAGAATTCGAGCAAGGGCACACGCGAGGGCGTGGCGTTCGAGGGGCTGACCGGCGGCCGCGGCGACGTGCTGACGATCGACGACCCGCTGTCGGTGCCGCAGTCCAAGTCGGACGCCGATCGCGAGCAGGCTAAGTTCATCATGCGGGAATCGGTGCCAACTCGTCTTAATGACCCGGTGGCGTCGGCCATCGCGCTGATTATGCAGCGGGTGCATCAGGATGACCCCAGCGGGGTGTGGGAGCAAATCGGGGTGCAGCACGTCGCGCTGATATTGCCCATGCGCTACGAGGCCGGCCGGCACTGCACGACGCCGATATTCACTGACCCGCGCCGGCAAGAGGGGGAATTGCTATTTCCTGAACGATTCCCGTTAGCTACCGTGGATGCACTTGAACGCGAGATGACCGCATACGCAGTTTCTGGGCAACACCAACAGACTCCGGTGCCGCGCGAAGGCGGCATGTTCAAGCGCGCCTGGTTCAAGCCCAGGCCAGCCATGCCGCTGGGCTATCGCTGGGTGCGGCACTGGGACCTGGCGGACACCGAGGCGACTTATACGGCCGACCCGCCCTACACCGCCGGCGTGCTGCTGGGCAAGCACCCGACATTGTCGCAATACTGCATTGCCGACGTGCAGCGCTGTCGCGAGCAGGCGCCCCTGGTGCGCCGGCTGGTCAAGGCGACGGCGCTGGCCGACCAGATACGCATTGCCCAGCTGGGCGGTAGCTACGAGGTGCAGGTGCCGCAAGACCCTGGCAGCGCCGGCAAGCCAATCTGGGAGGAAGAATTGATCTTGCGCGGCGATGGCCAACAGGTGCCGCTTAAGGAAATCATTGTTGGTGACACCGTCATAGGCAAGGATGGTGTGCCTGGGATGGTCGACGCTGTGTTTCAACAGGGCGACTTGCCGACGGTGTGCATTAAGACAGGATCCGGGCGCGAAGTCGTGGCGGCGCTTGACCACCCGTTTCTCACGCCAGACGATTGGGTGGCTGCCGGCGCCCTGCGCCCAGGCAGCGTTGTCGCGCTCCGCAGTACTCCGCGCATAGCGGCGATCGCTGATCGTTCGGCGGAAGAGTTCCGGCTTGCTGGCTATTTTATTGGCGATGGATCGGTGACAAGCATCCGACGACCGGAACGCAAGGTGCAAAGCAGCAAATCGTCGTTCTGTTGTCACGACCATGTTGAGCTGCTGGACTTCCGGCATTGCGTGCAATCCGTTGGTGGCCGCACCAGCAATGGTTACCGGCGCGGCGAGATCAACGCAGCGGGCTTGCAGTCATGGCTGCGTGATACCGGACTGGCCGGGCACAATGCCTATACCAAACGTGTGCCAGCATGGGTGTTTGGCGCCCCCAGCCCGTTGGTGGCTGAATTCCTTGGGGCCTATTTCGCCTGTGACGGATTCGTATCGAAAGACGCGCACGAGGTCATATTCTACAGCGTCAGCAAGGCGTTGCTTGAGGATGTGCAGCACCTGCTGCTGCGGCTTGGCATCAATTCGACGCTAAAGACCAAGAATGGCAAATATCTGGAGAAACGCCACCGTAGCTGGCTGTTGCGCATGCGCCAGCAGGACGACGCCTATGGCCGGTTTTTGAAGCGAATTCCGGTGCACCACTCGTTCAAGGCCGCCCGACTGGCGTCGCTGGCCAACGCGTCGATCTATCGCCGTTTCGACGAGGACTATTTGCCGGATCAGGTCATGTCCGTGACGCCGGCTGGCGTCCGACCGTGCCGCTGCCTGACGGTACGCGGACAGGCGTCGTTTCTAGTGCGCGATATCGTCGTGCACAATACGGTGGCGCGAGACATGGTCAGCATGCTGGACGGCTTTGACGCGCATAAGCTGATTGAGACGGGCAGCAAGATCGACCGCGCGGAGCCCATGGCGGCGCAGGCCGAAAATGGTAACGTCGAGATTGTCGTCGGGCCGTGGAACGACACGTTTTTGGAGGAAGTGACAAACTTCCCCGGCAGCAAGTTCAAGGACCAGACCGACGCCATGACGGGCGGCTACGCCAGGCTGCAGAAGAAAAAGCGCACGCAGCCGCAGTCCGGCGGCGCCCAGGTGCTGCCGATCTTCGCAAGGTGACAATCCAGGTGACAAATGACAGACGTCCAAGTGACATTGTCTCCTAAGCCGCGCAAGGTCGGCCGACCGCCTATCGACGCCGCCAGGCAGCAGGTGCGTTAGTTAAGCAACCGTTTACCCTGGCTGGCGCAAGCAGGGGGAATCTACTTGACCCAGGACGGCAAAAAGCGGAATCGCGCCGGCCGCCTGCACTGTTGCGTGCCGTTTTGCCGGCACACGACCGCGCGCACCGAATTCGACGAATGGCTGTGCGGCGACCATTGGCGCCTGGTCGACCTGATGCACCGGCGGGTGTACGGTCGGCAGGCCAAGCGGTGGCGGCGATATCGGTTAAACGACAACGGCGTGGCCGCCGACCGGCTGTGGCGGTGGATCAAACGCAAGGCGATCGAGCGCGCCATGGGGATCACCGGCTGACGCTTGACGCCGACGCGCGCGCTGGCTCATAAACGCGCAGCCGACCGCTGCGCTGATTCCAACGGTGTCCATGCGACAGCCGCGACCATACCAAGCTGGCGACGTCGTCGAGGTCGCGTGCGACGCTGGCTGGCGACCCGCCGGCGGTCACCGCCTGGCGACGGTGCAGCTGCCGCAGCCGCAATACGGCGCCGGCAGCTGGCTGGTGCGCTACGAGGATACCGGCAAGCAGGACACGGTCAACGAGCGGCGCTTTACGCTGGACACGCCGGCCGACGAGGTCGCGGCATGACCATAATTGTGACCAAACAAACGATGCGCCACAGCGACGCTGTGATTGATGCCGCGGTGCTGGCACTCCTGCACAAGCGCGTGCAGGAAGGCAAGGACCCCTGCGTGGCGGCCGTCGTCAGCGTACGTCGTTCATATCCAGCGAATTGCTATATGGTGCGACTGCCGGGCGGCGCGATCGACTTTGCCTGGGTGGACGAGGCCGCGGCATGACGACCGACAACGTGCGCACCTTCCCCGGCGTCGCCAACCCGCAGGTTGCTGTCGACCTGCAGCCGCAGGCCAATGTGATCGCTAAGCTGGAGCAGCTGCTTGAGCGCGCTAAGGCCGGTCAAATACGCGCAATCGCGTTCACATTCGTCAAGCCGGGCGGCTGGCTGTGCGACGGCTGGGAAGACGACAGCGGCACAGTGCACCTGCTGATGGCCGGAATCAGCTATCTGCAGAATCGTTTCGCCACGTCGGTCAACATGCGCGACGAGGTCGACGCGTCACCACCGCCGCAGGGGGCCTGAATGTTCCGCAAAATCGCGCAGGCGATCCGATACCCCGACTGGGCCAGCGAGGACTCGCGCTATCGCTGCCTTGACCTGCGCGACCGCCTGCTCGACGGCACCTTTTACAATCATTTGAACTATGCGTTTTACGACGAGGTCAAGCCAGGCACGCAGGAGCTGATACCGCTGACCGAGCGCCGACCGTCGGCGCAGTACCGGCTGCCGCGCATGGTCGCGCGCTGGTGCACCCGCAAGCTGTTCACCGGCCGGCACGCGCCCAAGGTGCGCCACAAGGACAAGGCCAAGATTGCGTCCATGGCGGCGCTGCTGCGCAAGGGCAAGTTTTTTGAACGCATGGCAGAAGCCGTGCTGCTGGGCAGCGTCGGCGCCGTGGCCGTCACGTTTCGCGTCGAAACCACAGGCGGCAAAAACCCCAAGGTGGCGTTGCAATGCTGGCGCGCCAAATACTGCCAACCCAGCTTTGACGACATGGGGGAGCTGGCGCAGCTGCGCGTTGCCTACACGACCAGCGGGGCAGCGCTTGAAGCCATGGGGGCGCCTGGCGTCGAGAAGGGCCAAGAGTATTGGTATATCCGCGACTGGCTGCCGACCGGCGAGGTGACGTATCAGCCGGTCAAGAAGGTCGAATGGAATCCCGTGCACGGCTTTGTCGGCGAGGGCGCGGCCAACAAAAAGTTAGAGCCATGGGCCGGCGAGGAATACAAGCACGACCTGGGCTTTGTGTGCGCGCACTGGTTTGTCAATCTGGGCGGCGGCCTGGCGCCCGACGGCTGCTGCACGTTCGAAGACGCAATCCCCAACAGCGTCGAGCTCGACTACACGTTGAGCCAAATCGGTCGCGGCACGCGCTACAACAGCGCGCCGCAGTTGGTGACGATCGGCAAGGTGATGAACGGCGCCGTGACGCGCGGGCCCATGACGCACCTGGAAATGGAAGCCGGTTACAAGGACGAGGACGGCAGCATGGTCGGCGTCGGCGACGCCAAGCTGCTGGAAATGTCCGGCACCGGCACCGAGGCGGCGCTCAAGCTGATCGACCACCTGCGCAACATGGCGCTCGAGCAGATCGCGGCCAGCCGTAAAGACCCCGACAAAATGAAAGCCCCGCTGTCTGGGCGCGCCATGGAGTATCTCGACCAGGACAGCGACGACATGGTGGGCGACCTGCGCAGCCAGTACGGCGAGCATGGTGCGCTGCCGCTGATCAAAAAGATAGCGATTGCGTCCAAGATCGACAAGGACGCCGGCGGCTTCACGCTGCAGTGGCCGCGCATGTTCCAGCCGACGCCCGACGAGGTGTTCTCGCTCGCCCAAGCGTTCCAAATCATGTTGGATCCGATGAAAAAGACCGCGCCAGCGCAACCAGGCAGCAGGCCGGCCAGCGCGCAGGGCGCGCATGTCGACGCCGTGCCGGCGACCGAGCCAAAGCCGGAAGAACAGCTTATTACGTTCGAGGAAGCCAAGGCCTACATCGCGCAGGTGCTGGATTTGTCCATGATCGACATGGAGGACGCCGGCGATGAACAGGACGCGGTCGACGACAGCCCGACGGAGCCCGACGAGGCCACGCCAATGGCGCCGCAGCCGACGTCAGTCGACGTGCCGGTGGAGCCCGGCACGCCGGCCGACCAGCCCGAGTCGGCCAGCCCGGCGGCCGGTCCCGCGCAGGTAGGCGGCATGAACATAGGGCCGCGCACGACGGTGAACGCATGAAGCCAGTTAGAATCCGCGTCGATCTGCCGCCGCTGGGCGGCAAAATATGGCTTCTCGACCGCAAGGGCACTTTTATCCTTGAGGAAGGACCCGGCATTTTGCGCACCATCGCATGCACACACGCTGGCGCCGGTGCGCTTGAAGCCTTTGATGGAATCCCTGACGTGGGCGGCCACTTCCCCGGCGACAATATGGAAGAACCTGCGCCCCTGCGGCCTGGCTCGACGCAGGCGCAGATCGACGAACATAAGCAACGACGCATTGCTTACGATACACGCAATGGTCGGGCGATCTACCAGGCCCCAGCAGCTATTATGGGGTCGTTCATGATGGACGGTGGATTCCTGCATGGTCTAACAATCAGGGCAACGAGCGGGCACGCCAGCGTGTCGACCGTTGCCAGCATAGTCTGGATGCCAGTCCGGCAGCGCGCACCCGACCCAGCTGGTGACGCATGACGCTGGAGCCGACCTTGCGCCGCCACCGCCGCGCGCTGATGCTCGGCTGTGTGCTGTCGTCGGCGCGAATCCCGTGGCTACGCTGGCCGCTGCGCAGCAAACCGGTGTGGGGGAGATTTTACGCATGACCAAAGAGCAGATCACCAAAGCGCTGGACGACGCATTCAACGCGCATGTGTCGCTGCTGTTTGGCGTCCTCTGCAGCGGCATCGTCACGGAAGCCGACACCAATGTTGCAATCACGAGATTTGAAAGCGGATTCCGCGCCGCGCAGCTGGCGCACAAGATTCTGCTGGACAAGCTGACGGGCTGACCAATGGCAGCACCCCGCAACATCGCCCTGCAGCTGCAGGCCTGGCAAAAGCGCAATCGCTACACGCCGGCCGAGGCCGCGCACGAGCTGGGCGTGCCGCTGATAAACTATCTGGGCTGGGCCGACGGCATACCGTGCCGGCTGGCCAATCTGATCGAGACGCGAATCGGTGTGCCGGTCAGCGCCAAGCGGCTGGACGCCAGACTGTTGGGGGGAATTATTAGACCATGACTGGTGGATTCAGCCCAGCGACGCTCGACCAGATTATGTCGGTGGTGGACAGCCACCCGCGCGGCGCGCGCGAGATATGGGAGCGCGTGGGCTGCTGGTCACCGGAGAGCGTCGACACCATGCTGCGTCACCTAGCGGCCGTTGGCCGCGTCAAGCGCAGCAAGCACCCACTGCCGGGCGGCAACTTTAGGTGGGAATACACGAGGGCAGCATGAGCAAGCACGCCCGCAACGTCGTGCAGTTTGCAGACTGGGCGCCGTCCTACGCGCCGGCAGTGCGGCGCGACCAGCCCGCGACGGTGACGTTGCTGCCGATCGTGCGTGCGGAAAGCTACGAGGATAGGATGGAACGCCACGACCGCAGCATTGCGCCAGTGTTTGGCCGGCCTCTCCGACCGCGGCGTCGTAAGTTACCGCCAGCGTTTATCGACAAGCCGTGCGACACCTGATTAAATAGGGGTATCCGGCAAAAACGGTTGAATAGGGGTCACCATTGACCATTCTCGATCATGTCCGTCAGGGTTGGAATGTGAACGCCAGTGAAGGGCTGTTCGCCGTCCTCGCGGTAGCCGAATGTGCCCGGCGGGAGACCCTCTTGCTTGAGCGCTCCACGGGCCAGCAGCATGCGGGTCCGGAGCACGTCGAAGCTGTAGCCCCGGCCGATCCGGTCGGTGTCACCGATCAGTCGGTTGAGAGACTCGGTGTAGGCATTGGTGATCCGGAAATCGAAGTAGTTGAACACCGGCTCCGACCAGTTCCCCATCGCCGTGATGAGAGGCTGGAAGGCCACCTTCATCTCCGGCGACAGCTTCCGCTGCCACGCCAGATAGGCCTCACGGGCGTGCCGGGGCGCATCCAGCGTGTAGATATCGTAGAACGCCTCCTTGGCCTTCCACGCCGCTCCCAGGGGCTTGAACTCGTTCGTCCACGCCTCAAGGATCAACCGCTCGCCGGGCTTCAGGTCCTTCTCTCTCCGGGCCAGCAGGAACCGGTCGTGCATCAGGCGCCGTCGGCGGGCCGGCGACAGGTCGGCGCGGTAGCTCTTCCGGATACGCTCCAAGCCCTCGTTGGCCATCCGGAGGACGTGCCACTTGTCGATGACGATCTTGGCCTGCGGCAGGGCCTGCTCGATGACAGTGCGGTACGGCCGCCACATGTCCATCGCGACAAGCTCAATCTGGTCTTTCCGGTCGAACTGCGAGATCCGGAGGGCCATCGTCTTCATGGACCGGTCCGGCAAGAGATCGACCATCGTGTTCTCGTCGAGGTTGGTCAGGACGCCGCGGGCCTTCTTGAGCAGGTGCACCTCGTCCATGCCAAGCCACTTCGGGGTGACGAACGGCTGGAGCTTCATCTTGGCAGCCGACCACTCGGCAAAGACGCGGCGGATGCTGCGCGGGTCGAGGCCGGTGTCGGAGGCGACCGCCGAGAACGTCGTCCGGAGCGACCTGTCGCCGATCCAGTCGTAGAGCCGCATGGTCATCAGGAACTGGGCGTGAAGCTCCGGATGATCGTCCGAACTGGTCTTGCCACAGGCCTTGCAGAGGAAGCGTTGCCGGTCCCAGTCGAGGAAGGTGGGCTTTCCGCGTATCGGAAGATCGGCGTAGGTGACCCGACGAGTGCCGTTAGGGGCCAATTCGCCGCCACACTGCGGACAGTGCGCCAACCCCTCTGGGCGGCGCTTAACGCCGATTGTGAGGCCTGTTGCAGTCTCGATGGTGCGCTCAGCGTCCATCGACAGTCCCGGCAAATTGAGCAGCGGCACGGCATCCCCCAACCGATTTTGCCGGAGAATGGCTCATGTGCCGTCCCATGTGGAGTCCGCAGCGAGGATAGCGTTACCGATCATTTCGGGGATTTGGGGGACAACCGAGTTGCCGACTTGGTGGAGGCGATTTCGCTCCATTTGGACGGATATCCCATGGTCATTTCGTATATTTCCGAGATCGCCAGCCAAGGCACGCCGCGCATCAGCAAAGTTGTCGCCATTGACGGCGAGTGCCTCAATCTGGCGCTCAAGTATGCCGTGGAGCGGCTCAAGTCCTTCCCGTCCCGAGCTGCTGGGGTAGGCAACGATCCAGAGCCTGTCGCGTCGGTGAGGTGCGCCAATGGCGGCAGCCGGAATGCAGTGCCACTCCGCATCATACCCGATCTCGGCCAGCCCTCCGAGAACTCGCTCCAACCCTCGATTAAGCAACGCTGCGACGTTCTCCACGATGATGTACCGGGGTCGAAGCTGGCGAATGATGCGGAGATATTCGACCCAAAGGCCGGACCTAGTGCCGTCAAGTCCGAGGGCTTCCGTCGTGTTGGCAACGCTAATGTCTTGGCAGGGGAAGCCGCCGCAGATGACATCAACGCCGATGCCGTCACGAACAAGTCGGTCTGCGGTGAGGGATCGCACGTCGTCATAAATCGGAACCTCCGGCCAGTGCTTCGCCAAGACCCGCCGGCAGTAGGGCTCGATCTCGCAAAAGGCGACGGTCTGGAAGCCACCAGTCCGCTCCAGCCCGAGCGAGAAGCCGCCAATTCCAGAGAAAAGGTCGAGGACGCGAAGCATCATTTCAACCATATTTGCCGGATTTAACATGGAGTGTACATGCCATCATGTCAACCGAATTTGCCGCATACCCTTAAATAGGTGGCCCCGCAATCATCCGGTTGCGGCAAATCTGCACCAGGAGACATCAATGTCCTACTCATTCAGTGTACGCGGGACGACCGAACGCGAGGTGATGAAAAAAGTCGACGCCGAGCTAGACAAGGTGGAGGCGTCGCAGCCGATTCATGCCGCCGACCGCATGCAGGCGCGAACTGCCGTGATGGCTTTCGTCAACATTATTCCAGAGCCAAATGACAAACAGGACTTCTATGTGTCGGTCAGCGGCTCGGTTGGTTGGAGCGGCAATCTTGGCTCGCCGGGGTGCGCCATCATATCGGCCGGCGTCAGCGTGTCGGCGTCGTTGGTCGCCAAGGAAAAGGCGTGAGGGAGTCAAGTACATAACCCCAGAACGCTATGCTTGACCTTGTCGACGTGTATGCGCCCAGCGCCCCAGGCAGCCTCATGCGCAGCCACAAGATCACCGCGGCCGGGCGCTTCCGCCTGGCGCGCCGGCACGCCGAGCTCTACAGCGTGCAGATTGTCGCGGCCGGCGCATGGGGTCGCGTGCAGCTCGAGGACGCGCTGGGCCGGCTGCTATTTTTGCAGCCCAGCATGTTCACCGGCTCGTTTTGGCTGGGCGGCGGCGCAATCGACGCCCTGGTGGCGGTGGTCGACGCGCGTGACGCGGCTCCAAATCTAACAATTAACTGGCGCGAACAAGACGAAAAGATGCTATAGCCCGAGTCCCCCGCCGAATGCGCACAACCGAATGCCGAGCTGAGATTGCCGGGACCGTCGCGCTCCGCTGCGCCGACGACGGTGCCAGCGTCGAGGCCGGCGATAGGATTGTCGAGGTCGAGTGCATGAAAACGCTTTGGCCGATCACGGCCCCCTGCGCGGGCGTGGTGCGACACAGGATCGAACTGGGCCAGGTGGTCGCGCAGGATGAGATTGTGGCCGTGATAGAGAGCGAATCGTAATCCGAAACTGGGGGACGCCATGTTGCGCACGCAGCCGGTCAGTGAATACCAGTCCGCGCCGTTCGGCGGTCCTTTCGGCATCAGGGCACGATTGCTGGACGCAGTCGCGGCAACGCCGGTCGAGGGCCTGTGGATTCCGTCCGGCTGGGCCAAGACCGGCTCAATCGAGGCATTTGGTTCAATCTCGACGCTCGAGATAGACGTTTTCGGCACCAACGCGCTGGGCTGGCCGCTCAATACCTACACGGCGACGATCGGCGGCACGGCGACACCGGGCGATCTGGTCGGCCTGGATTTTATCAATCCCAATTTGCCGAATGGCAGCAAGACTCTGACGCACACCGTGGTCAGCGGCGACAGTCTCACCAGCATCGCCGCCGCATTGGTGACCAAAATCAACGCCGATGCCGGCATGCAGGCCGTGCAGATCACGGCGACCAATCTGGCGGGCGCCATAACGATTCAGTTTCCCTCGGCGGTATTCCCCGGCACGCCCAGCAGCCCGCCCAATGCCAATACGACGCTGCTGACCGGAGTGCTGAATAGCGGCGCGAATGAGTCGGTCACCATTGCGGCCGGCACCGACGGCGTGCTGCTGGCGCCCATAACCGAGCTGGGGCTGACGCAGGTCAGCATTACTACGGCGTACATCAAGGCGCGCCTTAAGACGCTGACCGGCGGCGGTGCCGTCGTGTCGGCCATCTATAATGGAGCCGCATAAA
>Ga0181536_10006147_pt1 | contig 12127 bp, 15 predicted proteins | sample PEATcosm2014_Bin_41_FD_121105 | JGI IMG/M metagenome (GOLD analysis project Ga0181536, IMG submission 121105) | Peatland microbial communities from MTU Mesocosm Facility, Houghton, MI, USA - PEATcosm2014_Bin17_60_metaG | ecosystem: Environmental > Terrestrial > Soil > Wetlands > Peat | place...
AAACGAGAACTGCCCCTTGCGAATTCGATGCGCCAGTTCGATGCCAGCAATTGTGATGGCCGCGTTCGCGAACGATTTGAACCCAGCCATCGACGCACAGCGTCGCTTGATCGCCCGATGATCTTGCTCAATCAAGTTGTTGAGATACTTGTTCGTTCGCACTTTGACGTTCCTCCAGCATCGATGCTCACGTCGCAGCAGCCACAGCGCGCGACGACTGGGAACGTGCCCATCCAGGGTCACTTTGCGTGGCACGCGTGGAAGCGTGCTCGCGAGTGCCTTGCGAAAGAATGCTTGCGCAGCCGCGATCCCACGATCGCGCCGGAGCAGAAAGTCGACGGTCTTGCCGTGCTTGTCGACGGCGCGATACAAGTAGTGCCACTTCGTCTTGATCGAAATGTAGGTCTCGTCGACTCTCCACGAGGTGCCGACCGCTTTGGAGTATCGGTTCCAGCGTTTCTCGAACTCTGGAACGTAACGGGTTACCCATCGAAGAATCGTCGAATGGGCGACGTTGACACCGCGCTCGGCCATCATCTCCACCAGATCCCGATACGACAGCCGATAGGTGATGTACCAACGCACACACAGCTCGATGATGTCCGCGTCGAACGCGCGTTTACGGTACATCGGGTCACGGGCAATCGGCTTCGTCATTCAGCACCTCAGAAAACGAACCGCGCATTCTACCGAATGTCCCGTGATGCACCAGAGCCGCCTGTAACAGGGGTTGCTCCGTTCGGAGCGATCACGGATAGTTAATGCAATATGGCGAAGAAAAACGATGCACCCATTCGCTTCGATTTAATCGGCGGGGATCTAGCGAAAATGCTGGACATCAAGCGGCGGCTCATCGAAGCCGGCATTGAGCGTGGCGACCCGCAATACGCTCGCAGGATTCTTGACGACCTTCGCAATTTCGTTGGATTTGTTCGCGAGGAATTAGAGGCCCAGTTCCGGGAGGGGAACGTTGAGGACATGACTCCTGAAAAGGCGCAGCAGGCTATCTACGGCTGTCAGATCTTCGAGGACAGTCTGCGGGCGGATTATCCGGAGTCACAGCTCATTGATAGGGCGGATACTGTTCTTCCGCGAGCGTCCTTTCGACGGCAATTGCAAGAGATACCATTGGGTGTAACGCCATTCAGACTGAGACGGTGCTACCGTCCTCCGCGCACCGGCCATGGGCAAGTTTGTTGCGCGAAAAAAGCCGGCCGAGGTGCGCTTACCCCACGGCCTCGACCAGTGCCGCATCGTTATTTTTGGGTGCATTGACTCGCATACTCACCGGCCACGCCACCATCAAGTCGTCTGGATATGGTGCCAGGGTCTCCCATGCTTCCTCCGGAGTACCGGTGAGCCACGCCTCCCGGTCTGCCTTCTCGAGGATAGCCGGCATTCGGTGCCCCGAGTTATGGATTGTGTCGAGGAGGCCGTTCGCGGGTACGGTGATGTGCGTCACCGATTCGATGCGCTCGCCGGCATCCGTCTTGGAAGAATCCCACAGCCCCGCGAATGCGAAGATTTCTTGATCGTTCGCGTGGATGTAGTACGGAACCTTGGTCTTGCCGTCCGCCTGGATTTGCCACTCATAAAAGCCTTGGGCGACGACCAGGCACCGCTGCCCGCGGCTCCATGGGCCTCGGTAGCTCGCGGCGGTCTGTACGGTCTCGACGCGCGCGTTGATGGTCGAATACTTCGGCGGCACGCCGCGTGCGAAGAATGGAATTAAACCCCAGCGTAGCAGCTCGAGCGCGCGGCTACCTTCGGTCTGGCGGATCACTGGAACTTTCTGAGTGGGTGCGACGTTGAAGTTTGCGCGAACTTCCAAGCCAGGCGAACGAATGAGATTGAATTCTCGTTCTATCGCAGCATCGTCGGGGGAAACGTACCTACCGCACATTGGTGACTGTCCGCGTTTGACGAACCTATCGCCGCATGATGTATTGCCATCAAATAGACTTCAAGGAGCATAGGGATGACATTGGACACATTCGTCGCCTTCATCGCGTGCCATTTTGGCGTCTAATTGTGAGTTAGACGGATGAGCTACGCTTCTCGCATTCTGATTGGACTCGCTTTACTTGGCTACACCGTCTACGAGATCCGCACAGGTCAGTCCCGTGGCAAATTCCGCACCTATTATCGCCACAACGAGCCGATGTCTTTTTGGACGAGCATCTTGCTCCAACTCTGCATTTCCTTTGCATTCCTCATCGGAGTTCATTGATGGCGCCGGCCGTCATTTTAGTTGGTCGAGGCCGGGCCGCATCTACTCCGCTGCGCTTTCGCGAAAGTAGCCGATCAATCATCGACATGCGCGAGTGCCGCGGTTTCGAGCTTGGCGTATTCCAAACGCGAGAGAGTGGCGCAGCGGCCTTGTGAATTGCTCGGGGATAGCTCATACAGTGTTCCGCGCTGAGCATCACTGTATATTGCTTGGCTGATCATGCTGGAAGAGTCGTTAGGTCCCGGCAGCTCTATTCGCGATCTCGTCTGTGAGTTCCGCAAGTGGTCGGTGGATGTGATCGCGGAGTGCCTCGATTCGGTAACGCATACGCGACTTCATCATTACCGAACATTCGCTGAATTGCTGCCACCGCATCACTTCCCGCACAAACCGTCGCGCCTGTCATTAGATGTTTGGTATCGTATGCGCATACCGACATGAGGCGCATCCGAACGTACTCGGGGATCACGCCGGGCTCGACATGCGTTTGCACCGCCACCTTGCGTACAAAGATTGGGCCTGATGACTTATACGGCGAACTCGCGGGTTGATGCTCGAAGGGAAGCAACAGAACCTCATCACCGACTTCCGCATCAGCAAGGCTCACGCGACAGGGATAGCCTGGCCTTGTCACCGCAAAAACGCGGTGGACGTTGCGCTCCAAAAGCTCCGCATCCGACAGAGCGAACAACGACGAAAATGTTCAAAGGGAAGCCCGACTAACTGGAATGAGTTCATGGCGCACCGAGCATGCGATCGGAAGCGCTCATCGTGCCCTTTTTTCACCCAGTCTTTCCGGAATCAAGGAACTCACGCACGATGGGATTGATCAAATCCGGATGAGTGAGCGGCGCCATATGCCCGCCCCCAGTGATGGTGCGGAAGGTCCAGTGCGAACAGGCTTTAGCGAAAATCTCTACGATTTCGCGGATGGGCCGTCGAGTCGCTGCATCGCTTATCAATAACGTCCTCGCGGTAATGGCTTTCCAGTCCTCAACAGTCGCTTCCTCTTCCATGATGGCATCCCACTCGTGAAAGTTGGGCGGCAATGAGTCCACGAACGCGCCCCGACGCTTCGCCGGCATGGCATTCCAGGATCCATCTCCTAGCCAATAGTCGGCAAACCGCTCCGCGACCTTCGGCCAATCACCCAACGAGCCGAAGCACTTGACGTGATCACGCAGTGCTCGTGCCTCCAAGAATGCTCGCGGACGATCGTTTTGCTTCAGCAAATTGAACGGGTTCGGTTCGAAAAGAATCAAATTTCCGACATGGGGGCCGAGAGCACTCGCTGCCTTTAGCGCTACGGAACCACCGAATGAGTGACCGACGAGGTGAACAGGCGTAGCGGCTTCTTCGCACAACGCCAGAACCAGCTCAGCCTGCGCATACAGAGATTGCGGAGAAGTGCCAGGCCAGCGAGTCGTTTCGCCGTAGCCGAACAGATTGATTGCCAGGACTCGGTAGCGGTCCTTCAGCGCCTCGATGAGTGCACGCCATTGACGATTGGCGCTCACTGAACTATGAATCAGAACGACCGCCTGACCTTGTCCGTCGTCAGTGTAATCTATTCTGAGACTTCCCTTCGAAAGAACCGGCATCGCTTTCTCCTTCTCATTCACTCAGCTCTGGTGACGCTGCATCTCGGATCGCCGGCGCGACCGTGAACAGCGGGCCCGTCTCGGCCAGATCCAGCCTAAAGCCAAATACTTTCAAGGGGCCTTGCTGAAAATCTATTTCCGCGCATCTCTGAAATCCCTTCCGTTCGTACGTCGCCCAAGCCGTCGGCATCGTCCTCGTCGTATGTAATATCACTGCGGATTTACCTAGCTCGCGTGCCCGACCTATGCAATAGGCTGTAGCCGACCTGCCGATACCAGCCCCTCGACGTTCAGGTTTCACAGCAAGGTACCTGATGCCGGCGGCATTCGATATCGAACTTGCCGCTCTGTCAGCCATACTGGCTCAAATTAGCAAAGAAATTGACAGTGCCGAGAAGTTCTCCGGAGTCGCTCACGGCGACAAAAACGCTATTCGCCGAATTGTGCGCCCTCATTGCAAACGTCTCGCAATAGTCCGTAGTAGCCTGGTTGCTCGACGACGCTTGGCATTTCGGGGAGACTCGCATATACATCAACCGTCAACTCACCCAGTAACGAAAACTCGGCAGGGCACGCTTTGCGAATGCTGTATTTACAATGTCGCAGAAAGGACACCGGATGTTCTCCGCACAGAGGATTGCTTGGTCAGTCTTTGGCGTCAGCGCAGCACGCAGCTACAATGCAGACGTTCGAGCCCGTTATGTCGGCGATCCTCGAATCAGGCGAAGGCGGTTTGGCATCGGTTTTGACGGCCAACATCGGATGTCAGGCGTGCCCCTCCCGCATTGCGGTCGCCCGCGCTGCGTATTCGAATCCGGCGACGACCCAGCACCACAGTGTCTCGCGCCATTGCGATGTCTTTCTGGCCACCAGCGAAGCGGACTCCATGTCGTCAGTCATGATGCGTTCTTCGCGAGGCTCTTCGCTGGAAGTCGTCACTTCCGCTCAATCACGACTTCGAGGTACTCGCTTGGCAGCACCAGCGTACGGTCGCCCGAGCGATTGCGTGTCTCCATGAGGGCCAGCAAGTCCTCGGTGAAGGCAATCTGCTTCTCGGCATCAAGTGCTCCGAAAGTCTTGTTCATCGGGCCGTAGTAGGTGCGGAAGACCTCGATCCAGTGTGCTGCCGAACGGTAGCGGAAGACGAACTCGCGGGTGGTCGCCCGGATCTCCTGCGCGGTTCTGCCGAAAAGCTCCTCAAGCCTTGCCTGCGTGCCCCACAGTGCCGGTGATTTGACGCCCAACGCCGGCGGGATGTGCTTGCCGATCGTCTTGAACAGTTGTCCAATGAAACTCTCGGGTGTCCAGTTGGCTAGGCCGATTCTGCCGCCGGCCTTGCAGACGCGTTCGAGCTCACTCGCCGCCTTGTCCTGGTTCGGCGTGAACATCACACCGAAGGTGGACATCACCGCATCGAACGACGCGTCGGGGAACGGCAAGTTTTCGGCGTCGGCTTCCTGGAACTGGATATCGTGACCTTCGGCCAGCGCGCGCGCCCGACCGGCCTCGAGCAGCGAGGACACATAGTCGGTGGAAGTCACGTCGCACCAGCGGCGCGCGGCTGCAAGCGTGGCGTTGCCATTGCCGGCGGCGACGTCGAGGACGCGCGCGCCGGAGCGCAGGTCGAGCGCTTCGCAAAGGTTCTCACCAACGATCTGCAAGGTGGTGCCGACGACCGCATAGTTGCCTGTGGACCAGGCGGCTTGCTGACGGGTCTTGACTGCGGTGAGATCGATGGCGGGTGAGGAAGTGGAAATGACGGCGGACATGGTGGTACTCCTGGATCTCTGCTGCAAGTTGGTTTCTCGGCTCGGGCCATTCACGGGACCGATGAGCGCAGGTTCGCACGCCCTTTTCGCCAATGCTTGCAGATTCCCTGGAGAAATCATGAAGATGTTTTGGAGATCCCGCCGTCGTGGGCTAATCTGCACTGATGATTTATCAGTTCGGCCCTTTCGAGTTGGATATGGCCACGGTCGAGCTGCGGGACGGTGATAAAGTTTGCAATCTTGAGCCGCAAGTCTTTACGCTGCTCGCGTTGCTGGTCGAGAACCGTGAGCGCCTCGTCTCGAAGGAAGAAATCATCGACAAGGTGTGGGACGGCCGCGTCGTCTCAGATGCTGCCGTGGCCAGCCGGGTGAAGTCGGCGCGACAGGCACTTGGCGATACCGGTAAGTCACAGCGATTCATCCGTACGATTCACGGCCAAGGATACCGATTTGTCGCAGATGCAAGCGCTTCACGCGGCACTGCGGGACGCTCGGCAGCGGTTTCCACTGAAGCTAGGGTTGCCGGAGGCACTAGCACCGCAAATGTGTACCTGGATAAGCCCTCTAGACCGTCACTTGCGGTGCTTCCATTCCGCTTGATTGGCGACGGCGGCCGATATGCGGCGCTTGCTGTCGCGCTGCCAGATGAACTGATTACTGAGCTGTCTCGGCTGCGATGGCTGTTCATTACGGCTCGAGCGTCTTCGTTCCGGCTACGAGCGTCAGATACCGAATTCTGTGAAATCGGCGGCCTGCTGCGCGTGCGGTACTGCCTGTGGGGCACCGTTGAAGTGTCAGATCGAGGCGTTGTGGTCGCGGTCGAACTCGTAGATACCGCTGATGGAGGCATCGTGTGGGCCGACCGCTTCTCGGGGCGGATCGATGACGTTCATTCGATGCGCGAAGACATCCGATCTCGGGTCCTCACGGCGCTCGAGATTCAAATACCGGTTCATGAGGCCACACTCGCGCGCCTCGGCACGGCCGAAAATCTCGACGCATGGTCCGTCTACCACCTTGGGTTGCAGCACATGTATCGCTTCAATCGCGTCGATAACGCCGCCGCCAGCGCCTTGTTTCAGCGAGCGGTTGCTCTTGACCCATTATTCGCGCGCGCTCACGCCGGCTTATCTTTCATCCACTTCCAAACTGCTTTCATGCGGTACACGGATGACATTCCTGGAGAGACTAACCAGGCACGTCGCTTCGCCGAGCGCGGGCTGGAGCTTGATCCCCTGGATCCGTTCGTCAACTTCACTATGGGACGCACGTATTGGTTGGAGGGGGACTTAGAAAGCAGTCTGGGCTGGCTCGAGCGAGCGACGACCATCAGTCCACACTATGCTCAGGGAATCTATGCACGGGCGTGGACTGAGGCACTGGCGGCACGAGGCAACGAAGCTCGGCTACACGTGGATCTGGCAATGCGCTTAAGCCCGCTCGATCCGCTCCGTTACGGGATGCTGGGAACGCGGGCCTTTATACACATGGCCGTGGGCGAGGACGCGGAAGCGGCGGACTGGGCCGAGCGGGCGGCGCGTTCGCCCGGAGCCCACGTGCTGATCGCGATGATAGCGGCAGCGGCGCACGCGCTAAACGGCGACGCGGCGCGTGCCACCTATTGGGCTGCGAACGTCCGCGAGCGGAACGGGACGCTCACCCGTGATGATTTCTGCCGCGCGTTTCCAATGAAGTCGGACGAAATGCGCGTGCGTGTATTGCAGGCGCTACGACAGTTGGGCTTTTGACACACGCTTGATCGGCCTAACGTCGCCCGGGCTCGTACATTGACGACACGTGGCGCCGATTCGTGTCTCGGCTTATTGGCCGCCATTTCGAGCGCATCATTGACCTCAATACCGAGGTATCGGACCGTACTTTCCAGCTTCGTATGTCCGAGCAGGAGCTGAACAGCCCGGAGATTTTTTGTCCGGCGATAGATCAGGGTCGCCTTTGTCCGACTGAGCGTGTGTGTCCCGTAGCTTGCCTTGTCTAATCCCAGCTGGCTGACCCAGGAATCCACGATACGTGCGTACTGCCGGGTGGATAGATGCATCGAGCTGTGAAGACGGCTTGGGAATAGACTACTTTCCGATGTTAGCCCGGCGTGAGAGATCCAGGCTCCAACGGCCTCCCGAGTCGGCTCGGTAATCTCGAACTGGACGGGTCGCTGCGTCTTCTGCTGCAACACGATCGTCCGTGCAGCCACGGTCTGGCCGTGGCATACATCGCGGACCTTCAACTTAACGAGGTCACAGGCTCGAAGCTTGCTGTCGATGGCCAAATTCAACAGGGCTAGTTCGCGCCGCCGAATGGCGAGTTGCAGCCGAACACGAATGGCCCATATCTCTTTGAGCTTGAAGGGTGCCTTCTGGCCGACAAGCTTGCCCTTGTTCCAGGGCGGGCGGACGGTGACGTTGCTCTCGGTTGTTTCCATGACTGTCTCCTGTGGTGAAGGAGCCAGCTAGTGTGCGCCGCACCGATCGGTCGATCATTGACCCACAGCGGTCAGTGGCAGCTCCCGGAAGCAGCCATGTGTTGCACCAGAACCTTTGACAGCCGCCGGCGCGTTACCCGAGATCGTGATTGCCGGAGGCTGGAAAAGTCCGCAAATGTCGCCTCTGTCCGCTCGCCAATGCAGCCATGATTCGCCGAAAGATTGCTCCAGGTTGCATGCTCGAAACCCTCATATTCTCGAGCGACTTCCGGCCCAAAAAAACCGATTCAAATAGTCACCATACTGCCCGTTATGCGAAGTTTGGCTGCGATGCGTCATTTCCGATGCGGCCGGAACGCCTTGCGTGAGTCCCAAAGCACCAAAAACTCTGAGAAGTTGATCGACGTTTGCCGCCTAGTCGGGCAGGCTTACATTGCTATCAGCATCTCGGTTTGAATAAAGTGCCATGAGACTAGCATCTACTGCTTGCGTGCTTGCCTTGCTGTTCTTCAGTCTGCCTGCGAGTGCAAGGGCAGCGGATATCGAGGCGGCGGAGGCGCAAAAGATCGATTATCTGATCGCTTCGATCGAGACGCTCAAGGACGCACAGTTCGTTCGCAACGATACCTCCTACAACGCCAAAGCTGCCGCCGACCACTTGCGCCTGAAGCTGAGGGTAGCCGGCTCGCATGTGACTTCCGCCGAAGATTTCATCCGCTACTGTGCGTCGGCCTCCTCAGTGTCGGGCAAACCCTACTTGATTCGTTTCGCCGACGGTCGGGAGGTGGCCGCCGAGATGTTTCTGAGGCAAAAGCTCAAGGAGTACGAGAGTGTACCAAAGCGTTCTACTCCCTAGCCGGAGACCGGGTCGTCGCGGCCGGTAGCCGCCGCCGCTCTCGCCATCCCCGATCTGGGGTGACTTCAAGAAAGGGGCCATTACGTACGCTAAGGCCCGCTGTCATCCGCAGCGCATGTAAACGTCGGGCACGGCGTATCACGCGCGATGGCATGAGACCCTCGATTTGCATGACCGGCTGATCGGCACGTTCTTCAGCAAGGCGCGCAGCAAATATGATCGGGAGTTTGCGGCCGAAGCTCTTGAAATCGCAGACGTACGGTCTCTTGCCGCACGTCAAGATCACTGATCTCTTGCTCGAGGTGGATCGGTGGACAAACTTCACCCGGCATTTCACCCATCTGAAGAGCGCCGAGCCGGCGGCGGACCGGTCGCTGCTGTTGACCGCCATCTTGGCGGACGCCTTCAATCTTGGGTTGGAGAAGATGGCAGAAGCCTGCCTGGGCACGAGTTTGGGCAAGCTCGCGTGGCTGGTGGCCTGGCATATCCGTGATGAGTCCTATTCGAAAGGATTGGCTGAACTCGTGAATGCCCAACACAAGCTGCCGTTCGCGGCGCACTGGGGCGAAGGGACCACATCGTCAAGCGATGGCCAGCGGTTCCGCGCCGGCGGTCACGGTGAATCCGCCGGCAACCGCAACGCCAAGTACGGCAGCGAGCCCGGCGTCTTGTTCTATACCCATCTGTCCGACCAGTACGCGCCGTTTTACACCAAGGTGATAAACGCCAACGTGCGCGATGCGACCCACGTACTTGATGGACTACTGTATCACGAGTCACAACTGCGCATCGAAGAGCACTACACTGACACCGCCGGCTTCACCGACCAGGTGTTTGCGCTCTGCCACATGCTCGGGTTTGAATTTGCGCCACGGATCGCCGATCTCGCTGACAAACGGATTTATGTCCCCGGCAAGCCGGGAGACTGGCCAAATCTCACCCCGCTGATCGGTGGCTCGCTCAATATAAAGCTGATGGAGCAGCAGTTCGACGAGGTGATTCGTCTGACGGCCTCCCTGATCCTGCGGAAACTCGCCGCCTACCCGCGCCAGAACAGCCTGGCGACGGCGCTACGCGAATACGGTCGGTTGGAGCGCACTCTCTTCACGCTCAAATGGCTTCGTGATCCGGCCCTGCGGCGCCGGGTCACCGGCGGACTGAACAAGGGAGAGGCGCGCAACGCACTCGCCCGGACCGTGTTCTTCCATCGCCTCGGCGAGATCCGGGATCGCTCCTATGAGAATCAACGGTATCGCGCCAGCGGTCTGAATCTCGTGATCGCGGCGATCACGCTCTGGAATACGGTCTATCTGGAACGCGCCGTGAGTGCGCTCCGGGAGCGCGGTACCGTCAACGACGCCCTGCTCGGACACCTCGCTCCACTCGGCTGGAATCACATCGGATTGACCGGCGATTACAATTGGCACGCCAACAAACAGGTCGCCAAGGGCGGGTTTAGGCCCCTGCGGCGGGTTCGATCAATGGAATCAACAGTCGCCGCGCCTTAACGTACGTAATGGCCCCTTTCTTGAGGTCACCCCGAGCAGTTCGGCGAGACGCCGCGCCACGGGCTGAAGCGAATGCTCGGGCTTAAATTCGCCTTCGGTCGGGCGGCCCAGGTGCGAGGTGACCATTACGGCGGCGCCCGCATCGAGCGCCATCCGAATGCACGGCACCGAGGCGCGGATGCGAGTGTCCTCGGTGATGCGGCCGCCACCCGCGGCGGAATGGTCCTGCGGCACGTTCAGATCAGCGCGGATAAATACGCGCTTGCCTGCCGCCAAGCCTTTGCTCGCCACATCGGCAAACCGGAGCACTGTCATGGTCTGGTTCCTCGCGCTTGCTTCAGCGAATGACAACACGCACCATCTCGAGCACCTTGTTCGAGTAGCCCCACTCGTTGTCGTACCAAGAGACGACCTTGACGAAGGTCTTGTCCAGCGCGATGCCGGCGTCTGCATCGAACACCGAGGTCATGGCCTCGCCGCGGAAGTCGGTCGACACCACCTTGTCCTCGGTGTAGCCGAGCACACCCTTCATCGATCCCACGGAGGCGGCTTTCATGGCCTTGCAGATGTCATCGTAGGTGGCTTCCTTCAGCAACTCGACGGTGAGATCGACCACCGACACGTCCGAGGTCGGCACGCGAAATGCCATGCCGGTGAGCTTCTTGTTCAACTCCGGGATCACGACGCCCACGGCCTTGGCAGCGCCGGTGCTGGAGGGGATGATGTTCTCGAGGATGCCGCGGCCGCCGCGCCAGTCCTTGTTGCTCGGGCCGTCGACGGTCTTCTGCGTCGCCGTGGCGGCGTGAACCGTGGTCATCAGGCCGCGCTTGATGCCGAAGCTGTCATTCAGCACCTTGGCGACGGGCGCAAGGCAGTTGGTCGTGCATGACGCATTGCTGATGATGGGCTGGCCGGCGTAGCTCTTGTCGTTGACGCCGTAGACGAACATCGGCGTGTCATCCTTCGACGGCGCGCACATGACCACCTTCTTCGCGCCCGCCGTCAAGTGCTTGCCCGCCGTATCCTTGGTCAGAAACAGACCCGTGGACTCGACCACGACATTGGCGCCGATCGCCCCCCAATTCAGTTCGGCCGGGTCCTTCACTGCGCTCAGGCGAATCTTCCTGCCGCCGCTGATCAGCGTGTTGCCGTCGACCGACGCCTCGCCCTTGAAGCGGCCGTGCACCGAATCGTACTGCAGCATGTAGAGAAGGTATTCTGGTTCGAGCAGGTCGTTGATGCCGACGATCTCGATGTCCTTGAAGTTCTGGACAGCGGCACGGAACACCATGCGTCCGATGCGACCAAAGCCGTTGATTCCGATCTTGATGCTCATGTGGATACTCCGAAACGATGACGGTAACGAAACGGTGCGACGATCAGGCCGTCTGGGTCGGCGAGCATGTATATGACCCGACGGAAACGCGCTTTAATACCGTTTATGATTCGGCAGCCACCGCCGGGACCCCCTTATTGAACTCTTCCGTGGCTGAGATCTCCATGGATGTTCCTTTATTTGGGCACTATCCTATTCGGAACTATAGGAGTCCGAGTCACCAAGTACAACTAAGCAAATATGCCTACGAATTAAGTATTGGCCCGTTTTTTGTTGACACCTCAGTGTCTACGAAACGGGAGTCAGGCATGGCGGGCGACCGAAAGGTATATCCGACTCAGTTGGGCGAGTTGGTCTGGGCGGTATGCAAGCCCGGCGAGCTGTCACGGG
>Ga0181536_10006150_pt1 | contig 12124 bp, 13 predicted proteins | sample PEATcosm2014_Bin_41_FD_121105 | JGI IMG/M metagenome (GOLD analysis project Ga0181536, IMG submission 121105) | Peatland microbial communities from MTU Mesocosm Facility, Houghton, MI, USA - PEATcosm2014_Bin17_60_metaG | ecosystem: Environmental > Terrestrial > Soil > Wetlands > Peat | place...
ACCGAGACAATCCGAAATCACGGAATTGCCGATGTCGATGTAGGGCAGCACGCTCGACTGACTGCGGGTGCAACTACCGGACGGATATCCAATCGGATTCTGGAAATAGAAATACGACGGAGGCCCGTACCAGACGATGGCGCCGTTGACGTGCGTCGAAACCCGAGAGGTGGGCTGGCCGCGCGTCACGGTGACGGTTGCCGGAGTGGTAGTGACCGCGTTCACGAAGTCCGCTTCGCCGTCGATATAAAGCATCGTGTTTCCGGCGGTGATGCCGGAAGTGGAAGCGAGCTTGAACGTGTTGAGCTGCGAGTTGGTCGAAGTGACGGCCGCCGCGAGCGTGGTCGAGGGAACGATGGTTTGACCGAAAGCGGATGCACAGAGCATCAGCCCCACGGCCAGCAACGAAACTGCGATGGAATTGAAGAGGTTTTTCATAGGTTTGTCTCCCTGAAATACTAAGTCAAAAAGGGACTTACTAAGTCGGGGAATTCTCCTTTTCCTAGGCTCCCAGCAACCCGACGCAAGCGTTGTCCTGGTAGAGATTGCCGAAGCCGCCGACGGTGTCGAAGCGGTTGATCTGCAACGAATGGTAAGCGTCCCAAGCCTTGACGAAGCGCACCGGGATTCCGGTGGCCTTGTCTTCGGCCTGCGAACGGGCTTCGACCGCTTTCGGCAGATAGAAGCGCATCCCGACGATGGCGAAGGCCATGGGGGTGATGGCGATTCCAACCGTGCCGGTCGCGCCGTTCGGGTTTGGAGTGCCCGGCCAGAGCGTGAGCGCCGCGCCGTTCACGGGCAGGTTGTCCACGTTCTGATACTGCGAGTGTCCGTCGGGGCTGTTCGCATCCGGCCCGTAGATCGCGGGCAGCATAGTGATCATGTCGGCTCCGCCGGTCAGCGTGAAATCCTGCGTCACGGTGAAGATCTGCGGAGTAAGCGGGCCGGGAGGACGCCGCGAACGTGGGTTGACGAAGTTCACATTGGCAATCGAGAACTTGTCGCCCTGTTTGAGAGTGTCGCCATTGGTGCCGGTGATGATCAGCGAGGTTCCGCTCTGTCCAGCGCCGGTGACGGTGACCGCAGCCGCCCAGGTTCCGGCGGTGTGCGAGTACAGGTTCTGCTCTTCGAAGACATCGAACGTCTTCAGTTTTCCCATCGAACCCTCTTTAAAGGCTTCGGTGATGGCGTCCGCCGGCTGGAAGAGCGAAGTGACGGGGGTGTTGATCGAATTCGTCTGCATCGACGAAGAGATCAACGCGGCGCGTTTCTTCGAGAGATACGATCCCGCTTTTTGCAGCAAGCGGGCGCGGGCTTGGTCGAGAAACACGATGCTGGTCGGATCGGTGCCAAGCGCGCCGACGATCTGCGAGCAGTTGTTTTTGGCAAACAGAGCCGCGCGCGAGTCCCATTCGTTCGCGAGCTGCACCCCGGCCGGGGCCAGGTACTGTTCGCGGATTTCTTCCTCCGACCGTTCGGCCTTGACCGCGGCTTCGTAATCGTCCCACTGGAAATCGATGCCAAAGGGCTCGTCCAGGGAGATCGTCGTCGAAATGCGGTTGATGCCTTGCGGGTTGTATCCGAGTCCGTTCCGGATGGTGAACTGTTGCGGGAACTTGACCTGGATCGTGGTGCCGACGGCCCACGCCTTCTCATAGTCCTTTTCCCAATCGGTGTTGAAGTATTCGGCAATCTTCAAAGCGTTCTTGAGATTGCGCAACACCTCCATGGAGATCCACGAGGTGTTTAGAAATAAGTTGGCCACGGGTTAATTCCTCGTCATTTTTTCTTCAGGCGGGCGAGATCCTTGGCGTTTTGCGTGCGCTGGTAGGTCTCGAAGTCGCCGTCTTCTAGGGCTTGCTCGACCGCATCCTTGGCCACGGTTCCAGTGCCTGAAACCTGGTGGGGCGGGCGAGATGCCTGGGTGATGGGTTTCACAGAAGAAGAAGACTGGCCGGCAGCAGGGCCGCGTTCGTTTTTTGCGGCGGGAAGCTGGCCTTCGATTTTCGCGAGTTCGCGCAACTGGCGGATCGGGTTGAGTAGGTAATTTCCTCGGGCGTCGCGGGCAAAGATGTGCTTCGCCTGGTCGAAATGCTTGGCGATGTAATAGAGCACGTCATGACCACGGTCGCTGTCGAGGAAAAAACCGTCGATCGGCGAACCTTTGGTGTAGAAAAGCGCGTCCTGGCCGAATTCGTTTTTCTCGGCAAGGACGGCGGACATGGCGTCGTCGTAATCGGCGTATGCCTCGCGCGCTTTTGTAACCCGTTCGTTGACCGTTTTCTCAATGATTTGTTCCGCCTGCGTCTGCTGCTGTTCCCGCTGCGTTTTCGCCGACGTTTCCTGAAATTCCCGAATGGCTTCTTGCCGGTTCCATGTGTCTTTCGCCTCTTCAAACTCGGCGTAAGACTTAAACTTCGGCTGATTGGTTTTCGGGTCTAGGTCGTCGATTTTCGGTTTGGGAACGACTTTCGGCTTCGTCTCGGTAACAGGTTGCGATGCCTGCTGGGTTTCACGCTGGGGTTGGCCGGTTTCGAGTTTCTGGAGACGGTCGCGCAGTTCGCGGTTCTCGCGAGTGATCTTTTGCCAGCGGCTTTCGCTGGTCGCTGCGGTTTTCTTCTGTGGTGGGGCGGCTGCCGAGGCCGCGGCGGTATCGGCGTCACCGGGAGTCGCCGAATCTCCCTCTTTCCCTGACGGAACTTTTTCTGGGGGCGTAACCGAATCGCCCTCTTTCACGGTCGAGCGTTGCTTTTCCTTGTCCACCCGCTCCTGACGATGCTCCTCGCGCACGGCGCGGGGATCATGCTCGGCTTCGGACGGCATCTCCCCGGTCAGACGGTACTTCTCGTCGGTGGGGAGGAAATTCGAACTGCGGTCTTCGGAACTATTGAAATCGGCAACTGCCGGGGCTGCCTCGGTGACGGCGGATTTGCTCATGGAATTGTCCTTGGGGTGTTGGGTGCGCTTTACGCCGCGCTAGCGGAAGAACTAAACTTCAGCGATGAAACTCACCGTGGGCCGGTTACGAAACGCTCTCGCTTGCGTCCGTCTGGTGGAGGAAGCAACCGACCGATGGGAAATCGAATTCATGTCCGAATAAAGTTTCCGGCTCACTGCCCCGGCTGGGCCTGCGCCTGTTGCCCGGCGGGTTGACTCTGCGCCGTCTGCGCCTGCAAAGTAGCATTTTGCTGCGCCAGCTCTTGCGCGTGCTGCTGATCTTGCGCCTGCATTCCGGCTTCATGCGCGGCGCCGTGATTTTCCAGCCAAAATTCCTTGTACATTTGCTGGCGCTCGGAATCGGCTTGGGCCTTGGTGCCGATTTCCGCGAGCAGGACTTTGATGTCGTTGGCCAGTTGCGCCCGCTGGTTGTCGCCGTCTTCCTTCATCTGCTGGATCAGGAGTTTCGTCTGCTGTTCCAAAATCTTGCCTGCGTGCTCCATGTGCAGCGCGGCGGCTTCCTGCTGGGCTTGCTGTAGTTGCTGTTGCAGCGCCTGAATCGCGGCCTGCGCTTGCGGCGGCAGATCGTTTGGATCGACCGGCGGCGGATCGAAAACGTCGGCGATCTGCTTGCCAATCGGGCCGAGCGTGGGACGCATCCGGATCGCCAAGGCCAGCACTTTTGCGGCGGGCGTTCCCGGTTGAGGCAGGTTCTGGATATTTTCCGTGAGCGAATCGACAAATTCGTCCTGCTCTTCGCGCTCGCTCTGATAGCTCGGCCCGGTCGAAATGGTCACATCGAATTCGCCTTTGCCGGTATGAAGATGGCCCTGGTCGAGTCCCTGCACTTCGTAGGTTCCATCTTCATTCAGCGGATGCGAAGTATTGCCCACGAGCTGCATCGTGGAACGCTTGCCGTCGGGCTGCGACACCGGCATGTCGCGCTGAGTATCGAGCACCGGCGTGATCAGCTCGTTAATCTGCCAGCCCATGTTGTGCAAGAAACCGTTTTCGTAGCGGTCCACGAAGTGGAAGCTGCCGAGCGATTCCATGTCGTCGATTTTTTCGAGGGCGACGCCGGATTTCTGGTTTCTCCGTTGCGCCGCGTCGGGTAGAGGCGTGATCCCCATCCCCGCCTGAATCGCTCGCGTGGCCGCGTCCTTCGCGATCTCCCAAACCTGGAAATTCGGTGTCCATTGCGGGCGTTGCGGAGGCGGCGGTTGCGCCGCTCCAGCGGGAAGATCGGTCAAAATATCGTATTGCGCGTAGGCGTGGGGAACTTTGGTGATCTCATCCCAGGTTTCTTTGTCGCTCTCGAATTGGCCTTTCGCGCCGACGAACGGGGCTTTCGGAATCTGCCCAGCTTCCTCACATTCGCCAGACGCCAAGTAATCGAGCAACATTTGCGGATCGCGGGCAAAACGCACCATCGACAGAAGTTGGCGCTTGGCGATTCCACCTTCCGTTGTCCAGCGTTCCGGGCCGAGACAGGAAATGATCGGGATGCGCGAGCCGTCCCATGGAACTTCGTCGAGGATCTCCAAACCGTTCGTCATGTACTGGAATACTTCCGGCTCTTCGACTTTGCGGTCGCGTTTGACCTGGCCGGTGAGCCCTTGCTCTTTAGCCGCTTTCCACTCGTCTTCGTCGAAAATCACCGGACCTTTTTCGGTCTCGATCAGGAGCAGAGTCTTCCACTTCGACTGGATTTTCCAATACTCGCCGACCTGGACGTACTTGTCCTTGATCCAGTCGGTGATGGTCGAGTCGTTCAAGTCCTGGTCGCCGAAGTCGGTGACGCGGGCTTTCGGATATTTGCGCTTGAAGTCTTTTTTCGGCGTCAGTTCGACCAAGAATCCGTCGCGGATGTCGGAGGCGTTCGGCTGTTTGTAGTAAGGCGAGAGCAACACCGTGTCCGCGTTCATCACCGGCTTGATCAGGATTTCCATGTCGAACGAGGACTCGTCCTTGTATTCGGTTCTTATGACCGCAAAACCATAGCTGCGCTCGGTCATCGACTGAAAAGCTCCGAGATAGATCGGCTGGGCCTGGGAGCGCTCTTCGATGCCCATGATCACGGCGGACCGGCGTTCCGCGTCCTGATCGTTCGCGCCCTTGCCTTTCGGGATGGCGGTGATGCCGCGCTTCGATTTCCGCACGTTGCCGTTGACTTGCGCGAGAAACTGATTCAACTGGTCGAGGTGGATACAGGGCCGTCCCGAGCCTTTGCGGGCGTCGCGGTCCTCGTCGGTCCAAGGACCTGCGGTCGAAATGGCCCGCATGTCAGCCATGGCTTCGTCGCGGATCTCGCGCCAGGCGTCGCGATAATCCTGGTAGCAGTCTCGAATTTCTTTGGGATCGGGGGTGGGCACGATTAGTTAATGAAAGATCGTGAGCAGATGGAAGTTTGCGTTATTACTTGGGGTAGAAATGCAGATCAGAGTCACTGCACAACCACCAGCTTCATCACGCACTTCGGACACTTGGCCGCCTCTTTGATTTCCCAACCCGCTAATCGCGCCATGGCGTAGCCGTCCTGCTCGTCCCAGACGCGGATTCTTTCTTTGCGGGGGCACTCCGAACATTCGAGCGTCATGGTTGCCCGTCCCGGCACGTGATCCGGGCAGTAAGTGCGCTTCGTGCCGTTCCGTTCATCCCAGCGCCAGCCCGCGTTGTGCGCCGCTTTTGCCGCCTGATTTCGTTTCGGGGCAGGGAAGCGGGCAACAATGGTGCATTTGGTGCAAACGAGTTCGAGCACGCCGCCCGCTTTCTCGTGTTCGTTCGCTTCGATAGCCTCTTGCGCGGCCTTTTGCAGTTTGTATTCGTCCGACTCGACTTCGCCGACTTTGAAGGGTTGCGGGAAGTGCGGATTGTCGCGGTTGATCACGTCCCACTGCTCGCGCTCGGCTTTCTCTCTGATCTCGCGCTCGTATTGATCCAAAGGCTTCGCCACGAAACACAGATGGGGGCGCAAGGCTTCGTAAGCAATGCGCCGCTGATCGGGCATGGTGCTCATCAACAATCCACGAAACGATTCGTGCGTTTTGTAGAGCGTCGCGATCTGGGCGCACAGATTCGCGTCCTGGATGCCGCCGAAGCCGAGTTTCTTCAGCTCGTGGTTGATTCGCTGGCGTTCGTCGAGAGAGATGGGCATAGAATTAGGCTGCGGGTGCAGCCGCCGATCTGCTTAAAGTCCGAGAGGATCGCTCGGAGCCTGCGCTACTCGCCTTCGGGCTCTTCTTCTTTTTCTTCCTGAGCAACGCCCTTGGCGGCTTCGCCGAGAATCCCGAGATGCTCGCCGATGTGGTCGAGCATGTGCCCGTGAGTGGAGGATTCGCCATCCGCGCCGAACGGAAAGCTGTGTTCGGTGTTTTCCATGAAGGCAGCGGATTTGTTGGCCGCTTTCGGCATCATGTGGTGATGGACGGTGTGGCCCGTGACTTCGTCTTTCGGCCCACGGTGGATTTCGATCCGCATTTCGCGGATGGCGTGCGGTGCGGCGGTTTTTTTCATGGCGGCGGAGCCTTTCTTCTTGTGGCCCAGTGATGGGTCGGAGTGAAGTTCGGAATTCATCTTGTCTTTTTGCGCGGCGGTGAGCGGCGAGCCGGACGATTCGAGATAGCGGACTTGGCGGCGGGTCCAGGGCATAGAGATTCCTTAATCGTGGATAGCAGTGACGTGAACGACGAATTGATCCCCGGCATGGCCAGCGCCGGGAGCGTAGGCGTAGATGCCGGTTTCCATGCCCGTGGTGGTCAGGCCGTGCATGTCGCCGGTGAAGTAGATGCCGGGTTCATTCGACTGGAAATTCACAAAACCCCAAGTCACGGTGTAATTGGTGTCGGAAAAAGGAATTGGGAACGTGATCGCAACTCGGGCATAGCCATTCGTCACATCCGTCGAAGTGTAGGTGTACGCCGTCCGAACGGTTTGAATCAGACGCGGCGAAGCGAGCGTGATGCGGTAAGGGCCGTAGCAGGTTGTCGTATTCTGCACGCACGCGGTCCACTCGTAAGTTCCGGGCGCGGCCCAGAAACCGATGTTGCCCTGCGCGTCAGCGGTCGCTTGACAATTCGAGGGTTGGGGATCGGGCGTATCTTGCGCCCCGACTGCGCACGCGACGCCAGCCGAATTGTAGGTGGTCGCATAGTTGGTGCAGGGAACCTGATTTGCGGGGATCTTGCAGACGGAAAGCGTCAGCGAATTCGGCGGGACGTTCGCGACCAGGTACGGCGTCGTCGTCTGCGAAGAGATCGAGGGAAAAGAGACGGAGTAACGGACGTTCTGCCCGTGCGCGAAGGAGCAGGCAAAGAGAATCAGGCCGAAGATCAGCACGCCAGCGAGCGGATGGTTGAGCAAGCGTTTCATTTTTTGTCTTTTTTCTCGCGCTCGAATTTCACGCACCAGCCGTTCAGATAGATGGGACTCGCCACATGCTGGCAGCGCGTGCCCTTGAGAGCTTCGATCACGTATTCGCAGTTGCCGCAGGCTTCGCCCGGATGCTCGGAAGTGCGTTCGTACTTCACTTCCGCGTGCGAGAGCTTTTTGTCGGCTGCAAGTTCCGCCATTTTTCTGAAATTCTGCCGGGGCCTCCGCTTGAGGATTCGAAAGCCCCGGCCCAGGCGCGTGGTTGGTCTGGTGGGGAGTTGTGCGCGCGCTGGAAACTCGCTTTAAGTGGCGACGATGCCTTTCACGCCATCGGTTGCGGTGCCGCCGCTGACCCAGGTCTGCCCTTTTGTCGGAGCGTCGCCGAGCGCCGTCACGTTGAAGACGCCCGATGTGTTGTCAAAACAGATCAGCCCACCCGCGCCCGCCACCGCGTGGAAGATCGCGGCAATGATCGTTCCGACGCCCGCGATGAAGTTGCAACCCTTAAAGAGTACGAAGCGGTCAAAAGATGCAGCCGCAGCCGCCAGCAAGCCGTACTGCAACCCATCCGAAGACCAGAAGAGAAACGTGCAGTTCTCGAAGATCGTCCGCGCCGCTCCATTCTGGATTTCGACCGAAGCGTTGGCGCCGGTGCGCTCGACCGTGTCCAAGCCGACGTTGCAGTGGTTGAAGTAGTTCTCGTCGGCGGTGATTAGGATGCAACGCGAAGTGGCACTGGTCGCGCTGGTCGCGTCGCCCATGCCTTCAATGTCGCAGTTCAGGAAGGCGTTGCGCGTGCCCGAAATCGTGAGGCAGATCGAAGCCGCGACGCCGGCGTTGAAGCCCTGGAACCAACTCAGGTTTTGAAAGAGACAGCCGTTGCCGGAAACCACGAAGAAATTGGCGAAGGCGGCGACGGCGAGAGTGGGAGCGATGCGGGCGCGCTGTGAAATCGCAGAAGGCGCGCAGACGCCGACCAGGTGCGCGGCGTTTTTTGCCCAGGTGAAGGTGGCGGAGAGCCGCGCCGATCCGCTGGAGGTGCCGTTGCCGATCAGCACCAGCACATCGTTATAGCCGTTGCGCAAGAGGTTGTAGCCCGCCTGCAGGGTTTGCACCGGACCATGGCCGCCGGAAAGCGGAACGGCGTTCGGCGTCTGGCCGTCGTTTGTGTCCAGGCCGTTGACGGGATCACAGTAGTAAACATTGCCGGTGGTCGCGGCGAGGCCCGCTTGTGCGAGCGCGGCGTTGATGGCGGCGACGGTTTGGTTGGTAAAAGCGCCGACGGGAGTGGAAGCTGCAAGAGGTGACATGGTGTTTATTCCTTCGGTTGCGCGGGCTCTGGGGGCGTCACGGCAGATTCCGGTTCGCCGAATCCATTAAGCCCTGGGTACTTACGAGAGAATTCTATTCGCCTTGGCTTTGATCTTCGATGCCGAACTGGATGACAGCTTGCCACGCTTGACCATCTGCGTCGCCCGCGCCTTGGCGTTCGCGGCGTGAGCCCGGTCCGGCATTGGATACTTGCGCTCGCCGGGGAGCCCGAAGGCTCTCTCCGGAAGCGCGTTGCGTTTCGCTGCTTTTAGGACGCTCATTGCGTCATCCCCATCATTCTCGACCGCATGAAATTCTGCGCCAGCGGATTTTGCAGAGCATTCCCCGCTGGCGGCATTCCCGGCGCGTTCGCGTTTTGCATCTGCGGCTGCGGCTGTGGCTGCATCACCGGCATCGGCCGCTGCATCACGGGGTTTTGCATCCCCGGAGCCTGCATCGATCCCGGTCCGTTCATGACGGGCATGGGCCGCGCGATCGCGGTGCCCTGCGGCTGGAGGCCGGCGCGCTGGGCGACGATATTGTTGTTCTGCGGAAAGGCTAAAGCGTTCGAGGCCATAAAGTTTTTCAGTAAGTTTTTAGTTCCACGCAGAGTGCGGAGTCCGCCGCGCCTGCGGCTTCGGCTTCGGTTTGGGCGCGACTGGCATGGCGAACGTGCAAGCCAAAGCGTCACCATCGTCCGGCGATCCGGATTTGATGCCGAGCTTCCGCAGGCGAGCGATCATCTCTTCTTTCGATTCCAATTTGATGCGCTGCTTTTTGTCCGAGACAAGCAAGGGCTTCGCGAGATCGGCGCCGAGCGACGGATCCTTCCCGATGGCCGCGTGCGTGAGCCACTTTTTCATCTCGTTCCAAATGAAGTCGCGCATGTAGGCGCACTCGGGCTTGGGGGAGTCGGCGCCGTAATTCACAATGCAGATGTTGGTATAGCCGAGCTGGCGCAACCGAGCTTCTACCGGCGCGGCGATGCCGGCCGAATCGAGGAATACCATTGCCACTTTTTCCGGCACGCCATCGATCAGGTAAGTCTTAGAGAGAACATCCGCCAATTTGCCCGTCATCACCGCCGGATCTCGGGTTTGCGCGCCTTTCACTTTGATCGGGGGAACACAGACGCCGTTGTAGCCTTTACGAAAGCGGATCACGTTGTTATCGACGCCGCCCCAAGCGAAATCGACGCCCGCGACCAACGGATCGTCCGGCAAATAAACTGGAGGGCGTTTAGCGGCCGCGTCGATCGATTCCTGGTCGATGAATTGGCCGGAATTCGAACGGGGAGCGAGACCGCGAGCCCGCACGCGGAAGAAATCGGAGTCTTCGCCGTTGTCTTCTTCCCATTCCTGGAGTTTCTTTTTGTTGGTGCCTTCGACATCCCGCGAGTCGATGACGTGAATTTTCCAGCGATGGCGGTTGACGCCGAAGACGGCATCGTAGAAGGGGCCGAAGTTGATGGTGGGATTGCCGGCGATGAGGAAAATGATTTCGGTATTCTCGTCGAGCAGCACGCCTTCGGCGGTTTCGAAGATCACAAGCGGGATCTCGCTCGACTCGTCGAAGATGATCAAGAGGCGCTTGTTCTTGTTGTGCAACCCGGCGGCGGCGGCGGGGTTGTCTTCCGACCAGGGCACGAGATCGATGCGCCATTCGTCCCTTAGCGCGTTTTCCGTGGTTTTGACGGAGGTCACATTCACCTGCCACCAGTCGGCGTTGATGGCGAGGCGAAACCACTTCGAGATTTCGGGCTGGGTTTTGGTATCGAGTTGAGTCTTCGTGTTGGCGGTGATGGTGCCGCGCGCGCCTTCAAAAGTGGATAACGCCCAGTTGGTGATCCAAGCGACGAGCGCGCTTTTCCCGACGTCATGTCCGGAACTGATCGCGATCTGACAGGGAGTGTGACGGGTCTCAGGATTTGAAAGATGCTCGCGAATTTCCTCGAGCACCGCAAGCTGCCATTTGCGCGGACCGGTTTCACCGGCGAGATCCCCTTCGCCCCAGTCGTAGGCGTGGTAGACGAAGCCGACCGGATCGTAGGCGTACTGGCCGATGTCGTCGGCGATCATCTGCTGCTCTTCGAAGGGGATGGCTTGGGTGCTCATGATTTGATGGCGGCTGCCGCTCGTTCGCGGGCCCGCTTGATGCGGTCGGAAATGGAGAAGGTCACGTTCATTTCAATCGGCTTGTCGTGGAGATGGTTCACCGTATCCATGGGGCGCCCGTAAGCCCGGTCTTCGAGATAGCGAAGTAGGTTGACCAGTGGGATGATTGAAAACCGGCCGGGATAATCGGGGCCGTCGATGACGCCGGACTTATTTGGCTCAGTGGCACGCTGCAGGAGCTGGGCGCGGGCGCCGATACCGAGGCGGTTCTTTTCCAGCTCGACCAGAGATAACCAAAGCTGCTCGGCACGGATCTCTTTGAGCACGCGCTGGGCGACGCCGGTGTTGGTCGAACGTTCGGCCTTGGGCCGTCCGATTTTAGGGCAATGCCCGCACTTGCAATCGGGAGCATGTTTTCGAGATCCACCGCGCGAGGCCATTTACTAAAGCAAACAAATCAAACCGCGGGAACTAAAAAAGCCGCGCGCGTTTTTCGCTCGGCTGAGGCTTTGTTCGGGTTCAGATACGCGCGCAGTGAATCCAAGCTCTTGTGGCCGCTGTGTTCCTGTAACTCTTCAAGTGGCATCTTTTCACGGAGATAGTCAAGCCCGCTGCCTTTGAGCATGTGCGGATGGCAGTACAGTTCCGGCAATCCGGCCAGCTCGCCGTAGCGATGAACGATGCGTTGGAAGGTGCGCGCGGTCACCGGAAACAGCCTTTGCTTTGGGTGCGTCTTGCGGCACAAAGCTAAGAGCGATTCGCGCTCGCTGAACAGCGGATTTTCGCTCTCGAAGAGTTCCTCTTCAACCGGCTTCGAGCCCTTCAGCCGCTGCAAGACAAGCTTCGTTCCAACCACGTTCTCAGGCGTGAGTCCGCGATAGTGCACGCGCTTTTTCTCGCCTGTTTTCTTATCTTTCCAAGCGACAAAGCCGCCAACGACTTCATGCGCGCGAAGGGCATGGAGGAAGGGAACGAGGATCATCAGCCAATGCACCTGGTTGCGCGCTTGCGCCGCGCCCAGGAGCTTCTCTACGGCGTCGATTTTGAGGAAGTGAGGCATTTGCTTAAGCAAAAAAGAAGCAAAGAATGTCCGAAAACAAGGAACTCGGACACGATGCGCGGCTAGAGTTGCACGCGCACAAACCGGTGCCGCGTCACCGCTTCGCAGCCATCGCACTGCAGCGCCGCCCTCATGCCACGATCCGGAGGCCGGCCGATCCCCCACTGGCGCATCGACCCACACTCGACGCACGCCCAGATCTGCGCCCCGATCTCGGGAAGTTGGTCGCGCAGATCGTGCCCGCAGCGCTCGCAGACGGCGAAGTTGTAGCCGGTCGCGGCAATCGAACGGGTGCCAACGGAGTCAATCGGATTGATCAAGGCGGTGCTCATCG
>Ga0181536_10006153_pt1 | contig 12121 bp, 10 predicted proteins | sample PEATcosm2014_Bin_41_FD_121105 | JGI IMG/M metagenome (GOLD analysis project Ga0181536, IMG submission 121105) | Peatland microbial communities from MTU Mesocosm Facility, Houghton, MI, USA - PEATcosm2014_Bin17_60_metaG | ecosystem: Environmental > Terrestrial > Soil > Wetlands > Peat | place...
GGCTCCGGCTGGCGTACCCTCGACATCATCGAAATTTTGGAACAGGACCTGCAGGTACCCGTGGTGCACCCGGTGCCGGCACGGGTGTGGGAAATTCAGAAGCGGCTGCATGTGCGCCAGCCCCGTTTAGGCTATGGGCACTTGCTTGCGGCGTTTCCGTAATGCTTTACCGTCACCCTGAGGTGCGAGCCAACGGGTCCGGCCACCTCAGGATGACGGTCAAGTTCATAAGGAGAAAGCATGCCTGACATTTTGACCAAACAAGACGGGCCGATCCTGCGGGTCACCTTGAACCAGCCGGAGCGCGGCAATGCGGTCTCCGACGCGATGGTCGCAGAGCTGACCGGCATCATCGAAGGCGCGGAGAAGACCTCGAACGTCGTCGTGCTGCGCGGCGCCGGCAAGGATTTTTGCGTCGGCCGGGCGCAGATGGGCTCGGCGCCGAAGAAGGACCCCGATGCGCTCGAACGCCGCAACTTCAGCGACGTCGTCTTCAACTGCTATGGCGCGATGCGCAACGCCAAGATTCCGCTCATCGCCGTCGTGCACGGCCGCGCGCTCGGCTTCGGCTGCGCCATTGCGGCGGCGTGCGACATCACGCTGGCGGGCGACAAGGCGGTCTTCCAGGTTCCCGAGATGGCGCACAACATTTTACCGACCATGGTGATGTCGTCGTTCGTCGACCGGGTGCCGCGCAAGGCGATGAGCTATCTGGTCTACTCGACGGCGGAGATCGGCCCGGAACGGGCGCTGAGTTTTGGCATCGTCAGCGATGTCGTGCCCGCTGCAAAACTCGACGACGCCGTGGAGACGCTGTGCGCCGCGATCCTGAAAGCGCCGCGGCCTGCGATCCTCGGCGTCAAGGAATACGTAAAAACCGCGCCCGACATGGCGGTGTTCGGCGCCGTCGAATTCGCCCGCAACCTGCACGCCACCGTCAATTCGTCCGCCGAGATGCGCCGGAAGCATTAGCCCTTTTCCCCTCCCCACCCGGGCCGCGCTTGCGCGCGCCCGAGTGCAGGCTCTTGTGGGGAGGGGTTAGGGGTGGTGGCGGAAATTACAATCGCCCCGCGAATGCATCGGCGATGAACTGGTGTGTGATCGCGTAGGTCTGCCGCGTCGCCGGCTCGTTCCAGCCGGCGATGCCGGGAACGTCGCCGCCCTGGTCGGTATAGGCGTGCAGGATGCCGCTGAAGACGACCATCTGCCACTTCGCGCCCGCCGCATCCATCTCGCTCTCGAGGGCGTCGCGGTCGGCCTTGGGCGCGACCGGGTCGGGCGCGCCATGGGCGACAAGAAGGTGAGCCTTCACCGCGCCCTTCTTGGCCGGTTGCGCCGTCTTGAGATCGCCGTGGATCGACACCACGGCCGCGACATCGGCGCCGTCGCGTGCCAGTTCCAGCACATTGCCGCCGCCGAAGCAGAAGCCGATTGCGGCCTTGCGGCCGTCGATCAGGTTGCGGCGGGAGCCCTCGGCAATCATCGCATCGTAGGCGGCGCGGATGCGGCGGCGCTGCTCGACGGCGTTCTCGCGCAGCGGATTGGCCAAGGCCGCGGCCGCACCGAAATCGGCCGGGCGCGTCCCCTGCCCGTACATGTCGGCGACGCAGACGACATAGCGGTCGCCGGCCACCAATTTCGCGCGCTCGATCGCTTTGTCGGTCACGCCCAGCCAGTTCGGCGCCATCAGCACCGCCGGACGCTTGCCGGAGACTTTCTCGTCATAGACCAGCGCGCCCTCGGCGGTGAGCGGACCCATGGCATATTTGATCGTTTCGGCTTTCATATGCTCTCTCATCCTCCGCGCCAGGCCGGCCCAGTGTCAGGTCGTTGCGATGCCTCGCGATCGGGCGAACTTAGCCTTGGCGCGGCCAGGCATCAATGTCTTCGACCCAGCCTCACTTCGGATTGTCCAAAAATTCTTCCGTGTAGAGCGCGCGCATGTCGGGCTTTGCCGACATGATCCCCATCTCCGGAAACGAATCCCCGATCACCTCAAGCGCCTTGCGGCTGAAATGCAGATCGCGCGACATCATGGGCATGACGTCGTCGTATTCACGGCGCTCGATGGCTTCGTCGAGACCCGTCACCTGCCGTGCGATGCGGACGGTCTCGTCCTTGTTCGCAGCCATAAACGCGATGACGTCCTTCCAGCCGGCGAGAAAGCGCCTGACCTCGTCGGGCTTGTTCTCGATCATGTCGTTCGTCGCGTAAATGACGTGCGTATGAAAGTCCTTGATGTAGGTGCCGAACTTGAGCAGCAGGCGTCCTTCGTTGGTTTTTTCGAGCCCGTAGCCCTGCGACGAGGACATGATGATGCCGTCGACCTGGCCGCGCTTCAGCGCGGCGAATTGAGCGGAAATCTGACCGAGCGCGACGGTCGCGATGCCTTCCGAGCCCCAGCCCAATTGCCGCGACAGTTCGCGCGCCAGCCAATAGGTCAGCGAGCCGTTGGTGGTGACGCCGATCTTGGCGCCTTTGAGATCTTCCGGCTTCCGGATGACCGAGGACGGGCCCACGATCAATCCCATGCTCAGCGGCTGGTTGGCGAGCGCGCCGACGGCTTTTGCCGGAACGCCCTTGGCCAGAAATCCCATGGCAGGCCCCGAGCCGAGGCCGAAGTCGACGGATTTCGCCACCAGCCCTTGCTGCAACTTTGCGTCGCCGGCGAAAATCACGACCTCCGTTTCGAGCCCGTGCTTCGCCCAAATGCCCTTTTCCGTTCCGATTTCGACCGGAGCGAAGGCGAACGGCTGGCTCACAGATTTGCCGACGCGAACCTGGTCGGCCGCCGTCGCCGCGGATGCGCCGAGCAGAGCCGCCGCAAGCAGCAATCCGGCGATCATCCGATTGCACAGTCGCGCCAAGAGTCGCTCCAAGAGTTGCTCCAAGAATTGCTCCACCTCACCCACCCGACGGTTTCGCCTCGTCATGATAGCCCCGCCGCGTCAGTCCGCGTAGCTCGCACAAAAATTATAACGGGCTCAAAGATACCCTTGGCTGCGCCAGAAGCGTTCAGCCGCCGGATGGAGCGGCACGGTCTGCGGCGTGTCGAGCGCTTCGCGCGCCATGCGCTCGACCGGCAGGTCGCCCGGCTCCTCCCATGGGATGCGCGCTTTGCGCGCATCGAGCCCGGCGCAGATCTGCGTCACCAGCGCGTCGTCGGCCTGGGCATGGACGAATACCGTCCAGCCGCTGAAATCCAGCGACAGGACGTCGCGCGGCAGTTTCGGATAGGCCGATTTCGGCAGTACCGCGCGACGATAACCCATCGCCTCGAGCGTTACGACGGTCGCTTCGCCGAGCGGCAGGATGGTGATCCCGGCATCGAGCGCCCGAGGGACCCAGGAATACGCGGCCTCGTCGAAGATCGCATCGACGTCGCCCCTGACCAGCGCTTTGAAGGTTTCGGTGTGCGGCCAGGGGACGGTGCCGGCCTTGCGTACTTCGCCGCCCCACCGCGCGATGTCGTGGCGCGAAAAACCCGCCGCCGCGGCGACGTCGTCGAACATGTGATGCAAGGTATGGTCCCGCGTGCCGCGCATCAGGATGCGCAGCCTCGGTTTTCGGGCCGCAATGTCTTCGAAGCGCGAAAGCCCAGTCTCGGGCCGCACGGCGAAGACGAACTGGTCCCAGGATGGGATGACGGCGATCGCCCGGACCGGCATTGGTTGCGTAAAAATGCCCTGGCCGCGCATCGCCACGGCGAGCACGGCGGCGGGGTTGATGATCGCGAGATCGACCTCGCGGGAAGCTACCGCGAAAATGCCTTCGGCCGAGCTGACGCCGAACAGCGTCACCGGCTTGCCGCCGCGCGAATGCCGCAGCACCACCTTGGGCTGAATAAAATCCGGCACTGCGTCGGCCGCGGCGCCGCCCACCATTTCGGAGGCAATTTCGAGCACGAGACGCGAGCGCGTCACGTTGGGATTGGTGACGGGAGCGGTTGCGGTCGTCATCGTTTGCTTTTCCCTATTACGGCTTGACCGGCACGAATTGCGTCGTGAACAGCACGTCATCCGCCGGCTTGCTGGCGAGCGTTCCCATGTCGACATAGGATTGCTTCAGCGCGGCAACGGCCTGCGGATCGAAGCGGCCGTCGTCAATGAGCATCCCGATCTCGAAATCGTAATCCTCGCGCACCACCGTCGGGCTCTGATGCAGCACGCGCTCGGCCAGCGCCGAGGTTTCGTCCCGATGCGATTTCATGAAAGCGATCGCGGCAAAGAAGCCCTTGAGGAAACGCTCCACCAGCGGAGCGTTGCCGGCGACGAGAGACTTTTGCGCGAACACGACATGGGTGATGAAATGCGGCGCGTAGCGATCCATCGCCGTGAGCATGCGGGCTTCCTTGCGCTCTTCGAGCGCGAAACCCGCTTCGGTCGACAGCACAACGGCATCGACCTGCCTGGCCTTGAGCGCGGCGACGCTGGTCGCGATCGCGCCCAGCGCCACCGTGCGGATGCCATCCTGGCCCCAGCCTTCCTGGATCGCCATTTGCTTGGCCAACCAGTCGCTGAGCGAGCCCACCGTCGAGACGGCGATCAGCTTGCCCTTGAGATCGGCGATTTTTTTGATTGGCGAATCGGCGAGCACGATCGCGGAGATGTTGCGCGGCGGACCGGCGTAAGCGGCGACGCCGATCGCCGGCGAGCCCTTGGCGGCAAACGCCATCCCTGGTCCGCTGCCGAGCCCGAAATCGATGCTCCCGGCGGCAAGCGCCTGCTGCACCTTGGCGTCGCCGCCGAGATCGGCGCTATCGATATCGAGACCCTGGTTGGCAAAGAGACCTTGCTCGATGCCGATATCGACCGGCAGAAAGGTCCACGCGGCGCCTTGCGCCTTGCCGACATGGATCTGGTCAGCGCCGCGCGCGGCTCCCGCGCCGATCAGCGCGACAGCGGCAATCAGCAACACCCCGCTGTAATGCGATGTGCGTTTAGACCCGTTCATGGCGTTCTGTCTCCTCAGTTCTTTGCATCTGTGCGCAAGCCCCTAGGATGCGTCGAGCCAACAGGTCAGGCCGTCGGCCGCCCCGATGACAGGCTCCGCGAAACCCATCATCCTTCCCAGTATAGCAACGCCACCGAGGCGATGGGTTTCACTTCCACCTTCGCGCTCCGCGCTCCCGCCTTTGCGGAGCCCGCTTCGGCCGGCGAAGCGAGCGAAGGTGAGGCCGCTCAATCCAGGCTACTTGCCTATTCTCGCGGTAACGGGCGATCGCGCGGCCGGTCGGGTCACTTTTCGCGCTGGCACATAGTGTGCCGCCAGAACATGCTTGTCGCGAGCCAGCGCTCGGCAGGCAATGGCCACGACCGGCGGCAGATCGTCTTTCTTCAAATAGCCCATGATCGTGCGCCGACCGACCCCGAGCAGCTTCGCCGCCTCGGTCAACGACAGCCCCAATGCCTTCCGCCATTCTGCAAAATCTGCACCCGTCATCGGCTGCTGCTCTTCCGAGATCCGCCTCAGCGTCGCGGCCGAAACGTCTAAACGCCCCCATTTCGTCTGGACGGGCCAGGATACCCCAAGGCCCTGTTCCACGATTGCCGCCTTGGCAAAGGTCTTGGCGTCGTCCATCAGCGGCGCGAAATGCACGCTGCGAGCGATCAGTCCGGTCATGTCGAGTTCGCGGTCACGCCGATCCCCGGCGAAACGGACACGCAGAACACGGTCGCCAGTCGCGCGCACCTTCGTTACTTTTGCGATGTCGTTGCTCATGCCGGTCACCTCTGCAATTCGTCCCACATCGCCAACAACTCGGCGTGACGTTCCGCTACCCAGCGGCGGGCCTGTTTGAGGACCTTGTTGGGCACTGACCGGCCAGCAAGTCGCCGTTTGCGATGCGTATCTTCGCGGCGAAGTCCGAGCCCTTGATGTGCACATGCGGCGGATTCTCGTCCTGAAAGAACATCAGGAGCCTGAAGCTGCCAAGCCTCGCGATTTCCGGCATGCCCGCTCCCGCGGTTGCTCCTATATAGGGCAATATTTGCCCTAGTTCAAGCGCGTAGCACGTATGCGCTCACGCTGCTTCGAGCGACGGCGAGCGGGCCAAGACTTCCGCCCCGTTCGCCGTATTGCGCACGATTGCCGACAATAAAACATGGCCGGATTCGGCGTCGGCAATGCCGACCTGCAGCGCGTACACGCCGTCCTCCACCAGCGCGCTATCTCCCGCCGCGCGGAATTCGGGTTGTTCGTGCAGCGACAACCCGATGCCGTGGCCCACGCTTTCGCCCAGAACAGGGTGAAGCGTGAATGGCCGCAGCGCAGCGATCGCGTTTGCGTAAATCTCTCCGCTCCGCGCCCCCGGCCGCACATTGGCGACGAGCGCATCGAGCGCAGCCTCGGCGTGGCGCGAGGCCGGCGTGGCGGAACGGTCATTGACGGTGATCAACATGTCGGCCCAATAGCCCAAAACCTTGACGGCGATATAGCCGACGAGCGGACCGGCAGTTTTCTCGAACCGGCCCTGGTAGGGAACGAGCGTGCGGCCGCCGTCGAGGCTGATGAGCGTGCGCACATCCTGCGCGGCGAACGAACGCGCGACGCGCTCGGCATCCAGCGCCGCCGATTCCGGCTCCTGGCTGTTACGCCAGCTCTCAACAAAAGTTTTCGCGGCGGCTTCGAGAACCTTGCAGGACGCCCGGATCATCGTCAGCTCGCGCGGACGCTTGCGGCTTCCCGGTATTGCGAGAATGTCGTCGGCCCGTTGCAGCCGGAAGCGGTCGCCAAGGCTGCGGCGCACCTGTTCATGCAACGCCGGCGCCATGAGGTCGAAGCCGAACGTGCCCAGTTCAACCGTCCGCTCGCTCTTAAGCCGATCAACCCAAGGATCGAACGCTTTCTCCCATTCCGGACCCCAGCCGGATTGCACGTCCGAGATCCAGGTCATAGTGCGCATGGCCGGCAGATCGCGCGTGCTCATGGAGCAGAGCAGACGCGCTTCGCCGGCGCGCGGCAGCAAGGCCATGCCCCAGCGCATGCGCGGAATAAAATTGCTGAGATAGGCGAGCCCCGCGTGCTCGCGCGCGTCGCCGTAGACGAACACGGCCTGCCAGGCGTGCCGGGCCATGGCCGCGCGCAGGTCGTCCAGGCGCAAGACGAATTCGTCCTGCGGCAGACGGTCCTGCGCCCATACATAGGAGCCGAGCATGATCGAGGGCTGCATCGTTTGCATTTTTTTCTCTTTTTTTCGGCCTCAAACCGCAATGACGTCGAGTTGCGCCGGCCGCGCCGACAGCGAGCGAGCGCGCTCGTCCGCCACCACGACGGTCTCGCCGCACATCAGATAGCCGCTCTCGGGGATGTACTGGTTGGGATGCATGACGAACACCATGCCGCTTTCCAGCACGCGCTCGTTGCGCTCGACGATGTCGCCTGGACGATCTGAGGTAATTCCAAGTCCGTGGCCGCGCACGCGCATATAGGGCGGCCGGCAATAATCGCCGTAGCCGGCCTTTTGGAACACGCCATTGATGGCGCGCGTGACGTCGGCGACGCGGGCGCCGGCGTGCCCCGCGGCCAAGCCCTCGCGCATGGCGGCCTGCAATAGTGCGAATTTTTCGCGCAGCAAAGGCGGCGGCTCGCCGATGACGGTCGTGCGGCAGATCTGCACGAATTGGCCGCGATAGCACGGCGTGATTTCGGACAGGATGATGTCGCCGACGTCGAGAATTCGCTCGCCGGCCGCGCGCACGGCGAGATTGTGCTGCGAAGCGCTCATCAGCAGGAAATTGTCCTCGGCGCCGAGCTTCTTCATGAAGCAATAGAGTTCGGCCGCAAGCTCGAACTCGCGCAGGCCGGGACGAGCATATTCCAGGAGCCGCGCGTAGCCGCGCTCGGCAATCCAGGTTGCACGCTCCGCCGCTGCCAGTTCCTCAGCGGTGCCCACCCGGGCGAGATCGCGCACCAATTCATCGGCAGTCTTCGGCAATGTGCGAAGCGCTGACCCGATGCGATCGAGCAGACCCTGACCGAGCAAGGAAAGGCCGACCGACACCGTCCGCGACAGATCCAGGCGATGCGTCCCGACCACGCTCGCAAGCGTGGCGACGAGATCGTCGGTTCCGATCGTGTCGTCGGTCGACGAAAGCGCCGCAGCGCGCTCAACGTCCCAGGCCGGGGTCACGATCAGCGTCGAGGCGCCGTCGCGGTCGAGGACCAGGGCACTCTCGCCGATCGGGCGCACGCCGCCGAGAACATAGACCGCGTTCGAATCCAGGAAATTATTGAGGCCGTTGCTTGCGGCAATCAGGCCGTCGAGCGCTTCATCCTGGAGATGCCTGGTTGCTCGGATCAACCGGCTATTCCTCACAATCGCCCGCTCGTTCATCGCATGAACCCCGATCGCATCGCTGCTGCCGGCCGCCGGCCGCCGCGCCCAATGCAAGCGGATACTCATTTTCCGTCATTGCCGGACAGCAGTATATGCCCCGGGCGGAGCGCAGCGCCAAATGTTGTATTCTACGGAAAAGCTTATAGTCTGCCGCGCCGTGACCGCGTACCTCTGCACCCCTTCAGGCGTTTTTGCGTCGCGCTCCCTCGGGCAGCGCCGATGATCGTCGTCGCCATCGACATCGGCGGAACCTTTACCGACCTCGTCGGCTTCGACGACGAGGCGGGACGGTTCGTCGAGGCGAAAAGCCTCACCACGCCTGCTGAACTGGTGCAGGGTGTTCTCGACTGCATCCGCCAGAGCGGACTTTCGGCTGCCGCGATCGATGAGCTGATCCACGGCTCGACCATCGCCATCAACACGCTGATCGAGCGCAAGGGCGCCAAGACCGGCCTGATCGTCACGCGCGGTACGCGCGACGTTTACATCATCGGCCGCGGCAACCGGCCGGAATCGTACAATCTGTTCTTTCATCGCCACCGGCCGCTGGTGCCGCGCCATCTCACGCGCGAGATCGATGAACGCGTCATGAGTTCGGGCGAGGCCTTGCGGCCGCTGAACAAGGCGAGCGTCGCCGCGGCCTGCCGCGCGCTTGCCGCCGAAGGCATCGAAGCGGTCGCGGTGTGCCTGCTTCACGCTTACGCCAATCCCGAGCATGAGCGCGTCGTCGGCGCGATGGTGAGCGAGGCGCTGCCCCGCGCCTATCTCTCGCTCTCGCACGACATCCTGCGCGAATATCGCGAGTTCGAGCGCATGTCGACGACCGTGGTCAACGCCTATATCGGGCCCAAGGTCGGCGGCTATGTGAAAAGCCTGAACTCGAGCCTGGGCGGCGTCGGCTTTCGCGGCAACTTGTCGATCATGCGCTCGAACGGCGGCGTGATGACGCCGGAGGTCGCGACCGAACGGCCGGTCGCGATGATGGAGTCGGGTCCGGTCGGCGGCATCATCGCTTCGGCGCATGTCGGGCATGCGCTCGGCTTTTCCAACGTGATTTCGTTCGACATGGGCGGCACCACCGCCAAGACGAGTCTGGTTCGCGACGGCGAGCCGACGCTGGCGCCCGGCTATTATGTCGGCGGCTATGCCAGCGGGCACCCGGTGATGCTGCCGATGATCGATGTCGTGGAGGTCGGCGCCGGCGGCGGCAGCATCGCCTGGACCGACGATATCGGCGCGCTCAAGGTCGGGCCGCAAAGCGCCGGCGCCGATCCCGGCCCGATCTGCTATCGCGGCGGCGGCACGGAGCCGACGATCACCGACGCCAACGTCGTCCTCGGCCGGCTCGACCCCAACAATTTCCTCGGCGGCCAGATGATTCTCGACGCGGCCGGCGCGCGCGCCGGCATCGAGCAAAAGATCGCAAAGCCTTTGCGCATGGACACGGTCGCGGCGGCGCAGGCAATCGTCGAGATCGCCATCTCCAAAATGTCGCTTGCGGTGCGCGAAGTATCGGTCGCGAAGGGTTTTGATCCGCGCGACTTCGCGCTGGTTGCCTCCGGCGGCGCCGGACCGCTGCACGTCTGTGCGATCGCGCGCGAGCTGCACATCCCCAAAGTGATCGTGCCGCTGTTCCCGTCGCACTTCTCCGCGCTCGGCATGCTGCTCGCCGACGAGCGGCACGATTTCACCCGCACGTTCTATTGCGATCTCGCCAGCCTGGATTTCGCGGCGCTGTCCGCCGTGCACGATGAAATGGCGCGCGAGGCGGAGAAAAGCTTGCGCCATTCGGGCAACGCGGAATTCAAGATCGAGCTTGATCTGCGCTATGTCGGGCAGGAATTCACGCTGTCGGTGCCGGTTTCGCGCGATGCGATCGCGCGCGGCGACCGGCAAAAAATTCGCGCGGCGTTCGACGCGCTTTACGAGCATCGCTACGCGCACCAGTCGCCCGACGAGCCGGTGGAGATGGTCAATATCCGCCTCGCCGCCATCGGCAAGCGGCCGAAGCTCACCTTTCCCAAGCTTGCCGCCGATGCCGCGGCGAAACCCACGCGACACCGCGACGTTTATCTCGGCGACGCGCGCAATCCGGTTTGCTGTCCGGTCTACCAGCGCGGCGATCTCGGCTCGGGCTGCCGCATCGGCGGTCCGGCGCTGATCGAGGAGCACGGCACGACGACGGTGCTGTTCGAAACCGACAGCTGCACCGTCGCGCCATCGGGCGAGCTCATGATCGATGTCGGAGGCGCGACATGACCGAAAAGAACAAACAAACCGAAAAAACGGAACTCGACGCGGTCACGCTCGAAGTCATCCGCAACGCGCTGCCGGCGATCGCCAACGAAATGGCCGCCGATCTGCAACGCACCTCCTACAATATGATGATCTACGAGGTGCGCGATTTTTGCACCGCCTTGGTGAACACCGCGGGCGAGCTGATCTCGCAGAATGTCGGCGGTGTGTCGCATTTCGTCGCCGATCTCGGCGTCATCATCACCGATGCCATCAAGCGCTATGGCAAGGACGGCTTTGCGCCCGGCGACGTGATCATCACCAATCACCAGGCCGTTGCCGGCCAGCACCTCAACAACATCGTCATCTACATGCCTTATTTCCACGACGGCGAGCTTCTGCTGTTTGCCATGGTGCGCGCGCACTGGATCGACGTCGGCGGCATGAGCACAGGCTTCGGCGCCGGCCCCGGCGTCGCCGATCCCTGGATGGAGGGGCTGCAACTCGACCAGCTGAAAATCTACGAGGCGGGAAAGCTGAACGAGACGCTCTACCGCGTGCTCAAGGACAACATCCGCTTTCCGGAATCCTCGCTCGGCGACATGAAATCGCAGATGGCCGCATGCCGGCTCGCGGTGCGGCGCATGAACGAGCTGTTCGAAAAATACGGCAAGGACACGATCCTCGACGCCATCGCGCAAATCTTTGACGAGACCGAGCGCAAGTGCCGCAATATCGTGGAAAAGCTTGCCGACGGCGTCTACCGGGCGGACTCCTTTATCGACGACGACGGGGTCAAGCGCGGCGAGCGGGTGCCCATCCATGCCGAGGTCACGATCGATCACGGCAGCATGACGATCGATCTCTCGGGCACGTCGAGCGAGCGCAAGGCGGCGATCAACTCGCGCACCTATGCCGGCGCGCGCGTCGCCTACAAGGCGCTGACCGGCCCGCTCGAACCGGTCAACGAGGGCTCGTTCCGCGCCCTAAAAGTCATCATTCCGGAAGGCAACATCATGATGGCGCGCTTCCCGGCGCCGATGTCGGGCTGGAGCGTGATCGTTCCGACCGTCGTCGACACGATCGTCAAGGCGCTTGGCAAGGCGATGCCGGATCGCGTGCCTGCCGGGCATCACGGCCTGCTCGGCGGCGCCGTCGTGTTCTTCGGCGTGCATCCGAAGACGCAGCGCCGCTTCGTCGTGCAAAGCATCGAAGGCGGCGGGTGGGGTGGGCGGCCTTCTGAAGATGGGGAATCGGGCACGGTTTCGGTCTGCCAGGGCGACGTGCGCAACGGCTCGATCGAGGGAATCGAGCTGAAGTGCCCGGTGCTGGTGGAGAGCCGGGCGCTGCGGATCGATTCCGGCGGCGCCGGCAAGCATCGCGGCGGCCTCGGCATCGACATGCACGTGCGTAATCTCGTCGAGGGCCGCTGGAATTTCGAGCATACGCGGCGCGAGCAATGCCCGCCCTGGGGGCTATGGGGCGGCAAGCCCGGCACCTACGGCGATTTCCTCCTGCGGCTGCCCGGCGAGAAAGATTTCCGCTCCA
>Ga0181536_10006154_pt1 | contig 12120 bp, 8 predicted proteins | sample PEATcosm2014_Bin_41_FD_121105 | JGI IMG/M metagenome (GOLD analysis project Ga0181536, IMG submission 121105) | Peatland microbial communities from MTU Mesocosm Facility, Houghton, MI, USA - PEATcosm2014_Bin17_60_metaG | ecosystem: Environmental > Terrestrial > Soil > Wetlands > Peat | place...
AAGGTGAAATGGTCATCGAATTCTGGCCCGAGGTCGCGCCCAAGACCGTCGAAAATTTCAAAACCCTCGCCCAAAAAGGCTTTTATGACGGCACTTGTTTTCACCGTGTCATCAAAGGCTTCATGATTCAAGGCGGCGACCCGCTGACCAAGGACCCGAGCAAGGAAGACATGTGGGGCACGGGCGGGCCGGGTTACCAGATCAAGGCCGAGTTCAATGACCGCTCGCACGTGCGCGGCGTCATTTCCATGGCCCGCTCGAACAATCCCGATTCCGCCGGCAGCCAGTTTTTCATCTGTCATGGCAACCCGACGTTCCTCGACCACCAATACACCGCGTTCGGCAAGCTGATCAAAGGCGACGACGTTTTGGAAAAAATCGGCACCACACCCACGCATCCACAGGACCGCCCCGACAAACGCATGGGCATCATCAGCATCAAAATCGTTCCGCGTGACACGGTGAAGTGATTTATGGCCGGGCCGTCCCACAGCGCGACCCGGCCATTTTTGTTTGCGGACTCCGCCTTCATCCATCTTCGCCGTTGCTTCGACGTGACAAGTCAAATTTCGGCGTGCCAGTGACTGCTGCCACCCAGACCGGCTCCGCGAATCTGATTCAACCTGCGGCGTGAGGCAGCGCAGCGAGCCGAAAACTAAGCAACCCCGTCAGGGACGACATGTTTGTAGAAATTCAACCCGAAATTTTTTCAAACTCCGCAGGAACTTGTGATTTCCAGGAAACGAAAAACTACAAATATGTCGCGCCTACGGCGCTGATCCCTGCTTGTTGGCCGCACAAATCGGATTTAGCCGCACGGATTTGACAGGCGGGACGCTGGTCCTGCTTTTTACGCAGCGGCCTGGTCCGGTTTGCGCCGCACAATGGGTTTGCTTTCGCCGAGCACCACCGGCCGCGTGATTTTGACTTGAATGGTGATGTTGTTCGGACGGGCCAAGGAGAATTTATGATTTGCAATTTACGATTTCGTTGGAGTTTAATCTCGCCCAGCGGGATTGTTCCCACGAGGCATGCTAAAGCGTGAACTCCAACAACCAGGCGATTTCTTCACACAACCACCGAGGTTTTCTCCGCAGGCCCGGCGATTTCTTTGCGGGATTGCACAACTTGATCCACGAGGCCGTAAGCTTTGGCTTCGGCGGCGGACATGAAGTTGTCGCGGTCAGTGTCTTTGCCAATGTTTTCGACGGATTTGCCGGTGTGTTTCGCGAGAATTTCGTTGAGCCGATCCTTGAGCCGCAAAATTTCCTTGGCCTGAATGCTGATATCGGTGGCCTGGCCCTGCACGCCGCCCCAGGGTTGATGGATCATGATGCGTGCGTTCGGCAGCGCATAACGTTTGCCTTTCGTGCCCGCCGCGAGCAGCACCGCGCACATGCTGGCCGCCTGTCCGACGCAATAGGTGTTCACGTCGCAGGTGAGGTATTGCATCGTGTCGTAAATCGCCAGTCCGGCCGTGACACTGCCGCCGGGCGAGTTGATGTAGAGATGAATGTCCTTTTTCGGATCGGACATTTGGAGAAAGAGCAACTGCGCGATGATGACGTTCGAGACCATATCATCCACCGGCGTGCCGAGGAAAAGGATGCGGTCAACGAGCAGGCGCGAATAAATGTCCCAGCTCCGCTCGCCGCGGCCGGTCTGTTCAACCACAATCGGAACCAGAAAATCTTGCATGGCTAAATAACTACCCCATTTTTGCCGCAAGTAAAGGCGGGAAGTTTTTAGCCACAGATGAAACACAGATTGAACCCAGATGAAAAAAACAGTGTAAAGGACGTGGAGAGATGGTTCTTTCGCTCCCTTCGCGAGATGTTTTCGGGAAACCAGCCTTCAAATCTGTGTTTCATCTGTGTCAATCTGTGGCTGATATTATTTGTTCCCTGGCGCACTTGGCGTCTTGGCGGTTAAAAACAATTCCCAGATCAACCGGAACGCGCCCGCAAAATCTTGTGGTTTCTCCGCGATCCAGCGCGTGATTTTTTCCGGCGCGAACCACCCGCCGCGCTCGATTTCGTCCGAATGCAGTTGGAACGGCCCTTCGGCCTGACAGCGATAGACCCAGACGAATTCCGCATCTGTTTCTGAACACGCGGCGATTTTGAACAATCGCTCCGGCGCTTTTTCGACGGTCAATCCGATTTCCTCGCGCAATTCGCGCACTGCGCAGGCATCGTAATCCTCGCCGGAATCCACGTGGCCTGAGCTCGAGGAATCCCATTTGCCCGGTTCGCGGTCTTTTTTCATCGAGCGCTTTTGGAGAAAAGTCTCACCGCGCGAATTGAACACCAGCACATGAATCGCCCGATGTTTCAATCCGAGCCGATGCACCTCGCGGCGCGTGTTCTGCCCAACCACCTCGTCACGCTCATTAACGACATCGAAAATTTCTTCGCCCATAAAAGCTCCGTTGGGAGCGGAATCTTTGTAGAAACCTAAATAAAAAGTCAGCCCCGTGGGGGCGATGTATCTTTTCTCGTCTGTTTTGGAAATGTATGCTGACAGAAGATGCCGCTTCTGACGGAGCTTGAAAATCTCTTTTGTCCGGCTTCTACAAATATGCCGCCCCTGACGGGGTTTCCTTTGTGCCGCTGCATGGGACGCAGTCATCGCACCGCGATGACACTACCCGCCGGCGTTTTCGTTTTTGCCTACGGATTGAGTATTATTGGCGGCGGTGGATTCGTTGTTGGATGGAATCCCGGGGGCGGTCTGTTGGTAATAATAAATATATTGGTGAATGGTATTATGTTGGTAATTATAATTGGCGGCCAATTGGTGAATGGTATTATATTGGTGATTATAATTGGTGGTGGCCAATTCGTTGGCATTATTGGTTTCGCAATTATTCCATGTAGCTCCCACTTTTCTGAGCCGGTCACCTTGCCTTTTACCACGGTCCATTCGTCATTAAATGTGCCGTCGCCGGTGACTGGTGCCTGTTCACTCGTGGTAACATAATCGGTGATTTTGTTGGTGATAAGGATCGAACTTGAATGGGACTCGATCGTATTGAGACCATCAAAATAAAGGTCTGTGTTGGTGATGCCATTCTGTTCGTCAAAGAGGTGAAAGAAAATCTTTCCGAATTCAGTTTCCCCCGAGATACGCAGCACTCCTTTAGTCTTCGCAAGACTCGCACCTTTGATCGAAACAACAGTGCCGTTAGAATCATAACTAAAGTAAACGACATTGGTGTCACCAACATTTATCCCTGTGCTAACGTCAAAAACGGGGTTCGTGCCGGTTTTGTCCACGACAAAAATGTCCCGGATTCCGATGGGACCTTCTATTTCCCCCAGTGCCAGTTGTGCGCCAGCAGGCCAGTTTGTGTCAAAGGCTGTCGCCAAAAAGCGCAAGAGGTCCTTGTTGGTAATTTTTAAGGTCTTGATGGTGGTTGCATCATCGTTGCCGTAAGACGTTTCAGGGATGTTAGTCTCTTGCTGTGCGGCAGTAAGGCTGAAGTTGAGCTTTTCAAATCGGTCGAGAAGCTGTGCTTTGGCGTTGGAAGCCCACAACGCAAGCACAACTGCGATGGTCGCGAAAGTCAGCTTGTTTGATTTCACACCTTTATTTTGTTGATTATTACCAATTATTTTACTGTTTTTCCAGATCCTATTTTAAAGCCGAACTTACACGACTATGCATGGGGAAGGGTTTTGCGGTCAACTTTAATCAAGATTCAATTGCTGAAAAGTTTTCCCGTCAGCGCCACGAATTTTTCCAAGCTCAATTCCTCCGCGCGTTCTTGGGGTGGGATTTTTAATTCGGCAAACGCGGCTTCCAGTTTTTCCGCCGGCCAGTCTTCACGCAGCAGTTTCAACATTATTTTTCGCCGCTGCGAGAACGCGCGCTTCACAATTTTCACAAAAATCGCGTGCTGGTTTTCGGGTAGAAGCGGTTGAGCGCGCCGGATCAAAACCATGCACACCGAGTCCACGTCCGGCGCGGGGAAAAAACAACCGGCCGGAATTTTGAACCACTCGCGCGGCTCGTAACTAAGTTGAACCAGCAACGTCAGCACGCCGTAATCTTCGTCACCAGCTTTGGCCATGAGCCGGCGGGCCACTTCGAGCTGCAATGTCGCGACCATCCGTTCCGGTCGTTGGGGCGATTGCGCCAGTTCGACGAGAATCGGTGACGCGACGGAGTAGGGCAAATTCGCCACGAGCTTCCAATCGTGCCAGTCTTGTGGGACAGGCATCCTGCCTGTCTCTGATCTATTTTCTGATGACAGGCTGGAAGCCTGTCCCACTTTCAAAAACTCCAGCGCATCGGCGTGGAACAAATGTAGCGCAGGCGTCCCGCCTGCGTTCAAATTTTTTCCCAAATCGTGCAGGCGGGACGCCTGCGCTACGTTAAACCTTTCGCGCAAAAATTCAACGAGCCGGGCGTCTTTTTCAATCGCCAAAACTTCACCCGCATTTTGCAGGAGCAATTCCGTCAGCGGACCCAGTCCCGGCCCGATTTCGAGGACGTTATCCGTTTTTTTCAGTTCCGCCGCCTCGACGATGCGCCGGAGTTGGTTGCCATCGTGCAGAAAATTCTGGCCGAGGGATTTCGTCAACTGAATCCCGCGCGTGGCCAGCAGTTCCCGCATCTCCGAAAGCTTCACCGGGAAGAATTAAACCACGGCTTGTCGCGCTGAAGCAAAGCGAAAGCGGAATGAACACGGCATAAAGCCGCGCGACAGCCATGCCGCTATACACTGATGGACACGGATAAAATAAAAACGGCGCGCGGAATATGTTCATATGTTCTGTTTCCCTTTCCCCGATCGAAGCGGAAAGGGAGAATGATTGTCAGTCAGCAAGCGAGTTCGTGTTTACCCGTGTCCATCCGTGGCTAAAGTTTTGCGTTGGTTATGTCTTTGCGTTGAGAAAAAACGTTTGCGTGGCTTGCATTTTTCGCGGTCAAGATTTTTGCGGCTGAAATTTTGGGCCTCTCCCGCACTGCGGGATCAGTCTCCGAAATTCGTGTCGCGCGATGGGTTTAACGCTTGCCCGTCAGCCGTTCCACCAAAAAATCCTCGTACGCGCCCAGGTCTTTCCACCTCGTGGCCACATTGACTTGCTTCGCCTGCGGGTCAATGACCGTGTAGCCGTCGTCGGTGACGCGGAGGCCGAGTTTCTCCATCACGCACAGGTCCTGCCGGATGGCAAGATAAACGGCCACGGTGTCGAACAACGTGCTGCTGCGCTTGTCAGCCATGTGCGCCGGCAACTTGGCGTCGCCGACAACCCAGAGGCGGTAGTTGGCGATAAGGTCGGCGACGTTGCGGTCGGTCGTCTCGCGGACGCGCCGGTATCTGTCGCCGGTCAAAGTCACGAGGCCGCAAGTGTCGAGTGGCGTGATGGTGATGTCCCACGGGGCGGCAAAAACCTGCTGGCAGGCCCTGGGATCGGCCTTCACGTTCCATTCCGCCTGGGGTTGCTTCGCTCCGCCGTAACCCACGCGCACGCTGCCTTGCATGCCCACGAACCGGGCATGTTGCGCAATGCGCGGCTCGCGTTTCAGCGCCTCGGCGATGTTCGGCATGGGGCCGATGCAAATCAACGTCACGGTCTGCGGCGAGTTTATTATCGTGTCAATGATTGCCTGCACGCCGTCGGCGTGGACTTTGCCCGGATAGGACTTGAGATCGTAGTCCTTGACCCACGCGGCCTGGCGGCCGTCGCCGCGCGGGGCGATGTCGAGGCCAACGCCCACGGGCACGTTCGTTCGCCCGGCGCGTTCGAGCAGTTTCGCGAGCAGCCGCGCGCGGTATTGCGCCTCGCCGTAATCGCCCACCACAAGTTTCAGGTCCAACTCCGGCGATTTGAGCAGCAGGGCCAGCGCCCAGGTATCGTCGATGTCGTCGCCGATGTCCGTATCGAGGATGACGGGAATGGGCGCGGGTTTGGCGGGTTGCGTTTCGGCGGCGCGGGCGGGCAGGGCCGTCAGCGTGAAGCCCAGCCAGAGCAGGCCAACGCCGGCACCGATCCGGCGAAGAGAGCAAAGTGCAGCAGCGGAGTTCACGAGCGAGGATGGCGTCATGCACGGGAGCATTGCAGAAGCGCCAGCGGTGTCAACGGGTGTCGCAGGGAAAAGCGAACCGCTAATCTTCATTCATCAGTGTTGATGAGCGGGAATGAACGGTTGGTTTCTTTGTGTTCAGCGATTGACGGCCTGCATGGCCGGTTCCGGATAACGCAGGCCGGCGGCGGTCCCGGGTGGCGCTGCGGCCGAGATTTCTTTCAGTTCCGCCGGCGTCAGCTCGACGTTCAACGCCGCCGCATTTTCTGCGACGTATTTCCGCCGCTTGGTGCCGGGAATGGGAATGATGTCGCCGCCTTGCGCAAGCACCCAGGCCAAAGCCAGTTGCGCCGGCGTGCATTCCTTCCGCTTCGCCAGCGCTTCGATCCGTTCGGCCAGTTTCAGATTGCGTTCGAAGTTCCCGCTTTGGAACCGTGGCGAGTTCCGGCGCCAGTCGCCCGGCGGCAGGTCTTCGGGTTTCTTGAATTTCGCGGTGAGAAAGCCGCGACCCAGCGGGCTGTAAGGCACAAAACCGATCCCCAGTTCCCGGCAGAGCGGCAGAATTTCCGCCTCCACGTCGCGCGTCCACAGGGAATATTCCGTCTGCAACGCGCTGATGGGATGCACCTTCATCGCGCGGCGGATGGTCGCGGGCGCCGCTTCGGACAGTCCGAGGTAATGCACCTTGCCGGTGCGAACCAGTTCGCTCATCGCCCCAACGGTCTCCTCGATGGGCACCTGCGGATCAACCCGGTGCTGGTAGTACAGATCAATGTCATCCACGCCCAATCGCCGCAGGCTGGTGTCGCAGCACGCACGGACGTATTCGGGCCGGCCATTCACGCCGAGAAAATTGCCGCGCTCGTCGCGCACATTGCCAAATTTTGTGGCCAAAACCACCTCGCGGCGGCGGCCTTGAATGGCGCGCCCGACCAGCCGCTCGTTTTCGCCGCACCCGTACATGTCCGCCGTGTCGAGCAGGGTCACGCCGAGGTCCAGTGCGCGGTGGATGGTAGCGATGGATTCCCGGTCATCGCGCGTGCCGTAGAATTCCGACATGCCCATGCACCCGAGACCGAGCGCCGAGGCGGTCAATCCTTGTTTTCCAAGCTTTCGCTGTTTCATGTCATTTCCTTTCCGTTGTGCAAAATCAGCTTTAATTTGGACCAAAAAATCCGTTGCGCAACAGCGATCGGATGATCGCGAAAGCCGGAATTGACCCCATGCGGGAGGTGGTAAGGACAGCCGCCGTCCCTGTCTTTCGTGTGATTCGTGGCTTTCCCCGCCTTCGTTTCACTCCGGCGCGGCTCGCGGTGTTTTCATTTCGCGCCACACCATGGGCTTGAATTTCCACCCGGCCCGCGCCATGCTGTCCGAAAGCCATGAAGCCCAATGATTTTTCAGATGCGCGGGTGCTCGTCACCGGCGGCGCTGGCTTCATCGGCAGTGCGCTCGTCTGGGCGCTGAACCGCCGCGGCTGCGAACGCATTGTCGTCTGCGACCGCCTCGGCACGGACGAAAGGTGGCGCAATCTCACGCCGTTGCGCTTCGCCGATTACGTCGAGGCCGACGATCTGCTCCCACGGTTGCAAAGCGGCGCATTGGGCAAATTTGACCTCGTGCTGCACATGGGCGCCTGCGCGTCCACGACCGAGACCAATGCAAGTTTTCTCATCCGCAACAATTATGAATTCACCAGGGATCTCGCCGCTTGGGTGCTCGGGCAAAAAACGCGGTTTGTCTATGCGTCGTCCGCCGCAACTTATGGCGACGGTTCGGCGGGCATGGACGACGATGGTGGCAGGCTGGACAAGCTGCGTCCATTGAACATGTACGGTTACTCAAAGCACCTTTTTGATCTGCACGCTAGGCGCGCAGGATTTTTGAACCGCATGGTCGGTTTGAAATATTTCAACATCTTCGGCCCGAACGAGGACCACAAGGGCAACATGCGGTCGCTCGTCCACAAATCCACGGCGCAGGTGCAGGCCGGAGGCGCCATCCGGCTGTTCAAAAGTTACCGCTCCGATGTTCGCAACGGTGAACAAAAGCGTGATTTTCTTTACGTGAAAGACGCCGTGGCGATGACCTTGCATCTGGGCGCCAGCAAAAAGGCCGGCGGCCTTTACAACATCGGCAGCGGCAAGGCGCGGACCTGGCTGGACCTGGCGCATGCCGTTTTCGTCGCATTGAAACGCAAGCCGAAGATTGAATTTATCGAGATGCCGGAAGCCATCCGTGACAAATATCAGTATTTCACCCAGGCGAACCTGTCCCGGCTGCGCGCCGCCGGTTACACCGCCCCCGCCACGTTGCTGGAAGACGCCGTGAGCGATTACGTCCGCAATTATCTCTTGCCGGCCAGGCGGCTCGATCCGGCTGTGGCGTAAATTTCGTAGGAGCCGGGGTAACGAGGTTCTGATTTCCATTCCGCACTCCCCATTCCGAATTCCGCAATTGAGAATGGGCCGACTCACCAGTCTTAGCACCAAGTGCTACGACCCGGCAGGCGTCGGCTGCTGCTTTTGGATGGAATTCCACTGCCATACAACTTGCCAGCGACCGGGTTTTATTGTCATTTTAAGCGGGAATGAAATTAAAAATTTGCATCCATTGCCTGCTGGCCGCCTTCGCCCTGACGGCGGCGCAGGCGGCCGCTTTGCTGGAGAATTTCGACGCAACGACTGAAGTTGTTGGCCACAGCACCAATGGGCTCGAGACCCCCGTCAATCAACTGGTCACGCCCGCCGGCACCCGCATCGAACTTCCCGGCATGAGACCGCTGGCGCTGGCGCTGAGTCCCGACGGCAAACTGCTCGTGACCGCCGGCCTGACGCACGAGTTGGTGGTGGTGGATCCAGCAACAGAAAAAATTTTACAGCGCGTTCCCTTGCCGTCGGACAAGGCGCAGGAACCAGCGCCGGTTTCCACTGAAATCCTTTCGCCGGACGACAGAGCGCAGCTCAGTTTTACCGGTCTCGTTTTTTCGCCGGATGGCTCGCGGATTTATCTTTCAAACGTCAACGGTGACATCAAGGTTTTCGGCGTCCAGCCGGATCACAAGGTCATTCCGCTGTTCTCCATTCCACTTCCGCCGGCCAATGCGCCGTCGCGCAAGTCGGAAATTCCCGCCGGCATTGCGGTTTCACCGGATGGCAAAAAAATCTACGTTGCGTTGAACCTTTCCAATCGTCTGGCCGAACTGGACGCCGCGACCGGCCGCGTGTTGCGAATTTGGGACGTGGGCGTGGCGCCTTACGACGTCGCGCTCGCCGGCCGTAAAATTTACGTCAGCAATTGGGGTGGCCGCCGGCCCGATGCCGACAGTGTCACCGGTCCCGCCGGACACGGCACACAGGTGCGGGTGGATTCCCGCTTCATCGCCAGCGAAGGCTCGGTGTCGGTGATTGATTTGTCCCAACTGACCGTTACGAGTGTCCGCGCAAATAACAACCTCACCAGTTCAGCGGTAACAATGCCTCAGCCGATCTCTGAAATCCTCACTGGTCAGCACGCCGGCGCGCTCGTGTTGTCGCCGAACGGACGCTGGCTCGTCGTGGCCAACACCGGCAGCGACACGTTGAGCGTCATTGATACCCGCAAGGACCAGATTGTCGAAACGATTTGCGCGCGGCAGAACCCGGGCGATTTGTTCGGCGCGCAGCCGAATGCGCTCGCGTTCGACAAGTCGGGCAAAACGCTTTTTGTTTGCAACGGCACGCAAAACGCCGTCGCCGTTTTCCAGTTCAAACCAGGCGAATCGAAACTGCTCGGCCTGATCCCGGCCGGCTGGTTTCCCGGAGCCATCGCCTTCGACGCACCGCGGAAGGAAATTTATGTCGCGAACATCAAAAACATCGGCACAAAAATGGAAAAACCGCGAACGGGATTCGGCCACGGTTCGGGGTTCAACACCAAGCAATACGCCGGCTCACTGTCGCTGGTGCGGGTGCCGTCGGCAAAGGAACTGGCGACGTTGACATCAAGAGCGTTGGCGGATTTGCGTTATCCGTTGCTCGCGCAGGCGAAATTGCCGCCGCGCGAAAACCGGCCCGCCCAGCCCGTGCCCGAACGCGTCGGCGAACCCAGCGTGTTCCAGCACGTCATTTACATCATCAAGGAAAATCGCAGTTACGATCAAGTTCTCGGCGACGAGACGGAAGGCAACGGCAACAGGAACTTGTGCGTGTTTGGCGAACGCGTTACGCCAAATCAGCACAAGCTGGTCCAGGAATTCGCGCTGCTGGACAACACGTATTGCTGCAGCATCGTGAGCGCTGATGGCCATCAATGGACAGACACAGCGTTCGCAACGGATTACATGGAGCGCGAGTTCGCCGGTTTTCCACGCAGTTATCCGAGCGGCGGCGACGGCGAGAACACCCGCGACGCGCTGGCCTATTCACCCGCGGGTTTCATCTGGAACCATGCGCTCGCCCATGGCAAAACGCTGCGCGATTACGGCGAATTCGCCACCGCCGTTACGCGCTGGAACAATTCCGCGCGCAAGGACAAGCCGCATTTTCTCGATTGTTACCATGAATTCCTCAATGGCACGGACGACCTGGCCATCGGGTGTGAACCGGACATCGAATCGTTGCGGCCTTATCTCGTGACGAACACGGTTGGCTGGGATCTGGATGTGCCGGACGTTTTTCGCGCCGCGCAATTCATCAAGGAACTGAAACAATTTGAGGCCGCTGGCAACTTCCCGAATCTGATCATCATCTGGCTGCCGAATGATCATACCAGCGGTGTGAAATTCGGTTCACCGACGCCCGCTGCACAAGTGGCGGACAACGACCTGGCGTTCGGCCGGATTGTCGAGGCCGTCAGCCACAGCCGGTTCTGGACGAACACGTGCATCTTTGCCATCGAGGACGACCCCCAGAATGGTTGGGATCACGTGAGCGGCTACCGCACGACGGCTTATGTCGTCAGCGCCTATACGAAACGCGGCGCGGTGGTCAAAACGCAATACAATCAAACCGGCTTGTTGCGCACGATTGAACTCATGCTCGATCTGCCGCCGATGAATCAGATGGACGCGACGGCCACACCGTTTTTTGACTGTTTCATTCCGCCCGGGGCGGGACCGGATTTCACACCGTTCGACGCCGTGACCAACAATGTGCCGCTCGACGAGATGAACCCGCTGCCCAAACTCATTTCCGACCCGCTCTTGCGCAAAGACGCCTATGTCTCGGCGCGCCTGCCGCTCGACAAGGAGGACCAGTGTCCGGAGGATTTATTCAACCACATCCTCTGGCGGGCGACAAAAGGTTCGCAAAGCCCTTATCCGGACTGGGCGGTGAAAGCGGCGGATGACAACGATTGACCGTTGTTTGCCCCAACCCGTGACTGAAAATTGCCCCCTAATCAGGCAATTCCCGGCCATCAAAAAAACCGACTTTGCTTGTAACTTTGGCTGGTTTTTGCCTAAGTAGTGGATAAGACCTCATTAAAAAATATGGAACCCATGCCGCCAACACCTGCGCCGCCAGCGCCCGCAAGCTCGCTGGCTGGCCGGTTGATGAATGTCTTTGCCGCGCCGGGCGAAGTGTTTGCCGGAATCAAAGCCACCCCGTCATCCGTCGCCAACTGGCTCGTTCCCGTGCTCATCTTTGCCGTGATCGGAACGATTTCCATGTGCATCATGTTCGCCCAGCCCGCCATTCAACAAACCATTCGCGACCAGCAGGCCAAGGCCTTGGACAAGCTGGTGCAACAAGGCAAAATGACCCAGGCCCAGGAGGATCAGGCCCAGCAGGCGATGGAAAAATTTGCCGGACCAAAATTAATGGCGATTGTCGGCAGCATTGGCATCGTCCTCTATGGCTTCGCCTCGGCTTTCGGCTGGGCCTTGGTGTTGTGGCTGGCCGGGCGATGGTTGCTCAAAACCCAATTTGACTACCTGAAGGCACTGGAGGTTGCCGGATTGTCCTCCATTATTACTGCCCTCGGCATGGTAATCACCACCCTGCTGGCCGTAATCCTGGGCCGGCTTTACGCCGGGCCAAGCCTGGCGTTGTTGGTGGGTGATTTTGATCCCACAAATCGCGGCCATCTCCTGCTGGGTGCCGT
>Ga0181536_10006155_pt1 | contig 12119 bp, 5 predicted proteins | sample PEATcosm2014_Bin_41_FD_121105 | JGI IMG/M metagenome (GOLD analysis project Ga0181536, IMG submission 121105) | Peatland microbial communities from MTU Mesocosm Facility, Houghton, MI, USA - PEATcosm2014_Bin17_60_metaG | ecosystem: Environmental > Terrestrial > Soil > Wetlands > Peat | place...
GAACGCCGACCAGGCGCGCATGCATTCGTTCCACGCCCAGGGCTGGGAAGATCGCATCGGTATAATCCAGGAGATCGAGGACGAACGTTACCGCCAGATCGCACAAAGGATCGTCGCGGTCGACCGCCCGGATCTGCTGACTGACGCGCAGCGCCAGCGTTGGGAGTCATGGCGTCGGGAGCACTTCCTCACAAACGAGAAAGTCCCGTGGATGACGGTCGCTTCCGCGCTCGAGGAGTTCGCCGACGTGAGCCAGGATGCGACGCCGGCCCAGCAGGCGCAACTCGCGGACCTGGAGCGCTTCCTGAACGGTCTGGGTCGTTAGCTCAGGCCTGTCGATCGAGCAAAGCGATTCAAAAACATTCTAGGAGTGAGCAACGAGGCTGCAGAGATTTTCAAAAGAACATCGCAGAAGGTCCATTATAGAATATTTGGCTAGTCGGCAGCTTTTATTGGTTTCTGTGGGTGAGGCACATCGCCTATAACAGTCCGCTCGTAAGCTCAGCTGCCCGACGGCCCTAAAATATTCGGGCACGAGCATCGCGGCAACGCACCGCGTACATGATAACCTAAAATCTATCCGACGATTCCCTTCTAACGTGCCATGGCGCAGGTCAGTGCAGATCCGGCTCCGGCTCGCTGAAGTTAACGCGCGTAAGGCGCACTACGAGCGCAAGAGCAATGCGCCACCTGTTGCCGATTCGTCCATTTCTTCGTTATCTTCGGCGCGTTTTGCGTCAAGCGTCGCAGCTCGCCTGGCAATACCTCGTTCCTTGCTGCGCTTTCCGCGTACTCGATTGCGCAGTCTTTTAGACACTACTTGAGGAGTTAGTGACTCGGGCAAACCGTCGTGCCTTGCCCGTCCTCGTACGATTCCCGCCCAGAAGAATCCCAATGGGCTTGTTGTTAGGTAAACCTCGTGTGAAGCGTATGACGCTACGCTGCCTGTAGTAGCCGCAGGATCACCGTCAGGATGCAGGTGACTTAAATCGAGTTACGGAAAACATGAGCATAAACAGACTCTTGGACACGCGGAAAACGGAGGCGAAACGAAGGATTCGCCGCCGGGTCCGGACCGTGTCGCTTCCAAAAACTAGATTCGAGCATAACGATGGTGTAGCCCGCGAAGGATCGGATGTGCAACAACATGGCCAAAGCGTTCGATCGGGCGCGTGTACGGTGCGGCCTTGTCGTCGCAACGGGAACCCGCCGTCGCTGTGGCTCACATTCATGATGCTCAAATTGTCTGCAGCTTGTCTTGATTTAGCGCAAATCGCCGCACACTCGACACGGCCCTGACCGCACGTTAGCCGGCACCATTGGAGCTTGGAGCGGTTTTGCCAACTCGCGCAAGTCATGAAATCAACGTCGCGGGAGAGTTTAGCGGAAGCGAATCCGGTTGGCGTGTTCCACCTACAGATAGGTTACTATTCGTATGCTGCAGCCATGGTCGAAGACGTTCGCTAGGCTTATCTTCTTTTGCCGCTTCTCAGTACTCTCGCGATATCAGCTATTTCCGAGGCCGTGAGGTATAATTGAACAAGTTGTTCTCAAGATTCCTCCCAAGCATGGCATCGGTTCCGCCGTGGGCCAATGAGGAGGTAATTCGCGAAGAGCTTTTCAGTGTCGAGCGCCTTGAGCAGCACGCCGAGAGCCTAGCGGCGGCGCAGTCCGTCAGTTCACAACCGGAGCGAGGGCGACCGCTCGCGAACCGGGTTCGCGACAACGATGAGGCCCTCCTTGCCTCCTATCGTGTCATCGCAGCGGCAATTCGGGATAAGCACGCTATTACCCCTGCGGGCGAATGGCTGATCGACAATTTTCATCTCGCGGAAGATCAGATTCGGGAAATCCGGACCGACCTTCCGCCGAGTTATTACCGTCAACTTCCAAAACTGGCGGAAGGCCCGTTCGAGGGATATCCGCGCATCTTTGAAGTGGCCTGGGCATTTGTCGCGCATACCGACAGTCGTTTTGAAGCGGAGATGCTTCGGCGCTTCGTATTGGCCTACCAACGCGTCCAACCTCTGACGATCGGAGAATTGTGGGCTCTCGCAATTACAATTCGCCTTGTGCTTGTGGAGAATCTGCGGCGGCTGGCCGATCGCATCGTAGCCAACCAGACATCGCGTGACGCCGCGGATGCCTTGGCCGATCGCTTGCTCGGTGCCGGAATCAGATCTTCCGGGGCGACCGCCGCGGCGCTGCCACAGTTTACGCAGTCACCGCTCAGCCGATCATTCGCGGTTCAGCTCACACAAAGATTGCGCGACGAAGATCCGGCTACGACGCCGGCCCTGAAGTGGTTGGACGAACGCCTCAATGCGCAGGGCATGAGCGCCGACGAAATCGTGCGCGAAGAGCACCGCGGACAGGGAGCCGCGAACGTGACGGTGCGCAATATTGTTACTAGCATGCGGCTGATATCCGAGCTTGATTGGTCCGAGTTCTTTGAAAGCGTCAGTCTGGTCGACGAGGCGCTGAGGGCGGGCAGCGACTTCGCCGCTATGGATTTTCCGACACGTGACAGATATCGCCGCGCTATCGAAGAGCTTGCGCGCGGTTCGGGCCATTCGGAAATCGAAGTCGCCCGCGCAACGATCCTCTATGCAAAACGTGCTGAAGCCGAGCAACTAGCGAAGATGGGTGAGCCGGATCCGCGCCGAAGGGACCCAGGCTATTACCTGATTGGGCAGGCGCGCCGCGCATTCGAAAAGAAACTCAACTTTCGTACTCCGTTGAAGGATTGGCTGGCGCGCGCCAACGCGGTGGTAGGAATTTCGGGTTATCTGGCGACTATCGCGTTGGCGGCCGGGCTGCTTCTCGCACTGGAAATGTTCTGGCTACGAAGTGTGGTTGGCGCCGCGGGCTGGCCTTTCTTGCTCTTGGCATTCCTCGGCCTCTTTATTTCCGTTGATGCGGCGATCACGCTGTTGAGCCGAGTGGTTACGGATCGGTTTGGACCAGCCGTGCTTCCCGGTCTCGATCTGCGCGAGGGTGTTTCGGCCGAGTTTCGCACCCTCATCGTCGTGCCGTCGATGCTCACAAGCCGAGCGGCAATCGACGAACTCGTCGAACGGCTGGAAATCCATTATCTCGCGAGCCCGGATGGCGATATCCGATTTGCTCTGCTGACCGACTGGACCGATTCAACCAGCGAGAACGCAGCCGGCGACGAGATGCTTTTGGGCTCGGCAATCGAGGGGATCGCCCGTCTCAACAGTCAATACGGACCGGCATCGGACGGGCCTCGCTTTTACTTGTTCCATCGCCGACGGGTCTGGAATGAAAGCCAGGGCCGGTGGATCGGATGGGAGCGCAAGCGCGGAAAACTGCACGAACTGAACCGGCTCCTGCGCGCGGCGACGGACACGTCGTTCCTGTCGATCGGTGGCGGGCTGCCGCTGGTGCCGCCGGGAGTTCGTTACGTCATCACATTGGACACCGATACAAGGCTTCCCATTGGAGCCGCAAAGCGCCTCATCGGAAAAATGGCGCATCCGCTCAATCGACCAAAGTTTGATGCCGTATCTCGCCGTGTGGTCGAGGGTTACGGCGTCCTACAGCCGCGGGTAACGCCCTCGCTTCCGACCGCGCCCAACGGCTCCGTCTACCAGCGCGTGTTCTCCAGCCCGACCGGCATCGATCCGTACGCCGCGGCCGTTTCCGACGTTTATCAGGACCTGTTCGAAGAGGGCTCCTATAGCGGCAAGGGCATTTACGAAGTAGACGCTTTCGAGGCCGCGCTCGCAGGCCGCATCGCGGAAAGCTCAGTTCTCAGTCACGACCTCCTGGAGGGCATTTTTGCTCGCGCGGGACTCGTCTCTGATGTCGAGGTCTTTGAAGATTTTCCCTCGCGTTACGATGTTGCCGCGTCCCGCCAGCACCGATGGGCGCGCGGCGACTGGCAGTTGCTCCCCTGGATCATAGGCATTGGCACGGCGACTGGCGGCAAGGGTACGGCGGATATTCCGCCGCTTGGCCGTTGGAAGCTCGTCGACAACCTTCGCCGATCAGTGTCGGCTCCGGCAAGCTTCATTGCATTCTTGATCGGCTGGGCTTGGCTGCCGCCAGCAGCCGCCTTGCTCTGGTGCGGCTTCGTTCTTCTTCCCTTCCTGTTGAACGCTTTCCTGCCTCTCGTCGATCGCGTGGTGCCGCGCCGTTCGGGGATTTCGACCCGCAGCCACTTTCGCGCGTTCCGTCTGGATCTCAGAATCGCGTTGTTGCAGTTCGGGCTGCAAGTGGCGCTGCTCGCGCACCAGGCTTGGCTGATGTGCGACGCGATCGTCCGAACATTGTCGAGACTGTACCGGCGCCGGCAATTGCTGGAATGGATGACCGCCGCAGCAGCGGGTTCTGGCCAAGAGCTCGGCCTCGCTGGATTCTATTGGCGGATGGTCGGCGCGGTTGCGCTGGCTGCGTGCGCGACCTTTGTTGTCGCACACGGCGATTATCGGTCTTGGTTGATCGCGGCGCCGCTGGTCGGCGCCTGGATGCTGTCGCCGGCAATTGCATGGTGGGTGAGCCGGGCGCCACGACCCGACCAGACTTCGCTGTCGGAAGCCGACCAGGAAAGCCTGCGCCTCACGGCGCGGCGTACTTGGCACTTCTTTGAAACATTCGTAACGGCGAAGGATCACATGCTTCCTCCGGACAATTTTCAGGAAGATCCTCGGCCGGTCCTAGCCTGCCGCACCTCGCCGACAAATCTGGGCCTCTACCTGCTCTCGATCCTTGCCGCGCGGGATTTCGGCTGGCTTGGCATTACTTCGGCCGTCGACCGAGTGGAGGAAACGCTCCGCACCATGAGTGGCCTGGACCGATACCGCGGTCATTTTTTCAATTGGTACGACACCCGCGAACTTCATCCGCTCGAGCCCAAATACATATCCTCGGTCGACAGTGGGAATCTTGCCGGGCATCTGATTGCGTTGCGGAGCGCCTGCCGCGAGATGGTCGCAGCGCCCGTGGTCGGTTCGGAGCCGTTTGCCGGGATCGCGGACGCAGGAAAACTCGCGCGCAGCTCCCTGAACGCACTGAGCAGCGATCGCCGAGCTTCACAGACCGCTTGCAAACAACTTCAAGTCGCGCTCGATTCACTTGGCTTATCGTTATCTTCGCCTGCTCAATCGCTGGTCGATTTTACCGTCCGACTGACGAGCCTAAAACGACAGTCTGAGATGCTGCACCAACTCGCGCGTGCGCTGTTCGAGGAAGGGTATCAGGATGTTTCCGGCATAGTCGAAGTGGTGACTTGGGCTGAGGTCGCGGTATCGACCGTCGCCAGCCATCAGCGCGACGTCGATGGTTTGCTCGCGTGGATCAATCTCGCGGCCGTGGGGGAGTCAGATGGTGCGCTGACTTTAGCCGATCTACCGGACCACTGTCAGACCTTGATCGAAAAGCTGAGAGCCGATCCCGCATCGACCGGTGCTGAGGCTGACGTCGTAAAAAATAGTTGCCTCATTGCGGCGCTGGAACAATCGGCTGTAGCCGCGCAAGCGCTGATGCGGCGAATTGCGAATATCGACGAGACCGCGGCAAGAATGTTCGACGAGATGGAATTCGGCTTCCTTTTGGATCCGGCCAGGCAGCTGCTGTCCATCGGTTATCAGTCCGCGGAGGGCACGCTAGATCCGAGCTGTTACGACCTGCTTGCATCCGAAGCGCGGCTAGCGAGTTTCATCGCCATCGCCAAAGGTGACATCGAACCGAAGCATTGGTTCAAGCTGGGGCGCCCGGTGACCCCAATCGACCGCGGCTCAGCCCTGATCTCATGGTCGGGGTCGATGTTCGAGTACCTGATGCCGGAGCTGGTGATGCGCGAGCCAGAGGGGAGCCTGTTGCATCAAACGGCGCGGTTGATCGTCAGCAGGCAGATTGAGTACGGCGCCCAGCTCGGCGTTCCGTGGGGGATTTCCGAGTCGGCATACAATTTCCGCGATCTCGAGCTCACCTATCAATATTCCAATTTTGGTGTCCCCGGGCTCGGACTGAAACGCGGGCTTAACGAGAACATCGTCGTGGCGCCCTATGCAACGGCGCTTGCATCCATGGTCGAGCCAACCGCCGCGGTTCGCAATTTCTCCCGCCTGGCCGAAGTCGGCGGGTGTGGCCGGTACGGCTGGTATGAGGCCCTGGACTTCACGCCGGGACGCATTCCGGAGGGCAAAACCGTTGCCGTCGTAGGCGCCTATATGGCGCACCATCAAGGCATGATCCTGGTCGCTATCGCGAACACCCTTCGCGGCGGCACGATGCGAAGGCGCTTTCATGACAATCCGATCGTCCAGGCGACGGAGTTGCTGTTGCAGGAAAGGCCGCCGCGCGAGGTCGCCATCCAGTGGGTACGTGCCGAAGACGTGAGTCAGACGGCGCAGATACGCGAACTCGTGCCGCCCATGTTGCGCCGGTTCCGCTCGCCACATGATCGTGTCCCGCGCAGTCACCTTCTGTCGAACGGCCGCTACGCCGTCATGGTCACAGCCGCCGGTTCGGGGTACAGCCGTTGGCTGAATCTGGCGGTGTCGCGCTGGCGCGAGGACATCACCTGCGACCCCTGGGGCTCGTATGTCTATTTGCGCGATATCGGAAACGGCTCGGTGTGGTCTGCGGGATATCAGCCGAGCGGCGCCCGGCCGGACAGTTACGAAGTCGCGTTTTCGGAGGACCGCGCTGAAATCGCGCGACGTGACGGGACAATGGCGACCACTCTCGACGTCGTCGTATCGCCGGAGGACGACGGCGAGGTAAGACGTGTGTCGCTCACCAATCTCGGGGCGCGCACGCGCGAGATCGAGGTAACGTCTTATTCCGAGATCGTCTTAGCGCCTGCGAACGATGATGCGGCGCATCCGGCATTTTCAAAGCTTTTTGTGCAAACCGAGTTCGCGCCTGAACTGGGCGCGCTGCTGGCGACACGTCGGAGGCGCGCACCGAATGAAAAAGAGGTTTGGGCTGTCCACCTGACCGTAGTGGAAGGTGAGACGGTCGGCGAGCTGGAATTCGAGACCGATCGGGCGCGCTTCCTCGGACGCGGCAATGGCGTTCGCACGCCGATGTCCATCAGCAGCGGCCAATCGCTTTCAGGCACCGTTGGCACGGTGCTCGATCCAATCTTCAGTATCCGCCGACACGTCCGCATCCGACCCGGCGCGACCGTTCGCGTTTCCTTTTGGACGCTGCTCGCTGGTTCACGCGACGAAGTCATTACGTTGGCCGACAAGCACCACGATGTCTCGGCATTCGAACGGGCAGCCACCTTGGCCTGGACCCAGGCTCAGGTTCAGCTTCATCACCTCGGAATATCGCCGGACGAGGCGCACCTCTTCCAGCGTCTCGCCAATCGCGTCCTCTATTCGGATCCGACGCTGCGGCCGTCGCCCGAAATCCTGAAACAGAACGATCTCGGACCAGCCGCGCTGTGGGCGCACAGAATTTCCGGTGACTTGCCGATCGTGCTGTGCCGGATCGACGAGGCCGAACACCTGGAAACCGTACACCAATTAATTCGCGCACATTCCTACTGGCGGATGAAGCAGCTTGCGGTCGACCTGGTGATCGTCAACGAAAGAAGCGGCTCGTATATTCAGGATTTGCAATCCGCTCTGGAATCGGTGGTGCGGGCAAACCCATCGCGATCAATATCGGAGAAAGACGGCGCCCCCGGGGCGGTGTTTCTGCTGCGGGCCGACTTGTTATCCGTCGAGGTGAGAAACCTGCTGCAGACCGTCGCGCGCGTCGTGGTCGTGAGCCGGCGTGGAAGCCTCGCCGAGCAAGTTAAGCGTTTGCAGGAAATCGCTCCCGCCGCCGAACCGCCGCAACTTAAGCCGTCTAGCGCAAGCCCTCCCGAGTTCGTCGCGCCGCCGAAGCTCGAGTTTTTCAATGGAATTGGCGGATTTGATAAGGATGGACGGGAATACGTCACCGTCCTCGACGGCGACCAGGCGACGCCCGCGCCTTGGGTGAATGTCGTCGCCAATCCTTCGTTCGGTTTCCAAGTGTCCGCCGAGGGCAGCAGTTACACATGGTCGGTCAATAGCCGCGAGAACCAGCTCACTCCGCGGTCGAACGATCCCGTCAGCGACACTCCCGGTGAAGCCATCTACGTGCGCGACCAGGATAGCGGAGAGGTCTGGACGGCGACCGCGCTTCCGATCCGCGATGACGCTTCCCGCTACGTTGCCAGACATGGACAGGGCTACAGCCGTTTCGAGCATGAGTCACATGGAATTGCGCTCGATCTCCTGCAATTCGTGCCGCTTGATGATCCAGTCAAGATTTCCAGACTGACGATCAAGAACGTCTCCGGCCGCCGGCGGCGGTTATCGATAACAACCTATGCGGAGTGGGTGTTAGGGCCGTCGCGCGCCACTTGCGCGCCCTATGTCGTCACTGAAATCGATCCCGAAACCGGTGTATTGCTCGCACGAAATCCGTGGCGCATGGAGTTCGGTTCGCGTGTGGCGTTTGCCGATTTGGCCGGCCGACAACAATCGTGCACGGGCGATCGCACGGAGTTCATAGGGCGAAACGGCACATTTGCTTTGCCGGCCGCGCTTGCAAGCAGGAACCCACTGTCCAACCGCGTCGGTGCTGGCCTCGATCCTTGCGGCGTCCTGCAAACCGCCGTGGAGATTGCGCCGAACCGTGAAGACGAAGTGACATTTTTTCTAGGCGAGGCGGCGACACGAGCGGAAGCCCTGTCGCTGGTCGAACGATGTCGTGCTGCCAACCTCGGCGAGGTTTTCCGCGAGGTGGCCAGTTATTGGGACCGAACGCTGGGCGTGGTCCAGGTGCGCACGCCCGATCGTGCCATGGACATCCTGATGAACCGCTGGCTCCTGTATCAGACGATCGTTTGCCGGTTATGGGCCCGATCGGGCTTTTACCAGGCCAGCGGGGCTTACGGCTTTCGCGACCAATTGCAAGATGGAATGGCGCTCTGCTTGTCACAGCCGGGGCTGACGCGCGAGCATCTTCTGCGCGCAGCCGCTCGACAGTTTACCGAGGGCGATGTTCAGCACTGGTGGCTGCCGTCCTCGGGCAAAGGCATTCGCACGCGTGTTTCCGATGATCTTCTCTGGTTACCTTACAGCGTGGCACAATATGTAACGGTGACCGACGATCACTCTGTCCTCGACGAGAAAGTGGCGTTTATCGATGGAATGACACTCGCAGCTGATCAGCATGACAGCTTTTTTCAGCCCATGCTTTCGGATGAATGGGCTACTCTTTACGAACACTGTGCCCGATGTCTCGATCGAAGCCTTGCGGTCGGACGGCATGGACTACCGCTGATTGGCGGGGGCGACTGGAACGACGGAATGAACCGCGTCGGTACCGGCGGGCAGGGCGAAAGCGTATGGCTGGGTTGGTTTCTTTACGCAACCATTGCGAACTTCGTTGGGTTTTCGGAACAGCGGGGTCAACGCGATCGTGCTGCAAATTGGCGGCGGCACGCGGCTTCGCTGCGAGACGCCCTTGAGCGAGAAGGCTGGGATGGCGACTGGTATCGCCGCGCCTATTTCGATGACGGGACGCCACTTGGGTCTGCATCTAGCGGCGAGTGCCGCATCGACTCCATTGCCCAATCCTGGGGAGTGATCTCCGGCGCGGCAGATCCCGCGCGCGCTGCGCGCGCCATGGCGGCGGTCGATAAATACCTTATATCACGCGACGATGGACTGGCTCTGCTGTTCACGCCGCCCTTCAACAATACCATACAGGAGCCCGGTTACATTAAGGGCTATCCGCCGGGAGTCCGAGAAAACGGCGGTCAATATACGCATGCCGCGATCTGGTCGATTCAGGCATTTGCCAAGCTTGGCGATGGGGAGAAGGCAGCCGAATTGATATCGCTGCTCAATCCAATCAACCACAGCCTCACCTGGGCCGCCGCTCAACGTTACAAGGTTGAACCGTATGTGGTGTGTGCGGATGTCTACTCGGCTCCACCGCACATGGGGCGCGGCGGCTGGAGCTGGTACACGGGTTCATCAGGTTGGATGTACCGAGCCGGTCTGGAGTCGATTTTGGGGTTCATCGTGGGAGGCAATACGTTGCGGCTCAATCCCTGCGTGCCAAAAGCCTGGCGAGATTTTGAAATCGCATTTCACCACCACACGACCCGGTACGTGGTCTCCGTTGACAATCATGCTGGAGTTTGCCGCGGCATTGCCCGCCTGGAACTGGATGGCAAGGCGCTCCCGCAAGGCTCGACCGATATCACCCTATTGGACGACGGCGCCATCCATCAAGTGCAGGTGATCCTCGGATGACCCGCCTGTGGCGCATCACACGCCATTGCCAAAAGACGCGCTCGGCTCGGTTAGGCCGCCTTGGGGTCTGGCATATGGCGCACGTTATGGTTATGGCTCACGGTACACGCCTGCTCACAGCCGCACTTTACGCAGACGAATATCTCGTTGTCCAAATCAAGGGTGCGATTGGCTGACTCAATGTGCTTGAGCCGCAACTCGCCGCCACAGACGTCACAATGTGACGAGGGCGGCGGTTCGACAAGGGTACGCATGGCATTCCTTTCGCCCGACATGTCTCGGCACGAGGGAATGGGACACCCAAAAGGGTCCCACGTGAAAGGTTGGATTGAAAGCCCGAACGCTTTGCGTTGGCGTCTCAAGCCTTATAATGCTGCCCGTTTTGGAAGGGCGTGTCCAATCACATTTCTGGAGGCGCACGGCGAGCATACTATTCTCCGAGATAGAGAGCTTTAATTTTGGTGATTGCGACCAAGTTGTCCTTTCCGGAAATTATATTCGGAAATATTGGTGATTCAGCCCTGCCAAAATCGGAATGGCCACAATAGCACCAGATCGTTCGGCGGCTCGATGCAAGGGCGCATCTTTCTGTAATACCAAGTGGGTACGCGCTATCAGTTTTATCGTTGGCGATTAGATGTCGCTTGCGGTTGCGACAGTGGGTGTTGGCGACCGCATCATCGTCGGGACGTTGCTGCACATCAATGGCCTTGGCTTCCTTTCGTTCGCGGCAATAATCGGATCAGCCCCGTCGTCTTGCTCCTATGGAAGGCGTGTTTCTAGGGCGCCAAGAAACTCACACTCACAAACAGATGCGAAACTCTCTCCTGCAAGCCTCACAACAAAATTAGGCGGCTGGGTGCGAACCGCAGCCGCTATGACGTCAGTGCTTCGTCCTTTCACGTCGCTCACGGGCGTTGCCGGCGTACGTGGAAAGCAGCTGCTTCTGCGTGTCATCGAGACTATTGAACAGCGGTTCCTCCGCATCGGCCAGCTGCTTCAATGCCGCGCTGGCGCTGGCCAGATCCTCGGCGCGCTGGCGTAAGAGCTCGATGGGGTTTGCCGATTTTTTTTCCTGGTACCGCTCGACGCGCAGCTTCGCAAGATTGCGTATGGCGGCTTCGTAGGCTGGCCAGTTCTTTTCCTGATCGGGGGTCAGTTTCAAACCGGCCTTGTGCGCCGCGATGCGCGCATCAACAACTGCGGCCCGGTCTTCCCACGGTAACCGTTTGGTGCTGGCGGGAGCGGGAACTTTGTCACCGGCGGGGGCGGGCGGCTGTTGCGCATAAGCGAGGCACGAGCCGGCAAGCGCCATGGCAGTCGTTGTAGCAAGCAATGTCTTCCACCTCATGGGTGACCTCCAAACCTTGTTCATAATTTCTTCCTCATCGGTCTAGATCAATCGACTTAGCCTGCAGCGAATGCGCGACCAATCTTTAGGTTTATCGAGCTTTACGTCACTGGCTTACCAGCAACCAACAATGGGTACCGGCACCGGAAGGCAGGGGCCAAACCCGTACGACGGACCATAGTAGCCACCGTATCCACCACCGTAGTCGCCGCCGCCATATCCGCCTCCACCGCCACGATATCCGCCACGTGCATGACCGCCGCCCCCGGCGTGTCCACCGCTACGTGCATGACCGCCACCCCCGCCGCCGTGGCCTTTGGCGGCAGCGAAAGCGTCAGTAGGGATGAAAGCGCCGCTCAACAATAGGGCAACGCTGAGGGCGACAGCTGTTTTGCGGAGCATATTTTTATCTCCTTAAATACGATCACTTGGCCAGTAAAACCCGCGCCGCCTTAAACAGCCCGCATTGACGTAAATCAACGCGGCTA
>Ga0181536_10006156_pt1 | contig 12119 bp, 5 predicted proteins | sample PEATcosm2014_Bin_41_FD_121105 | JGI IMG/M metagenome (GOLD analysis project Ga0181536, IMG submission 121105) | Peatland microbial communities from MTU Mesocosm Facility, Houghton, MI, USA - PEATcosm2014_Bin17_60_metaG | ecosystem: Environmental > Terrestrial > Soil > Wetlands > Peat | place...
ACGACAAAATACAGGACGTTATTCCTATTCCGGTTCCGCCGGACGGCCAACTCAAGTGGACCGTGCCAGCCCAAGGGTCGACCCCCAACGAGCCCCGCCTTGCCTGGGAAGTGGTGTTCGTGCGGCACATCTATGTCAGTTCCCCGACGCGGAGCTTCAATCGCGAAGACGGGACGCGGGCCAAGGATGCCCTCTACTCACTAATCGATTACCTGGACCCGGAAGCCACCCGCGCCTTTCTGAAGATTACACACGAAACTTACCGGCAGGCGGTAGGCGATCAATTCGGCAAGATCATTCTGGGCTTTTTCGGCGATGAGCCGGATTATAGCAGCGCCATCCCTTGGACTCCGAAATTGCTGGCGGAATTCGAGCAGCGGAAAGGTTATGATCTGAAGCCCTACATTCCCTCGTTCTTCATCGGCAGAGGGATGGAGATGTCGGAAGAGACGCGGCGGGCCAGAGCCGATTACTACGACGTGTGGAGCGCGATCTTTCAGAACAGCTTTTTCGGAGAGCAGGCCGAGTGGTGCAGGAAGTACAACGTGGAATACCTGGTCCACCTGAACCACGAAGAGACCATGATCGCGCTGGAGCACAGCGAAGGCGACTACTTCCGCGACAACCGGTACGTGGAGGTGCCAGGAATCGACAACCTCAACCAGCTTGTGCCGGACGCCGTGCACCGGCCGGACGGGACGTGGAATATCAACAACAATTTCCCCAAGCTGGCCTCATCAGCGGCGCATCTCTTCGGCAGACCCAAAGTCTGGGCCGAAGAAGGCGGCGGTATAGGCATCGACGGCAAGTACCAGTTGGATTTTCAACTGGTGCGAGGCGTAACCGCGCTGCAGCTTCGCGTTCCCGTGTTGCGCGGCGGCGGCGACCCTTCCACTCCGGCGCCCGCAACCTTCGCGGCCCCGCCGCAGGCTGCGATGGTGGCGTGGTATGCCAATCGGGGCGGCTATCTGATGGCGATTGGCCGTCCGGCCGCCCAAGTTGGTCTGTACCATCCCGGCAACAGCATCTGGATGGGCGACCAGGAGGCCGACCGCAGCACGACCAAGCTGGGCTGGCAGTTGTTCGAGCATCAGGTGGATTGGGATTATTTCGACGAGCAGTCGCTAAGCTCGGTAGCCACAATCGAGAATGGTGGTTTCAAGAACCTCAGCGGGCAGGTTTACAAGGCGATTATCTTTCCGTCCATGACGGTGATCACGCGCTCCGGCCTGGAACGGTTGAAGGCCTTCGTCAAAGCGGGCGGTAAAGCGATTTTCGCAGGCAAGACTCCGGGGCTGATCGTGGACAAGACGTTCCTGCATGCCAAGGATGTACCAGACTTGAGCTTCGCCACTCTCATCGAACCCTCCGGCGACATCACCGCGCGTGTGCTGGCAGCGCTGCCTAAGCCGGATGTGAAGCTGGACAGCCCCTGGCAGCGACTGACCTATACGCACCGGAGCTGGAGCGACGCCGAAATGTACTTCTTCTTCAATGAGAGCAACCAGCCGGAGTCGCGTATCGCAACCATCGCCGGCCGAGGCCAGGCACAAGCCTGGGACCTGGCTACAGGCGAGATTCATCCCATCTCGGGTGCGACGGCGGAGGGCGATTCCGTGCGTTTTCCGCTGGTGCTCGGGCCCTACGAAGCGGAAGTCGTGGTGGTGGGGCCGCTACCCGGGTTCGGCGGGATCCTCCGGTAGCGTTACGCTTTCGATTTCGACCACAGCATCGTCTTGGGCATCGACCGGTACATGATCCAGGGAAATGACGGCAGGTTCTGCCCATTGTGCTTCCAGTATTGCGAGCCTATACTTGGTGTGTAAATAGGAGTCGTTTATCTCTTATCGCGGGTGGGACATGGAGTCTCCAATCGTCCAAATCATCGGGAGCCGCGCGACGGCGCCGCGACCCCGGCGGGCACTCATTGCTTTTCTGCTCTGCGCCGCCCTGGCGCCCGCGCAGCAAAGCAGCGCTCCTGCCAAAGACGTCCCGGTCACGCCAGCCGCCTCCGCCAGCCTGCGCGGGCGAGTGATCGATTTTAAAACGGGCGAACCGATTGCAAAAGCTCTGATCTGGATCCGCAGTCCCGATCGCCGCGCGGTGACCGACGAGAACGGCAGATTCGAGATCCCGAACGTCGCGCCTGGGGAGGCCGACGTCTACGTCAGCACCGTCGACTACGGCCTGCTGCAACAGAGGATCCAAGTGGAGGCGGACGGGCCCCGCGAATTCGAGTTCCTCCTCGGCCAGGAGTCTCTCAAGCACAGTGACCGGATCACCGTCACCGCGGAACCATTCGTGCCCGTCCGCACGGAAGATCCCGTGGAGCAGTCCATCAATAACACGGAACTAAAGAACCTTTCCGGTGTCCTGGTCGACGATCCGCTGCGCGCGGTCCAGTCAATGCCCGGTGTCGCCGCCAACAGCGACCTGTATGCTCAGTTCACGCTTCGCGGCGCCGAGCCGGCGGATATCGGAATTTTCGTAAACGGCGCCCTAATGCGCGCTCCGTTCCGCGGCATAATCGACGACCGTGGCAACAGCGTCTCGTTCAGTCTTCTGAGCAACTCCTTTGTGGATTCCATGACCTTGCTCAGCGGCAATTTCCCGGTTCAGTACGGCGATATCGCGGGTTCCATTCTGGACGTCCAGACCCGCGAAGGAAATACCGAACGCACCTCATATCGCGCTGATGTGAGCATGCTGGCAGCGTCATTTACGGCGGAAGGGCCTTTGGGCGATTCGAAGAAGGCCAGTTGGCTGGTCTCGGGCCAGAAGGACTACGTCAGCCTCGTCACTCCGCTGGTCGGAGGATCGGTGCCGAACCTCAGCTTGTACGAGGGCTTCGGGGATCTGTCCTACAACCCAACCGCGCAGAACCGGATCTCGTTGACCGTACTGGGGGGCGGTGTGAGCTACGGTATGACCGCCTCGAGCGTCTCCGGCACGGACGGCTTCCGCAACGGGACTGGCCGCAGCGGATTGGCGAGTCTGCGATGGACCTGGTCCGATGCCTCCACAATCTCACAAGCCCAGGTATATGGTTCGAGCGACTCCGGCTGGGCCAAGGATCTTTCCGAGGACCCATTGGAACGGTCGAGCGGCAGCGAGATGGGATTCCGCGAAGACCTGACGCACCAAATGGCATGGAACAAATTTCAAGCGGGCGCGGAATACCGGTGGTTCGATCGCGACTTCGTGCAAAACGAGCCCTGGAACTACTCCACCGAAGAGTTCTCGGCCACGTTGATTCAATCCGCGCAGTTCTCGAAAAGCGCTTCGCAGCCAGGAGCCTATGTCCAGGACACCATCTCGTTCGGCAAGCGCGTCACCATCGTTGCGGGCTGGCGCTGGGATCATTTCAGCCGGTACAGCCAGAACACCTTCCTTCCAAGGGTCAGCCTGTCCGCATCGCTGTTGCGTAACACCAAGCTGATCGCTGCCGCGGGCCAGTATTCCCGCTTTCCGGATCTCGTCGATCTATATGGCGAGTTCGGGACACCCACGCTGCGGGCGGAGCGCTCCACGCAGCTCTCCTTGGCGCTCGAACACTTGATCACCACAAAAACGCGGGTGCGTGTGGAGGCGTACGACCGGCAAATCCGGGACGGCATCTATTCCGCGGCCAGCCAATTCCGAGCGAATTCGGAAGGGTCCATTCTGTACCCGCAACTTGGTCCCGTCCTGGCGAATTCGCTGCGCGGTTACTCTCGCGGGGTCGAGTTTACTCTGCAGCGGCGGAGCGCCAACCGGCTAACGGGCTGGATCTCGTATGCTCTCGGATATGCCCGTTCGGTAGACACCACGACAAATGCGCATTTCTGGAGCAATTTCGACCAGCGCCACACGGTGAACATTTTTGGGAGTTACCGCATCAGCCAGACCGTCAATGTCAGCACCAATGCGCGGTACGGCAGCGGTTTCCCAGTGATGGGGTATCTCGGGCCGCCTTATATACCAGGGCAATTTCCGGGTATGCCAGCCAACCTGAACATTTACTTCCCTATCGCCAGCGTACCGAACCAGATCCGCATGCCGTATTACTTTCGGATGGATGCGCGAATCAATAAGGCATTCCACCGCAAACGCTCCAAGACCACGTTGTACGCCGAGATCATAGACCTCACCAATCGCTCCAACTATGAGTACATTGGATTCGTCCCGGATTTCGTGCGCCCCTATGGATACATCGCCGCTTACCGCACATCAGTCTTCGGGATATTGCCGAGTGTTGGCCTAAGTGTGGAGTTCTAGCGTCGAGCAGGCGGCACTTCGAGGGATGCCAGGTAGTCCCGCTTCCCATGGTGAAGGTTGGGCCTCAACCCAGGAGGGCGAAACACGATCGGGTGTTCTCGGAGTCATTTGCGGAGCCACTCACGATTTTCGGCTGCGCCGGGAAATCGATTCCGCGATCGGCGATCGGCAGAGGTCTACTGCACCGCAATCGTAACCGTCGCGGGGGAGGATGTGCCGCCCACCGAAATAACCACTGAAACGGCGCTGCCCGGTGTTACGGTAGCAGGCACGGTGGCATTCACCTGCATGGCTCCCTCAACGAAGCCGGGGGCGTTTCCGGCGTAAGAAACCGGCGCGTTCTGGCCGCCGATCTGGACCGTCACCGGCTGCGGCGGAAGGCCTGTGGAAGCGGCTACGGCGACCAGGCCATCTGTGCCGGCGGACGAGGGAGTGCCCTGACCGGTGGCGAAGATCGCGATGGTGCTTCCTCGAGTCGCGGGTTTTGCGGCGGAGTTTAAGGAGTAATCCTGGTTCAAAACGGCAGCCGGCCCGGAGCCTGAGCCATTCAAAGTGAAGACGCCCGGTTGCGCCGTCACCACGGGCATGCTGACGGCCGGCGAAAAGACTCCCAGGTATTCGACGCGCACGCTGGTGCTGGTCTCGTTCGCAATGGAATACGGCGCTGCCACGTCGAGCTGGGTGGCGCTGGCATAGAGTATCGGCGCGGCGATATCATCGAACCACACGCGCGCGCCGGCTAGTGCATTGGGGACCACGCCGGCAGTCACCTGGCTGCTAACACCCGTGGTTGGACCGAGGTTTGTGCCGAAGATGGCCAGGACCTCTCCCGGCGCAACATTGCTATTGGCGTAGGAGGCCGCGTTGCCGATGCCGCCCGATGAAATCTGCGGCTGCGCTTGAGCCAGGCGCACGAACGCCACACCGTATCCCGGAAATGAGACCGAAATTGTGCCCTGCGGCGTGATGGATTGCGTTGCCGGACCGGTAGAAGGGTCGGTGGTGCTGTTGATGGCGGTGAGGGTAGCGGAGGAGAACGAGCCCAAGGCCGAGACATCCAGCGTGATGTTGGCGGACACGCCGGGACCGTTGTTATCGGTGGAGTTGCGATAGGCGTGGTTCGCCAGCAGAATCACCACCGAACCATCGTCGTTGCGCACAGCGAGAGATTCCAATGCGCTCGGGTCCGAGTTATTCACCTGCAGGATAGTGGCGCCAGGAGGCGAGGGAAACAGGTGTGCCAGCTCGTAGTCGGTCCAGTAACTGAGATAAGTGAGGCCGGAGGTGTAATCGACTTCGGCGAACTCCGGATCTGCGTCATAGTCCCAATGGTAAAGCGCCAAGTTGCCGCCCTGAGCGAGTTGCGAAAACAAATAAGGACGCCAGGCCGCAAAGAAAGCGCTGGTGGCGCGGCCGTCAGTGACGTAGGTTTCGCCCGGATTGCACGCGCTCATGCCGTTGCCCGCATCGTAATCGGCGTTGACATTGTTCTCAGTGACCCATACGGGCACGTTGGCGAGCGCGGGGTTGGTTTTCAACTGGCTGCGTACATATAGCAGGTCGGCCAAAAGCGTGGGGATGGTCTTCATGACGGTCTGGTCGGTGTCGCGCTGGTTGCAGGTGGAGTAATAGTGCAGAGCCACGGCATCAACCGGGGCGGTCACTCCCTGGACAAAAGGCGGGACGAAAGTCTCGGATTGGGTTCCAAAGTCGGATTCCTCGATGGCTACGAACTTGATGGTGGGATCGACCGCCAGCATAGCCGGCACTACGGTGTTGTACAGGGTTAAATATTCGGATGCCGTGACACCATTGATATTCGGCTCATTGAAAATGCCCCACCAGGCGATGTGGTAAGGGCTGGGCGATTGGTAGTGCACGCCGTTCACGTCAAAGCCGCCGGTGTTGTAATAGCGCACCACGTTGGCGCAGTACTGGGAGAAAGCCTGGATGCTGGAAGGCAGTATCTGCCCGCTGGAATTGTCCATGAATGCCGGAGCGGTGGCGAGCTGTAACTCGGGGCTGTGATCGCCGGTGTTCAGTACGGGCTGCAGGATGTCATCGAGCGTGCTGAAGTTCCACTGATTCGAGCCCGTCATGGGGACGCCCTGCGAGACCGGCTGCAGGCGTATGTGCTGGGGCGCGAGCTGCCATAGCAGTTGGTCGCCGGCAGCGGGTCCGGTAGAGAAGAACTTATTGTCCCATTCCGCGGGTTGAAACGCGGTAGACATGAAAGACTGGAGCCGGCCGTTGGTGCCCGCGCCGGAGTTGGTCTGATTCAATACTTGAACGCTGATCTGCGTCTGCGCCGCGAGCGAAAGCGCAACCACCAGGCCCGCACAGAACGTTCGGATATCCATTAACTGGAATTATAGCTGTAAGCTAAGTGCGGGTGTGGCCGTCTGAATTCTGAGTGTCTGGCGGCAAACAGGAAGTTGAGACTTCCGCGCCCTTCGAAGGGGCCGCGGCCAGTACTGCAATCGCGAGCGACAGGAATATGCGGTTCATGTCTCATATTACTCATTATTAATACTGACCAAATCGTTGCAATCACTGCTGGTCAGCATGGGACCGAGCTTGAAATGGCCGATGGACGCACTCGATGGGTAAGAGATAGTTAGTCGTGCCGCAGCGCTACCATCGGATCCACCCTGGCTGCACGCCGCGCCGGAAAGTAGCTCGCCGCTAGACAGACCGCCAGGAGCATTACCGGCACCGCCGTGAACGTCGCCGCATCATGCGCGGTGACGCCGTACAACATGCTCCCCAACACCCGCGTCGCCGCGTACGATCCGGCCAGTCCCAGCGCGATACCCGCGGCCGCCAGCGTCGCGCCGTGGCCCACTATCATCCGCAACACCTTTCCCTTCTCCGCGCCCAGCGCCATGCGAATGCCGATCTCGTGCGTCCGCTGCGACACCGAATAGGCCACCACTCCGTAGACGCCAACCATCGCCAGCACCAGCGCCAGCGCCGCGAACGACCCCAGCAGCACCATGTTGAACCGCGGCCGCTCCACGTATTCGTCCAGCACTTCGCGCATGCTGGCCACGTTGTCCACCGCCTGGTTGCGGTCCAGGCCGCGCACGATGCTGCGCACCGCCGCCACCGCGCTACCTGGATCACCCACGGTACGCACTGCGAGACCGACGTATATGGTTGGCTCTTCCACGAACGGCACGTAAATCTCGGTGCCGGTGCCGGCATCCAGGCGCAGGTTCTTCACGTCTGCCACCACGCCGATCACCGTCCTGGGTTTTTCTTTCTCAATCGAAATTTGCCGCCCCATGGGATTTTCGCCGGGCCACAAGTGGCGCGCCGTGGTCTGGTTGAGGATGACCGCGTCTTTGCGGCCCTCGTCGGTTTCGTTGAACTCGCGCCCCCGCGCCACGGCGATCCCCATGGTGCGGAAGTATCCGGCCGTGACCGCGCGCACGCCCACGGACGACTCCGCAGCCGAAAGCTGTCTGCCCTCGATTTCGATGTCCGCGCTCATCAGGAAGTTGCTGGCCAAGGGCAGCGAGTTGCTCACTGCGGCCGATTGCACTCCGGGAACCACGAACACCCGCTCCAACAGTTGTGACGCGAATTCCGCCTGCTGCGGCCCTTCGCGGTACACCTCGCTCGGCAGCGGAATGGTCATGGTCAGCAGCTTCTCCGGTTGGAAGCCGGGGTCCACCGCCTTCAACAGCGCGAAGCTGTGCAGCAGCAGCCCGGCCCCGATCAACAGCACCATCGCCAGGCCGATTTCCGCCACCACCAGCAGACTTCGCGGCGCCAGCATGCGATTCGCCCGGCCGCCGTGCGCCCCGCCCTCTTTGATGACTTCATTCACGTTGCCGCGCGAAAATTGCAGCGCTGGAATGAGCGCGAACAGCACGCCGGATAGCACCGAAATGGTAAGGCCAAACAGAAAGACCGCCGCGTCCGGCCGCACCTCGTCCATCCGCGGAATCCCGGCCGGATGCAGCAGCACGATGGCGCGCGCAATCCAGACGGAGAGCGCCAGCCCCAGCGCGCCGCCGGTCGCCGCCAGCAGCATGCACTCCGTCATCAACTGCCGCACCAGCCGCCAGCGCCCGGCGCCCAACACCGTCCGCACGGCGATCTCTTTCCGCCGCGCCGTGGTGCGTGCCAGCATCAGTCCTGCCAGGTTGGCGCACGAGATCAGCAGAATGCACCCTACCGCGCCGCAAAGCATCAGCAGCGCGCCGCGCACGCCGGACACCATGTCGCGGTCCAGCCGCACCAGGTTCACGCCTCGCCCGAGGAACGCGCGGCCTTCGGCTTCCAGCCGCTTGCTTACCGCGTCCATTTCGGCCTGCGCCTGCGGCAACGTCACGCCGCGCTTCAGACGCCCCACCGCCGTCACTACCGACCACAGCCGCTTTCCCTGAAACTCACGGCTGATGGGCGCCCACACGTCCACCTTGGCGAACATGTACGGCACAAAGGCCTCGAAGCTTTCCGGCATCACGCCGATCACGCGGTACGGGATGCCGTCGAGCACGATGCTCTTGCCGACGATCTGCGGGTCGCCGCCAAATCGCCGCCGCCACAACCCGCTGGAGATCAGGGCCACCTGGTCGGTACCCGGAGTCATCTCGGAAGATTGAAAGCCGCGGCCCATGAGCGGCGACACACCCAGGCACTCGAAGAACTCCGCGGACACCAGCCCCGAGTTGACGCGCTCCGGGTCGCCGCCGCCAGTCAGACTGAACTTCCAACCGCTATACCAGGCGATGCGGTCGAACGACCGGCTCACGGCCCGCCAGCGCTCGGCCACGTCGCTGCGGGTCATGGTCCTATTGCGTGGCAGCTTGTTGGCAATGGGCGCCACGCTCGACCCGACCTGGCGGTTGTCCGTTCCCCACATCACCACCAGCCGCTGCGGATCGGGATACGGCAGAGGCCGCAGCATGGCCGCATTGACGATGCTAAACACCGCGCTGGTCGCGCCGATCCCCAAAGCGAGGGTCGCCACCGCCGCCGCCGTCAGCCCAGGAGTCTTGCGCAGCATGCGCATGCCAAAACGGAGGTCATCCAGAAAAACGGCCATATCATTATTATTAGACTCCGAAACTCTGCATTCTACCCGGCCGGATACGCAGGAGCGTGGGCTACCGTCGTACTCTATCTGGGAAATGGCCGGCGTGCTGAGCGCCGTGATGTTCAGCTTGCCGCCGGCGCTGGAAAACTGCCGACGCGATCTGGGTCCGGCGATGATGGATTGACCAGCCGCCTTCCCGCACGTCACATTCTCAGAAGTACCGAAAGTTCACCTCGATGATCGTTTCAAGCGGCACCGTCCTGCCGTCCTGCGATGCTGGCTTGAATTGCCGCTTCTTCAGCGCTTCGATGGCTTTCTCATTCAGGCCCATTCCGAGCCCGCGCAGTACATGGACCTCGACCGGCTGGCCGGAAGTGTCGATCCTCACGGACAGGTACACGGTGCCCTCGAGTTGGGCGCTTCGCGCCTCTTTGCTGTATTCGGCAGGAAAACTCTGAAGCAGCGGCGCGGGTGTGGTGCAGGCGTTATGGAATGGCAACATGACTTCGGCGATGCGGTCGCCGGCACTTCCGCCCACCGCGCTTTCCGCTCACTGTTTCTTCGTGAGCCGCTCCGCTTCCGCGCGGTCCGCCGCCGCGCCCTTGGCGTCGTTCAGCTTGTCCCTCGCCTCCGCGCGCCATTCGAACACGTTCGCGTCCTTCAACCCTCCCGCGAAATACGCATTGAAATCCGCTTCTGCTTCCTTGTATTTATTGAGGCCTAGATACGCTCTGCCGCGCGTCACCACCGCGTCCGGCCAGTACACGTAGTTCTTATCCTTTAGCGCCGAATTGCAATCCTCGATGGCCTCCTCGAATCTGCCCTTCTCCAGGTAAAGGTTCGCCCGGTACGCATACGATATCGAATACGTCGGGCGCAGCCGGATCGCCTCGCCGAAATCTTTGAGGGCCGCGTCGGTATTCCCAAGTATTTGGTTTTCGAGCCCCCGGTTGTTCCATAGTACCGGGTTGTTGGGCAGATATCGCAAAGCTTCCGAATAGCCCTGCAAGGCATTCGCATGGTCCTTAGTGGTCGAGTAGACATTGGCTCGGTCGTTGTAAGCGACCCCATAATCCGGTTTCAGGCGGATCGCCTCCGCGAAATCCTGCAGCGCCGCAGGGAACTCTTCGAGGTAGTAGTGCGCGTTTGCCCTGGTCTCAAATCCACGCGGGATGGTCGGCGAAGACGCCGTCACCCGCTTCAAATCCGCGCGCGCTGCGTTCATCTCCCCGAAGCGAAAATATGCGAACCCTCTTCCCGCCAGCGCCGGGATGTTGCCTGGCTGCAACTGCAGCGCAGAATTCGCCGCGGCCAGCGCGTCATTCAACGCGAGGTCGTACGACAATTCGAGCGCAAAATACCCGGCCGCCTCCGCATTCTTCGGGTTGGCCTGCAGCACTTTGCCGAACGCCGCCCTAGCCATTGGGTGGTCGCCCGAATCCATGAATTTCACTCCCAGGGCGAAATACGTCTTCGCCGGATCGGTATCGTGCGCCGCCGCGTCGAACTCCGCCAGCGGAGCAAACGGGTGCTGCGGAAACAGCGTCGCGAACGCGCGCATCATCTCCGTCCGGTTGGGCGCGGCTTCGGCCCGGTGAAACGCCTCCTCGACCGGATCGGCCGGCGGCGCGGTTGCCGTCACCGTCTGTTTCGAAGGCGCTTTGAACTCGCCGCCCAGCAGAAAATCGCCGGTCGCATCGACGCTGGTGAACCTCGGGTCCTGGATTGCGCCATACCGCTTCCTCACCCAGGTTCGAACGTTGTCCTCCACGTAGCGCGCCAGGACCGAAAAATACACTAGGCCGTTGTCGTCGGCCGCCTCGCCCGCGAGGCCGTGCACCACATAATTCGTGAACACGCCATGGCGGAAATCGGGCTCCTCGTAACTCGACTCCTTCTCGTTGGTCGCATTCAAAATCAACAGCCCGGCGCTATCCGGCAGAAGCCCGAAGCGTTCCACCGTGACCCCGCGCGTCGCGCTCGGCTGTATGTCCACCCGGCACGCGTCTATCAACAGAATCTTCCGCCTGGCTTTCGACTGCTGCATCACCTTGCGGACTTCCTCGATCGGCACTCCTCTCGCCAGCCCGCGCGGGGACGCGTCGAACGATGCCAGATACTGCTTTCCATCCAATTCGCCTCCGTGCCCCGCAAAGTAAAATAGCAGCGTGGCATCCTCCCCCGCTGCCGAGGCAACCGACTCCAGTTGCTCCATCACCTTCTCGTAGATGGCGTCGCTCCCGATTATCTTGTTGACTTCGAAATTGTGCGAAGGCCGGCCGAGAATTTCCGCCATCGCATCCGCATCGGCCACGGCGAACTGCAGTGGCGAAAACGTATTCTTCGCGTATTGGTCGATGCCTACTACCACGGCGTAGTGCTTTTCTCGCCGGAACTGCTCCAGCGCGTTGCGCGCCTTCTCTTGCGCATCCGGCCCGCGCTGCGCCACCGCCCCGGCCGCGAACAGCAGCGCCGCGGCCGCATATGCCCGTCCCGGGCCTTTCGCCCCAACCAATCCGAAGCTGTGTCTCCAGCCAAGCATCGTTTCGCCTCCCACGCCGGTGCCGGTCACTCTCGAATCCATCGTATAGCTTACCCTGCCCTGGCCGGTTCTGGAATATCCGAAGTGGTATCGACGGCGCACGTCTGGCACTCGAAGAGTGTGCCTGGCACGGCAGCAGGCAACGGCAGCGGGATCTTGGGGCTGAAAAGATAGATTTCCCCGGTGTTGGATTTTTCCGGCAGGGCTGAAAGGGCGCTTGGCGGAGCCAAGAGACGGCTCCTGCACTTCGGATGTCGGAGCCAAGTAGAA
>Ga0181536_10006158_pt1 | contig 12117 bp, 9 predicted proteins | sample PEATcosm2014_Bin_41_FD_121105 | JGI IMG/M metagenome (GOLD analysis project Ga0181536, IMG submission 121105) | Peatland microbial communities from MTU Mesocosm Facility, Houghton, MI, USA - PEATcosm2014_Bin17_60_metaG | ecosystem: Environmental > Terrestrial > Soil > Wetlands > Peat | place...
CGGCGCAATTATGGCATTCATTTTCGGGGCGTCACGCGCGGTCGACACGGCCAACTGGCATCCCTTCATGCCCAACGGGATTGCGGGCGTTCTCACCGGGAGCGCTATCGTGTTCTTCACCTATATCGGATTCGACGCCGTTTCGACCGCGGCGGAGGAGTGTAAAAATCCGCAGCGCGATCTCCCTCTTGGCATCCTGATCACGCTCGGTGCGTGCGCGATTCTTTATTCCGGCGTCGCACTCGTGTTGACAGGCATCGCGCACTGGGACACGCTTGGCAACGATGCACCGGTGGCGAATGCACTGAAGGCCATCGGGTACAACCGCCTGCGCTTTGTGGTGACTGTTGGCGCGCTGTCGGGCATGGTCAGCTCGGCTTTGGTCGGACAGTACGGGCAAGCGCGCATTTGGTTCGCCATGTCGAGGGATCGTCTTCTCCCGCGCCTGTTTTCAAAAGTGCACTGGAAGCACGAGACGCCGCACATCAGCACCTGGATCGCCGGTTTGTTCACGGCTCTGCCAGCCGGTGTCTGGGATATCGGCACGCTCGGGGACCTGACCAATATCGGAACCTTGTTCGCCTTTATTGTTGTATCGGCAGGCGTCATTATTCTGCGGCGGACGCATCCGCGTCGCGCCCGCGGCTTCCGCGTCCCATGGGTGCCGTTCCTGCCCGCGCTCTCCATTCTGAGCTGCTTCACGCTGATGCTGAGCCTGCCGCTTGAAACCTGGATCCGATTCGTGGTGTGGCTGCTGATCGGAATCGGGATCTATTTCTTCTACAGCAGGAAACGAACGGCAGGCGGGGAGAGCCGCGACATTAGCCCGCGTAGACTTTGAATCCGATGGTCCGCTTGCGTTTTCGCGGTGGGTCCATGAGGCGCTTCACGATCGTGTACACGGCCGCCAGCTGCTGGCCGTGATCCCTCTGCTGGCGTTCCAGCTCCTGCATCTTGTGCGCGAGATCTTTGTGGGTCGCGAGCATTTCCCTCAGCCTCACGAAGACCCGCACGATGAGGAGATTCATCTGCACGGCGCGTTCGCTCTTAAGCACGGAAGAAAGCATCACCACGCCGTGTTCCGTAAACGCGAAGGGCGCGTAGCGGCGTCCTCCGCGGCTGACGTTTGAGATTCCAATTTGGAATCTCAAAGATTCGGCCTCTTCCGCCGTGAGTTGGAACATGAAATCCTCTGGGAACCGCGTGAGGTTGCGCTTCACCGCTTTATTGAGATTCGCCGTGGACACTTGGTAGAGCTCGGCGAGGTCCGTATCGATCATCACCTTCTGGCCGCGCAGAACATAAATTCGGCGCTCGATCATCCCAACGGGGATCGGAAGGCGCCGGGCGAGCGCAGTCATCGTTTTCTTTATGGGCATGTTACACCTTGTCAGATTAATGAGGCGGCAAGGCCGTAATTCTCCCGGAGTTCGCCAAGGTCTTGACTCGCGGGCGAAGATATGGCGAAACTAGAGTGTGGCCCAACTCGTCGGCATCGCGAAACTCGCTGCGGCAAGCCCCTCGTTGGAAGCCAAGCGGAGGGTGGAATACCGGGAACTCACGACGCGCAGTTTTCTTTCGAAATGCGACAGCCAGCGGATGCCGTTTCGCTGGATGATCAATCCATACCGGGGCTGCGAGTTCGGTTGCCAATACTGTTACGCGCGCTACACGCACGAATTCATGGAGCTGCGCGAACCCGGGGACTTCGAGCGAAAAATCTTCGTAAAGCATTTCGAGGCGCGAGCGTTTCGCGCCGAACTCCGCAAAGTTCCCGTCGGTGAATCGATCGCCATCGGTACTGCTACGGATCCTTACCAGCCCGCCGAAAGGCGTTTCGGTCTCACCCGATCCATCATCGAGACGCTCGCGCAGTCGAGTGGCTTTCGCATCGGCCTGATCACGAAATCCGATCTGATCGCACGGGATATCACTCTGTTCCAGGAAGTCGCCAAGCGCCATTATTTGACGCTCGTTATCACGATCACCACGCTCGATCGCGATCTCGCGCGACGTCTGGAACCACTCGCTCCCCGCCCGGATCTGCGCGTCGGTACAGTGCGGAAACTCGCCGCCGCAGGGCTGCGGGTAGTCGTCAATGTGGCGCCGATTCTTCCCCTGCTCAACGATGCCGATCCCTGCCTTGACGCCTGGCGAAAGTATCGGCGCGCGCCGGAGCTTCCGGCCTGAACGGGAACGTGGTTTTTCTCAAGGATTGCGCCAAGAAGGTTTTCTTCCCGTTTCTGGAGGCGCACTATCCGCACTTGGTCCGCCGCTATCATGAACGCTTCGATCGAGACGCCTATCTGCGCGGCGCCTACCCCGACATGATTCGCGAGCGCGTCCGACGCGTCCGCAAACGCTATGGACTCGAAGGCGATGATCAGCCTCAGCCTGAGTTTTGGCCTGAGCCCGCGCAGCTAGCATTATTCAGGTAGTGCCCGACAGGCACAACCGTTACTCACACGACGCGCAGTTAGCGCTATTCTCATGAACAGGTGAATGACGCGGCTTACATGGCGATGGCGCTCGATCTGGCGCGCGAGGCCGGGAACTCAGGGGAGGTTCCCGTGGGAGCCGTCGTTGTGTTCGAAGATCGCGTGATTGGACGCGGACGCAATGCTCCCATCGAACGCAACGACCCCACCGCCCACGCTGAGATCCTGGCCATCCGGGAAGCATCGGCGGCGATCGGAAATTATCGTCTGGAAGGCGCGACGCTCTTCGCCACGATCGAGCCGTGCGTCATGTGCGCCGGTGCGGCGGTGACCGCGCGCATCAGCCGTCTGGTTTTCGGCGCCCGCGATCTGCGCTTTGGCGGCGTGCGTAGCAAGTTCCAACTCGCCGATTCCGATCTGTTGAACCACCGCCTGCTAGTGGAAGAAGGGGTCCTCGGCGCGCAATGCGCGGAGCTCGTCAAGAACTTTTTCGTCCCGCGCCGTTAGGCACTTTATTGGACCCTGGCCCCGCACTGTTATTCTAAAACTTTAATGCCTAGAGTTCGTTTTGCTCCCTCGCCGACAGGCTACCTGCACATCGGCAGCGCGAGAACCTTCATCTTCAATTGGCTCTTTGCCCGTCACAACCACGGGACGATGATCCTGCGTATCGACGACACCGATGTCGAGCGCAATACGCAGGCTTCGCTCGATTCGATTTACGAAGGCCTCCAGTGGCTGGATCTCGGCTGGGATGAATTCTATCGTCAATCCGACCGGCTCGATCTGCATACAAACGCCGCCTACGAGATCTTCGCGCAAGGGATGGCCTATCGTGACTTCACGCCGCTGTCGGCCGAAGCTGAAGAGAAATCGCACGCCGATGGGCCGTGGCTTTACTTTCCCGAGATGCGGGAAATGCCACGAGCCGAAAGTGACCGCCGCGCGGCCGCGGGCGAGCCTTTCGTATTGCGTTTTCGGGTGCCGCGCGAATCGCGAGCGTCGGTGGAATTTCGCGACCTGGTGTATGGCGAGCAGATCAAAGCCACGGCTGATATGGAGGATTTCGCGCTGCTGCGGAGCAACGGCCTGCCGACTTATCACATGGCCTCCTGCGCCGACGACGCCGCTCTCCGCATCAGCCACATCATTCGCGGGCAGGATCATCTCACGAACACGTTTAAGCACATTCTGATTTTCGAGGCGCTGGGAGGCGAGATGCCGCAGTTCGCGCACCTTCCTCTGCTGATCGCGCCCGACGGCTCGAAGCTATCGAAACGCAAACATGGCGCTGTGGTCAGCGTCACGACGTATCGCGACGGCGGTTTTCTGCCGCACAGTTACGTGAACTTTCTGTGCCTGCTCGGCTGGTCGCCAAAGAACGACCGCGAGGTGCTGACGCGCCAGGAGCTGATCGATCTGTTCACACTAGAGGGCGTTAACCGATCGAACTCCATTGTGAATTTCACCGAGGAGGATCCGTTCGATCCCAAGGCGACGTGGCTCAACGCCGAAAACATCCGCACGCTTCCGGTGGAGGAACTTGCGCGCCAGCTATTGCCCTTCGCCCAAGCGGCCGGCTTTGCCGCCGATGAAGCGCGCATGCTGCAGATCGCACCCCTCATCCGGGAGCGTATTCGGACGCTGCGCGACGTCGCGACCACGGCCGACTTCTTCTTCGCCGACGAACTTCCGCCGTATGACCTCGCCGAGCTCATTCCCCAAAAGGGCGACTTGGCGATGGCGGCTGCCGTTCTGAGGAACGCGCACGGCATCCTGCAATCGGCTGAATTTACGCATGACGGTTTGGATGCCGCGCTACGCGTCGGTGCGCTCGAGTTGAAGGTAAAAGCGGGACAAATGTTCCAGCCCGTCCGCGTGGCGGTGTGCGGCCGCAAGGTGGCCCCGCCGCTGTTTGAGACCTTGGTGGTTTTGGGACGCGAGACTTGCCTCCACCGTATTGAGCGCGCGCTGAACATGCTGCAGGGGATGCCACCCGCGGGAAAATCATCATGAGTGAACCAACCCCGACACCGTCTAATTTTATCCGCGACATCGTTTTGGACGACTTGAAAACCAACAAGTACGAAGGACGGGTACACACGCGCTTTCCTCCGGAACCGAACGGCTACCTGCACGTCGGCCACGCGAAATCCATCTGTTTGAATTTCGGTCTAGCCGCGGAGTTTGGTGGACTGTGCAACCTGCGGTTCGACGACACGAATCCAGAGAAAGAAGATACGGAGTACGTCGAGGCCATCATTGAGGATGTGAAATGGTTGGGAGGCGATTTCGGCGATCGTCTGTATTACGCGTCGGATTATTTCGGCCAGCTTTACGAATGGGCGTTGCAATTGATCCGCGCCGGGAAAGCCTACGTCTGCGATCTTACGCCGGAAGAAGTGCGCGCACAGCGCGGAACGCCCACTGAGCCCGGCCAGAACAGCCCGTACCGCGATCGCACTGTTGCCGAGAATCTCGATCTTTTCGAGCGCATGAAGAAGGGCGAATTTCCTGATGGCAGCCGCACGCTACGCGCCAAGATTGACATGGCCGCGAACAATTTCAATCTGCGCGACCCCATCCTCTACCGCATTCTTCACGCCGAACATCACCGCACCGGCAACACCTGGTGCATCTATCCCATGTATGATTTCGCTCACGGCCAGTGCGATTCCATCGAGCGCATCACGCATTCCATCTGCACGCTGGAATTCGAGGATCATCGCCCGCTATACGACTGGTTCATCGAGCAGCTCGGCATCTATCACCCGCGGCAGATCGAATTCGACCGGCTGAACCTCACGTATACAATGATGAGCAAGCGCCGCTTGCTGAAGTTGGTGCAGGACAAGCACGTCCGCGGCTGGGACGATCCGCGCATGCCCACCATTTCCGGCATGCGCCGCCGTGGCTATACGCCCGAGGGCCTGCGAAATTTCGCGGCGCGCCAGGGGGTTTCGAAAACCAACGGCATCACCGAACTGGCCCAGCTCGAATACTATATTCGCGAGGATCTGAACAAACGCTCCCTACGCGTGATGGGTGTACTGCAGCCGCTCAAGCTGGTGATCGATAACTATCCCACGGATCTCGTCGAGCAAATGCAGGCGATCAACAACCCCGAAGATCCCGCCGCGGGCACGCGTACCGTGCCGTTTTCCAAGGTGCTGTATATCGAGCACGACGATTTCCGCGAGGATCCGCCAAAACAATACTATCGCCTGTCGCCCGGCCGGGAAGTCCGCTTGCGCTATGGTTATTTCGTAACCTGCACGGGCGTGGTGAAGAACGACGCGGGCGAGGTGACCGAGGTCCATTGCACTTACGATCCGGCCACACGCGGCGGCGATTCGCCTGACGGCCGCAAAGTGAAATCAACCATCCATTGGGTTTCGGCTGCGCATGCGATCGATGCCGAGGTGCGGCTCTACGAAACGCTCTTCACCAAGGAAGATCCGAACGCGGTAGAAGAAGGGCAGGAATTCACGGTCAACCTGAATCCGAAATCACTGGAGGTTATCGCGGCGGCCAAAATAGAACCGGGCGTGAAAGGCGCGCCGCCGCTCACCCGCTACCAGTTCGAGCGCCTCGGCTATTTTTGCGTCGATAAGGATGCGACGCCCGAACGGATGGTGTTCAACCGCACCGTGACGCTCAAGGATACTTGGGCAAAAATCGAAAAGAAGTCAAAATAACCCGATGGTCATTCTTGGTTTGGGCGGTTTGCTGAGCGACGCGGCGTGCGCGCTGCTGAAGGACGGCGTGATCGAGGCCGCGGTGGAGGAGTCGAAGCTTCTGCGCGGCGTTCGCCCCGGTGAGATTCCGCAGGCGTCCGTGGAGGAATGTCTGCGTCTGGCGAAGCTGTCGGGCGAACAAGTGGATTGCGTGGCGTTGGTGCGCCCTTTCGCCCGCGGCCCCGAATCGCAGATGCATTTGACGCTGCGCGGGCAATTTCCGCGCGCGGAAATTACCGTACTCGAACATCACCTGGGGCATGCCGCGTCGGCCTTTTACGCGTCGCCCTTCGAACACGCGACGGTGCTGACGCTCGATCACGCGGGCGATTTCCGCTGCGGAACGCTATGGCGCGCCTCCGGAAATAAACTGGAGCTTGAGCGTGAATGGCACTACCCCGATTCACTCGGACGCCTGTATGGCGCGGTGACCGAGCTGCTCGGCTTCCACGCGCGCGCCGATGAGCATAAGGTCCAGTGGCTCTCGACCTTCGGCGACAGCCGCTTTGTTCCGCTGTTTCGCGAGATCGTTTCCCCGGGCGCGGTTCTGGACGCTTCCTTCTTCGATGGGTTTCGCACGGCGCACGGCGGATTCAGCGCGAAGCTCTTCGAGAGGCTCGGTTTATCGGATGGCGCGAAGATTCCTGAAAGCATGGCCTCCTCGATCGCCTGCGGTTTGCAGAAAGTTGTCGAGGAGACCGTATTGGCGCTGGCGGGTGAAGGCGAAAATCTGTGCCTCGCGGGAGGCCTCTTCTTGAACGCCCTGTTGGTGGAATCGCTCGAACGCTGCGGTAAGTGGAAGAACGTATTCGTGCAGGGAGCAGCCGGGAATGCAGGCTCCGCGCTGGGAGCGGCTTATCAAGCCTGGCACCAGCGCAGCGGCCAATCCCGGCGCGCCGACGCGACCTCCACGCTGCTGCTCGGCCCCAGCTATGGACCCGAAGAAATCAAGCGCGTGCTCGAGAACTGCAAGCTGCGTTTCCGCTATCTGCGGTCCACCGATGAATTGTTAGCGACCGCCGTTCGGTTCCTGGGCGAGCGCAAAATCGTCGCATGGATGCAAGGGCGCATGGAATTCGGCCCGCGCGCGCTCGGCAATCGCAGCATTCTGGCGTCGCCGCTCGATCCCTATTCCACGGAAAATCTCAACGTATTTATCAAACATCGCGAGCCGTTCCGCAAATTCGCCGCGTCGGTTCCAGCGGAGCTGGTTTCGGAATATTTTGACGCGGGGCCGAACGCGCGTAACCTCGCGACCGTGGGCCACGTGAAGCCCGCGCATCGCAAGACATTCGCCTCTGCGATTCTGGGCGAGGACCTGGTGCGCGTTCACACCGTTTCCGCAGCGGACAACCCTCTTTATCACCGCCTTTTGCATGAAGCAGGACGAGTGACAGGATTGCCCGTGCTGTACAATACCAGCTTCAATCTTTTCGGCGATCCACTGGTTACCACGCCGCGCGATGCCGTGCGAAGTTTCTATTCGTCGGGAATCGATGCGCTGCTGGCGGGGAATTTTGTGGTGGAGAAGTAAGGGTGATCCGACTCTGCCGGGGACGGCTATCGACCTATGAAGCCGATTGATCCGTCGAGCTTATCGGTGATTTCCGCCACATCGCGCCGCTTCCATTTTCATCACTTCGTCGATGGAGGAGGCGACGTCCGCGACGGCCCAGGTCGTCCAGCGGCAGCCGCTGCAGGAGTTGCGAATGGAGCCACTGGCGGAGGTGCGGTCGGCGTAAGGCCCGCGACTGCCGATACCGTCATCCCGAGCGCAGTGCGCAGCTGCAGATCCAGCTTCTTGCATACGTCCGGATGGTCCTTCAAAAACTGCCGCGCGTTGTCGCGGCCCTGCCCGATGCGCTCGCCGGCGTAACTGTACCAAGCGCCGGATTTCTCGACGACGTCGTGCGCGGCGCCTAAGTCGATCAAGTCACCTTCCTTGGAAATACCTTCGCCGTAGATGATGTCGAACTCCGCCTCGCGAAACGGGGGCGCCATCTTGTTTTTGACGATCTTGACTTTCGTGCGATTGCCCACCACCGCATCGCCGTCCTTGATGGCCGCGATCCTGCGGATATCGGCGCGCACGCTCGCGTAGAACTTCAGCGCTCGTCCCCCAGTCGTGGTTTCCGGATTGCCGAACATTACTCCAATTTTTTCCCGGATTTGGTTGATGAAGATCAGGCAGGTGTTCGATTTCGACACAATGCCGGTCAGTTTGCGCATGGCCTGCGACATGAGGCGCGCATGCACGCCCATGAAGCTGTCGCCCATTTCGCCGTCGAGTTCGGCCTTGGGCACCAGCGCGGCCACCGAATCCACGACGAGCACATCGATGGAGCCCGAGGAAATCAGCGCGTTGGTGATTTCGAGCGCCTGCTCGCCGTAATCCGGCTGCGAGACGAGAAGATTATCCACATCCACGCCGAGCTTGCGGGCGTAGGCGGGATCGAGCGCGTGCTCGACGTCGATGTACGCCGCCATGCCTCCCAGCTTCTGTGCTTCCGCGACGACCTGCAGCGCGACGGTTGTTTTGCCCGAAGATTCCGGGCCGAAGATCTCGGAAATGCGCCCGCGCGGAAAGCCGCCGATTCCCAGCGCATAGTCCACCGAAATGGAGCCCGACGAGATCGCCGGTACGGCCACCACGGGCTGCCCTCCTAGGCGGATGACGGAGCCCTTGCCGAACTGTTTTTCGATCTGAGTGAGTGTGGCGCCCAGGGCGCGTGCGCGTTCTTTTTCGTCCATAAATTCCTCGGGTGGAGACCTGCCCTCTCGGTGAAAATACCTTCTCAGGGGACTTCTCGGGAGAATGTCCAATTATAGCGCGGTGGATTGATTTTTAAACACAACTGGGTGAGACTCCTAAAGAAGCGGTCAGGAGCAAGAACAGATGAGGAACCTCATGCAATTTTCTAGAATCGTGGCCGCTGGTTTAATCGCGGTGGTTGGAGCCGCCTCCACAGCCGGCGCGCAGACTTTGGACGGCGCCATCGACATGCATGCGCACTCCGATCCCGACGGCACGCCGCGCAAAATCGACGCGATCGATCTCGCGAAGCTCGCGAAAAGCCGCGGCATGCGCGGCATCGTGCTCAAAAATCACTACGAACCTACGGCCTCGCTCGCCTACATCGTCCGCAAGGAAGTGCCGGGCATCGAGGTGTTCGGCGGGATTTCGCTCGATCTTACCGTAGGTGGGGTCAATCCCGCGGCCGTCGAGTGGATGTCCAAGGTCAAAGGCGGCTATGGAAAAGTCGTATGGATGCCCACGTTCGATTCCGAATATCAGGTCACGCAATCCAAGCAAAACCGGCCGTTCGCGCGCGTGTCCAAAGACGGAAAGCTCTTACCCGAAGTGGTGCAAGTGATCGGCATCGTCGCCAAACATAACATGGTCTTGGAGACCGGTCACAATTCCCCTGCCGAGGTCCTTCTGATGGTGCGTGAAGGGAAACGGCAGGGCGTCCGCAACATCCTGGTGACGCACGCCACCAATGAATATCCAGGCCTTACGATCGAACAGGTCAAGGAAGCCGCGCAACTGGGAGCTATCTCGAATTCGTGTGGTCCGGCGCGCAAGGCGCGGGGCTCACGAACTGGATCAAGGCAATTCGCGCGGCGGGACCCGAGTGGTGCGTCATTTCGAGCGACCTCGGCCAGCCCAATAATCCTCTCCATCCCGACGGCTTGCTGGAGCTATATCGGACGCTCAAGGCTCAGGGATTCTCGGATGGCGAAGTCGCGCGGATGTCGAAGACGAATCCCGCGAAGTTGCTCGGCCTCGCGCCGTGACGCGGCTCTGAAAAACACGAAAGGCCGGACCTTTCGGCCCGGCCTCGTTTAAATCTAATTACTATCAGCGCACCTGATACTACGCTAACTGCTCCTTGTAACGGGCCATCATTTGGTTCATCTGGTCCTTGAGGTGGAGCTTTTGCTTCTTCAGGTGATGTTCTTCTACTTCATCAGCCTGCGTGAAGTGCGACTTAGCCTCGAGAGCTTCGAGCTTACGATGATATTCGGCATGCTCACTAGCCAGCCGCCGAAACTCCTCGTTCGTCGCCATCAGGTGCGCTCTCAATTCTTCCAAGTTCTCCATCGAAACGCCCTCCTTAGGGTATGAATACTGGTAGCGCACCATGACGATATCATGAAAAAAACCTCATGACAATAGCCGATTCGACGGGATCGTGATAGTAGCCCTCTCGAACTCCAACCTGCTGAAAGCCAACATCTTTATAGAGTTCAAGAGCCGGCGCGTTGGAGGCGCGAACCTCCAGAAACCAAGTGTTTCGTCCGCGGGCCAATTCCGCTTCCAGGAGTTTGCGCGCCACACCCCGGCGGCGATCGGCCGGAGCCACGGCGAGGTTGAGAATCTCGCGCTCACCGGGAGCGTTTTGCCGCGAAAGCAGAAAGCCCAGTATGCGGCCGTGATCCGGCGCGGCGTCTTGGATGGCAACCGTGCAATCGTTCTGCAGATAGTCCGACGCTTCCCAGTGGGCCGCATCGGGCGCGCCATTTTGAATCGCGGTGATGGCTTCGAGATCCGCGGGCGCCGCCGGACGGAACTTGACGGTATCGCCGAGCAGCTCACGCAGCAGCATCCTTTGGCGCAGTCCAATGGCCCGCCAGTCGAAGCGTTGTTCGGCGCAGGCGCGGCCGGAGGCCGCGAGGCGTGCTCGCAAAGCGCTGTCATCTAAGAGCCGTTCGATACCCTCGGCAAAATCGGCGGCTTTGTCGGCAATCCACACGTGGTTGCCGTGTTCGATGTTGAGGCCCGCGCAGCCTGATGAAGTCGAAACGACGGCGCGCTCCATGGCCATTGCTTCCACCACCTTCACGTTGGTTCCCGCGGATTCCAGGGTCGGCACCAGCACCAGGTTCGTCTCGTAATAGAGCGGCCGCACGTCGGCGACGAACTCGAGAATTCGGATACGGTCGTCGGCGGCAGGCGGGAGCATTCCGGTGTAGTTGCGCCAGTGCAGCCACGGCTCGGGTCCGGCGACCACGGTCAGTTGGAAACCGCGAACCAGCGGAAGGATCTGTTCCGTCAGAAAGCGGAAGGCGACGATGTTCGGGAAATGGCGGAACGATCCAATGAACAGCAGGCGCCGCCCGGGTATTTCCGGATGCGGCTGGAAGCGGCCAAGATCGACGCCATTCTCAATCACGCGCGCGTGCGGTGCGCCGAGCATCTCGCGATCCTTTTCCGACATCACAACGACACGTTGGAATCTTTCTACGGCGAGGCGCTCATACCGTCGCCAGCGCCACCAATCCCACCACGCGCTCACCGTTTCGGTGCGTCTCAAAACCTGCGCGTAAAGATCGAAGGTGACGTCGTGCTCTACCAGGACATCGCCGCCGTAAGAAGCCAGGTACGTGTATTCGGTTTGCAAAAGATCCGTGTCGCGACGGGCGATCAGCCGCGCCATTTCCGGCGATCGGTATTCGCCCACTTCAGGAGGCGCGAGCGTCGACCAGCGAGGCTCGCGGTAACGAGGCTTCTCGACGAAGAATACACGCGAAGTGAAGGCGAGCACCGGCGAGAGATCCGCGTCGTCCACTTTCGTTTCGGTAAACGCGTACAACACGACGTCGAACTCGCGCGCCATTTCGCGCAACAGGTTGAACATCCGCACCGCGCCGCCGTGGGCCAGCGGATAAGGGAAATAGGGCGTCAGCACCGCGATACTCTTGCGCCGGGAATTGGCCCGCGTGTTTCGCGGGCGCCCTTCGATTTCGCGATGGCCTCTGGGTCGCACGGTTTTATCCTTGCGAAACGGCCACAGCCACCACGGGCGAAGATAGATCCGGTCGAGAGGAACGCCGCGCAAAAACAGCCAGGACGCAATGGGCGTGGAAAGGCTAAGATGATGCCGCTCCAGACGTTCGTTGTAGGCCAAGATTCTTCGCGGCGCGAGAAAAAACGCCGC
>Ga0181536_10006161_pt1 | contig 12117 bp, 6 predicted proteins | sample PEATcosm2014_Bin_41_FD_121105 | JGI IMG/M metagenome (GOLD analysis project Ga0181536, IMG submission 121105) | Peatland microbial communities from MTU Mesocosm Facility, Houghton, MI, USA - PEATcosm2014_Bin17_60_metaG | ecosystem: Environmental > Terrestrial > Soil > Wetlands > Peat | place...
CGCATCGGGCCCGCCCTTGCAATCGAGCACCACCAGCAGCGGCGGGCGGCCGGCCCCGGCGGCATGCCGCTGCAGCGCCGCGGCCATGAACCCGGCCCATAGCCGCAGCAGCAGCGTCGTCTTGCCGATATCCGGGTTAACCCACCGTTGGACCGCGGGCGCCGACTTCGCCCGGTCTGACTCAGACCCGCGCCATGTGCAAGTCAGCGCTGGTAATAGGGGAGAGCGGCTGCCACGGCGAGGCTAGCACCGGGCTGCCTCAGGGTGCAGCCGGCAAAGGCCGGCTGGCTGACGGCGATCGGGCACTGCCCGGCGAAGCCGTACGCGGGACTCCTGCCTGTGCCTGACGTCCGCACCAGGTGACCGGCAGCGGCGCACTCACATGCCGAATAGCGGACGTTAAAAGACTCGCATAGTTATCCGGTGATCCGTATATCTCGGCCCGACCATGAGGTCGAGATCGACGTCGTCTTCCGTAGTCAGGGCACGCAGATCGCCGACTCAGTGCGTCCGCGCTCGCACCGTGGAAGACCGTGCTCGACTCGCAGAACATCAAGTTCTGCGCGCGGCGCACGCTTGAGGATCTCGCCGGCGCAATCGCGTGAGCAGCGACCAGTAAGACGCGCTGGGCGAGCCGCCGTTCTGGCGGTCCTGGGGTCGGTGTGCGGTTCCAGCGGTTGGACAGCCGGAGGGTTCTGGCGTGCGGATGTCCGTGCGCTCGCCACCGCCTGGCCATGCAGGCTCTGCGGCGTGCCCGGGCTTAAATCTAGGGGTTTCCGGGATGTTAATGTCCGCGGCGGCGGCGTACAGTGCCGCTCAGGTCGGCAGGCCGCCACGCTGGCGGCGGCGGACCGCGGGAGCCGGAGGAGCCATGCGCAGCCGGGTGCGGGGGCGGGCGGTGGCCGCGGGCGTGCTGTCGCTGAGCCTGGGCGGTTTACTGCTGGCATCGGCGGGCCCGGCGGTGGCCCAGTTCAACAGCCAGGTCACCCTGCCGTTCACCGGCCTGAACGACCCGTCAGGGGTGGCGGTGGACGCGGCCGGAGACGTGTACGTCACCGACCCCGGCAACAACCGGGTGGTGGACCTGCCGGCCGGGGCGACCAGCCCCAGCCAGCAGGTCACCCTGCCGTTGACCGTGAACTTCAACAACCCGTTCGGGGTGGCGGTGGACGCGGCCGGGGACGTGTACGTCGCCGTCACCGGCATCAACGAGGTGGTGGAGCTGCCGGCCGGGGCGACCAGCTCCAGCCAGCAGGTCACCCTGCCGTTCACCGGCCTGGCCGACCCGAACGGGGTGGCGGTGGACGCGGCCGGGGACGTGTACGTCGCCGACACCGGCAACAGCCGGGTGGTGGAGCTGCCGGCCGGCTCCAGCCAGCAGGTCACCCTGCCGTTCACCGGCCTGAACAACCCGTTCGGGGTGGCGGTGGACAAGGCGGGAGACGTGTACGTCGCCGACACCGTCAACAGCCGGGTGGTGGAGCTGCCGGCCGGGGCGACCAGCTCAGGCCAGCAGATCACCCTGCCGTTCACCGGCCTGGACTCGCCCTTCGGGCTGGCGGTGGACGCGGCGGGGGACGTGTACGTCGCCGACACCGGCAACGACCGGGTGGTGGAGCTGCCGGCCGGGGCGACCAGCTCCAGCCAGCAGGTCACCCTGCCGTTCGCCGGCCTGTCCGACCCGGACGGGGTGGCGGTGGACAAGGCGGGGGACGTGTACGTGGCCGACAGCCTCAACGACCGGGTGGTGGGGCTGGCGGCATTGACGCCGCTGGCGGTGACCACGACCAGCCTGCCCGGCGGCCAGGTGGGCGCGGCGTACAGCCAGACGCTGGCCGCGGCCGGCGGCACCGCGCCGTACACCTGGTCGGTGGCCTCCGGGTCGCTGCCGGCCGGGCTGAGCCTCAGCACCGCCGGGGTGATCTCCGGGACGCTGACCGCGAGGGGCAGCTCCAGCTTCACCGTGCAGGCGGCCGACTCCAGCACGCCGCAGATGACCGCGACCCAGGCACTGTCGATCATGGTGTCCCCGACGATGACGGACTTCGCAGTACCGACAGCCGGCGCCGGGCTCGGCGAGATTACCGCCGGGCCGGACGGCAACCTGTGGTTCCTGGAGAATCCGGAAGAGGGAGACGCGGCCCAGATCGGGAAGATCACCACCGGCGGGACCTTGACCGAGTACGGCTACTTCAATGACGGCCAGGCCGGCCTGGACGGCGTCACCGCCGGGCCCGACGGCAACGTGTGGTTCACGTGCCAGCTCTGCAGCGGGGCGGCCGGCTATATCACGCCGGCCGGCCAGATGACCGAGTTCAGCGACCCGTCTGACGACGAGTGCGCTGCCGATATCACCACCGGCACGGACGGCAACCTGTGGTTCGCCGACTGCGACAACTCCTACATCGCGCGGGTCACGCCGAGTGGCACGCTCACTAACTTCCCGGTGCCCGGGGCGGGCCGGGCCGACACCTGGGCCATCACGACCGGGCCCGACGGGAACCTGTGGTTCACCGAGGCCGAGAACAACGAGATCGGCGTGATGACGACGTCGGGTGCCGTCACCCTGTACCAGGACTCGTCGGCCATCGGGTACGGCACCATAGTGGTCGGCCCGGATCACAACCTGTGGTTCACCGAGCCGGCCTCCGGCCAGATCGGGATGATCACCACGACAGGGGTCATCACCCAGTACCCGATCCCGTCCGGCAACAGCCCGGTCGGCCTCACCGTGGGCCCGGATGGCAATCTGTGGTTCACCGAGCCCGGCGCCAACCAGATCGGCATGATCACCACCAGCGGCGTCGTGACTGAGTACCCTGGCCCGAACCAGGGCGGCAGCCCGCAGTACATCGTCACCGGGCCGGACGGCAACCTGTGGTTCACCGATTCCGGCGCCAACGACATCGTCCGCGTCACCATGCCGCCCCCGGCGGCGCCCGTGGTCACGGCCAGCCCGCAGAACGTTACGGCCGCCGCTGGATCGTCGGTTTCGTTCACGGCTGCGGCGACTGGCACGCCGACCCCGACGGTCCAGTGGCAGGTGTCCACGGATGGCGGCTCCACCTTCGCCGACATCGCCGGCGCCACCTCTGACACGCTCACCTTCACCGCCGCCGCAGCGGATAACGGGAACGAGTACCAGGCGGTGTTCACCAACTCCGCCGGCTCGGCCACTACCACTGCGGCTGCCCTCAGCATCGGCCTGATCCCGCAGTCGATCAGCTTCACCGCGCCCGCGGCCGGCGTCGTTGGCACCTCCGTGACGCTGACCGCGACCGGCGGCGGGTCCGGGAACCCGGTCGTCCTCTCGGTGGCCTCCGGCTCCACCGGCGTCTGCAGCCTGACCGGCGACACGGTCAGCTTCACCGCGCCCGGCAGCTGCGTGATCGACGCCAACCAGGCCGGCAACAGCCAGTACGCGGCGGCCACGCAGGTCAGCCAGACGATCACCGTCAGCTCGCAGCTGACCGTGACCACGGCCACGCTGCCGGGCGGCTCGGTCGGCACAAGCTACGACCAGACCCTTGCGGCAGCGGGCGGCGTCACGCCGTATTCCTGGTCACTCACCAGCGGGACGCTGCCGGCCGGGCTCACCCTCGGCTCGGACGGGGTGATCTCCGGGACGCCCACTGCAGCCGGGACCTCCAGCTTCACCGTCACGGTCACGGACTCGGAGACGCCGGCCGCAACCGCGGACCAGGCCCTCACGATCACGATCGATCAGCCGCCGGCGATCACCAGCTCGGCGTCGGCGACGTTCCAGGTCGGGACGGCAGCATCCGTCACGGTGACCACCAGCGGGTCGCCGGCGCCGGCGCTGATCGAGGCCGGGCCGCTGCCGCAGGGCGTGACGTTCACCGACAACGGCAACGGCACCGCCACGGTGAGTGGCACGCCTGCGGCCGGGAGCGAGGGCACCTACATGGTGACCGTCACCGCGACAAACTCGGCCGGCAGCGCCAGCCAGGCCTTCATCCTGACCGTCAATGGCGGCCTGGCAATCACCAGCGCCGCATCAGCCACAGCCACCGCTGGCACGGCGTTCAGCTTCACCGTCACCACGACGGGCACGCCAACGCCCACGCTGACGCATACCGGGGCGCTGCCCGCGGGCATCACCTTCACCGCCAGCACCAACGGGACCGCGACCCTCGCCGGCACCCCGGCCGCCACCGCGCACGGCACCTACGCGATCACCCTCACGGCCAAGAACTCAACCGGCACGACCAGCCAGAGCTTCCTGCTGACAGTCGACGAGACGCCCGCTTTCAGCAGCGCGGCGGCGGTCACCGAGACCGCGGGAACGGCTTTCAGCTACGCGGTCAGCACCACCGGGTACCCGACAGCCACGCTCACGACCGGAACGCTTCCGGCCGGGCTGACCTTCACCAGCAACGGCAACGGCAACGGGACACTGTCGGGCAGCACCGCCGTCACCGCCGGGACGGACACCGTGACCGTGACCGCTGCCAACGCCGAGGGATCGACCAGCCAGACCATCACAGTCACGGTGAAGGCAGCCGGGAAGACCGAGACGGTGCCCGCCTTCACCAGCGCCGCCACCGCGACGGCCACGGCCGGCACGGCGTTCAGCTTCGCCATCACCAGCGCCGGCAGCCCGACCAGCTACACCACCAACGTGACCCACAGCGGCACCCTGCCCGCCGGCGTCAGCTTCACCAACAACGCCAACGGGACCGCGACCCTGTCCGGGACGCCCACCGCGGCCGCCGGCGGCAGTTACCCGATCACCCTCACCGCCAAGAACACGGCTGGCACTACGACCCAGTCGTTCGTAATCAACGTCACCGCCGCGCCGGCCATCACCACGGCTGCCAGCGCGACGGCCACCACCGGCTACGCCTTCAGCTTCGGCGTCAGCGCCACCGGCGCGCCTACCCCGGCGATGACTGAGACTGGCGCGCTCCCGCGCGGCCTGACCTGGGTCGACAACGGCAACGGGAAAGCGACGCTGGCCGGCACGCCGAGCGCGGGCCAGGGCGGCGTCTACCTGCTGACATTCGAAGCGACGAACTCGCTGGGCACCAATATGCAGACGTACACCCTGACCGTCCAGCAGGCCCCCGCGATCACCAGCGCCGCCACGGCATCTGCCACGCACGGGACCGCGTTCAGCTTCACCTTCACCAGCACCGGCTACCCGGTACCCAGCCTCACCCGCAGCGGCAGCGTGCCCGGACTGTCCTTTACCAGCAACGGCAACGGGACCGCCACCCTGTCGGGAACTCCCACCAAACCCGGCACCTACACACTGACCATCACCGCCAAGAACAGCATCGGCTCGGCCGTCCAGACCTTCACCCTGACGGTCAGTTAGCGAGGCTAAGTGGCGACTCCGGCGCAGAGCGCCCTGATCTGTGCATTCCCGCTGATGATCGCCCGGAAGCCGCCGACCGCGCAGATCGGCGGGTCGGCGCGCGGTTATCACGCCGACTCTCGTGTCGTTAGGCCAGCCGGGCGAGCCCATTTAAGGGTCACTGCGCACGCCGACGCGCTGTATGTTTATGCGTTGCCGACCGCACCGAAGACTTCCTCTTCTGCCGCCTGGCGGCCGTTGCGGACTCCGCCAGCAACAGGTAACGGAGTTCAATCACTCTGAGTCGCACAGCGATTACAATATGCTTGCGGCATCGGCGAGGCAGCCTCCCAGCAGCTGAGGTCTATCCAGGACCGGCTGCGCGAAGTCCTCGCGTCCTGCATATCGCCGCACCGACCGAAACGTATGGGGGCAGACATGCGGAAGATTGCAAGCGCCGTGACATCCGGCGTTGCCATCGTGGGAATCGGAGCCGGCGTGTCGCAAGCGGCGACGGTTCCGAAGGGCACGCCGTCCAGGGCGGTCGTGGTCGAGCGGAACGAGAACGACCAGATCAGGAACTACAAGCTCAAGGACGCTGACCCGATGACCGGCAGGTTCGGCTATCTGCCGCTGGGAGACGGCGGCGTGTACGCGGTTCACTGGACCAAGGTCGGCAGGAGCCGTGTCTACGGTACCGGGAAGTACACCTGGGGCAGGATGGGCAGCTACCGAAACGGCCCGGTCACCATTCTGCTGACTGGCAGCAACTACAGGTACACCAAGATCACCATTACGCTCACGCAATCGTGGTACGGCGTCACCAGGCGGAGCTACCCGCCTTACGGACACGGTGCGCACCACACGCGCAGGCACATCAAGCTCGCCGTCAGGGACTCGACCACCAACCTGATCCGGTACTAGAAGCGTGCCTGACCATGGCGCGGGGCAGTAGCCCGCGGCCGACCCGCTCAGCCGCCCGGGAGGTAGCCACGGGTAGCAGGCTGGCCATATCAGCCCCTCAATTAATCCCGGAGCCGCGCGACGCTCGCTCATGCCGCATATGGCGCGCGTCAGGTCGGTCAGGATCCGACCGCCGGACTCATCAGCAAGTTCGCCGACGTGCATGCCGCACCGCGAGCGGCAGAAGCGACGCTCGGCCCTGCGCGCATACGACAATAAGATCCATGCGGATCGACGGTGAACCGCCCTTCGCAGGCGCCGCTAACGCCACTGGCCGTTCGGTTGTTGCTCAAGCCCCCACTTTGCCCAGAGTTCCGGCGGACCCAAGGATCCGTGACGGGAGGTTCAGGGGTCTTCATACGGTATGGGCGGATCTGGCCCCTGGGTTCGCGGCGCACTTGGGGAACGTTGCCGTCGGGCCGGTCACGCCGGACCTTCCGCGCCCCCGATAGCTGGCCGACCCGCTGCCGATCAATACCGCCGACGAGGGCATGGGCCGCATCGCGTTCCTGCTCCTGGCGCTGTTCGCCGAGATGGAACGCACCTTCACCGCCGAACGCGTCGCCCGGGCCCGGGCCGTCGCGGAGGCCAAGAACCGGAGCATCGGCCGCCCCCTCGCCCACCCACCCACCCGACAAGGTCTAGTTGTCGCCCGGCTGCTGAAGGAACAGGGCCGCCGCACCCTCGGCGAGATCGCCGCCAAGATCAGCATCCCGAAGACCTCACTGCACCGCTACCTCACCCCCGAGCCAGCCGGTCAGGAGCCGTCATGAGTAGCCAAGAACCCGGATGACCGGCCTCCCGGCGGTGATCCCGGCCTGGTCACGGTCAGCGTCCGCGAAGCCCGCCGCCTCGCGACCGCGCCCGTGATCCGCGCCGCCCGCGACCTGCGGATGAGTGCCGGGGAGCTTGCCCTCCCGGTTGCAAGTCAGGTCTCAAGCATTGCTCATTTAAGCTCGCCACACTCCTAATTAATGATCAAGAACATGATGGTTACCGGGGCCGGGAGCGCCTTGCTCGCATCAATCGTAAAGCTCCCTGCTTTACGAGCGGCGATCCACAAGAACGCCTCCGGGTTGCCGAGTGGCGTCAGGAAGATAAGGCTATTCGGGGTCGCGGCGGGGTTGGGCACTGTCAACGTCGTGGTTTTTCCCATCGTCACCGTGCCCACCGAGTTTCCCTGGACCTCTACCTTTCCTATCACCTGCAGCGCTACACCACCAATGCCGCCGTTCGCTTTAACGCCGACCCCGGTTTCGGTGAAACCTGAGACCCCCGCAGAGCTACCGCTACTGCCCTGAACCCCGACGCCGAGCTCGCTGCTGCTTATGACGCCGATCCCACTGAAACTGGTACTGCTTACGCCAATGCCGGTGGTGCTGTCGGCACTGACGCCGTTGCCGCTCGCGCTGAAGGCCGAGACGCCGATCCCCGTGTTAGAGACGGCGTTTACCGCGGCGGCGTCGGCGGTGGCAAAGACGCCGGTGCCAGGACCGCCCTCGGCAAAGACCGCCGCTTGGCCGGGAGGCTCGGGATTCTCCGCGGGGCTGGCTCCTCCGCCAACCGCGTGCACGCCGATCCCGCTCTGGCTTTGGGCGAAAACACCGACGCCGCCGGTGCTGTTGGCGAAGACGCCCGAGCCAGGACCGCCCTCGGCAAAGATCGCCGCCGCTGTGACGGGAGGCGACGTCGCAGGGCTGGCTCCTCCGCCAACCGCGTGCACGCCGATCCCGGTGTCGCTGCTGCCGGTGACCCCAGCAGCACCGGTGGTGCCAGCGCCATATACGGCGGAGCCGCCATCGCCGCCATCGCTGGTCGCATAGACGCCGGGGCCAGGACCGCCCTCGGCAAAGATCCCCCCTTGTATGACCGGGGGATTCTCCGCGGGGATGGCTCCTCCGCCGATCGCGTGCACGCCGAAAAACGTGCCGCTGGTCTGGGCCGTCCCACTACTGGTGGCGACGACGCCGTTGTTGCCGCCAGTGGCATCAATGCCGTCGCCGTCTCCCGAGGCCGAGACGCCGGTCGTGCCCTGGGCCTGGACGCCGTAGAGGCCGCCGACGGCCCAGACGCCAGTGCCACCAAGGCTCTCGCTTTGGCCCAAGACGCCGGTGCCGCCGCCTTCGACTGTGGAAACGCCGCTGACGGCGGTGCCGGTGTCGGTGGTAGCGTCGATTCCGTCTGCGCCGTCGGTGCCACTGGCAGATACGGCGGGTGTCCCTGACACGCTGCTGTTAAAAATACCATTAGCCATCTGTATTTTTCCTCTCCGGGCAATCAAGCATGATCACCTTTATCGTGATCGCGGGCCCGGATGATGAGCGGCCGGGTGCGATCCTGTCCAGCAGTCGCTGGTTCTTAAAGAGTCGTTCGCCCAGACGACACGCCGGATACGTCAAGTCAGATGAGACTGGCGTCAGGTCAACTGAGACGGCGGCGCACGGCTACCCGGTTCTGGTGAAGGTCTGAACAATCGAGAATGAATCTGATTGAGTGTCTGACTGTGTGATGACCAGTGTGTGCGCGCTGCACTCAAATCGGCCATCCGGCAGTGACGTATCGGGAAGGCCGTCATTCTTGACCATCTGGCCTATTGGCAGCGGCCCGGCGGTGTCTGTCCCGCCTGAGCCGTTCGGGACGGTCAGGAATGCGTACATGTCGGAGTAGTTGTCCTGGTCGCCCAGCCATGCGCCGCTCGTGCCGGCCTGCCCGGCGGGCAGGGTCAGCTGTGCGGTGAGTTCGCCTCTATAGTAGAAAGTCGCTATTCCGAATTGTGCGTCCGGATCGCTCAAGTCCTCGATCGGGGCCATCCGATCGTAGTTAATGGTCATTGATCCATCGGGGCTTATCGACATCACCTCGCCAGCGGCCCCCTCCAACAAGATGCCGTTTGAGCTGCTGAGGCGTTCCTGCGTGCTGGTCCAGGTGCCTTGGACACAGCCGAGTCCCTTCCCTGTGGCGAGTGCGGGCGAGGGCTTTCCGCAGAAGGCCGGGAGGCTTTCCCCGGTGAGCGTGACGGTGGCGGGCTGGGTTCCGCCGGTGACCCCGGCCCATTCGAGCCCGGACTCGATCGGGGTGAACACCGCGCTGGCGTTGGGGCTGCCCGGCGGGCAGCTGCAGCTCGGACGGTTGGCGTCGCTGGCGCAATAGTTGACGCCCGCGGCCTGCGCGAGGGTGGCGTCACTGCCGCCGCCGAGGGAGATCCGTCCGCTCGCGCCGGGGGTAGCGGTGACGTGGACGACCGTGGCGTCGATATCGACCTGTTTGATGTTTGCCGCAGCGGCCCCGGCACTCAGGGGTATCGAACTCTGGGTGCAGACTCCGGAGTCCATATCGCTGAGGTGCAATACCTCACCAATACAGTTAATCGATCCCGACGGCAAGGGCTGGGGATCCGTCGCCAGACCCGGTCCGATGCTGGTCCAGGCGCTGCCCGGATATCTGCCTTCGGCGTAGCCGGAGCCCCACGAGTCCAGGAACGCCGGGCTGACCTGGGCGGCGTTCCAGCCGGCAATATTGCTGTTCCCGGACTTCTGGAAAGCCTCGCCCATCGGGATGATGACATGCCACACATCGGTGCCCGTCTCGGCCAGGTGAACGTAAAAACCAATCGCGGTATAGGCCCGGCCGAACAGGGGAGCATTCGCGTCCTGGAGGTAACCTTCCCAAGACTGGGCGGTCCCATAGTAGCCGCCGCCGACCACAGCCGCGACCCACTCGGGCACGGCCTCGACATACCAGGGGGGCATGTGGTAATAGGCAAAGCCCAGCACATGGTAAAGCAGGCAGTGGGTAAGCTCATGGATCAGGAGGCCGTGGATATCCGCGTCGTCGAAGTAACGACTGACCGGCTGGGTGTGAATCACACAGTTATCCACGGTTCCTCCCTTAGCCTCATGGTTCCCCTGGCAAGGAATGCTGTACATCGGCGCCACCCCGCCGACCGGCTTTACGACGATTTTCGTGTTGACCGAGATGTACACCGTGCCGAACGCGGCACCCCCGCCGATATGACTGGTGATGGCGCTCTCTATGGGTGCAACCTGCGCCCGGTACGGGCCTGCGCCGGCCGAGTCCGACCCGGGGCAGGCGATATTCGGGTCCGGCGAGGGCGCTGCGCCTCCTGAGATCATGGCGGCCAGGACCGCGTCGGGCTTGCCCGTGGATCGGCTCGCCTCAGACAGCGGCCCCGCGTCTGCGTGCGCAAAGCCTGACGGGCTTGGGCTCGGTGTCACGGTAGGCGTGGTACTCGGTGTCGGAGTCGGCTGCGTCGGCGTGACGCTCGGAGTCGGACTGATCGGCGTGGTGGGCGGCGCCGGGCTGCCGGACGACGGCCCAGCCGTGCCCGTACCTGGTGCTGCGGTGGGGCTGACCGCTGCGGGCGCCACCGGCTCAGGAGGGCTGGCGGTTTGGGATACGCCGAGATCGGTGAGCACCGCCTGGCGCTGCGGCAGGGTCAATTGGCCCCACTTCGCCAGTACCCAGTCCACCGCGATTGTCCCCGATCCGATCGGCACGACCACACCGGGCGGGATGACCGCACCGGGAACGGGACCGATCGCGACGGCGAACGCGGCCAACGCGGTGGCCAGGCTCACCTGCCCGTCGGGCTGAACCTGATCGACCACGTGTGCCCACTTAGAATCGGGCGACAAGCTCGCCGCTCCCGACGGAGCCGAGCCATGCCCGCACCCGGCGAGAGTCAGCACGATAGTTGCCGCCGCGACCAGGGCGACCGCGGCGGACCTGTGCCGCTTCGTCGCTGCCGGGAATCGTCCCCAGAGGGTACGCATGCTAAGCCTCGCTCTCATCCAAACCGCTGCTCGGCTGCATTCTGGGTACGACCGAAGTCGCTTCGCAGCTTCGAGCGCCGAGGTGCAAAGCTCGCCAGGGAGCTGATCTGCACCTGCCCTTCTACCGGCTTTCCGGATGCGGCGGCCTTGTCTATACGGAGGGGGGGCGCCCGGTTTGGATACATGCCGCACGCCCAAAGCGATGGGGCGAGGTCCAGGGATGCGCGGCGCAGCCGTCCTGAATGGTTCCACACCGACGGCGAAACGCCCGAGGTAGACCGCGATGGCCCTGCGACACAGAAGGACCCGCGCCTCGCTAGCCTAGGGCCGCGGAACGGTCTTCCCCCCCGGTGCTACGGTCCGGCGCCGTCGATCGGGGCGTTGGCGTTGCGGAGCTTCTCGGCGTGGATGTAGTGCTCGCCGCCGCGGGCCAGGCAGGCCCGGTTCGCCGCGGACGCGAAGCCCCGGTCGGCGATCGCCTCCTCAGCGATCTCGCGCACCCCGGCCCCGTCGTATGTGACCTGCTTGCGGACAAACTCCCGATGCCGCTCGGCCGTCGGCCGACCGGACCGCCGCCCGCTCCAACTCCACATCCTCGGCCCGCCCCAGCGCTTCACGTACATGCCGTACCACGACCGGCGGTACGTCCTCGACCTTCGGGAAGTACCCCAGCCGCTGGTAGGACTTCGACCACACCACCAGCGCCAGAAGATGCTGCTGATCCTGCGTCCGCCCCCGCGCCGATCCGGGTTGCATGTTTATCCATGATCGCCCCGCCCCCCTGGCACGCGCGCTCATGGCTCATAGCCGCGAGGTGGTCGCTTCCGCGGCAAGGACTGGATCTGTCCCCGCGGGTATCGGGCAGCGCGGCTAGGAGGCGCGCCTGGGTGGCGGCCCGGGGCCGGTGCGCTTGCCGGGCCGCCTCGTTGCTGGAACGATGGGGGCGTGAGGCTGGGGATCTTGTGCGGCGGCGGTCCTGCCCCGGGGATGAACTCGGTGATCTCTGCCGCCACGATCGAGGCCCGGAACTCCGGGTGGGAC
>Ga0181536_10006165_pt1 | contig 12113 bp, 6 predicted proteins | sample PEATcosm2014_Bin_41_FD_121105 | JGI IMG/M metagenome (GOLD analysis project Ga0181536, IMG submission 121105) | Peatland microbial communities from MTU Mesocosm Facility, Houghton, MI, USA - PEATcosm2014_Bin17_60_metaG | ecosystem: Environmental > Terrestrial > Soil > Wetlands > Peat | place...
GCCGGAGGTGCGCGAGCTGGCGGCGCGCCAGGGCCAGGGCGCCTGGATTGTGCTGGCGCGCGATCTGGTTCCCGAATTCGAAGTCACCAGCGGGATGCGCCGCATGTCCGAGCAACAAGCGGCCCCTTTGCGGGCCCTCAAGATCGAAATCACGCCGGAAGTCATCGATCGCGAAAGGTGGAACGCGTTTTGGGACGCTCCGCTCAGCCTGCCCGGCAGCGGCAGCCTGGAGTTGCCGCGGCGGCCGGAAGAAATCCGCCGCGCCTGGGCCACTTATCACGCCACGGGGTGCCAGGTTAAGACGGATGGCGCGCGCCTGGAAGTTACTTTCCCGGGATTGACGCTGGGTATCTTTTCCGGCGATCTGCGCTTCACTGTCTATCGCGGGACTAACTTGCTGCGGCAGGAAGCAATTGCCAGGACCGAGGCAAGGGCGGTCGCCTACAAGTATGCTGCCGGGCTGAAGGGCTTCGCCATTCACGATGATACGCGCGTGGTCTGGCGCGATCCCGCCCGCGTCTGGCAGGAGTACGATTTTGGCGGCGATCCGAACCGGGATTCGGTGGCCCTGAAAGCGCGCAACCGCGTCGCCATTGTCGAAGGTGGCGGCGGATCGCTGGCATTTTTTCCGCCTTCTCACAAATTCTTTTTCGCGCGCGAGATCGAGACCAACCTTGGTTTTGTCTACTACCGCAAGACCGCCGGCGGAACTTTCGCGGTGGGCGTGCGGCAGGCCGACCGCGAGGAACCCTACAAGCCCTATGGCGTCTCCGACGAAGAATGGGAGAAGCGCGTGCACGAAGCGCGCCACGATATCGAGAATTTCGCGCTCTACAACGCGCCTCCCGGCACGTGGCAGCGCATGCCCGTGTATTACTATCTGAACGCCGGCAACGCGCGGGAAACCGGCGAGGCCGTGCTCAATTTCACCCACGACGACGTCTACAAACCGATGCCGGGCTTCAAGGTGATGGTGAGTCACTTCCACATGCACTTCAATGAGGCGCTCACGGATGCCGGCACCATCGACCTGCATCCACCATGGGTGGACGTGTTCCGGGGTCTCGGTATCAATATCGTCAACCTGGCCGATTTTCACTCCGACTCGCACCCCAAAGATCCCGGTCCCATCCGGTTCAAAGAACAGAAGGTATATTTCGACGGCGTGCGGCGCTTGTCGGATCGGAATTTCCTGCTGATTCCCGGCGAGGAGCCCGACAACACGCTGGGCGGCCATTACATCACCATCATGCCGCGTCCGGTTTTCTGGTCGCAGACGCGCGAAGCCGGCCACCAGTTTATCGAGACCGATCCCACTTACGGGAAGGTCTATCACGTTTCGACCGCTGCGGAGGAGTTAGACTTACTGCGTCGCGAAAGCGGCCTGATGTGGCAGGCGCACCCCAGAACCAAGGGTTCCACGGGTTACCCGGACGCCGTGCGGGACACCGCCCAGTTCAGGAGCGACCTGTTCCTGGGGGCGTCTTTCCAATCGCTGCCGGTGGATCAATCGGAGCAACGAATCTGTGAAAAGCGCTGCCTGGGCCTGATGGACGAAATGAATAACTGGACTTCGGACCCTAAGTATTTAATCGCCGAAGGCGACACTTACTTGAAGTATCCCGACGACGAAACCTTTCCCCAGCTCTATGTGAATTACCTGAAGCTGGACCGCGTTCCGAGGTTCGAAGAAGACTGGAGCCCGATTCTGAAGGCCATGCGGGCGGGCGATTACTACGTTTCGAGCGGCGAAGTGCTGCTCCGGGATTGGAGCGTTGAGGGCTCCGGCCCGCGCCGCACTTACCACGCGGAAGTGGAGTGGACATTTCCTCTGGAATTTGTGGAGTTAGTCTGGGGAGACGGGGAAGCCACTCACACGCAGATGATTCCGGCCACCGATCTGGCTCCCTTTGGCTCCAGGAAGTTCAGCATTCCATTCGAGACTGCCGGCAGGAAATGGGTGCGCTTCGCCGTGTGGGACTCCGCCGGCAACGGTGCCTTCACGCAGCCCATTCACCTAAAATAGTTTCGTTGGCAAACAAAATGTCGATCACCGAAACGCTTGTATTACACCCCTTTGAGTTCTTCTCCCCCTCCGAAGATTTCGTTGACTCCCGTGGCCCACGCACTCGTGTCGACGTCTGGCGTTATCTCACATTGGTTGCGGCTCCGCTGCTCTGTGGGGCAGTCCCCCTGGACTGCGCGCGACCCCCAGGTCGCGCCCCTGCCGGCAACCACGCAGCAGTTACTACCTTATCAGGAGCCTTATCGTGAAGCTGAGAACGTTTCTTCTCCTATTGACCGCGATTACCCCGCTGACAGCCGCCGACCCCCCGGGCTTCGTGATCTGGCCCAAGGGCGTGCCGCCCGCGGATCTGAAGGGCAAGCTGGACTTCGGCAACCACGCGCTGTCCATCTCACACCGCGATAAGAATGGCGTGGTGGAGGTGCACGAAAAACTGGTGGATGTATTCGTCGTGCAGAGCGGCGAAGCGATCCTGGTGGTGGGCGGCGAAGTGGTCGGGTCGAGAGCCACCGGCCCCGGCGAGATTCAGGGTGATTCGATCAAAGGCGGCGTGTCGAAAAACGTGTCAACCGGCGACGTCATCCACATTCCCGCTGGAGTCCCTCACCAGTTCTTTCTGGACCCGGGGAAAGAGATCACGTATTTCGTAGTGAAGGTTGCCGCGCAGTAAGTGGGACAGACCATCGCCTTTCGTGGTCTGTCCTGTCTTGCCAAACCGCGGCGCAGTAAGTGGGACAGACCATCGCTTTTCGTGGTCTGTCCTGTCTTGCCAAACCGCGGCCGCCTGACAGACGACCAAAGGCGATCGTCTGTCTTACCAACAGCACCGTACCCTACTTCCCGCCGCCTTTCCAATCCGGCAGTCTCCCGGGAGTCGGCGGCGCCCCCGCTGCATCGAGCTGCTTCTCCAGGTTCTTGATGTCGGTCTCGATCAGCTTCTTCAGTTTCGGAATCTGCAGGGCCAATTCGTCGGAGCCGATCTGATATTGCTCCATGGCCGTCTTGGTCGGATGGCCGGTAGTGCCGCGGGTCGGGCCGGCGGCCGCCTGGATGCGCTCGGAGATGGATGCCGGCGTCCCTTCGTTGTGCGAGCGCCAGATACGATCTCCGCTCAGCGCCAGGTTGATGGCGTCGAGCTCGCGCTGCAGGTTGAGCGCGGTCTCATGCAACTTGGGCGAAAGCGATGGCGTGGCGTCGATGGCCCGTTTGATGGAATCCAGGCGCGTGCCGGCTTCGGTAGCGGCTTCCTGCGTTGCGGTCAGGGCCTTCTGGAGTTTACCCAGCTTGTCCTGGAATTCGATCATGGAAGTGCGTTCTTCCGGCGTTGCCGGAGTCACGCCGGCGACCTCGATGGTTTCCGAGCCGGGCAGGTCGGTGACCACGCCGTTGACACGCTTGGCCAGCGCCACCGTGTATTTGCCGGGCAGCACAAATGCGCCGCCGCCACCGCCGCGCCCGCCACCGAACGCCGCCAGCAGTTCGGGATCGATGCCGCCGCCGCCACCAGCGCCCCCACGGCCACCGCCGCCGGCAGCGCCGCCACCGGCCGGGAAGCCGCCGCCGCCGCGTCCACCGCCGGCGCCGGCGCCGCCGCCCAGCGGCACTGATGCCGCCAGGCCGATGCCCTGGTTACGGAGGTCCCACGTAAAGCGATGCAGGCCCTGCGTGGCCGGTTGGTCCAGTCGCCGCACCACGTTGCCCTTCGCGTCCTTGATGGTGGCCAGAATCGCCGGCGGCTCTTCCAGGGATTCCGCGCGCAGTTCTTCGGGAGTCGGATACGGCGGCGTTTCGCCGCGCTGCGCGGCCTGGCGTTCCTTCTGCTGCCGGTCTTGCGCCTTGGTGCGGATGGCGTCCTTCAAATTGAACGTGATCATCGCGCCGACCGCCGGATTCGGCGTCTGGAAATACGCCGTGCCCAGATCGCCGCCGGGGTTGTATGGAATGTATTCGAGCGCTTTGCGCACCGGGAAAATGGCGCTGTCCTTCTGCATCATCTCCGGTGTCGCCACGCGCAACGGGCTGTAATCGTCCAGCACGTAGATGCTGCGTCCGAAGGTGCCGATCACCAGGTCGTCCATCTGTTTCTGAATCGACAGGTCGCGCACCATGATGGTCGGCAGGCCCACGTTGAGCTTGATCCACTTTTCGCCGCCGATGTTGGTGAAATACAGGCCGAATTCGGTGCCGGCGAAAACCAGGTTCTGATTGACGTGGTCTTCGGCGATGGCGTAGACGCCGCCGCGCTCGGGCAGATTGCCGGAGATATTGACCCAGCTCTTGCCCATGTCGGTGCTCTTGATGAGGTAGGGTTTGAAGTCGCCGTTCTGGTGGTTCTCATAAGCCACGTAGACCGTGCCGGCATCGTGCTGCGAGGCCACGATCCGCTGCACGTAGGCGTTTTCCGGCACGCCCGCGGGCTTGTCCACCTTGCGCCAGTTCTTGCCGCCGTCTTCGGTCACCTGCACCAGGCCGTCGTCGGTGCCGACGTAGATCAGGCCTTCCTTCTTGGGTGATTCCGCCATCGACGAAATGTTGTCGTAGAGCGCCGTGGAGACGTTCTTCTGGATGGCGTCGATCGGCCAGATCTTGCCCATCAGGGGCAGCTTGTTGCGATCCAGCGCGCGCGTCAGGTCGGGACTGACGGCGCGCCAGGTGTCGCCGCGGTCGTCGCTGCGATAGAGTTTCTGCGAGCCGATGTACAGCCGCGTGTTGGAATGCGGGCTGATCAGGAAAGGCGCGTCCCAGTTCCAGCGCAGCGCCGGGTCGCCCTTGTCGGGCTGCGGCTCGATCGAGACGCGCTCGCCCGTGCGGCGGTCGAAGCGCACGATGCCGGCGTTCTGGCTGGCGGCGTACACCGTGTTGGGATCCTTGGGATCCACGCGCGAATAGAAACCGTCGCCGCCGTTGGTGACGAAGCAATCGGCGTTGGTGAGCGTGGTGTTCTTGGTGCGCGCCGCGCAGCCGATGCTGTTGTTATCCTGCGTGCCGCCATAGACGTGGTAGAACGGCGCGTCTTCGTCGGCGATGACGTCGTAAAATTGGCCGGTCGGCAGGTTGGCTTTAAAGATCCAGGTGGCCGCGCGATCGTAGCTTTCGTAGAGGCCGCCGTCGCAACCCACCAGGTAGTGATTGGTGTTCTTCGGATCCACCCAGATATCGTGGTTGTCCACGTGTTTGTTGCGCGTGCCGAGTTGCGTGAAATTGTGGCCGCCATCGTCGGAAACTTCGATGTTGACGCCCATCACGTAGACGCGCTCGGCGTCGCCGGCATCCACCTGCACCTTGGCGTAATACTGGCCCTGCTGATCGGTGGGGTTGCGGCGTTCCCACGTCACGCCGTCGTCGGTGGAGCGGAACAGTCCGCCGCGGCCTTCATTGGCCTCCACCATGGCGTAGATCATGTTGGGATTGGTGGGCGCGTAATTCAGGCCGATGCGGCCTAGGTCGCCCCCGGGAATTCCGCCGCTGACCTTGCTCCACGTCTTGCCGGCGTCGATGCTTCGCCATAGCGCGCTGCCGGGGCCGCCGTGAATGATTCCGAAATAGCTGCGCTGGCGCTGGTGAGTGGCCGCCAGCAGGATATCGGGATTCTTGGGATCCATGACCACGTCGGAGCAGCCCGTGTACTCGTCCACCTTGATCAGGCTTTGCGACCAGGTCTTGCCGCCGTCGGTGGTCTTATACAGGCCGCGTTCGCCGCCGCCTTTCCACAGAGGACCGGGCGCCGCGACATACACCACGTTGGAATCGCGCGGGTCCACCACGATGCGGGCGATGTGCTCCGAAGTCTTCAGGCCCACGTTGCGGAAGGTGCGCCCGCCATCTTCGCTCTTATAGACGCCGTCGCCGTAGGAGACGCTGCGCTGGTTGTTGTTCTCGCCGGTGCCCACCCAGATGATCGAGGGGTTCTTGGGGTCGATAGTGATCCAGCCGATGGAGTAAGCGCCGTAGGTATCGAAGATGGGTGTCCAGGTGGTTCCGTTGTTGGTGGTCGCGAAGATGTTGCCCGAGGCTTCCGCCACCAGGTAGTGGCTGGAGTCGCCGTCCGGGAACATGGCGATTTGCGAGATGCGGCCGGAGATCATGGCAGGGCCGATCTGGCGCGCCCGCAGACTGGCGAAGGTGCGCGCGTTGATGGGGTCTTGATTGTCGCCGCCGCCGCGGCCACCTCTGCCTTGAGGAACTTCATCCTGCGCGAAGGCAGAAAGAGAAACACACAATAGGAGCGGAAATAGCTTCATGGTGGGAGTGTAACTCATGGCGCGGTGGGACAGACGATCGTCGTTTGTGGTCTGTCATCCAGCCCTGTCGCCCAGCCGCCGCCCGCAGACGGGCCCTTCAGGTATCATAGGTAACAATTCTTATGGACAGACGAACCTGGATGCAACTCATCGGCGTGCTGGCCGCGGCTCGCCCGGCGCTCACACAAACCCAGCCGCCGGTAACCACCACTCCCCAGCCCCCCGCCGGCGGCCGCGCCGGCGGCCGCGGCGGCAACCAGCGGCCTCTGCGGGTCACGAAGGAACAGGTGCAGGCGGCCCTCAAACTGCTTGGCCTGGAATTCCAGGACGCCGAAATCGACATGATGCTGCGCAACGTGGACAACTCCCTCGCGAGCTATGAAGCCGTGCGCAAGATCGACATCCCTCTCGACACCGAGCCCTCTTTCACCTTCCATCCGGGGCTGCCGGACCGTGTGCCCGTCAAAGGCCCGCAACGGTTCGAAACTACCATCCCGGCCAGGTCCACCGCCAAAGCGCCGTCGAACCTGGAGGACCTGGCCTTCCTGCCGGTCACCGGGTTGGCGCCGCTGCTGCGGTCGCGCGCGGTTTCTTCCACGGACCTGACCAGGATGTACCTGGAGCGGATGAAGAAATATTCGCCCAAGCTGCTGTGCCTCATCACCCTCACCGAGGAGTTGGCCCTGCAACAGGCCGCCGCGGCCGACGCCGAAATCAAAGTGGGCAAGTACCGCGGGCCTCTGCACGGCATTCCGTTCGGCGTCAAAGATCTCTACGACACCAAGGGTAGTCTCACCACGTGGGGCGCGGAGCCGTTCCAGAAACGCATTGCGGAATACGATGCCACCTGCGTCGAGCGCTTGTACAAAGCCGGCGCGGTGCTCATCGCCAAGCTGTCCATGGGCGCGCTGGCGCAGGGCGATCTGTGGTTCAACGGCCGCACTAAGAGCCCGTGGCCCAGCGATGCGTCGCGTGCCAAGGGTGAATACGACCGCGGTTCGAGCGGCTCTTCCGCCGGCTCCGCCTCCTCCACGGCGGCGGGTCTGGTGGGCTTCTCGCTGGGCACGGAAACCCTGGGTTCGATTGTTTCCCCTAGCACCGCTTGCGGAACGGTGGGGCTGCGGCCTACCTATGGGCGCGTCAGCCGCCACGGGGCCATGGCCTTAAGTTGGACCATGGATAAGGTAGGACCGATTTGCCGCGGCGTGGAAGATTGCGCCATCGTGTTGAATGCCATCTACGGGCCTGACGGGCACGACCGCTCGGTAGCCGCCGATCCCTTCCACTGGGAGCCGCGCAAGCCGCTCAAGAGCCTGCGCGTGGGCCTCTTGCAGAGCGGTTTCGACCGGTTCCAGGGCGAACAGAAGAAGATCTACGACCAGGCGCTCTCCGACCTGAAGAACGCCGGCGTATCGATGACTCCGGTGGAGTATCAGGAAGACCTGGCGGGAATCCGCTACCTGTTGGAGGCCGAAGGCGCGGCGGCGTTCGACGATATCACGCGCGACGGCCAGGTGAGGACGCTGAAAGGGCAGGCGCCCGGCGATTGGCCCAACACGTTCCGCAGTTCGCGGCTGGTTCCGGCCGTGGAATACATCCGGGCGCAGCGCGTGCGCACCCTCCTGGTCGAGAAATTCGAGAAGTTCATGGCCGATTGGGACGTCGTCGTGGTGGCGGGCTCGGGCCCGCTGACCACCACCAACCTGACCGGCAATCCGCAGGTGGTGGTGCGTTGCGGATGGCTGGAGCCGCAGGCGGCCCAGCCGGGACAGGGATTTGGCGGAGGCGGCTCGCCCTGGCGGATGCTCGGTTTCCTCGGCAAGATCTATGACGAGGGTTCGCCTCTGCGCGTGGCGCTGGCATATGAGCAGTCGACCGAGTGGCACAAAAAAACGCCCACGCTGATCGCATGAATCTGGAGCAGATTTTCAGCCTGCAACGCCGGCGTTCCTGTCGGCGCATGGTCGCAGTCGGCTCTTGCCCTCTTGGCATGTAATTGCAGGTTGCCCGGTCACGCCCGCAACAAAAATATTTCACCCTCATTCCAGACCATTTACCCGTTTCCCACCCCGAGCCTCCCCAACCTCGCCTGCTACCCTGAAACCGGGATGGACCCTGACGCGGTCCGTCCCATTTCCATTTAAGGACGCTAATATGGCAACCCTCGCGCAAATCGAGGCAAACCGCCTCAACGCTCAGCAGTCCACCGGTCCTCGCACCCCCCAAGGCAAAGCCGTGTCTTCCCAGAACGCTTTCAAATCCGGCCTCGACGCCGATTCCCAATTCTGCTATGGCGAGAAACGCACCGATTTCTACCGCCTCCAGGTCGAGTACTTCGCCCGCTTCCAACCCCGTTCTCCCGAAGAGCGCTTTCAGGTCGATTCCCTCATCCGCAACGAGTGGATGCTCCGCCGTGTTTTCCGCGCCGAAGCCCACCTCTGGGAATTCCACACCACTCGCGCCTCGCGCTTCGACGGCGTCCCTCTCGGCGAAGCCTTCCACAACGCCCATCCCGAATTCATGCGCCTGCACCGCCGCATCACCCTCTTCGAGAAATCTTACAAAGACTCCTTCGCCCAGCTCCAGGCACTCCAGCAGGACCGTCTGGCCGCCGTAGCCGAAATCGCCGGCATGGCCGATCCCGGACTGTTTGCCGACCCGCCTCACGTACCCTTTGAAGAAGAACCCACTGACCCCCAAATTGGCTTCATTCCTGAACCCGTGGGGCAGGCGCCCTCGCCTGCGCCGGACCCCCTGGTCCGGCTCTCCGACGCTTCTCAATCGCCCTCTACGCCGGAATTGCCTCGCTCTGAAATTGGCTCCGTTCCGGAACCCGCATCTTCCGGTAGTGGCGCGGCCAATTCAGGCCGCTCTCGTAACCGTGGAAAGCCGAGCCTCTGGCAACCCAGAGCCTCTACCGTTTCCCTGCCATCAACCCATCCAGCCTCCGCCGCACCTCCGGATCGGGGCTGATTCGCAAAGCCGCTTCGTACTCTGCGATCGCCTCGGCTCCCCGTCCCGGCATTTGCGCCAGCGCGCTTGCCAGGTGCGCGCGACGCCGGGGGCTTGCGGATCTGGCTCACTTCGAGCCAGCATAACGTGCCGCGCCCGGCGAGCCGGTCCGGCTTGGCTGCGGATGAGTTAGAATCATCGAGGTGGAAAGAGAAATGACAACCTACGGCCGTCGCGCACTCCTGCGCACGGCGGTGGCGGCGGCCGCCTGGCAGGCCGGGGCACAGACGCCGGCTGCCGGCAGGATGCGGCTGGGAATCATACTCGGCCTGGCGCCCGATGCCGATACCGCCATCAGGCATGTTCAAGAACTGGGATTTCCCACCTGCCAGGTGAGCGTGCGGCAGACTGGCGACGCCGCGGCCTCCAGCCTGCGCGCCGCACTGGACCGCTATCGGGTGGAGGCCACCTCGGCCGTCTCTACCGGGCCGGGGCCGGAAGTGTACGACTTCTACCGCGGGCCGCTGACCATCGGGCTGGTGCCGCGCCAGTACCGCCAGGCGCGCATCGCGCGCATGAAGGAGATTTCGGATTTCGCGAAGAAAGCCGGCGTCCCGGCCGTGCAGGGTCACTGCGGGTTCATTCCGGAGAATCCCAGCGACGAGCTGTACCAGGAAACCGTCGAGGCCATCCGCGCGGTGGCGGCTTATTGCAAGAACAACGGCCAGAACTTTCGCTGTGAAACCGGCCAGGAAACTCCCATCACGCTGCTGCGCGCCATCCGCGACGTGGGGCTGGATAACGTGGGCGTGAACTTCGATGCCGCCAACCTCATCCTCTATGGCAAGGCCAATCCCGTGGATGCCGTGGACATTCTGGGGCCTTATATTCAAGGGGTGCACGCCAAGGACGGACTATATCCCACCGATCCGAAACGTCTTGGCGAGGAGGTTCCCATCGGCGAAGGTAAGGTCAACTTTCCGGCGCTGATCGAAAAGCTGAAGCAGATCGGGTATCGCAACCCGCTGACCATCGAACGCGAGATCAGCGGCGAAAGGCAGCGCGCCGACATCTTGAAGGCCAAGGCGTATCTGGAAAAACTGATTGGGTGAAAGTGACGCCATGAGTGAACAGACAACCGGACGAAGGAATTTTTTGCGAACTGCGGGTGCGGTGACGGCGTTCACCGTGTTGCGGCCGCAACTGGTGCGCGGCAGCGCGGCCAACTCGGCGGTCCGGGTCGGGCTGCTCGGTTGCGGGCGGCGCGGCAGCACGGACGCCAACAACATCGTGCAGAACACCGATGCGCGCCTGGTGGCGTTGGCGGACCTCTTTCCCGACCAGCTCGACAAGGCCAAGCAGCGGTTCGACAAGGTGGCGCAAACCAAGGGCTACGCTGGAATCGCGCAGACATTCACGGGGCCGGATGCCTGCCGCCAGATGATGGAATCGTCCGAAGTGGATGCCGTGGTCATCGCCACGCCGGCGTATTTCCATCCCGCGCACCTGGCGTTGGCGGTGGCGGCGGGCAAGCACGTTTATTGCGAGAAGCCGGTGGCCGTGGACGTGGCGGGCGCCAGGCACGTGCTCGAGACCGGCCGGAAAGCCACCGGCCGGCTCAGCCTGGACGTGGGCTTTCAGATCCGCTCGGCGCCGCCGTTCGTGGAGCTGGTGCGGCGCATTCACGCCGGGGCCTTGGGAGAAATTGCGGCGGGCGAAGCTCACTATTACTGCCCCGCGCCGGACCAGCGGACCTGGACTTCGCAAGGGGCTGCGTTGCGTCTGCGCAACTGGATCCAGGATCGCGTGCTCTCCGGCGATATCATCGTCGAGCAAAATATTCATGCCCTGGATATCTGCAACTGGGTGCTGGGGGGCCATCCGTTGAAGGCCGTCGGTCGCGGCGGGCGCAACGGGCGCGTCGGCCAGATGACCTGGGCGGGCGACGATTGCTACTCCCACTTCGACGTCGTATTCCAGTATGCCAACCAGGTTCATGTGAGCTTCAACTCGACGCAATTCGGCAAAGGCCCGTTCGAGGTGAGCGAGCGATTCTTCGGGACGCGCGGGGCGGCGCAATCGCCCTACAGCGGCGCGCTGGGAATCACCGGCGAAGAGCCGTGGACCTGGTCGGGAAGCGAACAGCAGCGCGACGCGGCGTTTTCGGCGAGCGGCTCCTTTTCCGACAACCTGGCGCAGGCAGATTCCGAGAAGCAGAAGGCCTTCATCGGCAGCATCGCCTCCGGCCAGTTTCATAACCAGGCCGCCGATGGCGTGGACACGGCCCTGACCGCCATTCTAGGCCGGCAGGCAGCCTATTCCGGCCGCGAGGTGACCTGGGAAGAGATGCTGCGCTCCCACGAGCCCTGGGACGCGAAGATCGACGTGAACAAGCTATAAGGGCAAGCTAGCCCGGGCTAGAAGCGGATCAAGCGAACCAGCAGGCCGGCCAGGCTGCCGCCTAACAATGGCCCGACGATCGGAATCGCGGCATATCCCCAGTCCGACCCTTCTTTGTTCGGAATCGGCAAAATCGCGTGTGCGATGCGCGGTCCAAGGTCGCGCGCCGGATTGATGGCGTACCCAGTAGTTCCGCCCAGACTCAGGCCGATGCCCCAAACCAGGCTCCCCACCAGGTAGGGTCCCAGCCCGGCCACCGGTCCGGTGGCCGCCACGGCTTTGGAGAAGATCGCGCCCGCCACTAACACCAGCACGAACGTGCCGACGACCTCACTCAACAGGTTCGCCATCGGATTCCAGATCGCCGGAGCCGTGCAGAAGCAGGCGCGCTTCAAGTCGGCTTCGGGCGTCACCTTCCAGTGGGGCAGGAAGTGCAGCCACACCAGGCACGCTCCCACCATGGCTCCCGCCATCTGCGCCGCTATGTACGGGCC
>Ga0181536_10006167_pt1 | contig 12109 bp, 10 predicted proteins | sample PEATcosm2014_Bin_41_FD_121105 | JGI IMG/M metagenome (GOLD analysis project Ga0181536, IMG submission 121105) | Peatland microbial communities from MTU Mesocosm Facility, Houghton, MI, USA - PEATcosm2014_Bin17_60_metaG | ecosystem: Environmental > Terrestrial > Soil > Wetlands > Peat | place...
GATCAGGTTCTGGCCCATCACGGCCAGACCAATCAAGGCGATGTCGGCGGTTGGTTCCATAATGCGGCTCCTGGGAGGAAAATTGGATGATTGCAGATGCCAACCTCTCTTTATAACATGCGGCAATTCGGGGGTCCAGACACGCTGGCCCGGACGTAAGTTGGAGGGCGGACCCCCGGGTCCGCGCGGGACGCCCTCGTCCCGCAGCCACATCAGCGATACCAGCTTCATGCAAACGCCGGCAGGCCCGGGGGCGTCGGTCGCGGACCAGGGGGTCGGCCCTCCAACGCAGTTCCCGGCCGGGACATCCTACAATTGAGTCGGAGATCCCATGCTGAACCGCATCGCCGCAACCATCGAGCGCTACGCCATGTTCCATCCCGGCCAGGGCGCCGGTGTAGCCGTCTCCGGCGGCGCCGATTCCGTGTGCCTCCTGTACGCCCTGGTGGAACTGGCGCCCCGGTGGAATCTGCGTCTCAGCGTGCTGCACCTGGATCACGGCCTGCGCGGCGAGGAATCGCGGCGCGATGTGGAATTCGTGCGCCATCTGGCTGCGCGCCTGTCTCTTCCCGCCACCATTCGCACGGTGGATTTAACCGCCTCGCCTGGCAACCTGGAACAGGCGGGCCGCCATGCGCGGCTTCGCTTCTTCCGGGAGACGATCTCGGCGGGCGCCGTTGAGCGGGTGGCCCTGGGCCACACGCGCAACGACCAGGCCGAGACCGTGCTCTTCCGCTTCCTGCGCGGCGCCGGCACAGCCGGCCTGGCTGGTATCCGCCCGGTGACGGATGACGGCATGGTGCGCCCGCTTCTGGAAACCGATCGCTCCGAGGTGGAAGATTTCCTGCGCAGCCGCGGGATCGTTTGGCGCGAGGATTCCACCAATGCCGGCATGGACTTCGCCCGCAACCGCATCCGCCATCGCCTGCTGCCGCAACTGGCTCGCGAGTGGAACCCGGCCATCGTCGAAACCCTGTCGCGGACGGCGGATTGGGCCCTGGCGGAAGAAGCCTACTGGGAGGCCGAAATCGGCCGCTTGGCTGGGCGCGCGCTGGTGGAACGCGACGGCGCCGTACTCGTGCGCGCCGCCGCGCTTGCCGCCCTGCCGGTAGCCACCGGGCGCCGGTTGGTGCGGCGCGCCATCCAGCGGGCCAAGGGCGATCTGCGCGGCATCGACTTTGGCCACATCGCGAAGGTGCTCGCGCTGGCGGCCGCCCGCCAAGGCAACGGACGGCTGCAATCCACCGGTTTGGATATTCGCCGCTCCTTCGAATGGCTCCGCTTCAGCCGTCCAGGCGCCAGACCGCGGGATTACCAGGCCGCGGTCCCTGTGCCGGGGGTGCTGCGCGTGCCCGCAGCCGGGGTTGAGATTTCCCTGGAACTAATTGAAAAAACGGAATCTTCCGGCGGCGCGCATTCCGTATATAATGATAGTGAGACGAGTTGTTTAGACTGGTGCTCCTTGTCCGGTCCGTTGGAATTCAGAAACTGGAGACCGGGCGACCAGTACCAGCCATGGGGCACGGCCGGCGTAGAGAAGATTAAAACTTTTTTCCAGGAAGCTCGTATTCCCGTATGGGAGCGCCGGAATTGGCCGGTTCTATTGGATGGCCCTGCCATCGTTTGGGCCCGCAGATTCGGGCCCGCCGCAGCTTTTGCGGCTCGTCCCGGCAGCCGCGTCCTTCTGGTGGTTCGCGAACATTACGAATCGGGATTGAGCGCGGCGGCGTCTATTGAATAGGTAAGGCTGGCGGGAGGTTTCGTGAATTCGAATATCAAGCATTATCTTTTTTGGGGAGCTTTAATCGCTCTGGCAGGGTTGCTGATCGCGGTGGTCAGGACCGGCCAGGCGCCCAATAAGACGGAACTGGTCTTCTCCGAGTTCCTGAGCGATATCGCGGCCGGCCAGGTAGCTGAGGTCACAATCGCCGCTAACGACGTGAAAGGAAAGCTGACCAACGGCCATGATCTTCACACCACCATCCCGCTGAATTACCCGAATATCTACGACAAGCTGAACGACAAGGGCGTCAAGGTCGATATCAAGGACACTTCCTCCGGCACCTGGCTCTCCATCCTTCTGCAGGCTTCGCCGTTCATCGTGCTGGCGGCCTTCTGGATCTTCATGGTGCGGCAGATGCAGAGCGGCGGCAACAAGGCGTTGAGTTTCGGCAAGAGCCGCGCGCGCCTGCACTCCACTCAACAGAAAAAAGTCACGTTCAAGGACGTGGCCGGCGTGGAAGAGGCCAAGGAAGAGTTGCAGGAGATCATCGAGTTCCTGCGCGAGCCGCAGAAGTTTCAGAAACTCGGCGGCCGCATCCCCAAGGGCGTGCTGCTGATCGGGCCTCCCGGAACCGGCAAGACGCTGCTGGCGCGCGCCATCGCCGGCGAAGCCAGCGTGCCGTTCTTCTCCATCTCCGGCTCCGACTTCGTCGAGATGTTCGTCGGCGTGGGCGCCAGCCGCGTGCGCGACCTGTTCGAGCAGGGCAAGAAAAACGCGCCCTGCATCATCTTCATCGACGAAATCGACGCCGTGGGCCGTCACCGCGGCGCGGGCTTGGGCGGTGGCCACGACGAGCGCGAGCAGACCCTCAACCAGTTGCTGGTGGAGATGGACGGGTTCGAATCCAACGAAGGCGTCATCCTGGTGGCGGCCACCAATCGCCCCGACGTTCTGGATCCGGCGCTGCTGCGGCCCGGCCGTTTCGACCGCCGCGTGGTGGTGGGCCGTCCCGACGTGCAGGGGCGCGAGGCCATCCTCCGCGTCCACACCAAGAAAATTCCCCTGGGCGACAACGTGGATCTTTCGGTGCTGGCCCGCGGCACACCCGGCCTGGCCGGCGCCGACCTTGCCAACCTGGTGAACGAAGCGGCCCTCAACGCCGCCCGCCAGAACCGCAAGGTCGTCATGATGATCGACTTCGAACTGGCCAAGGACAAAATCCTGATGGGCGCGGAGCGCAAGTCCATGGTCATGAGCGACGCCGAGAAGCGCAACACCGCTTACCATGAAGCCGGCCATGCGCTGCTGGCGGCCGTGCTGCCGAACGCCGACCCGCTGCATAAGGTCACCATCATCCCGCGCGGTATGGCGCTGGGCGTCACCATGCAATTGCCCATCGACGACAAGCATTCCTATGACAAGGAATACCTGCTGGCCCAACTGGCCATCCTGATGGCCGGGCGCATCGCCGAAGAACGGCACATGCACCACATGACCACCGGGGCGGGCAACGATATCGAGCGCGCCACCGACATGGCCCGCAAGATGGTATGCGAATGGGGCATGAGCGAGCTGGGGCCGCTCAGTTTCGGCAAGAAGGAAGAGCAGATCTTCCTCGGCCGCGAGATTGCCCAGCACCGCGATTACAGCGAAGAGACCGCCATCCGCATCGACGAGCAGGTCAAAAAGCTGGTGCAAGGCGGCTACGATACCGCCGCCGCCATTATCGACGAGCATTCCGAAGCCCTAGTCAGGATCGCCGAGGCCCTGCTCGAGCGTGAAATCCTGGACGGCGCCGAGGTGATGCAGATCATCAAAGGCAACTCGCTTCCGCCGCGGGAATCCTCCGGGGGCGGCAAGGAAGCCGAAAGCACCCAGCAAGTGCTCCGTCCCGAAGGCGCGCGCCGCCTTCCCGGCCTTGCCGAAGGGGAACGGCCACAGCCGGCGTGATCCCGCGATTTCCCGTCTATCTGTTCGACGTCGACGGCACCTTGCTCGATTCCGCCGTGGATATCTGCGGGGCGGTCCAGCAGGTGATCGATTGGAACGGCGGCGGGACGCAAGACTTCGAATACCTGAAGAGCTACATCGGGCATCACCTCGTCGACCTGTTCCAGGAAGTCTTTCCAGCCTGCGATGCCGCGCGGATCGACGCCTTGGTCGAGCAGTATCGCACTTTCTACCGCGCCCGCGGCCACAAACTGACCAAGGTGTATCCGGGCGCGCTGGAGGGCCTGGCGGCGCTCGCCGGACGCAAGAGCACCGCCACCACCAAAGGCACGCCCACTACGCGGCTGGTGCTCGAACAGTTCGGACTGATCCGGTATTTCGACCACGTGCAAGGCACCGACGGGTTTCCCAGCAAGCCGGCGCCGGACGTGATCCTGGCCGCGCTCGAAGCGCTCCACGCGCGGCCGGAAGACTGCCTGATGGTTGGCGATTCCACCGCCGACCTGGAAGCCGGGCGCCGCGCCGGCGTCCGGACCTGCGCGGTGCGCTACGGCTACGGTAAGGTGGAAGCATTGGCTCGCCTGGCGCCGGACTACTGGATCGGCGACCTGAGAGACTTGTCCGCAAATGGACGCAAATAAGCGCGGCTACGGCAAACCCGAAATCATGAGCCCGGCCGGCTATTGGCCGCAACTGCGCGCCGCCATCGAGGCCGGCGCCGATTCGGTCTACTTCGGCCTGCATCACTTCACCGCCCGCGCCAAAGTCGGCTTCTCGCTCGGCGAATTGCCTGAGGTGATGACCACCCTGCATCGCCGCGGCGTCAAGGGCTTCGTCACTTTCAATACGCTGGTTTTCGAGCACGAGCTGAGCGAGGCGGCGCGCGCTCTCGAATCCATCGCGCAAGCCGGCGCCGACGCCATCATCGTGCAGGACGTGGGGATTCTGAAAATGGCCTGCCGCATCGCGCCCCATCTCCAGATCCACGGCAGCACGCAGATGAGCGTCTCGAGCGCCGATGGCGTTCGCCTGGCGCAGAGTCTGGGCGCGAGCCGCGTGACGCTGGCGCGCGAACTCTCGCTCAGCCAGGTGCGGGCCATCCGTGCCGCCACCGATTGCGAGCTCGAGATCTTCGTCCACGGCGCCCTCTGCGTGGCCTACTCCGGCCAGTGCTTTTCCTCCGAAGCCTGGGGCGGCCGCAGCGCCAATCGCGGCCAGTGCGCGCAAGCCTGCCGCCTGCCCTACGACATGCTGGTGGACGGCAAACTTCATCCGCTGGCCGACGCGCGCTACCTGCTCTCGCCGGGCGACCTCTATGCGCTCGAGCAGATTCCCGAAATCGTCGAGATCGGAATCTCGGCGTTGAAGATCGAGGGCCGGTATAAAGACGCCGCCTACGTCGCGCTCACCACCCGCGCGTACCGCCAGGCGGTGGATGACGCCTGGGCCGGACGGGCGCCGCACGCGGACAAATTGCAACTGGAGCAGGTCTACTCGCGCGGTCTGGGTCCGTACTTCCTGACTGGCACGGATCACCAGGCGGTGGTCAACGGCCGCGCGCCGCGCCATCGCGGAGTGCTGATGGGCCGCGTGACGCGCCTCACGGAAAAGGGCGTGATCGTTGGACCAGCCGAGGCCGCAACGATCGCCCCGCTGAAGCCCGGCGATGGCGTGGTCTTCGATGCGGCCGATTGGCGCAGCCCGGAAGAGCCCGAAGAAGGCGGGCGCGTCTTTGAGGTGAGCGATCGGGAAATCCGATTCGGCAACGGCGTGCTCGATTTCGCCCGCATCCGCCGCGGCGACCTGGTGTGGCGCAACCACAACCCGGATATCGACAAGGCCGCGCGTCCCTACCTGGAAGCCACGACGCCGCTTCGCAAGCAGCCTGTGGATGTCCGCGTGGCCGCGCGCGTTGGCGCGCCGCTCGAAACCGAGTGGCGCGTGGGCGCAGCCCGCGTGACGGTAAAATCGGACATCGCGCTGGTCGCTGCCACCAGCCGTTCCGTCACCGTGGAGTATCTGCGCGAGCAACTGGGACGCCTGGGAAACACACCCTACGAACTCGCCGATGTGGAATTGCAGACGGAGGGTCGGCCCTTCGCGCCGGCTTCTCTCCTCAACCGCCTGCGCCGTGAAGCCGTGGAGCGGCTACAGCAAGCGCAAGGCAGTGTGGGGCAGGTTGTTAACCTGCGGACCGAGTGTCACTCTGTCCAGCCGGGCGCAGCCCGGCCTGTCGACGTTGTACCGCAAACCCTCACGCCGCATGCCACATCCTCACTGCACCTGCTCGTTCGCACGCCCGAGCAACTCGAATCAGCCTTGGGCGTGCGGCCCGCCAGCATCACCCTCGACTACCTGGATCTATACGGCCTCAAGCCATCGCTCGAGCGAGTGCGTGCGGCCGGAATCGCGGCCCGCGTTGCCAGCCCGCGCATTCTGAAGCCCGGCGAGGAACGCATCGTCGATTTTCTTCTGAGCTGTGAATGCCCCATCCTGGTGCGCTCCGCCGGCCTGCTGCACCAGTTGCGGGAGAAGCCGCACGCCGCGCTGGTCGGCGATTTCAGCCTGAACGCCACCAACACCATCGCCGCGGCGGAATTCCTGGCGATGGGACTCGAATCCCTGACACCCACTCACGATCTGAACGCCGCGCAGGTGGCCGGGTTGGCGCGGGGCGTGGGTGGCGACCGTCTGGAAGCGATTCTGTACCAGCACCTGCCCGTGTTCCACACCGAGCACTGCGTGTTCTGCCGCTTTCTTTCCACCGGAACCAGCTACCGGGATTGCGGCCGCCCCTGCGAATCGCACGTGGTCGAGCTGCGCGATTCCGCCGGACGCGCGCATCCGGTGATGGCGGATGTGGGCTGTCGCAACACCGTCTTCGGCGCGGAAGCGCAGGAAGCCAGCCGTCACCTGGACGAATGGCGTGCCGCCGGCATCGCCCATTTCCGTTTGGAATTCGCCCACGAATCCGCCGGCCAGGTAACCGCCATCTCCAACGCGTTTGCCGATTGCCTGGCAGGCCGCATCAGCGCGCCGGAATTGGGTCAGGAACTGCGCCGCCTCGCCCCGCACGGCACCACGGAAGGCAGCCTCTTTGTCCCGGCAGGCTATCAGGAACTGCCGATTCTGCAGTAGTGAGACCATCGGATTTCGTGGTCTGTTCCCAGTCTTGTTATTCTGGGAACTGGGGAAACTGGAGACACCTGCTCCAAAGGAAAATCAACGCCATGACCACCGACGAGAGACTGGACCGCCTCACCGAACGCGTTGACGCCATCGCGCAATCGGTGGAGTTGCTCACCACGCTTCACCGCGACCTGGAACAGAAAGCCGACGCGCGCGCCGCCGACACCGCCGCCCGCTTCGCCGACACCGCCACCCACTTCGCTGAAACGCTCCAGTTCATCAACCGCCTCGCCCACGTGGCCGAAGCCCACGAGCAGCGCCCCGACAATCTCGAAGGCCAGTAAACCCCAGGCCCAATCAGAACCAAGGCACGAAAGACCCCGCCCGCATCAAAGGAGGCTTGTTGTTTCCATTTCGTTCCGCCCCAGATTAAGATAGGTTGATATTCTGACACCAAGCGCCAGCCGCCTATTCTTCGGCGTCGCTGTTCCCCACCTTGAGCACCGCCAGAAACGCCTCTTGCGGAATCTCCACGCGCCCCACCCGTTTCATCCTCTTCTTGCCCTCTTTTTGCTTTTCCAGCAGCTTGCGCTTGCGGCTGATGTCGCCGCCGTAGCACTTGGCGATCACGTTCTTGCGCAGCGCGGAGATGCTCTCTCTCGCCACAATCTTGTTGCCGATGGCGGCCTGCAGGGCCACTTCAAACTGCTGCCGCGGAATCAGCCGGCGCAAACGGGAAATCAGCTCCTTGCCGCGCTCGTAGGCGAAGTCGCGGTGAACGATCATGGAAAGCGCGTCCACCGGCTCGCCCGCCACCAGCACGTCCAGCCGCACCATGGGCGAAATGCGATAGCCCGACAAATGATAGTCCAGCGATGCGTAGCCGCGCGAGCAGGATTTCAAGCGGTCGTAGAAATCCATGACGATTTCATTGAGCGGCAGCTCGTAGGTCAGCATCACCCGCCCGCCGCCGATGTATTCGAACTTCTTTTGCGTGCCGCGCTTCTCTTCCAGCAGTTTGAGGACGCCGCCGATGAATTCCTCGTGCGTGATGACGAAAGCATCGATGATCGGCTCTTCGATGTGTTTGATCTCGGAGGGGTCGGGAAACTTGGTGGGGTTATCCACCTCGATCACCTCGCCGGTGGTGGACGTGATGCGGTAACGGACGCCCGGGGCCGTGGTGATGAGGTCGATATGGAACTCGCGCTCCAGGCGTTCCTGCACGATTTCCAGGTGCAACAGCCCGAGGAAGCCGCAGCGGAATCCGAAGCCCAGCGCCACCGAGTTTTCGGGCTCGAAATTGAAGGCGCTGTCGTTGAGCCGGAGCTTTTCCAGGGCGTCGCGCAGCAGGCCGTGTTCGTGCGACTCCACCGGGTACAGGCCGGCGAAGACCATGGGCTTGATTTCTTCAAAGCCGGGCAGCGGCTCGGCGGCGGGGTTCTCGTCGTCCACAATCGTGTCGCCGATCTTGGCGTCGGCCACCGTCTTGATGTTGGCGCACAGGAAACCCACTTCGCCGGCGGAAAGCTCGTCGCAGGGAGTCGCCTTGGGCGCCTGGTAGCCGAGGGCCTCCACTTCATAGACCTGTCCGTTGGACCAGAAGCGGATCTTCTGCCCCGTGCGCAGGTGGCCGTCGAGCACGCGCACCAGGATGATGACGCCGCGATAGGTGTCGAACCAGGAATCGAAGATCAACGCGCGGAGCGGCGCCGTGGGCGAACCCTTGGGGTGCGGCACCAGGTGGACAATGTGCTCCAGAATCTCGTGGACGCCGGTGCCCTGCTTGGCGCTGGTCAGTACCGCGTCGCGCGCGTCGATGCCGATGATGCTCTCGATCTGCTCGCGAATCCGTTCGGGCTCGGCTGCCGGCAGATCGATCTTGTTGATCACCGGAATGATTTCCAGATTGTGGTGGATGGCCAGATAGGTATTGGCGAGGGTCTGGGCTTCCACGCCCTGCGAAGCGTCCACCACCAGCAGGGCGCCTTCGCAGGCCTGCAGGCTGCGCGAAACCTCGTAGGAGAAATCGACGTGGCCGGGCGTATCGATGAGATTCAACTGGTAGAGGTTGCCGTCGTCGGCGGTGTAGTTCAGGCGCACGGCGTGGGCTTTGATGGTGATGCCCCGCTCGCGCTCCAGGTCCATGGTATCCAGGACCTGTTCCATCATTTCGCGCTGCGACAGCGCGCCCGTAACTTCCAGCAGCCGGTCCGCCAGCGTGGACTTGCCGTGGTCGATGTGCGCAATGATGGAAAAATTGCGGATGAATTCGCGATCCATGCTGTGTGGGGGTGCTAAGTGCGATTATCCCACAGTGGCGAGAGGCGCTGAGTGGCGGATGCTACACTGATCGGTAATGTCGTACAATCACATCCTGTTTGACGTGGATGCCGGTGGCGTCGCGCTGGTCACGGTGAACCGGCCGGAAAAATTGAATGCCTTGTCGGGCGCGGTGATCGCGGACTTGCATCACGCCTTCGAACGTATTGCGGGCGAGCCTGAGATTCGCGCGGCCATCCTCACCGGAGCGGGCGAAAAGGCGTTTGTGGCGGGCGCGGACATTCAGGAATTGGCGGCGTTCTCCGCGCTCCAGGCGCGCGAGTTTGCGCGGCGCGGGCAGCGGGTTTTTCGCATGCTGGAAACGTCGCATAAGCCCTCGGTGGCCGCCGTGAACGGGTTCGCGCTGGGCGGAGGCCTCGAGCTGGCGATGGCCTGCACGGTCCGCTTCGCGGCGGAAAATGCGCGCATGGGACAGCCGGAAGTGAAGCTGGGAATCATTCCCGGATACGGTGGGACGCAGCGACTGCCGCGCCTGGTGGGCCGCGGGCGGGCGCTCGAAATGCTGCTGGCGGGCGACCCGGTGACGGCGGCGGAAGCGTACCGCATCGGCCTCGTGAACGCCGTGGTGCCCCAAGCCGGACTCTTGAATTACAGCCGCGCGTGGCTGGGGAAAGCGCTCGCCAATGCACCGGCGGCGCTGGGACTCGTAATGGAAGCCGTGGACGTCGGATTGAACGCGGGCCTGGAAGAGGGCCTGCGCTTCGAGGCCGCGGCGTTCGCCGTGAGCGCGGCGACAGACGATGGGCGCGAGGGCACGCGAGCCTTCCTCGAAAAGCGGAAGCCGGCCTTCGCGGGAAAGTGATTTTATGCCGAGAGTATTGGAAGGCCAGCTTTCAGCGGCGGGACTGCGATTCGCAATCGTGGTGAGCCGCTTCAACAGCTTCATCACGGAGCGCCTGCTCGCAGGCGCGCTGGACGCGCTCACCCGCACGGGCGCCGGCGCGGATCTGATCGACGTCATCAAGGTGCCGGGATCGTGGGAGGTGCCCATGGTGGCGGGCGAAGTGGCGCGGCAGCACCGTTACGATGCGGTAATCTGCCTGAGCGCGGTGATCCGCGGCGAGACCCCGCATTTCGATTACGTGGCGGCGGAGGCGGCCAAGGGTGTGGCGCACGTCGCCATGGATACCGGCGTGCCGGTGGCATTCGGCGTCCTCACCACCAACACGCTGGAGCAGGCCATCGACCGCGCGGGAGCCAAGGGCGGCAACAAGGGCTTTGACGCCGCCATGACGGCGGTGGAGATGGCCAACCTGCTGCGGACGTTGCGGCAGGCCCCGTAAATGGCTTCCCGGCGCAGGGCCCGTCAACGCGCGCTGCAAATCCTGTTCCTCTGGGATGCCCGCCGCCAGCCGGTGGAGGACGCCATCAACGCGTACTACGAAGCGTTGTATTCCGAGGAGAAGCTCGCGCGCGATGAGTTTGTCGCCGGTCTGGTGCGCGGCACGGTAGAGCATATCGCGGAAGTGGACGCGCAGATTACCAGGCACGCCGAACACTGGCGGATGGAACGGATGCCCGCCGTGGACCGGAATATCCTGCGGCTGGCGGTATACGAAATGGGACGCGCGGGCACGCCGGCGGCGGTGGCCATCGACGAAGCCCTGGAACTGGCGCGCAAGTTCTCGAACGAGGAATCGGTGCAGTTCGTCAACGGCGTCCTGGATGCCGTGCATCGCGAACTGGCCGCTTCTGAGCCGTAGGACAGGCCTCCTGGCCTGTCTGGCGCAGGCGCCGCCGCCGGCCGGTTTCTTCAGGAATCGCCTTCCAATAAATGTTGCGGCAAGTCTGTGAATTTGGCGCTTCCGCCGGCGTACTCAATTTTCCATACGCGGTCAAACTGCGCGTCCGGCCATGGCGCCGGCGGATGAGCAACGCCCAGCGCGGCGGCTAACTCGGGGATCCGTCCGTGGTGCCAGCAGAGCAGCAGATTCTTGTCGCCGTAGGCCGGCTTGGAAAGCAGCTCCTTCGCCAGGGCTGCATACTCTTCGTCTGCGAACCGGGAATCGATTTCCAGGCGCAAGGTGCCGGCCAGCGGCTCGATGGTTTCCACCTCCCGGTTGCTGTGGGCGGATTGGTGCGTGGCGAAGAGAAACTGCGGAGTGTCGAAACGGGTGGGAAACAAACGGACCAGCGCCGCGGCGCGGGCATATCCGCGCGGATTGAGATGAGGATCGCTCTTATCGCCGTTCTTTTCGCCATGACGGATGAGCAGAATCTGCCGGGGTTTGCCGGCGGCTCGGAGCAGGGCAGGCGCCATGAGCCCGATGGTTCCGCATAGGAATTCGCGCCGGTTGGTCATCTTGAAGATCTTATCCGAACTCGGTTACGGCTGTGTGACACCGCTTCGTAACCTGTGGGGTTCCGGCGCGTCTACTCATACAGGTACGGTATACTTTGAATCAGAAGGATTCATTCCCCATGGCCCGTGAGAGGCGATCCCTGTTTGCGCTGCCCTTGATTGTGCTGGCTTGTTCCTTGCTCGGCGGTCTGTACGGGCCGCGGGCGCTGGGAGCCGGGGAAACCGACTCAGCCGGGGCCAAAGAGGCCGCCCTGCCGGAGGATGTGAGCCTGTTTGCCAAAGCCCTGGCGCTGGTGGAACAGAACTCCGCCGACCAGCTCAACCCCGACAAGGCGCTTTACGACGGCGCGCTCCCCGGGATGATGCGAAGCCTGGATCCGCACTCTAATTTCTTCGACCCGAAAGAGTACGCGCTGCTGCGCGAAGACCAGGTAGGTCACTATTTCGGCGTGGGGATGGAAGTCACCACGCGGAATGGCAGGACTGTCGTAACCGCGCCGTTTCCGGGTTCGCCGGCCTGGAAAGTGGGACTGCGGCCGGGCGACATCATCGTATCGGTGAACGATAAGACCACCGAGAATCTGAATACCACCGAAGTGGCGGATTTGCTGAAGGGCCCCAGGAACACGCAGGTCAAGGTGGTGGTTTCGCGCGAGGGCGCC